>JAEEGI010000807.1_pt1 | contig 83633 bp, 61 predicted proteins | sample 8958751 | NCBI WGS metagenome assembly JAEEGI01 (sample SAMN16246545, study PRJNA631951) | gut metagenome | biome: gut microbiome; feature: rumen; material: KS-attached | host: Bos | place: Iran: Karaj | collected 2018-10 | reverse complement strand
CAACAACATCCCCACCGGCTCTCCGCTTCACGCTCCCTGGGAAGACAAGGAACCCACCAACGTTGCCCAGCTCGTGAGCGCCGTCAATGCCGAGCGCGCCATCACCGTGAAGCTTGAGACCACCGTCGCCAAGCTCGCCGGCCAGCCCGGCGACTACACCTGCACCCTCGCCACCCCCAAGGGCGAAGAGGAAGTGCAGATCGGCGCGGCAGTCGTGGCCACCGGCTGGGTGCCGCTCGACGACAAGTACCTTGCCCCCATGGGCCTCGGCTCCACGCCCAAGATCGTGACCGCGGCCGAGTTCGGCAAGATGCTGGTCGCCGGCAAGGTGAATGCCAAGCGCATCGCCTTCGTCCTCGACACCACCCTGGCCGAAGAGGAGATCAAAAAGCAGGTCGCCGAAGCTGAAGCAGCCGCCAAAGCCGCTGCCGAAGCCGCGGCCGCCGAAGCGCCCGCCGCTCCCGCCGAGGAAGAGGGCGAGAAGGTCTTCGTCAAGGAAGACCTCGAGTGCATCGACCACCTGCGCTACTCCAACGTGGTCAACTCCGTTGGCATGCTCCGGCTTGCCAACACCGTGTGCGAGCAGACCGGCGACGAAGCCCAGTGCTACGTCATCTACAAGCACATGACCATGCCCGGCATCTTCGAGCGCTTCTACAAGAAGATGCAGGACCGCCTCGGCCTCATGCTGACCAAGGCCGACGTCACCGGCATCCGCGAAGAAGGCGACCAGATTGTCGTCTCCTGCGCCAACACGCTGCTCGGCATGGACTTCGACCTCGAGTGCGACATGGTCGTCCTGCCCACCGGCCTCGTGCCCGTGACTGCCAAGGAAGCCGTCATGCAGTTCCAGTACCGTCAGGGCCCGGACTTCCCGGACCTCAACCTCTTCGACGGCTATCTGGATTCCAACTACATCTGCTTCCCCTACGAGACCCGCCGCACCGGCGTCTACGCCGCCGGCTGCGTCCGCCAGCCCCTGACCCTGGACGCCTGCGTGCAGGACGCCCGCGGCGCCGTGCTCAAAGCCATCCAGTGCATCGAGTGCGCCGGCCACGGCGTGGCGGTCCATCCCCGCTCCGGCGACGCCACCTACCCGGTGTTCAACTTCGTCCGCTGCACCCAGTGCAAGCGCTGCACGGAAGAATGCCCCTTCGGCGCCCTGGACGACGATGAGAAGGGCACGCCCAAGCCGAATCCGGGCCGCTGCCGCCGCTGCGGCACCTGCTTCGGCGCCTGCCCCGAGCGCGTCATCTCCTTTGCCAACTACAACATCGACCAGATCGGCTCCATGATCCGCGAGGTCAACGTTCCCAAGGACTTCAAGAACGAGGGCCCGCGCGTCCTCATTCTGGCCTGCGAGAACGACGCCTACCCGGCTCTGGACATGGCCGCCATGCGCGGCAACACCTGGAGCCCCTACGTGCGCATCATCCCGGTGCGCTGCCTCGGCTCCGTCAACGCCATCTGGATCTCCGATGCCATGAGCAAGGGCTATGACGGCGTCATGCTCCTCGGCTGCAAATACGGCGACGACTACCAGTGCCACTTCATCAAGGGTTCTGAGCTTTGCTCCAGGCGCATGCAGAACATCGCCGAGACCCTCAACCGCCTGGGCGTCGAGCCTCAGCGCGTTGAGCAGTTCGAAGTCGCAATTGACGAATACGACAAGGTTTCCGGCATGATCAACGACTTCGTCGACAGGATTGTCGCCATGGGCGCCAACCCGTTCAAGGCCATGTAGGAGGAAGGCAGAATGGCAAAAGTTACCCTTACGCCAGACTCTGGCTTTGCTAGAGAACTTATGGAAGCGGGCGGGGAGTCACTGAAAAAGTGCTACCAATGCGCCACGTGTGCCGTGGCCTGCCCGATGGCCCCTGCCAACCATCCCTATCCCCGCAAGGAAATGGTTTGGGCGCAGTGGGGCCTGAAAGACAAACTGACGGCTGATCCCGACATCTGGCTTTGCCACAACTGTGGCAACTGCGCTGAGCTGTGCCCCCGTGGCGCCAACCCCGCCGACGTCATGGCCGCCGCCAGAAACGTCATGTACAAGGACCTCTGCCAGCCCGCCAAGATTGGCGAGCTCATGAGCAGCAAGAAGGGCCTCTTCAAGCTCTTCCTGATCCCCGCTGTCCTGTGGCTCCTCATCTGGACCATCAGGGCCGCCTGCGTCGGGTCCTTCTTCCCCAGAACTCCCGAAGGAAAGATTGTCTTCGGTCAGATCTTCTACGGCGACTACACCATCGACCCGATCTTCATGGTCACCTTCTTTGGCGCCCTCTGGATCATGTACAAGGGCTGCAGCCGCCTGTGGAACATGTTCAAAAGCAACGATGGCAAGGTTCTTGTCATCGGTCCGACCAAGCCGTGGTACGTCCATCTCGCCTCCCTGCTCTGGGACGAGATCGGCTCCCACAAGAAGTTCGAGACCTGCACCGCCGGCCCCAAGACCGGGCAGCCTGAAAACTCCCGCAAGTTCGGCCACCAGTGCGTCGTCTACGGCTTTGTCGCCCTCATGGTAGTCACCGCGGTCGTTGCCGGCGGCCACTGGATCGGCAAGGTCATCCCCTGCCTGTCCATCCATACGCCCATGCCGACGATGTACCCGATCAAGATCCTGGCCAACGTTGGCGCCATCCTGCTCCTCGTCGGCCTCTTTGCCCTGACCGTCCGCCGCAAGAACCAGAATCCCAAGTTCTTCTCCTCCAGCTACCAGGACTGGTATCTGCTGGGGCTGATCTGGGCCATCGCGCTCACCGGCTGCTTCTCGCAGATGTTCAGGCTGTTTGACTGGGTCTACTTCGCTTACACGGTGTACTACCTGCATCTCGTGTTTGTCTGGATGCTCTTCGCCTACCTTCCCTGGTCGAAGCTCGGGCACCTCTGCTACCGCACTGCAGCGCTCCTCTACGTGCGCATGTACGGCCGCGGCTAGTTCGACATCTTGCCACTGAACACGAAGCACTCCGAGGAGGAGAATAAAATGTCTGATTCCGAACGCAAAATCTTTCCTGTCGAGTCCGTGCTTGCCCTCGTTTGCGGCAAAGAAGACGCCGACGTTAAGGAAATCGCTGGTTATATGGCTGGTCGTTCCCTGCAGTGCGACTGCTGCGCCAAGACCGTGGGCATGATTGCCGCTTCCTGGCTCACCCGTCTCTATCCCAAATTCGCCGATCTGGTGTGGGATAAGGACGAGGACTGGGGCTCCTTCGTGAGCCGCTGCGCCGGCGAGATCGGCGACAAGATCTCCCTGCCCGCTATGGATGGCCGCTGGCAGGCCAATGTTGAGAAGCTCCTCGCCGCCGGCGAAGAGATGATGAACGAAAAGGCCGCCCTGCAGGCCGAGGTTGCCAAGCTCAGCGCCCAGGTCGAGGCTCTCAAGCCCTTCGAGGGCAAGCTGGCCGAGGCCCAGAAGAAAGCCGACAAGCTCGACGAGCAGCTCAAAGCCCTCAAGAAGGACATGGGCGGCATGCGTCGCCAGCTCGCGGGCTTCGAGGGCAAGATGGCTGTCGATCAGGAAGAGCTGCTTGACGCCATCAAGGACGCCATCAAGACCAACCTGAAGAGCGTGACCATCGCCGCTGGCGGCGCCGCCGCTGGCGCGGCAGCGGCTGAAGGCGAGGCTCCCGCCGAGGGCGGCGCTGCCAGCGACGACTTCGGCTTTGGCGGCGACTCTGGCTCCAGCGACGACTTCGGTTTCGGTGGCTCCAGCAGCAGCGACGGCTTCGGCTTCTAGCCAGCCGAACGCGCAGCCGACACCTAGCTGCACCTAGCTGACAATGACAAGGCGGTCCAGGGGAAACCCTGGACCGCCTTTTGACGTTGTGCAGGCCTTGCAGGCGCCTGCTGGCAGCAAGTCCCTACCACTTGCCGTAGTGGGGAGGCTCTTCGAAGGAGAGCTGGCTCTTGCCCTGCCCAAGCGCCTCGAGGCTTGCCCTGAGGAACTCGACGGCGCTGCCGGCATCGGCCAGGGCGCGCTCGAGCCTGTCGATCTGCTTCTGCTGTTCCTGCAGGGCCTCGTCGAGCTGGCGGAGCTTGTCCTGCAGGAACCAGTTCTCCTCTTCAAGGCGCTCCAGGCGCTCTTCTGCCGTCTTCATGGCCTGCTCCTTTGCCGGATGGACGTCCGGCTTGCCGTAAAAAGGCCCCCGGGCCGGCAGGACGCATCGTCCGCCGGCCACGGGAGCCATGGCTTGTGCAAAAAAAGGGTCGCCTACTTGCCTGCCGGCGGGGTGACCATGGGCATGGCGCCCGGCTTCACGGGGCAGGATCCCGGCGCCGCGGCGCCCTGCTGGGCCTTCATGGCGCCGTGTCCCTGCATGAAGGAATCCCATTCCTCCTGGGTCAGACAGCCGTCGCCGTTCTTGTCAAGGACGCCGAAGGTGCTTTCCTTCATGCCCGGATGGGCCTTGGAGAATTCTTCCTTGCTGACCTTGCCGTCCTTGTCGGCATCCATCTTCTGGAAGCTCTCGGCGGAGGACTTGCCGGCGCCGGGCATGGCCAGAGCAGGGCCATGGACAAGGGCAAGTCCGAGGAACATGGCGAGGGGGAGGAGCAGCGCTTTGTTCATAGTTACCTCTATTGGCAGTCTGCCTGCAGCAGGGAGTTGATGAATTTCTGAAGGTTGTCCAGGTCGCCAGGCTTGGCGTCGTCGTCCCAGAGCAGGGCCGACCAGTAGAAGGGAGAGTTGACGCGCAGTCCGTTGTTGGCGGAGGCGGAAAAGCCGTGCAGGGTTCTGTCCAGAGGCTTGGCCTGGGCTGCGGGCAGCTTTTCCAGATATGGGAGGGTCAGAGGATAGAGGGCCTTCATCTTTTCAGCCTTGGCCTTCATGCTGGCGGTGTAGGCTTCCGTGTCGCCCTTGGCGAGGGCGTCGAGCGCCTGGCGCTCCAGGCCCATGACCTCGTCGTGGTAGGGCTGCAGGAAGTCGGCGAGCGCTTTAAGCTCAGACATGGCAATCTCCTTGGTGGCGTCGTGCATCCTCGACGCACGGCACGGCGTACGGGGGCGCAAGACAAGGACGGCCCGCCCTGGGGGATGCCCCAAAGGCAGGCCGGGAACAAGACGGACCAGCTAGTCCCAGTGGCGCTTGTCGTCGATGGGCTTGAGCTGCGGGGGAAGAGAGCCGGGAGCGAGCACCTTGAGAATCGGGCGCAGCTTTATCTTCTCCCTGAACTGGTGGAGCAGCTCGTCTTCGCGCTTGAACTCGCTGGCCTCGACGTTGAGGGTCATCTCGTCGATGCCGTCAGGGTTCCTCACCACGATCTGCCAGCGCTTGATCTCCTCGAAGCGGCTCATGACCTGCTCGACCTGGTGGGGGTAGACGAACATGCCCATGATGCGGGCCGTGGTGTCCACGCGGCCGACGATGTTGCCAAGGCGCGGGCTGGTGCGGCCGCAGGGGCAGGGTGTGCGGTCGATGTAGGAGAGGTCGCCGGTGGCAAGACGGATGAGGGGGTAGGTCTTGTTGAAGGCTGTGACGACGATTTCGCCCACCTCGCCGTCCTTGAGCGGGATGCCGGTGTCGGGGTGGCAGATTTCCACGTAGCAGCGGTTGGCGATGTGCAGGCCAGTCCTGTGGAAGCACTCGTAGCCTATGCAGCCGACGTCGGCTGTGCCGTAGCCCTGGCGCATGATGATGTCGTACTTCTTCTCGAGGTGGTTGCGCATCTTTTCGGAGAGGCGCTCGCCAGTGACGAAGGCCACTTCCAGGAAGAGGTCCTTGCGCAGGTTGAGGCCCTTCTCTTCGGCCTTCTGGGCGAGGTGCATGAGGAAGCTCGGCGTGCCCACGTAGCCGGAGACGCGCAGCTTCTGCATGATGTCGAGCTGGGTCGCGGCCTCGGTAGGGCCGGTGGGCACGACGGAGCAGGCCAGGTTGCGCAGGGGCTCCTCAAACATGAGGCCAGCGGGAGTGAGCTGGTAGTTGAAGGTGTTCTGCACGATGTCGCCGGGGCGGAAGCCAACGGAGTAGAAAGCCTCGGTATAGCCCCAGTAGTCCTCGGCGCGGTCTTCGGGATCGAAGATGGGGCCAGGGGAGAGGAAGATGCGCTTGAGGTCGCCGATGTCCTTGGTCAAAAGGCCGCCGAGGCGCGGTCCCATGGACTGGAGGAAGATGAGCTCTTTCTTCTTGAGTATCGGAATGTGCTTGATGTCCGAGAGGTTCTTGAACTTCTCGACGTTGAACTGGGCGCGGTCGAAGCGTTTCTTGACGTCTTCGGAGTAGCGGTAGGCGTAGCTGAGAAGCTCTTTCAGCTGGATGAGGTAGTACTGCTTGCGCTCGTTGGCGTCGAGCACTTCGCGACGGCTGTAGATGCCTTCAGTGCGGTCTTTGCGGGTCATCAGCGCTCTCCTTGCATGTGGTGTGAAAAAGTGAGCGTTTCTAAAGACAAGCTCAAAAAAATGCAAGCGAAAAAACAATAGTCTAATAAATTTAGGAGATTGAAAGCCTGAATCGTGTCACGTGTTTCTCTTGGCGTGACATTCGTGTTGCCTGGAGGCTTACGGATTAGGCTTGAGGCTTATCTGGCTGGCCTTCGGAAGCAACGGTGGCGGGCGCATCGGGATCGATGCCGCGGGACTGGCAGTAGAGCCGCCACTGCCGGGTGCGGAGGGAGTCGTAGACGGGAACAGACTTCAGGGCACTTGCGAGCGTGCTGGCGATGAAGGACGTGGCTGCGACAGCGGGGAGCAGGGTCCAGGCGCCGGTCATTTCCGTGATGAGAAAGGCGCCTGTGAGGGGCGCTCTGACTGTGCCGGCAAAGAGGCCTCCCATGCAGAGTATCACTAGATGGGTCGCAAAGCTGCCGGGGCAGCCGAGGGCCGAGAGCAGGGCCGAGAGCAGGGCGCCGGTGAGGCCGCCGGCAAGGAGCATGGGCATGAGTATGCCGCCTGAGACGCCGGAGGAGAAGCTGATGACGTTGAAGGCCAGCTTGACGGCCCAGAGCAGGAGCAGGAAGCGCAGGGGGTACATGCCGGAGGCAAGATCCGTGATGCCGGGGCCGAGGCCCGTCATGACCGTGGGGTAGAGGTAGAGCAGAATCCCCGAGAGGACGAAGGACCAGAGCATGCGCCAGGGCTGGCGCATGGCTGTCCTGTCCATGGCGAGCGCGAGCCAGACCAGCAGCCTGTTGTAGCCCCAGGCGAGCAGCCCGCAGACGATGCCGGCAAGCGGAGCCAGCCAGAGCAGGGCGTGGCGCAGTCCTGTGTCCGCTAGAGGGAAGACGAGACCCAGCTGGAGCACCACGTCGACCATGAACCAGGCGCCGAAGGCGGCCAGCGAGGTGAAGAGCAGCATGGGGATGGTGGCGATGGTGCGCAGCTCCTCAAAGGCGAAGAACATGCCTGCCAGCGGGGCGCCAAAGGCCGCCGCCATGCCGGCGGTGCTGCCGCCCACGAGAAAGCGCGGGCGCAGGTGGTCGTCGTGCCACACGCAGCCCACGCCGCAGCCGATGGCTGCGCCCATCTGGATGCACGGCCCTTCGCGGCCAACGGCAAGGCCGCCGGAGAGGCTTGCCAGGGTGCCGAAGAACTTGGTCCAGAGCACGCGGAACCAGGGCATGGGAAGCCTGCCCCGCAGCACGAGCTCCACGTGGGGTATGCCGCTCCCGCTGATGAGGGGCTCATGGCGCAGGCACAGCCAGGCCGCAACCAGGCAGAAGAGCAGGAAGCAGGCGGTGCAGGCTATGCCTTCGGGGGTGGCGGAATGCTTGACGAAAAGGGCGCCAAGGGTCGAGTTGACGAAGCTGTAGGAGATGCGGAAGAGCCCGATGACGAAGCCGGACACGGCGCCTGTGGCGAGACCCTCCAGGACGAGCTTGACGAAGCCGGCCCGCTGGAGCTCGTGCATCTCATAGAGCGAAGGCGGTATGAGCTTGCTGAATGATTTCGGCATGGCGTCTGGATCCTGATGTCTGCATTTTCTTGTACTGTCCGAGAGCCGAGCTTGGCAAGGACGGCCAGTCTTAAGGCTCAGCCTAGTCCTCGAGCTCGACCGAAAGCTGGTGCTGCGTAGACCGGCCTGCATCGTCGACGCAGCGCAGGGCAATTTTTCCGGGGCGTGCCGGGTAGAGCAGGACTTCCTCGGGTGCCGACGCTCCGATGAAGGCGCTGCCGGCAAACCAGTAGACCGTCTTCACGCCGTGGGCGGCATGGGCCTTGAGCGGCACGGTACGCGTTTTTCCAGGCACCGTAGAGACGTGGTAGGTAATGCCGTACTTGGGCAGGACGATCTGCGGGGGCGGACCCTCCTGGCGGAGCAGATCCTGCTCTTTGATCTCCTTAAGGCATTCGGGGCCAAAGGGCGGCGGCGCCGGCTTGGCGATGCCGGCTCTGCGGAAGGCAAGCTCCAGATCGCTTGGCCAGAACTGCCAGGGCATATCCTTGACCGGCCCCTTCGTCTCTTCGCAGGCCCGCAGGCCGGTTTCAGCGCTGACTCGGATGGTGCGGTAGATGCCGGTGGCGCGTATGGGCGAGACGCCGGGAATGAACCAGGTCGCCGTCCGGTGCTGGCACAGGCTCGTGTCGAGGTCGCCGGTGTCGGTGCAGACCTCGATCTCCTGGACGTTGAGTCCTCGGCTGGGCTTGGAGAGGCGGTCGGCAAGGCGCTCGCGCTGGGCGAGGCCTCGGGCGATCTCGAGGAAGAGCGGCTTGGCCGCCGTGGCGCCGATAAGGAGGGGGTGGGAGGAGTTGTCGAAGTTGCCGACCCACACAACGAGCACGTAGGGCCCGAAGATGCCGGCCGTCCAGGCGTCGCGGTAGCCGTTGGAGGTGCCGGTCTTGAAGAGCGCGGGAAGGCGTCCCTGGCCTTTGGTGCGCAGCATGGCCTCGCTGGCCGGAGATTCCAGCATGCGCAGGACGACGAAGCTTGCCTCTGGGCTGAGGCGCTGCTCGCGCACGGCTTCGCTGGCGGGAGCGTTCCACAGCTTCAGCGGCTGCCAGACGCCCTTGTTGGCGAGCATGGCGTAGCAGGCCGCCAGTTCCCGCATGCTGACCTCGGCGCCGCCAAGGACGAGGCTCAGGCCGAAGTGCTCCTTGGAGAAGGCGAAGGCCACGTGGCAGCGCACGAGAAAGTCGTAGAGGTCGGGATTCTTCAGCCTGGCGGCCAGCGACAGCGCAGGCACGTTGCGTGAAAGGCGCAGAGCCTCCCCAGCAGGCAAAGGACCGCGGAACTGGTAGTCGAAGTTTTCCGGATCGTAGCCGGCAAAGCTGCGGGGCAGGTCCTTGAGCAGGGTCATGGGATGGATGAGCCCCTGCTCCAGAGCAAGCGCGTAGATGAAGGGCTTGAGGGTGGAGCCGGGCGAACGGCGGGCCAGGGTGCCGTCGATCTGCCCTGAGATGGCCTCGCTGGCAAAGTCGGCGGAACCGGCCAGGGCGCGCACTTCCATGGTGGGCCAGTGCACGAGCAGGGCAGCCGCGTTGGCAAGGCCTCGCGGGCCGTTGCGGTGCGCGAAGCGCTTGAGGGCGCGCTCCAGCAGCTCCTGCTGGGCCGGATCGATGGGCGTTGCCACCATGTCGGGAAGATGTTTTGCCAGCAGGAGTTCGCCTGCCAGATGCGGGCAGGCAAAGGGCAGATCGCGCGTGCCGTAGACCCTGAGGGGCGCCGTTTCCGTGGTGCCGTACCATTCCTTCAAAAGCCTCGCCGAGGCGTCGAAGAAGCGCCGGTTGGCGCTGGAGGGCTGGCGGACGGCAGGGTTCTGGGGCACCAGCATGAGGGCCGTGCTCTCGAGGCGGGTTAGCTCGGCGGGCGGCTTGTGGAAGTAGACCCAGGCGGCCGCGCCAAGCCCTTCGACGTTGCCGCCGTAGGGTGCCAGATTGAAGTAGGCCTCGAGAATCTGTGCCTTGGTGAAGTGGCGCTCCAGCTTCAGGGCGTGCCAGATCTGGCGGATTTTGTCCCTGACGGAGCCGGTCTTGAGCCCGAGAGCAAGGCGGGCCACCTGCATGGTGATGGTGGATCCGCCCATGATGCGGCCGCCGGCGAGCATGCTCCAGGCCGAGCGGGCGATGGCAAAGACGTTGACCCCGGGGTGCCTCCAGAAGTGCTTGTCCTCGTAGCGTATGACCGAGGCCTGGGCTTCCGGAGGGATGTCCTCGAGCCGGGTGCGGATGCGGTACTTCTGGTCGGGCGTGAGGCCGATGCGCATGGCCTTGCCCGTGCGGTCCAGCACCACGCGGGAAAAGGAGAGCCCCTCCATGGGATGGGGACAGGGGACAAGGCTGAGCCAGGCGAAGAGGGCAAGGCCAAGGCCCAGAAGCATGAGCAGGGCACCCCCGGCCCGGAAAAGCCGGGGGTGCCCTGCGTGCATGGTTTTCAGACTGAAGGGCATTCAGAAGGCGCTAGTGCGTCACTTCCAGCGTGCCTCCGCCGAAGGCCGCGTTGAGCTCGGGCTTGTACATGGCCTCTGCCGAGACGGAGGGGATGTTGTAGGTGCCGGCCGTGACGGCGCGGACCTTGTAGGTGTAGGTCGCCGGATCGGGGCTCGTGCGGAGGAAGAAGACCGCGCGGTCCTCCCTGCGCTCGAAGCGGACGAGATTCTCGCTCTCCTCGGGCCTGGCCGAGGGATCGAGGATGGGCTCGAGGCCGCCGGGGAGCAGGTCGACCATGGCGACGTTGTCGAGTTGCTTGTTGGACCGGACGGTGAGCTCGACGGTGAGCACGTCGCCGGAACGGACCTGGGTCACCGCGTCGCCCCTGCTGTTGAGGTAGCGGCGCGACACTTCCATGCCGTTGCTTCTGCGCTTGGCAGGTTCGCGGTCGTAGCCCTCGGTGGCTAGGTGCCAGAACCAGCGCTCCTTGCCCTGGGCCTTGGCGTCGATGTGGAAGCGGGTGCACATGGGCGAGGCCAGCACAAGGGCGCCGTCCTGGAGCACGGGCTCAGGCTTGGGGCCGTCGAAGCCGTCCTGGTAGCTCTGGCAGGCGAGGGTCACGCTGTCGGGCTGGGCGTTGCCGGCAGGAAGGCCGGCAAGGGCCTTGGCCGTCAGGCCGAGCACCGTGGTGGTGCCGTACTGGCTGAAGGCCTGGTCCAGGAGTTCCTCGATCTCGGCCTGGCCAGGACGGTCCCAGTCGCCTCTGCTCCGGACGCTCGTGTAGATGGCCTGTGCGGCGCCGAAGGAGAGGAAGCCGTAGCTGTCGTAGCCGTCCTTGGCAATGGCGCTCGGCATGGCGAGGCGGCCCTTGTCGGTCATGCGCAGCATGGCATAGCAGTCGGCGACGAGGGCGGCCGTTACGTCGGTCTTCCATTCGCCAGCGTTCTGGTTGAGCCAATCCACGAGGTGCAAGACCTCCTGGGTCATGACGCTGCCGTTGCGCATGGCAAGCCAGCAGGCGTAGGCCTTGACGCGGGCGCCGTTCAGGTCGCGGGCTTCCCTGGAAGCGATGGACTCGATGCAGTCGAAGACCTTGTCTGCCAGATCCTGGGGAACGCCGAGGCCGTTCTCCCTGAGAGTCAGGAAGAATTCTGCCGCGTAGCAGGTGACGAAGTCGCTGGCTTCGCCGTCGGGCCACAGGGCCACGCCGCTGTCGGAATCGAAGCTCGCTCTGATGGCGGAAACTGCCTGCTGCAGGGTCTTCTCAGCCTCTTCCTTCGCCTTTTCATGCGTGGCGTAGCCCTGGTAGAGCAGGGCGCGCAGGCGCGGGTTCTTCGCGGTGGCCGCGAAGGGCATGGCGCGGCTGATCATCTGCTCGGTGCAGCCGTAGGGGTAGTTCTTTAGCTTCTCGCCTACGGTGCGGAAGGCGGCCTGTGGCGCGGAGGACACCGTGAGGGTGTTCTCAGCCTCGAAGCCGTAGAGCTTCCGGGCAACGGGGATGTCGGCCGGACCTGTCACGGGCTTGGCGGTTTCGGTGCGCTGCCTGTGCACCGGAGGCCGGATGGAGAGTTCCTGCGAGCGCAGGGTCTCGGACTGGCCGCAGCTGGCCTTGAAGTCGACCTTGGCAACGCCGAGATCGTCGTTGACGCGGACGCGGAAGCGGACAACCTCTTCGGCATTCTCAGGCACGACGATGTCCTGCTCGGTCTTGGAGCCGAAGAGATTGATGTTGCTGCTGGCCTTGACGCTCAGGTGAACCTTGGCGTCGGGGCCGCTGTTCTCGATGGTGTTGGCCACGATGATGGCGCCTTCGAAGGCGTCGCCGGGGGTCGTGGCAAGCGGCAGGAGCGGCCGCAGGACGATGCCGCCGCGGACCTTGGCGGAGGCTTCGCAGCTGCCCGCCGTGAGGCGTCCGCCGTTCTCGCCGGAGCCGACGGCCATGATGCGGATCTGGCCTGCCAGATACTGGGGCACGGGGATGCTGATCTCAGTCTCCTGGCTGGAGACCTCGACGATGCCGTTCCAGAGGGCGAAGGGCGGCTCGGAGCGGCGCTTGAAGGGATTGAGGAAGCGTCCGCCCATGCCGGACATGTCGCCGCCGAAGGCGGGGATGCGGCCCTTGAGGCGGGCGTGGTCGGGCATGAGCAGGTCGAAGGCCTGCCTGGTCTCGACGTCGAGGCCCCTGTCGGCCAAAAGGTCGTTGAGCGGCTTCGGCGTGGCAAAGCGCGTCAGGGAGAGTATGCCCTCGTCCACGGCAAAGAGTAGGACGCGGCCCTTCTCCTTCGACTTCACCTTGACCTTCATGGTTTCGCCGGGGAGCACCTTGTCGGGGGCTTGGATGGAGATGCCCATGTCCCTGGCCTCGAGGCCGCAGAGGAAGGGCGCGGCCGCGTAGGCGTGGGGCTTCATGTACACGGCATCGGAGGCCGCGTTGCGGACGAAGGACACGCAGACGTAGCCCTTGCCCTCGAAGTCCTTGGGAATGGCGATGGTCTGGACGGATTCGCCGGCCTTGGCCTTGAACCATGCGTGGGCCGCAACGGCGTCGCGCTCGATGGTGACAAGGCCCGTGCCGTCAAAGGGAGCGGAGATGCGCAGGGAGATGGTGTCGCCGGGCTTGTAGCTCTTCCTGTCGAGCTTGATCCTGAGGTCGCCCTTGGCAAGCTGGGCGTCCTCGCCTGTCTCGTCGGGCTTCTTCAGGCTGGTGCCGGCAACGGTGTAGGGGATGCTGGCCAGCACGGCGCCGTCGGCGCCCTTGATGGTGAGCAGGAAGTCGCCGGCATTGCCGGTGGCGAGCGGGATGGTTGCGCCGTCCTTGGCGACTGTCGCCTTGCTCGTGGAGACCACGCTGTCGACTGGGGTCGAGTCGTAGCGGTACTCGCCCCTGGCATCGATGACCAGGGAGTTGACGTAGCGCCTGTGGGACAAGGTGACGGCAACGTCCTTGAGGTCGACGGGGTTGAGGTCGTTGTCCAGAGCGATGAAGCTGAGGGCGGCCTTGGCGTTCTGGGAGACGTAGTCGAGGTTGTTGGCCTCGTCTATGGGCTTCCAGCCGAGCACGCAGGCTAGCGGGGAGAAGAGTGCGTCGACGTTGCGGGTAATGGCCTTGCCGCCGGCGGCCTCGAAGCCTTCGATGTGCACGGAGCCCTGGAAGGTGCCGCGGTAGCCTTCGAGCGGAAGCGCGAACTCGGCGGAGCCGTCCTTGGCGGTGCTGGTGTCGGGGAGATCGGTGGTGGCGCTTTCGGAGAGCGGAGGCGTGGAGTCGAAGAAGGTATAGTCTTCAAAGCCCTTGAAGCGCAGCCGGGCGGGGTTGGCGACGAAGCTCGCGCTCACCCTGTGGCCGGCCGCCTCGTTGCCGTAGAGGGTGGTGAGGCGGATCTTGGCGGACACGGGCTCGGCGCCCTGGCCGGTGCGGATCCAGCCCTTGGGCGTCTTGGGCGAAAGTTCGGTCTTCATGGCTAGGGTGTCGGGCTCGAACTCTTCGATGCGGGTCTCGCAGCTGCCGAGCACGGGCGCGTCGTCCTGCCTGCCAGCGAGGGTCACGTCAAGACGGTAGGTGCCGGTGGGCGCGTCGGAGGGAGAGGCCCAGGAAAGCTCGGCCAGACCGTCGGAGCCGGCCTCGAAGGTGCGGCGCAGGACGGTGGAGCCGGAGGGGCTGGTGAGCACGGCTTCCAGCGGCAGGCCCTTGGGCAGGGGCTCCCAGTCGAAGCGGCGTACCACGGTGCCGAAGTGGAGTGTTTCGCCGGGCATGTAAATGCCGCGCTGGGAGAAGACGGATGCGATGAGGCCGTCTTCCACGCAGTGCCTGCCCTGAACGTCGAAGGCGCTCATGTCGAGCCTGCGGGAGGGCTCCTTCAGCGAGAGCCAGGCGAGGTCGCCCGCGACTTCGGCGGTGACGGCGACAGGCTCCTTCTCGCCGGCGAGGCTGGAGGCGGGAAGTTCGGCCTTGCCGTCGGTTCCGGTCTTGGCCTGGGCAGCGGCCGTGCCGTTCCTCGAGAGCAGGCTGACGGCGCAGTCCTTGACGGGTTCGCCCGTGGCCTGGTTCTGCACGAAGACAACGAAGGCGCCGGAGGCGGTCTTCTTTACCCTGAGGCCGAGGTCGGAGACGAGCACGAGGCGTCTCTGGCTTGCCTGGGTCTCGCCGTTCTTCATGCCGGCGATTTCGATCTCCATGAGGCCGCGGGCGTCATTGTCATGGTTCTGGAGCACGGGGGCGAGGTCGAGAACCGGGAAGGAGGCCTGGCCCGGCTTTTCCGCCTTGACCGGGATGGTGCCGGCAAGGGTGTCGCTCATGGAATCAGTGTCGGCTTCCGTGTCCTCGTCGGTGGAGGAGAAGCCCTTCTGCCTGGCCATGAGGGCGAAGAAGGGGGCGCGGATGCGGCGCGCCTTCCATTCGATGGCGTCGATGCCTCTGGCGTAGAGGTCGAGCTTCTTCTCGCCGGAGAGCGTCAGGATGTTGCCGGGCTGGAGGAAGGCGGCCTGATGGCCCAGCTGGGGCGCCTTGAGGATGTAGTTCCTGTCGCTAGCCAGCTTGTGGCCGCTGGTGGCAGCCAGGCCTGCGTTGAAGTGGAAGCAGACGCAGCGGCCTTCCTCGGCCTTGACGGCGAAGCGTATCTTGTCGCTGGGGTCGCTGGCGGAGAGGAGCTTGAGTTCAAGCTTCCTGCCGTTCTGGAGATCGGCGGTGGCGATGCGGGTCAGCTTGGTCCAGTCGAAATCCTTGCCGGCAGCCTCGGCGTCGCGCTTCGGCAGCTCGATGGCCTCCAGATGCTCGAGCAGATCTTCCGGCTTGACGTGCAGAGAAGTGGTGATCTCCACGACGTAGCGGTGGTTGAGGGCCTCGTCGTAGTCGCCGGTGAGGTTGACCCTCTTTACGTCCATGATGGAGCTTTGTCCGGTGACCTTGAAGGATGCCCGCATGTCGCGGGAGCCCTGCGTCTGCACCGTGCGAAGGCCGTTCTTCCAGAAAAATGATGTCATGCCGCTGAGCGTGGCGGTGGCGGTGGCATTGTCGCGGGGCAGGCTGGCCACGGGGAGGTTGACAACGACGCTGTCGCAGGCCTCGTTCCACACGAAGCGGGGCTGGCCGAAGGCGAGGCCTGAGGCAGGGTCGTTCGCCTGCGCGCGGAAGCGGCGCTCGATGTCCTCGGGATTGACAGGCCAGATGAACTGCAGGGGGAGGGAGACGGCGTGCATGCCCTTGGCCGAGGGATCGACCCAGACGGTCTCGCGGCTGGCGGACACGGCCTGTGGCTGGGTGGTGTAGCCGAGGACGGTGTTCGAGAGCACGATGCGCGGCGACAGGGAAAGGCCTGCCAGCTTCACCTGGTAGCTGGTGCCGGCTGCGAGTCGCTTCTTGGGAATGAAGCGCAGGCTCGTGGAGCTCTGCCAGCGCCATTCGCCTTCGGTCTTGGGAACCATCTCGACGCCGGTCTCCAGCGCGCCCGACTCGCCGAGCGCAGGTGCCGCGCACTGCTGCGGCCAGGATTCGCCGTACTTCTTTTTGCACAGGGCTTCGTCAAGGCCGAAGTGGATGGTCAGGCCGTTGCGCCAGGAATCGGAGGCGGGGTTAGAAGTGGTCACCTTCCAATAGGAGGGGCCGGCCCATGCGCCTGTTGCGCACAGAAGCTGGACCATCAGGAAGGCAAGCAGAAAGCGAAACGGTCTCGTCATGTCGCCTGCTCCTTGTCGGTGTTGGAAATCAGAAAACGCCGGCCTGAGGCCGGAGCTCCTTAAGAAAGGCAATTCATTTGTTCACTAGCCCAAGATCCGTTGCTAGGCAAGATCTAAAAAAGCTCATGCATGCTGGGCCTGCGGAGCAGAAGGGGCGTGGTCACGAATGCAAAGAAGGCGAAGCGTGGATTTTTCCGTATCTGTGCTGTAGACGCAGTCTATGAAACTCGTTTTCAAAAAAAGCGTGTTTCTCCGGCAGGAGCTAGACTCTGGAACTGTTCTTGAGAATTGCATGCAAAAGGCGAAAAGGAGCTGAAAAACAAGGGTAGCGGAAGGCTTTTTGGTGGCTCAGTCGGGACATTGCAGACAAGAATAGTCCAGATTAAGCTGCAATGCATCGCCAGCGTGGGCAGAGACCGGATTTTCCAGAAAAAAACCATAGAGAGGCTTGCCTTGTCACGAATTCCACTATAATGTTGCAGTAACCCCTTGAGGCGGCCTGTGCCCGCATTGGGGGGAGTTTCCGCGGGAGGGTGCTGTGCCCTCCGCGAAACCTATATAAAGAGGATATACTCATGAAGAGTACTCGGCGAAGCTTTTTAAAGGGCATAGGCGCTGGCGTCCTTGCCCTTTCGCTGGGCCACATGGGCTTCAGCCTCAAAGAGGCCCATGCCTACGCCCGCTCGCTGAAGATTGAAGGCGCCAAGGAAGTCCACAGCGTCTGTCCCTTCTGCGCGGTCTGCTGTCAGATCATCGCGCACGTCAAGGACGGCCAGCTGATTTCCACCGAAGGCGACCCGGACTTCCCCATCAACGAGGGATCTCTGTGCGCCAAGGGCGCCTCTCTCTACAGCATGTATACCGGCAAGCACGGCAGGATTCTGAAGCCCCAGTACCGTGCGCCCGGAAGCGATCATTGGGAAGAGAAGGACTGGGACTGGACCCTGACCGAGATTGCCAAGCGCATCAAGAAGACGCGCGACGAGAGCATGATCGTCAAGGACGACAAGGGCCGGACCGTCAACCGTTTGGAGACCATTTTCTGGATGGGCACCTCGCACGCTTCGAACGAGGAATGCGCCTGTATTCAAGAAGCACTTAAAGGCCTGGGAATTGCGAGTCTTGATCACCAGGCCCGAGTTTGACACAGCCCCACTGTTGCGGCTCTGGCAGAGTCGTTCGGCCGTGGTGCAATGACAAACCACTGGATTGATATTGGCAACGCTGACTGCGTTCTCATCATGGGCAGCAACTGCGCCGAGCATCACCCCGTTTCTTTCAAGTGGGTGCTGCGCGCCAAGGAAAAGAAGGGCGCCACGCTGATCCATGTCGACCCCAAGTTCTCTCGTACGTCCGCCCGCTGCGACTACCACGTGCCGATCCGTTCCGGCACGGACATCGCCTTCCTCGGCGGCATGGTCAACTACATCCTCCAGAACAAGCTCTATCAGGAGGAGTACGTCAAGAACTACACCAACGCTTCCTTCGTGGTCGGCAAAAAGTTCGACTTCAAGGACGGCGTGTTCAGCGGCTACGATCCCAAGACGCGCAAGTACGACAAGTCCTTCTGGGCCTTCGAGAAGGACGACAAGGGCATGATCGTCTCGGATCCCACCCTGAAGAACCCCCGCTGCGTCATCAACCTGCTGAAAAAGCACTACTCCCGCTACAAAGTTGACCTGGTCTCCCAGGTGACCGGCGTGAGCAAGGAAAACATCCTCAAGGTGTACAAGCAGTTCACTGCGACGGGCAAGCCTGAGAAGGCTGGCACCATCCTGTACGCCCTTGGATGGACCCAGCACACCACTGGCGTGCAGAACATCCGCACCTCCGCCATCGTCCAGCTGCTTCTGGGCAACATCGGCGTTGCCGGCGGCGGCATCAACGCCCTCCGCGGCGAGCCCAACGTGCAGGGCTCCACGGACCACACCATCCTGTGGGACTCCCTGCCGGGCTACTTCCCCACCCCGCGCGCCAACTGGCAGACCCTTGACGAGTACATCAAGGCCAACACGCCTGCCCCCACGCGCCCGCAGAGCACCAACTGGAAGGCCAACAACCCCAAGTACATCGTGAGCCTCTTCAAGGGCTGGTTCGGCGACGCCGCCACCAAGGAGAACGGCTTCGGCTACGACTGGCTGGCCAAACTCGAGCCCGGCCAGAACTACTCGTACTACTGGGCGATCGAGCAGTGCAAGCAGAAGAAGATGAAGGGTGGCTTCGTCTTCGGCGTCAACCCCTGCCAGAGCTTCCCGCACACCCATAAGGTGCGCGCGGCCCTCGACAACCTCGAGTGGATGGTCGGCTGCGAAGTGCACAACTCCGAGACGACCGACAACTGGCACCGTCCCGGCGTCGATCCTGCGACCATCAAGACCGAAGTCTTCCTCCTTCCCTCTGCCCACCGCATCGAGAAGGAAGGCACCATCAGCAACTCCGGCCGCTGGCTGCAGTGGTTCGACAAGGCTATCGAGCCGCAGGGCGAAGCCCGCGACTTCGGCCACATCATGGTTCCGCTGATGAACAAGGTCCGCGAACTCTACAAGGCCGAAGGCGGCGTGCACAAGGAGCCCATCCTGGGTCTCCGCTGGCCCGAGGACTTCAAGGCTGAAGAGTGGACCAAGCGTATCAACGGCTACTACGAGGCCGATGTCACGGCCGGCGACAAGACCTTCCGCAAGGGCCAGCTCGTCGACAAGTTCATGGACCTCAAGGCCGACGGCACGACCTCCTCGCTCAACTGGCTCTACTGCAACAGCTACACCGAGGAAGGCGGCAACAAGGCCAAGCGTCGCGACCTCAGCCAGACCCCCATGCAGGAAAAGCTCGGCATCTACCCGAACTGGTCCTGGTGCTGGCCGGTCAACCGCCGAGTGCTCTACAACCGCGCTTCGGTCGACGTGAAGGGCAAGCCCTGGAATCCTGACCTGCCCGTCATCATGTGGGACGAGACGGCCAAGAAATGGGTCGGCGACGTCGTCGACGGCGGCGGCGCGCCTCTGGCGGACAAGGAAAAGGGCAGGCTGCCCTACATCATGTGCGCCGACGGCGTTGGCCACCTCTACGGCCCCGGCCGCGAGGACGGTCCCTTCCCCGAACAGTACGAGCCCGTCGAGACGCCGCTCAAGACCAACCCCTTCTCCAAGCAGCTCAGCTCGCCCGTCTTCCGCTACTTCGGCGAGGACATGAAGCAGATGGCCGCTCCGGGCGATCCGAAGTACCCCATCGTGCTGACCACCTACAGCATGACCGAGCACTGGTGTGGCGGCGGCGAAACCCGCAACACCCCCGGCCTGCTGGAGGCCGAGCCCCAGCTCTACGTGGAGATGAGCCCTGAGCTTGCCAAGGAAAAGGGCATCAAGAACGGCGACGGCGTCATTCTGGAAAGCGTCCGCGGCAAGGTGGAAGCCATTGCCATGGTCACCTACCGCATCCGTCCGTTCAAGATCATGGGCAAGACCGTCCACCTCGTGGGCATGCCCTTCGCCTACGGCTGGCTGACGCCCAAGTGCGGCGACTCCACCAACAGGCTGACCACCATGGTCCTTGACCCGAATACCTTCATTCAGGAAGACAAGGCCTGCATGGTTAACCTGCACAAGGCAGACAAGCTCACCGAAATTGGCTAGCGAAGCGGGGGCCCTCCCCTGCGGAGGGCCCCCATTCAAGGAGCAATACTATGCCGAAAGCTTTTTTTGTAGACACTTCTCGGTGCACGGCATGTCGTGGCTGCCAGCTGGCCTGCAAGGATTGGCACAATCTGCCTGCTAACGACACGAAGCAGACCGGTTCGCACCAGAATCCGCCGGAGCTGAACCCCTACAACTTGAAGATCGTCCGCTTTAACGACTACATGGACGAAAAGGGCGTTGTTCACTGGAACTTCTTCCCCGAACAGTGCCGCCACTGCGTCCAGCCGCCCTGCAAGGACACCGCCGACATGACCATGGAAGGCGCCATTGTCCAGGACGAGGCGACGGGTGCCGTCATCTTCACCGAGATGACCCAGAAGCTCAGCGCGGAGGACTGCGAGTCCATCCGCGAGGCCTGCCCCTACAACGTTCCCCGCAGGGACGAGAAGACGGGCATGCTGACCAAGTGCGACATGTGCATTGACCGCGTCGGCGCCGGCATGGTGCCCATGTGCGTCAAGACCTGTCCCACCGGCGCCATGTCCTTCGGCGAGCGCGAGGAGATCCTCGAGAAGGCCAAGAAGCGTCTGGAAGTGGTCAAGAAGGATTTCCCGAAAGCCTATCTTGCCGATCCCAACGACGTGAACGTCATCTACCTGCTGGTTGACACGAAGGACCGCTATTTCCCCTTCGCCTCCGTGCAGTAGCGAAAATCATGCCTGACGCCTTCGGCCTTGGCCGGGGCGGGCGGGTAGCCAATGAAGCTGGCGGCTTCAGGCATCTCTTGCCTGGGCCGCCAGCCTTTTTTGGGCCAGATGTCCGCAGGCAGGTTTTTGCGCTCGGCGTATCAATCGGTGCCGACTTGTGCTAGGATGACTGCATCACGAACAACAGCAACGCCGGAGTGTGTCATGTCGCTGCCATCCTCGCTTAGTGTCTCTGAGACCACGAAGATTCTCGTGGAGCGCCGTCCCGTGCTGGAACCCGTGCTCCGCGCCTTCGAGCCCGTCATCGAGTCCTTCGGCAGGCTTGCCGGAGAGCTTGCAGCCCCCCTTGCCGAGCGGGGCGTCTCCGTTCCTGAGCTTGATCTGGAGCGGGAAGCCCAGGGCGTTTCCCTGTTGGCTGGCTGGGACTGCGCCGGCATAGGCGATTGCCTCGCGCAGAGCGCCAGGGGCATGCTTCCCCTGCTGGTCAAGACAGATGCCCTGAAGAAGAGTGCAGGCGTCCTCGAGGACTTCTTTGCCGGCAAGGCAACTTCCGGCGAGGGGCGCGATGCGCGCGAAGCACTCGCCCAGGCCGTGCTTTCGGGCGACGACGATGCCGTCGTCGCCGTGGCCGAAAAGGCCGGCATTGATGCCGAGGTGCTCAAGTTTGCCGGAGAGATGTGCCTCTCGCCCGTGCTGCGCGCCATGGTGGACGCCTGCGTCAAAGCCCACGGCGGTAAGAATCCCTGGGATGCCGGCAACCGCTGGCAGCAGGGCTACTGCCCCGTGTGCGGCGCCTTTGCGACCATAGCCTGGCTGGCGAGGCCGAGCCAGGAAGACAATCCCTTCCTGCAGGCAGGCGGCGGCAGAAGACACCTGCACTGCGGGGCCTGTGGCGCGGACTGGCTCTTTAAGCGTATCGCCTGTCCCTCCTGCGGAAGCGAGGACAAGGGTTCGTCCAACATCTTCAAGCAGTCGGGCGCAAACTTCGGCGAGCGCATCGACTGGTGCGAGAAGTGCAAGGCCTACCTGCCCACCATCGACTTTCGCGAAAGCGAGCACGTGCTCGATCTTGACGTGCTGGCGCTTGGCATGATGCACCTTGACATGGTTGCCCACGACAAACAGCTCAGGCCCCTTAAGGTCTCCTTCTGGAATGCCCTGTAGCCCGGTGCCGTCTTCCGCTTTTCAGGCCCGTCCGCAGACGCCTTGACGCTTGCGGACGGGGCTTCTGCCGACAGGGCCTGCAAGGAGTCAGCATGAAGATTGACGTCTGGTCCGACATCGCCTGCCCCTACTGCTGCATAGGCGGAATCCGCCTGAAGAAGGCCCTGCGAGAGCTGGACTGCGAAGAGCTCTTCGAGATCGTACCCAGAAGCTTCCAGCTTGAGCCAGAGCTTGCAGGACCTGGCAGGCCGGCCCTGCGGCACTACGCAGACAAGATGGGCGTGGAGATCGAAGACCTCCAGGAGGGCCTGGACAGGATAGTCGCTCTTGCCGCCGGGGAGGGGCTCGAGTTCTGCTTTGACCGGGTCCTTGCGGCCAACACCTTTGATGCCCATAGGCTTGTCAAGCATGCGCAGGCGCTCGGCGTGCCGAACATGACGGAGCGCCTCTTCGAGGCCTGCTTCAGGGACGGTCTCGACGTCGGCGACCATGCGGTGCTGGCTGGGCTTGCGGCCGATGCCGGCCTGGATCCGGAGCATGCCCGCGCCATGCTGGCTTCGGACGCCTGGACCGCCGAGGTTGTCGCCGACAAGGCCGAAGCCAGGGCGCGCGGCATACGTCTCGTGCCTCACTATGTCCTTGAGGGCGGACGCGAGATTTCAGGCGCCCAGACGGTGGCCTACTTCAAGGAGATCCTGCAGAAGGCCATACAGGAACAAGCCCGCGCGGAGTTCTCGCAGGCGGAAGGGCATAATTCTACGCCTCCGTCTGGCGAAGCCTGCGGTCCCGGTGGTTGCGCCTGGCGCTGAGGGGGACAGCCTGCCTTTCCTGTCTGCCGTTCAGGCCTGCCGTCGTTGATGCCGGCCGGCCTTTGACAAGCATCGCCGGTGGAAGCAAAAAAAGGCGGAGCTGACGCCTGGCAGGCTCTGCTCCGGTTGAGGCGCGCCCTTTCTGCATCCTCGGCAAGGCCACAAGGCCGTGCACTTGGCCTGCCCAATGACAAGGAGGCGTACCCATGCGAACGAAAGAAGCGCGTCGCCCTGCAGCCGGCATGCACCTAGCGCCTGGCGCGCACCATGGGCAGCTGGCTTGCGCCTCTGCCCTCTCCGTTGAAGACAACGGGCTGAGCCCTCGTCATCGCTTTTTTTGTCTGGGGCTGCGATCCGCAGGACACCCTGCCGGTCGCGCAAGCTGGCTTCCCTTCGTCCCGTTCTTCGCCATCCCCTGGGCCTTCCCGCCCATCATGGACCGGCCGGCAAAGGCAACGCTTCCTGTCTTGAACGAAATCAAGGGCTACGCCAGATACATCGCCTATGCCGAGAGCCCGCGCGCCAATGCCCTCGATTCTCGGAGCCAGGGACGGGCATCGCTCCTGAGCTCTATTCCTGCGCCGTCGCCCTGGGACTTGAAAAGGCCTGGGGCGCCAGGTTTGCAGGCCTTTGCCTCGGGCGCTTCCATGAAGGGAGGACGCTGGAGCGCGGTTGCCTGCAACAGGCATCTGCGCAGGGCAGGCCAGTCGCTGCATCAACGGCTAGGCTTGTCCTGAGGCTGTCCCAGATTTTCCAGGCCGGGCGCGCTGTCGCAAGGTGCATGCGGATGCAGCGCGGCCAGGCTTACACCGGCACGCATCCCAGCAGGCAGCGAAAAGAGTCTGTTGCTCTGCACAGCCCCTTTTGCTTTCGTGCTGCCGGGAAGAGCCTTGAGGCCTTGCAGAGGCGTCGTTGCTCTTGTGATTCTCCGTTGGATAGTCTAATATTCCGTCATACAGCAGACAGAGCGCTTGGCCGGATGTTCTGAAGCATTCGCCATGGAGGCGCCGGCTTCCGCCCCGACCGACAGCATGGGGGAGAGGTCCGGCATAAGAGAACTCTTCTTGTAGCGTGCCTGCGTGGTGGGGAACGTCTTCGTCTCCTGTCAATCCAGCCCGGATTCGATGCTTCGTGCTCCCTTGGAAACAGAATTGAACTGCTGGCAACGGGAGTAGAAGATCCTTCATCGGGGCGGAGCCTGTCTGGGGACTTGGATGGACACGGCGGTCTTGTCGTGGCCTGCTTGCGGACGAGGGAGGCGCTCGGAACCAGCCCAGCCGGGGGCGGTCGCCGGATCCCGTCCGGCCGTGGCGGGGCGTTCCCCCAGAAAGCGGCCTGCCCGGCATGAAAGAGCGTTGTATGCGCAGACTGGGGCCATTGCCGGCGGGAGGCCCGCTGGCGTCAGCCGGGCGGAAGTACGGACGAGAGCATGCGCCGGGCAAGAAGATGACGGCGCAAGGAGGGGCAAGATGACAGGCATCACCGAAACAGTGACAGGCGAATGGATGGAACTATCGGCGGGCTTCTCCCCGGAAGAGCCGCTCTACGTGATAACTGACATGCACGGGTGCCTGGAGGCCATGGACAGGCTGCTCTCGCACCGTCCGGCGGACGCGAGGCTCGTCTTCCTCGGCGATGCCATCGACCGCGGGCCGGATCCGCTCGGCGTAATTTCCGTCCTCATGACGGACGGGCGGAACATGCTGCTGCGTGGCAACCACGATGCCATGGCCTGGTTCTCGCAGCCCGACGTCCTTCCCTCGGTTCTTCCCTCGTGCAAGTGGATGGAGCAGAACTGGATGTACAACGGAGGTGGCGTGACGCGCATCGCCTTCCGCGAGGCGCTGAAGGCCGGCGCACCCTGTGGCGGGATCGCCAAGGCCGTTCCCCGCCTCTTCGAGGACTACTGGCTCCGCGGCGTCGGGTGGTGGAGGTCGGGAAACCTCGTCTTCGTCCATGGCGGACTGCCGGGGAGGGAAGGACGGGAATGGCTTTCCATGGAGCCAAGCCTTGCGGCCTCCCATGAGAATTCGCCGTACTGGTTCCGCCCGGACATGAACGAGCTCTACAGGAAGCCGAGGATGGTGGACGGAGAGGAGGTCTTCGTCGTCTTCGGGCACACGCCCATGTCGCCGTCCCATGCGCTCCTTCCCTTCGGCATCTCGCTGGATCGCGGCTATGAGCTGAAGATGGCCGCAGAGATGCGCCCGGCCGAAGGCGGGCAGCCGGCGAGGGTTCGCTTCGTTTCGACGGAATGCGACGAGATCAGGAGGCGAAGGTCCTGAAGGCTGCCATCGTAGCCGTTCCACTGGAGGAGAAGAGCCCTTCGGATTTCCTGCCCCGGCACTGTGGACGGCTCGGCGAGTCCTCAGCCTGGCCAAGACGGATCCTCTGCGGGAGCGGACAGAACCAGCGTTTCTGACTGCAGGGAATTTGGACAAACGAAAAGGGGTTGCGACGTTGACCGCAACCCCTTGTTATTTTCTGGTGCCGAGGAACAGAATTGAACTGCTGACACGGGGATTTTCAGTCCCCTGCTCTACCAACTGAGCTACCTCGGCATTGCCGTACGGCGTTGAACAAAAGAGTGTTTACAGGAAAGGCCGGACCTTGGCAAGCAAAAATTGCATCTGACGCAAATTTTCCTGTCGCTAGCCTTCGTCCTCGGCCATTTTGAAGTTCACGCGGATCTTGAAGAGCTTGGTGGCGGGCAGGTTGAGGATGGGAATGCCGGTTTTGGCCGTGATGGCATCGAGCCTAGCCTGGACATGCTCTCTGGAGGGGCCGATGAAGGTGAACCAGATGTTGTAGGCGTTTTCGCGCTCGTAGTTGTGCGTGACGCCCGGCTCGGCGTTCACGGCTTCGACGAAGGCCTCCATCCTGTCCTCGGGCACCTTGGCCGCGCAGAGGGTGGACACCCAGCCCAGCTTCTTGGACTGGAAGTTCGCGCCCATGCGGCGGATGATCCTGTGCCTGCGCAGGTTGACGACTCTGGCAAGCGCATCCTCTTCGCTGATGCCCACGCAGGCGCCCATCTCGGCGTAGGGGCGGGGAACCAGCGGGTAGTTGGACTGCAGGATGTCGAGCAGGGCCTTGTCGGTTGCGTCCATAGTGTAGGCGTCAGGCATCGGTCTTCTTCCTCAGGGCTTGGGGGATGTAGGAGCAGAGGGGCTCCTCGCCAAGGTGGTCGCCGTTGATGCTGTACGCCCTGGCGCGGCAGCCGCCGCAGACCTTGTGGTATTCGCACACGCCGCACTTGCCCTTGTAGCAGGACTGGTCGCGGAACTGCCTGAAGTATTCGCTCGTCCGCCAGATTTCCGGGAAGGGCGCCTGGCGCACGTCGCCGCAGTTCAGCGTCAGGTAGCCGCAGGGCTGGACGATGCCGGTGTGGCTGATGAAGCAGAAGCCCGTGCCGCCAAGGCAGCCCCGGGTGTGGGCGTCCATGCCGAAGTTCTTCACGTCGACGGGCACGCCCTCTTCCTTGGCCATCTGGCGCATGATGCGGTAGTAGTGCGGCGCGCAGGTGGCCTTGAGCTGCATTGCCGTCTGCTTGCGGAAGCCGTAGAACCAGCGCAGCACCTCTTCGTACTGCTGAGCGCTGATGACCTGGTCGGCGAGGCCGGAGCCCCGGCCCATGGGGACGAGCAGGAAGATGTGCCAGGCAGCTGCCCCGAGCTCTTCGCAGAGCTTGAAGATGCGGGTGAAGCTCTCGAGGTTGTTCCTGGTGACGGTCGTGTTGATCTGGAATGGTACGCCCGCTTCCTTGAGCAGGCGCATGCCGTTGAGGGATGCCGCAAAGGCGCCCTTGTGGCAGCGGAAGGCGTCGTGCGTCTCGGCGTCGGCGGCATCGATGGAGATGGACACGCGGTCCACGCCGGCATCGCGGATCTTCTTAGCCGAGGCCTCGTCGATGAGGGTGCCGTTGGGCGAGAAGGCGCAGATGTGGCCCCGATCGTGGGCGTAGCGCACGAGCTCGTAGACGTCCTTGCGCATCATGGGGTCGCCGCCCGTGAAGATGATGAGCGGATTGCCCACCTGCGAGAAGGTGTCGATGAGCTGCATCGCCTCGTCGTGGTCCAGTTCCCCGGGATAGGGCTCCAGATGCGCCTCGGCGCGGCAGTGCCTGCAGGCGAGGTTGCAGGAGCGCGTGACTTCCCAGGCGATGAGGCGGCAGGCGGGGCTGCCGTCCTCAAGCGTCTTGGGCCCCATCCCCTTCATGCCCTGCGGCATGCCTCCCTTGGCGTCCTGGCCGTGCGGACAGCCGTGCATGGGATGGCAGTTCATCGGGCAAGCCCCTTGGCGAGGATGGTTTCGGCGAAGTAGGTGATGATGCTGTCTGCGCCGCCGCGCTTGAGGCCCTGCAGAGACTCCATCATGACGCGCTCCTCGTCCACCCAGCCGTTGAGTCCGGCCGCGCGGATGAGGGCGTATTCGCCGCTCACCTGGTAGGCGCAGACGTGGACGTCCACGGCGTCGCGCACTTGGCGAAGGATGTCGCCGTAGGGGCCTGCGGGCTTGACGATGATGGCGTCGGCGCCCTCCTCGAGGTCGGCGAAGACTTCGCGCATGGCCTCGCGGCCGTTGCCGGGATCCATCTGGTAGGACTTACGGTCGCCGCAGGCAGGGGCAGACTGGGCCGCGTCGCGGAAGGGGCCGTAGTAGGCCGAGGCGAACTTGGCCGCGTAGGACATGACCGGCGTGTTGACGAGGCCGGCCTCGTCGAGGGCCTCGCGGATAGCCGCCACGCGACCGTCCATCATGTCGGAGGGGGCGACCATGTCGGAGCCTGCTTTGGCCTGGCTCACGGCGGTCTTGGCCAGCAGCTCCAGCGTGGGGTCGTTGAGCACCTGGCCGTTTTTGGCGAGGATGCCGCAGTGGCCGTGGCTCATGTATTCGCACAGGCACACGTCGGTGATGACGAAGAGGCTGGGGAAGCGCTTTTTCAGGAGGCGGGTCGCGCGCTGGATGATGCCGTCCTCCTTCCAGGCGCCGGTGGCCTGCTCGTCTTTCTTGGCAGGTACGCCGAAGAGAATGACGTTCTTGAGGCCCATGTCCACGGCCTTCTCGACGTGCTCCTCCAGCTTGGAGAGGGAGAGCTGGTACTGGCCGGGCATGGTGGCGATCTCCTTCTCCAGGGAGGAGTCGCCGCTGTTCACCACGAAGTAGGGCATGATCAGGTCTTCTTTGAGAAGCGGAGGCGTCTCGCGGAAGAAGTCGCGCATTTGCGGGGTCTGGCGGATGCGCCTGCCGCGGAAGAAGCTGCTCATGGTGGTCTCCTTGCTGTGCCCCCAGCGTGTGGGGGGAGAAATTCGAAAAAGGCTCCGGAGAAGCTCCGGAGCCGTCGAGCGCTTTGCTGGGGGCTACTTGAGGCCGATTTCCTCGTCGGTCAGGTAGCAGGCCGGATCCTGCGCCCACTCGTCGCCGTAGTAGGCTTCGGCGCGGGCCCGGAAGTTGCCTCCGCAGATGTTGAGGAACCTGCACTTGGCGCAGCGGCCGCCCACGTAGCGCTTCTTGTCCTTCATCTTGTGGAGCAGCTCGATGGCGGGATCGTCCCAGATCTGGGAGAAGGGGCGCTCCAGAACGTTGCCGAAGACGTGCTCGCGCCAGAACTGGTCGGCGTGCACCTTGCCGTCCCAGGAGATGCAGCCAATGCCGCGACCGGAGTTGTTGCCTTCGTTGTACTGCAGGAGGCGGAAGACCTCCTCGGCGCGCTTGGGATCCTCGCGCTGCAGGCGCATCCACAGGTAGGGGCCGTCGGCGTGGTTGTCCACGGTGAGGATTTCCTTGGGCTTGCCCTCGTCGAAGCACTTGCGGGTCTCGTCGATGATGAGGTCGACGCAGGCTCTGGCCTCGGCGTGGTTGAGGTCCTCCTCGATGAGGGAGGAGCCTCTGCCGGAGTAGACGAGGTGGTAGAAGCAGGCGCGCGGTACGTCGTGGTCCTTGAGGAGCTGGAAGATGCCTGGGATCTGGTCCACGTTGCGCTTGTTGATGGTGAAGCGCAGGCCGACCTTGAGGCCTTCCTCCTGGCAGTTGGCAAGGCCGTCGAGAGCTTTCCTGAAGGCGCCCTTGACCGCGCGGAACTTGTCGTGGACCTCCTCCATGCCGTCCATGGAGATGCCGACGTAGGAGAGCCCGACACCCTTGAGCTCGCGGGCCTTCTGCTTGGTGATGAGCGTGCCGTTGGTGGAGATGACGGCGCGCATGCCCTTCCCCTTGGCGTGGCTGGCCAGCTCGACGAGGTCCTCGCGGACCGTGGGTTCGCCGCCGGAGAAGAGCATGACGGGACAGCCGTAGGCGGCCAGATCGTCGATCATCTCCTTGGCCTTCTCGGTGGAGATGTCGTCCTTGCCGTGGACGTCCACAGCCTGGGCGTAGCAGTGCACGCACTTCAGGTTGCAGCGCTTGGTCATGTTCCAGACGATGACCGGCTTCTTGTCCTTGGAGAACTGGAGCAGGTGGGAGGGCAGCTTGCTGGAGTCGCGTCCGTAGCGAAGGACGTCGGACTCTTCGGCCTGTCCGCAGTAGAGTTTAGAAATGCCAATCATAGCGAAGTACCTTATTCCGGCCCGCCGCAGAAGGGCGGCGTTTCGGTCGCATATTTCTCGATAGCCCAGCGCCCGCCTTGGCGGACGCTGGGCTGCGAAGTCGTCGGAGTACAGGAGGAAACTATGCCATCAGCTCTTTGAGCTTGGCAATGGCCGCGGTCACGCCGTCGGGCTTCGTGCCACCGGCCTGGGCCAGGTCGGGACGGCCGCCGCCGGAGCCGCCGCAGAGGGGTGCCGCCTCCTTGATGAGCGCGGGGGCGGTGAATCTGCCGTGGAGATCCTTGGACACATAGACGATGATGGAGACCTTCTCTCCCTCGGTGGAGAAGAGGGCGGCCACGCCCGAGGGCATTCTGGAGCGCACGTCGTCCATGAGGCTGCGCATGGCCTTGACGTTGACGCCGTCGAGGGTGGCGCAGGCAATCTTGACGCCGCCAATCTCCTCCGCCGAGGCCGCGATGTCCGCGCCGGTGAGGCTGGCGGCAGAGGCCTTTTCGCTAGCCTTCTCGAGCTTTTTCAGCTTGGCCTGCATGGCTTCGAGGCGGTCGGCCAGCTGTTCGGGGGCCGCCTTAAGCTGGTGGGCGAGACAGGCGAGGTTCTTGCGCATGCAGGCTGCCTGCCCGAAGGCGTTCCAGCCGGTGGCGGCCTCGATGCGACGCACGCCGGCGGCAACGCCGGACTCGGAGAGGATGAGGAAGAAGCCGGCCTGACCGGTGCGGCCGAGGTGGGTGCCACCGCAGAGCTCCCTGGAGTAGAGTTCGTCGCCCTCGCCCATGGAGACCACGCGGACCTTGGATCCGTACTTTTCGCCAAAGAGGGCCATGGCGCCGCTCTTCATGGCTTCGTCGTGGTCCATGACCTTGGTCGTGACGGCAAGGTCGGCCATGATGGCGCCGTTGACCTCGCGCTCGACGGCCTCGATCTCATCCGGCGTCATGGCCTGGATGTGGCTGAAGTCGAAGCGCAGGCGGCCGGGCTCGACGAGGGAGCCGGCCTGCTTGACGTGGGGGCCGAGCACCTTGCGCAGGGCGGCCTGGAGCAGGTGGGTGCAGGAGTGGTTGCGGGCCGTGTCCATGCGGCGCTCGGCATCGACGGCCAGGGAGACCTGCCTGTCCATGGCGATTTCGCCGCGCACCACCTTGATGGCGTGGATGAGGAGGGTCGGGGCAGGCTTGAGGGTGGCGGTCACCTCGGCAAGGCTGCCCTCGTCGGCCATGGTGCCGGTGTCGCCGGCTTGGCCGCCCGATTCGCCGTAGAAGGGCGTGCGGTTGGTGACGGCAAAGCCCGTCTCGCCTTCGGCCAGCCTGTCGGCCGGGGCGCCCTCCTTGTCCAGCAGGGCGATGATGCGTCCTTCATCGGACAGCGTGCCGTAGCCGGTGAAGACGCACTCGATGCCGTCGTCGGCAAGTTGCTGGAAGATGCCGTGGCCGCCGCTGGCATCCTGGCCGAGGAGGCCGAGCTTCTTCTGGCTCTCGCGGGCGCGGGCGCGCTGCTCGGCCATGAGCCTGTCGAAGCCGGCCGTGTCGACGGTGAAGCCCTGCTTGCAGCACACGTCAGTGATGATGTCGAGCGGGAAACCGTAGGTGTCGGAGAGCTGGAAGCAGAACTCGCCGGGAAGCTCGTTGGCGCCCTTTTCCCTGCAGGCGCAAATTTCGCTGTCGAGCATGCGCAGGCCCTTGTCCAGGGTGTCGGAGAAGCGGATCTCCTCCTGGCGCACGGCACGGGTGATGAAATCGGCGTTCTCCGTGAGCTCGGGGTAGTCCTCGCCCATCACCTCGATGACCTTGCCCACGACCTTGTAGAGGAAGGGCTCGTGCACGCCCATGAGGGTGGCGAAGCGCAGGGCGCGGCGGATGAGGCGGCGCAGGACATAGCCCCTGCTCTCGTTGGAGGGCAGTGTGCCGCCGGCGATGAGAAAGGCGGCCGCGCGGCTGTGGTCGGCAATGACGCGCAGGGCGGTGTCGATGTCGTTGGTGTCGGGGGCGCTGTGGCTGTAGGTGACGCCGGCGACCTTGGCGGCATACTGGATGATGCTCTGGAAAAGGTCGCAGTCGAAGTTGGAGCGCTTGCCCTGGCAGACGGCCGCGATGCGCTCGAGGCCCATGCCGGTGTCGATGTTGGGCTTGGCGAGTGGAACGCGGGTGCCGTCCGGCATCTGCTCGAACTGGGTGAAGACCAGGTTCCAGATTTCAAGGAAACGGTCGCAGTCGCACTTGCCTATGCCGCAGTCGGGACCGCAGGACATGTCCTCGCCCTGGTCGATGTAGATTTCCGAGCAGGGGCCGCAGGGGCCGGTGTCGCCCATGGTCCAGAAGTTGTCCTTCTCTCCCATGCGCACGATGCGCTCGTAGGGCAGGCCCGCAATCTCGTGCCAGAGGTCGGCGGCCTCGTCGTCGTCGCGGAAGACGGTGACCCAGAGCTTGTCCTTGGGCAGCTCCAGATCCTGGGTGCAGAACTCCCAGGCCCAGGTGATGGCTTCGCGCTTGAAATAGTCGCCGAAGGAGAAGTTGCCGAGCATCTCGAAGAAGGTGTGGTGGCGCGCGGTGCGGCCGACGTTCTCGAGGTCGTTGTGCTTTCCGGAGACGCGCAGGCACTTCTGCGCCGTGGTTGCGCGGGTGTAGCCCCTGTCCTCCTCGCCGGTGAAGCATTTCTTGAACTGGACCATGCCGGCGTTGGTGAAGAGCAGAGTGGGATCGTTCGGCGGAATCAGCGGTCCGGATTCGACGGCGGCGTGGCCGTGCCTTTCGAAGAACTTGAGGTAGCGGCGGCGGATTTCTTGAGCAGTGAGCATGTGCGGGGCTCCGTGAAGGCAGTGCAGAGGGGTTGGTGGGAAAGGCCTGCGGGCCGGCCCGGGGCCGGCCCGCAGACGGGGGGCTAGAATTCTTCGGCGCCGGGGACGTAGTCCGGATCCGGCTCCTGCGCGGGGACGTCCTTCGCCGGCGCAGGCTGGGCCTGGGGCTGGGCGTCCTGGACCGGGAGGGGCTGCTGGTCGTCCGGCGGCAGGCCGAGATACTTGCGCACGTCGGCCTCGAGGCGCATGCGCAGATCCTCGTCCTCGTCCAGCATGGCGCGGATATTCTCGCGGCCCTGGCCGAGTTTTTCTCCGCCGTAGGCGAACCACGAGCCGCTCTGGTCGAGGATCTTGCCCTCGGTGCCGTAGTCGATGAGCTCGCCGGAGCGGGAGATGCCGTGGCCGTAGATGATATCGAAGGTGGCCTTCTTGAAGGGCGGGGAGACCTTGTTTTTGACGACCTTGACCGTGGTGCGGGAGCCCACGGGGGTGTCCTTGTCCTTGAGGGTCTGGACGCGGCGGATGTCGAGGCGGACCGAGGAGTAGAACTTGAGGGCGTTGCCGCCCGTGGTGGTCTCGGGACTGCCGTAGCCCATCTGGCCTATCTTCATGCGGATCTGGTTGATGAAGATGACGGCGGTGTGGGACTTGTGGATGGTGCCGGTAAGGCGCCGCATGGCGTGGGACATGAGCCGGGCGTGGCCGCCGACCTGGGTCTCGCCCATGTCGCCCTCGAGCTCGGCCTGGGGAACCAGGGCCGCAACGGAGTCGACGACGACCAGCTCCACGGCCGCCGAGCGGACGAGCATGTCGGCGATGTCGAGCGCCTGTTCGCCGTAGTCGGGCTGGGAGATGAGCAGGGAGTCGACGTCGACGCCGAGCGCCTTGGCGTAGGTCGTGTCGAGCGCGTGCTCGGCGTCGATGAAGGCGCAGGTGCCGCCGCGCTTCTGGCACTCGGCGATGATATGCAGGGTGAGCGTCGTCTTGCCAGAGGATTCGGGGCCGAAGATTTCGGTGATGCGGCCGCGCGGGATGCCGCCGACGCCGAGGGCCATGTCCAGACCGATGGAGCCTGTAGGGATGACCGGGATGCGGACGACGGCGCTGTCGGACAGCTTCATGACGGCGCCCTTGCCGTACTTGTGCTCGATGGCCGACAGCGCGGTGCCGAGCGCCTCGCGCTTGGCTTCTTCGGGAGTCAAAGCGGTTTTTCTTGCCATGTGGAATTCTCCTCAAAACGGCGTTTGCAAAGGTCGATTTTCTATCATTAGCCGAAGGGCAAGGCAACACGCGGCCGAAAAGCTGCGAAGCGCAGCCCTGCGGCGGGAGCGGCGTATGCGTGGAAGCGGTTTTACCTATAAGTAAAATAAATGTCAAAAAAGGATTTCCCATAAAGCAACCAGCCGCAAGGAGCGCCAAGCGCTCCGCCTTGCCTAAATCCAAGCCCCCGTATAAGAAAGCAGACTATGGAAAACATTTATGACGGCGTCTCTCTCTTCTCCGGCGGCCTGGACAGCATACTGGCCGCCAGAGTGCTTGCGGACCAGGGCCTGCGCATGCTTTGCCTGCATTTCTGGTCGCCCTTCTTCGGCTCGCCCTCGTCTTCGGCGCGGGAGCGCTGGAAGCGCCTCTACGGCGTGGAGGTCGAGGCGCTGGACTGCTCCAGGGAGATGGCCGCCCTTGTCAGCGGCTGGCCCCCCCACGGCTTCGGCAAGGTCATGAATCCCTGCGTGGACTGCAAGATCCTCCTGCTTCGGCTTGCCAAGCGGCGCATGGAGGAGCTTGGCGCCAAGTTCATCGCCACAGGCGAAGTCATGGGCCAGCGCCCCATGTCCCAGCGCAGGGACGTGCTCAACACCATACGCCGGGAGGCTGGCGTGGACGGCCTGCTCCTGCGGCCACTGAGCGCCCTGCATCTCGAGCCGACGCCCATGGAGACGTCAGGCCTCGTGGACCGTTCGAGGCTGCTCGGCATCCACGGCCGCGGCCGCCAGGACCAGCTCGCCCTGGCCAAGGCCTACGGCTTTGAGGAAATTCCTTCGCCGGGCGGCGGCTGCTGGCTTGCGGAGCGCGAAAACGCCCGACGCTACTGGCCCATACGCACCCGCCTCGGATCCCCTTCCGCTTCGGACTACCGCCTGGCGGCCTGGGGGCGGCAGTACTGGCTCCTCGCCGAAGGCCAGGCCTGCTGGCTCGTCATGGGTCGGAACAGCTACGACAACGAGACGCTCAAGAAGAGCCAGGAGTCTGAAGACCTGCTGGCCGGCGTGTGCGACTATCCGGGACCTCTGGCCCTCCTGCGGCGGGGGCGCTCCTGGACGGACGAGGCCAGGCGCCTGGCCGGCGCCATGATCGCCTCCTACGCCCCCAAGGCCGTGCAGGCCGGCGGCGAGATCGGCGTCTGGATGAAGGAGCGCTCCGGCGTCCAGACCGTCGTCCGCGTCCTGCCCGACATGGAGCGGACCAGCTTTACGCGCATGACCTTCGACGAGGTGAAGGCCGAAAAGCATCTCGAGGCGAGCCGGCACCAGGCAGAGGAAAATCTTGAGCGCGAGCGGCGTCGCAGGGAGCGCCTCGAGCGCAAGGCGGCCGAGCCCGCCCCGTCTGCCGGGGAGGCAGGCGAAAGCCAGCCTGCCGGCGCCAATCCGGACAGCCCGCCGGAGCAGGGCAGCTGACGACAACTGTTTGCTAAGGAGGAGATCCATGAAGACCATTCCCGTAGTGATCAAGTACGGCGGACACGCCATGACCGTGCCTGAACTGAGTCGCGCCTTTGCCAGAGACCTGACGGAGCTGGCCCGTGGCGGCCGATCCTTCATCGTCGTGCACGGCGGCGGCCCCCAGATCTCCTCCCTGCTCAAGCGCCTGAACATCGAGAGCCGCTTCGAGCAGGGCCTGCGCGTCACCGACGACGCCACCATGGAGGCGGTGGAGATGGTGCTGGCGGGCCAGGTCAACAAGGCCGTGGTCGCCCAGTTCGTCCAGCAGGGCGTGCGCGCCTGCGGCGTCTGCGGCCGCGACGCCTCCCTGCTCCATGCCGAGGTGCGCAGGCCCGAGCTCGGCAACGTCGGCGAGGTGACGAAGGTCGATCCCGCCGTTCTTGCCTGTCTTATGGACGGCGGCTTCATGCCCGTCGTGGCCCCCGTGGCCGAAGGTCCGCAGGGCCGGGCCCTCAACGTCAACGCCGACACGGCTGCCGGCGCGGTTGCCGGCGCCTTGGCCGCCGAGTACTTCGTGCTCATGAGCGACGTGCCCGGCGTGCTCGACAAGCAGGGCGTGCTTCAGCCTCGGCTGACGAGGGCCGACATCGATGCCTTCAAGGCCGACGGCACCATCACGGGCGGCATGATCCCCAAGGTGGACGCCTGCCTCAACGCCCTCGACCATGGCTGCCGCCGCGCGCTCATCCTCAACGGCTCGGAGAGCGGGGCCCTGAAGCGCTACCTCGTGGACGGCGAGCCGCTGGGCACGGTCGTCGAGAACTAGCGCCTTTCCATCTTTGAAAGTCAGCAGGGCGCCCCTGGCCAGTCCAGATCTGGCCCCGGGCGCCTTGCCTGTCCTCTGAGCAGGAGGCGCTATGCCCGAAGCCGTTCTCGGCGATCTGCGTATCCGCTACCGCGAGGCAGGGCAGGGCTTCCCCGTGCTCCTGCTGCACGGCGGCTTCTGCACGGGCGCGTCCTTTGCCCCCCTCGCCCGCATGCTCTCAGCCCGCTTCCGGGTGCTGGTGCCGGACCTGCCGGGACACGGGGCGAGCTGGCCGGCCCGCCTTCCTGGACAACGCCGGATCTTGCCAGGCACATGCTCGCCTTCCTTGACGAACTCGGCATCGGGCAGGTGCACGCGGCTGGCCACAGCATGGGCGGCGACGTTGCCATGAGCCTTGGCGTGCTTGCGCCCAAGCGCTGCCGCACGCTTGTCTCCATAGGCTCTGCGGGCGTTGCCAACGAGCCTGCGCGGGCCTTCTTCGCCGAACTGGATCCGGACAGGGGCGGCCTCGCGCGCCAGCCGCGCTTCTTTGCCAGGCTGCAGGCGGAGCATCCGTCCTCAGGCGGCTGGCAGGCCCTCTTCCGCGCGGCCAAAGACAACTGCCATGCCTGGCCCAGCTTCAGCGATGCCGACCTCAGGCGACTGGTCATGCCCTTCCTGCTGCTGGCGGGTTCCCGCGACGGCTTCGTGCTGCCGGAAAAGGTCGCGCGACTCAGGGCCCTGTGCCCTCTGAGTTTTGGCATGTTTTCTATTAGTATCAGCTACGCTCTATTTGCCTATACGAAAAACTCAATATTTTCGCTAGCTTATAGATAGAAATGCGGATGTAAGGACATGTGGTGGCCCCTGATTTACCAGATGCAGCAAACCTCTTTTCTATTAGAAATCTACTAGCTTCGAGGACCTCTCGCATGGACGGGCATCAAAAATATAGATTATAATCAGATAGTTAGCTGAACGATAGTGTTTTATAGTAGAAAAACTGCCAAAACTCAGATGATCCCGTCGAAGGCGAGCGGATTCGCGTCGCTGCCGGCTTTCTTCTTTGTTCTGTTCTGCTTCATGGCTGCTCCTTCCCGGCTCGCGGGAGTTCAGTGCGGGAGTTCAGAATGGGGGCTGCCCGGCCCGAGCGGCCAACACGCCCAGCCGCATGCATGGCCTGACTCCCGAAATGCTGGCATGCGCCCCTGCCGCCTGAGGAAAGAACGCCTCCGGCAGCGCCGTTCCCTGGCTAAGCCTTGCCGAAGGCGCCGTCCACCATGGCGCGAGGGGCTGCGTGAGGGTGAAGCGCGGGAGGCACCCTGGCGTCCGCCCCGGCAGCAGGCGCCCGGCTACAGGCAGGCAAAGCGCCCGTAGCGCACGACGTCGCGGTACATGGCAGGATTGGTGTCGCCTTCGGTGCTGACGACGAGCACGCGGGAGGAGGGGCCGAGGCCAAGCAACGCCCGGTTTTCGGCCATGCTTTCGCGGGTCATGAGATACTCGAGCGCGCCCATGGCGGAGGCTCCCGATTCGCCGGAGACCACGGCTGGATCGCCGGATTCAGGGGCGGCCAGCAGGCGCATGCCGTTGGCGGCCACCCCCTCGCCAAGGGAGAGCCCGCCTGCGGCGTGGTTTTTGAGGATCTGCCAGGAGAGGGGATTGGGCTCTCCGCAGGCCAGACCTGCCATGATGGTGTCCATAGGGCCGGCCGCGGCATGGGGCTTGCCGTCGCCCTCCTCGAAGGAGAGGCAGTGGCAGTTGGCGGCATGGGGCTCGACGGTGCAGGCAACGGGCGCCTTCCCGGCATGCGCCGTAAAGAAGGCGAGCAGGGCGCCGGCAAAGGAGCCCACGCCGGCCTGCAGGAAGAGGTGGGTCGGCAGGCCAAGGCCGGCCGCATCCATCTGCTCCAGGCACTCCAGGGCAAGGGTACAGTAGCCCTGCATGATCCGCAGGGGGGCCTGCTCGTAGCCGGGCCAGGCCGTGTCCTGCAGGAGCATGCCGCCGCAGGCTTCGGCATGGCGGGCGGCCAGGCGCACGGTGTCGTCGTAGCCGAGCTCCGTGACCGTGCATTCGGCGCCGAGGGCGCGTATGGCCTCGACCCTGGCTCTGGCCGAGCCTTTCGGCATGAAGACCTCGGCCCTGTGGCCAAGCTCCCTGGCAGCCCAGGCAACGCCCCTGCCGTGATTGCCGTCCGTGGCAGTGACGAAGCGCATCTGGCCAAGCCGCCGCCGCGCTTCCGGCGAGGCCACGCGGGCGGGACTTGCCTCCTGCGCCGGGATGCCGAGCGCATCCGCCAGAGCCAGGCCCATAGCATAGGATCCGCCAAGGGCCTTGAAGGCCTTGAGCCCGAAGCGCTTCGACTCGTCCTTGACCAAGACGGCGCCAAGCCCCAGAGCCCTTGCCAAATGCGGAAGGCAAGCCAGCGGCGTTGGCTGGTAGGCGGAAAGGCCCTGGTGGAAGGCGCGCGTGCGCCGTGCAGTCTCCATGCCAAAGGGCAGGCAGGCCGCATCCACGCCTGCCGCAAGGCGCAGGGGATTCGGGCAGAGCACAAGGTCGTCCATGGCCAGTCTCCCTATGCCGGCTTTGCCGCCGTGACGACGGCGGACATGCTGGGCTTGTCCACGGCAAGGCGGACGTCCGCAAAGCCGGCCGCCTCGAGGTCTTCCCGGATCTCCTCGAAGGTGAAGACCCGGCCCCCGCCCGTCTGCACGAGCATGTTGACGCCGAAGAGGGCGCCTGCCGCAGGGCTGGTGCGCGAAGCGTCCATGACGAAGTCGCGCACGGCGGCAAGGCCGCCCGGCTCGAGGGCTGCATAGGCCTTGGCGTAGAGATCCCGGCACTCCTGCCGGCTCATCTGGTGGATGATGGCGCTGATCCAGGCAAGGTGGAAGCCCAGCGGGAAGCCCCGCTTCGTGAAGTCGCCCTCGATGAGCTCGACGCGCCCTTCCATGGAAGAGCCTGCAAAGCGCCGGCGGGCGGCCTCGATGCCGGCCGGCAGGTCGAAAAGGGCTGCCGAGGCCTCGGGCAGGCGGCGCAGGAAGGCTTCGGTATAGGTGCCAGAGGCCCCGCCGATGTCGATGAGGCGGAAGCAGGGGCCGAGGCGACGGAAGACGCCAGCCTTGTCCAGCGCGTCCACGGTCTCCTCGGCCAGGCGGATGGCGATGGCGTTCATGGCCATGATGAAGGAGGCGCCGTCCTGCTCAGGGCCGAGGAAGCTCTCGCGCCCCTTCTGGGGCAGGCCGTCCCTGACGGCCCAGGAAAGCCGGCTCCAGCTGCGCTGGATGCACGCGCGGTGCCTGAGCATGGGGATGTAGGAGGAGGGATCGCGGCTGTCGAGCAGGCGCTCGAAGCCCTGCGCCACGCTGTAGCGCGCGGCCGCGCCCGCCCCCTCCTTGGCGAAGTAGCCAAGGGCGCACAGCGCGTCCAGAAGCTGCTCCATGCCCCGCGCATCGCAGGCAAGAAGCCAGGCCGCCCGCGTAGCCGTCAGGCTTCCGCCATTGGCAAGCACGGCCGTTGCCAGATCCAGCTCCGCCATGGCGCCGAGCACGCAGGCCGGCTGGTAGCCGGCGCTCTGCGCCTCGAGCTTTTCCAGCAGGGAGGCGTCCGCCGGCGCTCCGGCCGCGGGAGCCGTGCTGCCTGCGGGAACCGTCCCTGCCGCCGTGTCCTTCTGTGGACCGCGCGCAACTTCGGCGGCCACGGCTGCAGACCAGCGCCCGATGCCGAGGCGTTCCCACATGAAGCCGAGGTCCAGAGGCGCCGAAAGTTCCGGACGCCGGCACTTCAGCTCCTCGTTTTCCCAGGCCTTGAGATGCAGGATCACCCTCTCCCGGACGCTTTTCAGAAAAATGGCATTGCCTGCGGTTCGTTTGCCGAAGCACGGATGCTCCTTGTAGAGCAGTTCTAGATAATGCCGGACGAGGAAGATGGCGGCGCGGACTTCAGGCCCAGCCTTGGCCGGAGCATCGAGCAGCTCGCAGAAGGCCCTTCGCCTCGCCTGATCCTGCACTTCTTCCGTCGTGTCGTATTTGGCGTTGCCCCTGGCACGCTGCCAGAGCATGAACGAAACGGCCCTGCGCAGGCCTGCCGTGGCGCCCGCGACCTCAAGCATGTCGCCCCGGCGCTCCAGCAGGGCTACCGGCACCTCCCGTCCCATGCCAGCCGAAACGCGCCAGATCCACCGGGTGCTCCCGGCCTTTTCGATGTCCTGGCTCTGCGCAAGCACAGCCTCGAGGCTTGGCCAGCTGCCAACGCTGTAGACGTTCACGTAGGGGCGCCACGCAGGCAGGGTCTCGGGGACGGCCACAGGGGCCTCAGAGCACGTGGCGAGCCGTTTCAGGCCCTCCCCCTCGCCGATGAGCCACATCTGGGTGGCGAGACAGTCCACAATCCAGTCTGTTGGTGTGCGGTGCTTGCGCTTGGCGTCGCGCTTGAACTCGTCCGAGATGGCCACATGCAGGCGCATGCCTGCGGGCCGGCTGAAGCGCAAAACGCCGTCCGAGACATGGAAGCCGCCATCCCGCTCAAGCAGGCGCAGGCCGACGATGTCCCAGCGGACAAGGCCTAGACAGGCGCTGCCCAGATCCAGCCAGAAGGCCTTGTCCTGGGCGCCTATAAGGTCCATCACCAGCACCTCCTGCCCTGAGACTTCCTGGACCTCGCAAACCGTCAGTCTGGTGCCGAAAAGCGACTCTGCGTAGCGCCTGGCCTCTGCGCCAAAGGGGAGGTCCCCTTCGCAGGGCACCCAGGAAATCAGCCACTCGCTGAAGCAGTGCTCCGCGACGAGCCTCGCCTCCTTGTCCAGAACCGCAAGAGCGCTCTGCCGCCCTTCAGGGCCAAAGAAGGAGGCCTCCATCTTCGAGGCGAGCGCGCTGTCCTCCTCGAGGACGCGCCGCGCGGCCTCGGCCACGCAGGCCCTGCGCTCCTGCGCCCCGGCTTCGTCAGAAGGCTTGCCGGAGGCTTGCGCAGAACCTCGCGCAGGGGCCTGCGCGGAAGCGCCTGCGCCTGCGGCCTGCCTGGCCTTTTCCTCTGCCTTGTTTCGTGCCTTTTTCTTGGCTCTCTTGCTTGCCATGAGCATCCTCCCTGCCGGCGCCTTGGCCCGGCGGCATGCGATTCAGCGCCGCTTTGCGGCTTCGAAGGGGATGATGCGCGCCCTTTTGGGCGTCGACTCCCGGGTGGCCTCGGCGGCGCCGGCGTCCCTGTCCGCCTGGTCCGCCTTGGGGAGCATGTCCTCGAGCCCGAGCTCCCGCCACAGAAAGCCAAGATCCAGAGGCGCAGGCACGACGGGATCGTCCCAGCGCTGGTCCTCGGCATTCTCCATGACCTTCAGGAACTCGGCTGCGCGGGCCCTGCCGCCACGCCTGGCAAGCATCTCCTTCGCCGACATTCCGTCCAGGTAGTCCACCCGCATGTAAAGCAGGCCGAGATAGTCCCGGACAAGCCAGGCGTAGCCCCATTCCTTGCTGCCGGCAGGAAGCGGCAGGGGCGCGGGACGCCACTCCATGCCGCCGGTCTCCCAGTTGCGGTCCAGGGACAGGGGCGCGGGACGGATGCCGAGGGCCTCCAGCCGGGTGCGCAGCGCCTGGAGCAGGTACTCGTTCGGGGCGGCGGCCGCCAGCGCGCCCTTCCAGTTCTCGAGCCGTCCCGCGACGACACTTCGGCCTGGCGCCGCCTCCACGGTCCAGACCCAGCCGCCACCCTCGCGGACAAAGGCCGAAGACCGGTCCAGGGCCGCCTCGACCCTGCCCCAGTCGACCACGCCCTGTACGCCCGTGACCTCCAGCGCCGTTTCCTTGGGCTTGGGGGGAATCTCGGGCAGGGGGAAGTACTCGTATTCGCCGCCATCCACATAGCCGAGCCAGCCGTGGACGATGGCAAGCGTCTGCACGCGGACAGGATCCTCCGGCCGCTTGCGCCTGGCGTTGCCGCGAAGCCTGGACTTGACCGCTTTGGCTATCTCCAGGCCAAGGGATCGCGACATCGTGCACACGGCCGGGGAAAGGTGCAGGCTGCCGGGCTCTCCCAGAAGCCTCAGGCCGGCAATGTCCCATTTGAAGAAGCCTATGTCGCCGTCCTGCATGACGGCCCAGACGGGCTTGGCCTTGGGCGCGAGCAGATCGAGCAGGAGCACCTCGCCCTTGCGCCTGTCCTGGACTTCGTAGAGCGAGAGCGCGCTTCCGGGCAGCTCCTCCACGAAGTCGTACGCGCTCCGGGAAAGCGGAGGCATGATGTCCCTGGGCGCAGAGGCAAGGGCCTGCGAGGGCTCGCCGGGTTTCGCCTGGGAGAGCACCCATTCGCAGAAGGCCATGTCCATCTGGCTCCTGCACTCCATGCCGACATGGCGAAACCGCTGCCCGTCCCAGCCCTCGCCTCCGAAGAAGACTGCGGAAAGCTCCTGTTCTCCCCAGCGGCGGGCCAGGATGTCGCCTGCCGTCTTGAGCGGAAGCAGGCGCTCCTCCATGGCCTCCATGGCCTTCGGATTCGCCATGAACTTCTGCAGTTCTTCCATGAAGGCCTCGGGATCCATGCCGTCAAGGCCTGCTTCCTCGAGCATTTCCTTGAACTTGGCTTGCTCCCTGTCCATGCAGCAGTCCTTGTACTTCTTTCCGCTGCCGCAGTGGCAGGAGGCGTCGGGGTCGAACATCGACATTTTCTTCTCCTTCCACAAAGATCCTCACGGGATGCAACGGCTTTAAGCCGGCAACGGCCCGCCCCTTCCAGAAGAGGCCCGCGAGGGAGCAGGTCCGCTCCTGGAAGCCGTGCCGCACCATGGCTTCAACTTCCTATCCTGACTGCCCGCCCTGCAGCATTCCCATCCAGATGCGCACGACGAGCCGCTCGGCAAGCCGCCTGCGCCCCTCGGCATCGAGCTCTGCAGCCTTGGCGATCTCCTGGCGGACGGCATCAAGCACCTGCAGGCCCGTACCCCTGGCAAAGGCAAGGGCGCCCCGGGCGACTTCCGTCCTTCCCTGGCGCTGGATGATGCGCAGCCCTGCGACGTTGCCTGCCGCAAAGGGGGCGTGCACCAGATCCACGTGAGCCCAGAAGGGCTCGTCCTCAGGATCCAGCAGACTCTGCACCCGCATGCGGTCCGCTCCCGTCTCCAGCACGTCGTAGAGGGAGAGCTCCGTGCCGGCAAGGGCCTGGACGTAGTCCCGGCCGGTCCGGGAAAGCCTTGGCCCCCCCTCGCCGAGGACGAGCTCGCAGGCCTGCGCCGTCCTGTCCTTCAGCTGGACGCGGAGCTGGGAGAGCGCCCATTCGTCGAAGAGCCTGAGGCACTCGAGGGCAAAGCCCCGGGGCAGCTTGGCAAGCTTGGCGCCGGCATCGAGGCCGGGGCCGAAGAAGGCCTCGCTCAAGGACGCGGCCATCAGGGGGCTGTAGCCGCGCAGCCACGCAGCCGCCTCGTGGGCGGCCGTCTCGTCCTCGGCCCGTGCCGAGGCCTGCGCCTGCAGGCGCATCTCAGCCTCGCGCTCCCTTTTCAGGCAGCACTGCTTGTACTTCTTCCCGCTCCCGCAGGGGCAGGGATCGTTGCGGCCTACGGCGCCCATGGCGCACCTCCTTGCCGTTGTGCATGCCGTCCTTCCGGCCGGAAAGCGGCCGGCCGGCGCAACGGCCACGCCATGCTACACAAGGGCGCGCCAAAAGTCTCGCTCTAAAGCCCCTCGCCTCTCCTCCCCCCCTCGGCCTCCTCGGCCTGTCCACCCCTTTTTGCGCCGCGGAGGAAGGCGGACACAGCGCAGCTCGCCAGGCAGGCATGGGCATCCGATCCGCATATTCCTCCTGCAGGCAGGCCTGCCCCCTGCAGGTTTGCGACGCCTTGCCTTGCCGGGCGGACCCGCTTAGCATGCGGGCATCTTGCCCCCGCATTGCCTTTGTCCTCAAACAGGCCAGGCAGCCCGCAGCTTAGCTTCGGCACGCCGAAAGGCGCGCCATTCCCCTCCAGCCCCGGCATCCTGCATCATGAACCTTGAACGATTCGCCCTCCGGCGGCGCCTCGTCGACTACCTCTGCCAGGCGCGGCCTGCGCTGGTGGAGCGGCTGAAGGCAACCCGCCAGCTCGCTCCAGGAGGCGCCACCCCCTACCACATGGAAGACGGCGTCTGGACCCACGTCATGCTTGTCCTGCAGGCTGCGCTCGAGCGCGATGACTTCAGCCTGGCCGACATGCTCTGCGCCCTGGTGCACGACTTCGGCAAGCCCGACACGGCACGGCTGCGGACAGGCGCAGGCGGACTTCCCCGCATCTCCTTCTACGACCACGGCCCCCGGGGCGTGCAGGAGGCGCTGGACTTCCTGCTGGACTGCCAGAAGGCCTTCAGCGTCAGCGACGCCGAGATCTGCGACATCTGCTTCTGCGTCTCCAAGCACATCGACTTCTACAGCCTTGACGGCTGCGGACAGGCCGGCTTCTTCTGCAACGGCAGGCGCAGCCTCCTTGCCATGATGGCGCGCCTCTTCTACTGCGATGTTTCGGGCAGCGTCATGGATCCCTCGACCGAAGCCTTCAAGGACGATCTCGCGCTGCTGCTCGACGTGCAGGCAAAGATCGCCGAGATTCCCTTGACCTTTCCCGACCGCATGCCGAAGCCCCCGCTCCTGCGCTTCGTCTGCGGGGCGCCGGGGCCGGCCATGGACGCCTATCTGGCCTCGCTTGCCTGCCCGGTCGTTCGGGAGACGGAGGTGCGGCGCGAGCTCTTCGAACGCCGCTTTGGCAGAAAGGGCGTCCCCCTGCCCCAGCGCTATGCCGGCATCTACGAGGCCACCCGCCCGCTCGACGCCGCACCACTCCTGCTCTCCCGCATCCGGGATTTCGAGGGCGAGCCTGAAATCGCCGTTGCCGGCATCCTCGCCACGCGCAGGGCGCGCGCCGGCCTAGCCAGCTTCCTCTCGATGCACCTCACCAAGACCGCCTTTGCCTGCACCTTTGTGCTGACGCCCACAGCGGGCCAGGAGGCCTTTCTGGCAGGCGAAGCCGGCGCCCGGCTTGCCAAGGCCCATGACTTCCAGCACCTGCCCTGCCTCTTCCACGAGCCGGCCTTCGCTCAGGCGGACGTCGTGCTCTCGCGCGCGCCGCAGGGCGCTGAGATCGCCGGCTAGATCACGAAGCGCCAGATCAGGGTGGCGAGCAGGCCTGCCAGGACGAGGTAGAGAAAGTTCCTGACAGCCGATGCGCCGATGCGCACGGCAAGGCGCACGCCGAGCAGGTTGCCGGCAATGCTCGCCAGGGCCAGCGGCGCGCCGAGAGCCCAGACGACGGCGCCGCCGGCGGCAAAGCCGGCAAGCGCGCCGGCGTTGGAGGCGAGGTTCATGGCCTTGGCCGTGCCCGAGGCCCGCACGAGCCCCATGTGCAGGACAAGGTGCTGGGCCAGGATGAAGAAGCTGCCCGTGGCGGGACCGAAGAAGCCGTCGTAGGTGCCGATGGCAAGGCCGATGCCAAGGGCCTTGAGCCAGAGCCAGCGTTCGGGAAGGCGGTCTTCCCGGCCCCGGAAGCGCGTGCCGAGGGAGACGAGGACGCCCACGGGCAGAAGGAAGACGAGGATCTTGCCCAGCAGCGCGCTGTCGACGAGCAGGGCGAGCCAGGAGCCCAAGGCCCCGCCGAGGAAGGCCGCAAGGCTTCCCCAGGGCGCCACGCGCCGCTCCACCAGCCCCTTGCTGGCAAAGGAGAACAGGGCGGCCATGGATCCCAGGGACACGGCCATCTTGTTGGTGCCCAGGGCCATGTGCGGGGGCACCCCGCAGAGCAGGAGCACCGGCAGGGTGACAAGGCCGCCCCCGCCGGCGATGGCATCGACGAAGCCGGCCGCAAAGAAGGCAGCGGCCGCGATGAGGACCGTGGCGAGGGCAAGCTCCATGGGGACTCCTCGGCAAGGGGCCGGGGCTGCCGGGCCGCCTTGAGACGGCAGTGCCGCACGAGGGTCTGCCCCGTGCGGCACTGCGCAGAAAGAGAGAATGCGCCCTTGGCTGGACTAGGCGCGGCTAGACCAGGTGGCTGAGCAGCTCCATGCGCTCGCCGGGCAGCAGCATGATGGGCGGAATGTCGATCAGGGTGTAGCAGCCGTACTGCTCCATCTCGTGCAGGTGCACGGCGGCCCTGGCGCTGGCCACGAGGATCTGGGCCGTCAGCGCGGGGTTGTCGATGCGCATGTCGAAGCGGATCTGCTGGTTGCAGGCGCCGCCGGAAGCGCCGATGCGCTCCATGAGCACGCCGTGGGAGGCGTCGGCCACCATGCTCAGGGCCGCGCTGTCCTTGACGGCAGTGACATTCAGCGGATCAGAGGCGAAGTAGGGATCTGCCTTGATGGTCTTCTCGACCTGCTCGAGGGTGTAGCCCTCCTTGAGCACGACGTAGACCTGGCGGGAGTGGCGCCCGCCGCCCAGGGGGATGGTGATGGCCGTGGCGTCGGCCACGCCCTCCATGGCGCGCACCGCGACGGAGTGGCCCATGGAGCGGCCGCGTCCGAAGTTGGTGAAGGTGGTGCCCACGGGCACCATGGCCTGGAAGAGGGTGCGCTGGATGGAGTCCGTGCCGGGATCCCAGCCTGCCGCCGTGACGGCGACGGCATGACCCTTGCTGGCCTCCTCCTCGAGGGAGCCCACGACTTCCACGATGCGGTCGTGGATGTCGAAGCTGTCGACGGTGCAGAAGCCGCGGGAAAGGAGCTCTGCCGCCGCGCCGGGCACGCGGCGGGAAGGCAGGCCGAGGATCACGACGTCGGGCTTGCCGGCGTGATCCAGCAGATCGTCGAAGCTCGGGAAGTCGGGCACGCCGCGCAGGTCGTAGGGCGTCTTGCCGACGGAGGCGGGACGGCGCACCACGCCGATGCACTCGCCGTCGGGCACGACTTCAAGCGACTGGATGACATTGCGGCCGATGTTGCCGAGGCCAAGAACTGCGGCTTTGAACATAGGGATATACCTCGCTGAGGGGGGGAAGCGCGCACGGCTCAGGGCGCGTCCATTGCGGGCGGGCCGGAAGCGCCGGGCCGGGGGTGGAAGGGCACCGCCCAAAGCCGGGGAAGCTCCGCCAGTCCTGATAGAAAAGTTTGGAAAGGCTAGCAGAACATCCCCTGCCAAGCAAGATGGACGCGGTGCCTCAACCGCCCCAGCCCCTCGAGATCCCTGCCTCAGGCAGGAACGGCTCCAGATCAGACGCGACGTCAGACGAGGTGGGTCTTCCCGCCTCTGACCCAGTAGAGCAGCCCCTGGGCCTTCATGTCCTCGATCATGGCGTCTTCGGCCTGTTCGCTTGCGCCGCGGCAGCGGATGGAGACGATGCGGACGTTGTCCTTGAGGATGGAGAGCACAGAGACCAGGCGCATGTCGTGCGCCACGACGAGGCTGATCAGCTGGCGCAGCTCGCCCCGCTGGTTCGGCAGCTCGAAGGCGAGCTGGACGCCCGGCTGGTGGATGCCGGTGATGCTGACGAGGCTCTTGAAGATGTCCCGCTCGGAGACGATGCCGGCAAGCCGGGCATCGTCGTCCAGGACGGGCAGGCAGCTCACCCTGTGCTCCAGCATCTTCTCGGCAGCCATCTCGATGGTGTCGTTGACGTGGGCGCAGATCGGATCCTTCGTCATGCACTCCTTGACGCGCGTCTTGTCGAGGATGTCCATGGTCTCGATGTATTCGTAGCCCGTCTCGCTGGCGGGCTTGAACTTCTCGATGTCGTTGTGCGAGAGAATGCCGACGACGCGGTTCTCCCTGTCGACAACAGGAAGCCTCGAGATGCCGTGGGTCTGGTACAGGGCCCTGCACTTGAGCAGGGAGTCGTTGGGGTCGACCGAGATGACGTGCTTCGCCATCCAGTGCCGGATGAGCATGCTTCCTCCTTGCGCCTAGGCTGGGCGCTAGATCTCCCTGTAGGGAGCCTGTCCCGTTTCGTAGTAGTTGTCGCCCGTGGCGTCGATGACGACGATGGCCGGGAAGTCTTCCACCTCCATGGCGGCCACGGCCTCGGGGCCGAGCTCCGGATAGGCGAGCACGGTGTACTTGCGTATGCTCTTCGAAATCAGGGCGCCTGCCCCGCCGACGGCGGCCAGGTAGGGCACGCCGTGCCGCTTCATGGCTTCGACCACGGCTTCCTTGCGGTAGCCCTTGCCTATCATGCCCTTGAGGCCCTCGGCGAGCAGGCGCGGGGTGTAGGCGTCCATGCGGCCGGAGGTCGTGGGGCCGGCCGCGCCTATGGCCTGGCCCGGCTGGGCGGGGCTGGGGCCGACGTAGTAGACGACCTGGCCCTTCAGGTCCACAGGGAGCTTCTCGCCGCGGTCGAGGGTTTCAACCAGGCGCTTGTGGGCCGCATCGCGGGCGGCCAGGATGGTGCCGGTGATGAGCACGCGGTCGCCGGCCCGCAGGGAGCGGGCGGTCTCGTCGTCAAAGGGGGCGCGAATGCGCTTCGCTGCTTCCGCCATGGCGCACCTCTACAGCACCGCCTGCGCGTGGCGGGCGGAATGGCAGTTGATGTTCACGGCAACGGGCAGGGAGGCGATGTGCGTGGCTGCCCACTCCACGTGGACGGCGATGGCCGTCGTCTTCCCGCCAAGGCCCTGGGGGCCGATGCCGGTCTTGTTGATCATGTCCAGAAGCTCCTGCTCGAAGGCCGCGTAGCGCGGATCGGGATTGACGCTCTCGAGGTCGCGGGCGCAGGCGCGCTTGGCCAGCTCCGCGCAGAGCTCGAGGTTGCCCCCGAGGCCGACGCCCACCACCATGGGCGGACAGGAGTTGGGGCCTGCGACCTTGACGGCGTCGAGCACGACCTTCTTCACGCCTTCGATGCCGTCCGCCGGGACGAGCATCTTCACGACGCTCTTGTTCTCGGAGCCGGCGCCCTTGGGGGCCAGCCGCAGGACAAGCCTGTCGCCCGGCACGATGCGCACGTGCAGGACGGCGGGCGTGTTGTCGCCGGTGTTTTTGCGCTCGAAGAGCGGCTCCGCGACCGAGGACTTGCGCAGGTAGCCTTCGACGTAGCCCTTGCGCACGCCTTCGTTGACGGCGTCCTCGAAGGCGCCGCCGACGATGTGCACTTCCTGGCCCACGTCGGCGAAGATCACGGCAAGGCCGGTGTCCTGGCAGAGGGGCGTCTTCGTGGCCTGCGCAATGCCGGCGTTGTCGAGGAGCTGCTGGAGTATGTTCCGGCCCACGGGGGAGGGCTCCGCGGCCTGGTGCGCCCTGAAGCTTTCCACGACGTCCTCAGGCAGGATGCAGCAGGCCTCGACGGCAAGCTTCGCCACCGCCTCCGCTATGTCTTTGCAGTCGATGTCTCTCATGTTCCACTCCGAAGAAGATGCGTGGCGCCGGCATGGAGGACGCCTGCGCCCGACGCCTTCTTGTACACCATACAGGCCTTGAGTAGGAAGAGCCGGTACCTAGCTTGCCGCCTACGGCTGCACAATGCGGCCAGGGCCGTGCAGCATTGACATCCCTGCGCTTTTTCCCTGTAATGCCTGCCGATTGCGCCCCTGGCCGCCCGGCTGTCCTGACCGGAAGCTTCGGGACGCGGCGCTCCGCCCCTCCCCCAGCAAGGTTGAAGCCCATGCCACCGCATTCCCATACGCACATGAAGAGCGTCTACCGGACCTACGCCGGCCTGCTGCTCGTCTCCGTCTGCGTCTACTGCCTGATGTACGCGCCCCAGCCCATGTTCAACAGCATCAGCGCCGAGTTCGGAACGGACAAGAGCCAGACGGCCATGACGGTGGGCGTCTTCATGCTCTGCCTCGCCGTGGCGCCCCTCTTTGCAGGCATGCTCCTCTCGCGCATAGGCCAGCGCGCCGTGCTGCTCGGCGCCTGCGGGGCGCTCGCCCTGTCGAGCGCGGCCCTGTGGTTCGTGCCGGGCTTTGCCGAGCTCATGGCGCTGCGCTCCCTGCAGGCCGTCTTCGTGCCCTTCGCGCTCACGGCCGTCATGTCGAGCATAGCCCAGCTCTTCCGGCACATGGCCCTGGGGCGGGCGCTCGCCGGCTACGTCACGAGCAACCTCGTGGGTTCCATGCTCGGACGCCTCGGCGGCGGCTGGTGCGCCGAGCTCTTCGGCTGGCGCCCGACGCTCGCCGGCATAGGCCTGCTCTTCATCGCCGCCGTCCTCATGCTGCTGGACGCGCCCAAGTCGTCCGGCGAAGGCCATGCGCACCGCGTTCCGAGCATCCGGGACGTGGCCGCCATCTTCCGCACGCCCTGCGTGCCCAGCCTCCTCTTTGTCGAGAGCTGCGGCTTCTTCGTCTTCGCGGCCGTGGGCAACCTCATCCCCTTCCGCATGCTGGAGCTCGGCCAGGGCGACTCGGAGAGCCTCATAGGCCTCATGTACCTCGGCTACATGGTCGGCTTCTTCGCCAGCTCCTGCCTCGGCGTCCTCAGGCGCCTCTTCGGCACCACGACGCGCCTTATCCTTGCCGGCTCCCTGCTCTACATGCTCTCCGCAGCCTCCATGGCCGCCCCGAACCTCTGGGTCCTCTTCTACGGCATCTTCTTCATGACCTTCGGGGAGTTTCTGGTGCACGTCAACATTCCCGGCATCGTCAACCGGCTCACCGAGCGGCACGACCGGGGCATGGTCAACGGCCTCTTCCTCTCCTGCTACTACTTCGGCGGCGTGCTCGGCACGCTTGTGCCGAGCCTCGCCTACACCCGCTTCGGCTGGACGGCCGCCTACGGCACCATGCAGGCCATACTCTGCATGGCCTTCCTCGTCCTGCTGGCCCTGCAGCGCCGGCTCCCCGAAACGCGCTGAGGACAGGCGCCCGCAGGCAGGCAGACAGACAGGCGACAAGCAAGCAAAAGCGCCGGCCGGGATGCTCTCCCAGCCGGCGCACGGAAGCTTTTTCAGCGGCGCAGGGCTTCGGCTACTTCAGCGGGGGAATGCGCAGCACCTGGCCGTCGTAAATCTTGTCGGGATCCTTGAGCATGGGCTTGTTGGCCTCGAAGATCACGGTATACTTGGGACCCTTGCCCTTGCCGTAGTACTTCTCGGCGAGCTTCCAGAGGGAGTCGCCGCGACCGACCGTGTGGTACTGGCACTCGTCGGCGGGCTGCTCGATCTTGACGTCGTCGGTCTTCACGCTCGCAATGCCAGCCTTGTTGCCGACCTGGAGCGCGGCCTTCTCGAGGGTCTCCTGGTCCTTGGCGCTGCCTTTGAGCACGACCTGGTCGCCGTCCACCTCGACCTGGATATCCTTGGTGTCAAGGCCGAGCTCGTCCAAGTTCTTCTTCAGTTCCTCGGCATTGGCCTTGCCGCCGCCGAAAATCTTCTCGCCTGCCTCTTTAAAGAAGGAAATCAGTCCCATAGCGCAGTCTCCTTGTCAGAGCGGTTACACTGGCGTGCAAATCATGGAGGCGGATCCGTATGCTCCGCCCAGATCTCAAACTATAGAAGATTGCCTCAAGACGCAAGAAGGCGTTCAGTGAGGATCCTGAGGATGGACCCAGGGCCTGATCCGGCGGCGGGCGGTCCAGAGCGAGGGCCCGGCTTTCAGCGGGATCCGCTCCCTTCGGCCTCCTCGAGCTCCAGGATGATCTTTGCCTGCTCCACGCCGTGCGCAGCCGCCTTTTTCAGCCAGGCGAGCCCCTCCCGCCGGAAGAGGCCGGGCGCCTGGCCCGTCACGGCAAGGTTGCCGACCAGATACTCCGCGTGGGGCATGCCGGCCCTGGCAGCCGCAAGCAGCCTGGCCAGGGCCTCCTTCTTTTCCTGGGGGCTCTGGGCATAGTGCCAGCGGAGCTGCCCAAGCTCGAAGCTAGCCCAGGCGTTGCCGAAGTCGGCGGCCCGCTCGAGCCAGCCACCGGGGCGCGCAGCCTCCTCGGACCAGGCGCCGCGTGCGTAGAGCTTGCGGGCCAAGCCGATCACGGCTTCGGGCAGATCCTGCTGCGCGGCCTTGTGCAGCCAGAACATGGCGTCCCGTTCGGCAGCTCCGCTCTGGAAGCCGTTCACCGCCTCCACGGCCTCTCCCCTGGCGGCCCTGTCTGCGACCTCCCGGAAGAGCTGGCAGGAGAGGTTGTACTGGGCCTCGGCAGAGTCCTGCTTCGCGGCCTTTTCAAGCCACTCGCGGGCCCTGGCGGGATCGGCCTGGCAGCCCGTGCCGTTGAGCACAAGCAGTCCCATGTTGGCCATGGCATCGAGGTGGCCCAGCTCCGCTGCCCTTTCACAGGCGCGGAAGGCCTCGGCATCGTCCTTCGGCATCCCGAGTCCCTGGATCGCACAGGAAAAGAGGCCGAACCAGCCCTCGGCAGAGCCCTGCTCCGCAGCCCTGCGGTACCACGCGGCCCCCGCCTGCGCATCGCGCGCGCAGCCCGCCCCCTGCAGGCAGGCCTTGGCCATGAGGCACTGCGAGGCCGCATCGCCCCCTTCGGCCGCCTTCCTTGTCTCGGCAAGCGCCAGCGAGCCCAGCCCGCGCTCGTCCTGCCCGTGGAAGCGCCCGGCAAAGGACGAGCTTCCCCGCTTCCTGTGCTTGGCGCCCTTGCCCTTGCCGACCTGGATGGAAATCTTTCTGCTGCCCATGGCATCCTCCCCTCTCTCTGAGACCTGTCCCGCAAAGGCATGGCGTCCCGCGGCGCCGAAAACTCTAGCAGAGGGAAGGCGCAAGGACCAGACGGCAGCAAAGCGTCCGGCCGGCAGGGAAGATCCCCCAGCCGGCCGGACGCAGACAAGCACGTTCAGGCTGGTCCTAGGCCGCCTGGGCCTCGGGCAGCCGGCCCCTGAGGTCGTGGTCGGTCATGGCCGCGACGCAGGAGTCGGAGAAGACGTTGACGCAGGTTTCGATCATGTCGATGACGGCATAGATGGGCAGGATGACGCCCATGAGGTCCACCGGGACGTTCATGGAGGCCATGAGGGAGAGGGTCAGGAAGTAGCAGCCCATGGGGACGCCGGCATTGCCGACAGCCGCGAAGACGGCGACGCCTATCCAGACGATCATGGTGCCGGCGGTGAGCGCGATGCCGGCGTTCTGCATGAGGAAGAGCGAAGTCACGAGGATGAAGGCCGCGCAGCCGTTCATGTTGATGGTGGTGCAGATGGGCAGCACGAAGCGGGTCACGCGGCGGTCGAGGCCAAGGTTCCCCTCGGCCGAGGCCATGGTGACGGGCAGGGTGCCGGCAGAGCTCTTGGAAAAGAGGGCCACGGCGAGGGCCGGGAACATGCCGCGCCAGACGCGCAGGGGGGAGACCCCGCGCAGGAGCAGGAAGAGGGGCAGCACCACGAAGAACTGGAGGAGGTTGCCGCCGATGACGACGGCCGTGTACTGGCCCAGCGCACCGACGATGATGCCGGCCTCGATCTGGGAGACGAGCTGGCCCGTGAAGGCCATGATGCCGAGGGGCAGGACGGCGAGCAGGGCGCGGATGAGGGTGAAGAGCAGCTCCTGCAGGCCGTTCACGGCCTTGAAGAGCACCTCGCGGTTCTCGGTCCTGGGCATGAAGGCGATGCCGAGGCCAACGGCGGCCGCGATGAAGAGCACGGAGAGGACGTTGCCGCTCACGAAGGGCTGCAGGATGTTGTTGGGCACGACCGAGAGGAAGTGGTCGTAGTAGGAGAGCTTGCCCAGGTTCGCGGGGATGTTCTGGGCGCCCCCGGCGGCCGGGATGTTGGCCGGCGCCACCCAGACGAAGAGGGCGAGCGCGACGGCGGCGGCCGCCACGGTGGTGGCCAGGGTGTAGACCACGGCGCGGGAGAAGATCTGGCCCGTCTCCCTTCTGGCGCCCAGGGAGGCCAGGGTGGTGATGACGGCAAGGGCGATGACGGGCACGGCGACGAACTGGAAGAGCCTCGTGAAGACCGTGGCGATGAAGTTGAAGAGCTCGTTGATCCAGGGCACCTGAAGGTAGCCGAGCAGGCCGCCGGCGACCATGGCGACAAACCACAGCACAACCTTGCGCAGGTGGTTCTGCCTGGCCGACTCGTCCAGCGACTGGCGGGTGACCTTCTCAAGATGCTCTCTTTCTGTAGACATGGGGGGATTCCTCATCATGGGCAAAAGGGTGCGGCCCCAGCGGACCCGTTCCGGAACCCTCATGCCGCCACGGGGCGGACGGGTGGACAAGAGCCTCTGGCTGGGGCAAAACTTTGCCCAACTTCTTAAAAGACAGCGCCCCTGATTGCAACGCTGCCTTGCCGCCCCGCCAAGGAGAATGCCATGCTGCGGCGAATCCTTCCTGCCCTCCTCCTGCTGGCCTGCCTGGCGCTCGCCGCTCCAGGCCAAGCCCGTGCCGAAATCAGGCTCGACGGCGTCGATGTCACCATCGAGCTCACCCGCGAGGACCGCATCTACGTCACCGAGCGCCTCCAGGCCTTTGCCGATGCGCCCAACGCCAACCACGGCATGTTCCGCGTCATTCCCCTGAAGCCGCGCTTCAGGGAGCGCGAGCGCCGCAATGTCTCCTTCAAGGTGCTTTCCGCCTCCATCGACGGCAAGCCCTGCAGCCCGGACGACGTAAAGCGGGGCGACGGCTGGGCGAAGGTCTACCTGCGCGACAGGAACGCCTGGCTTGACGTGGGTCCGCACGTCTTCGAGTTCACCTACGAGATGACCCAGCAGATAGGCTTCTTCGAAGGCCAGGACGAGCTCACCTGGAACGTCACCAGCTCCCACCAGGCAGGGCGCCTCCCCGTGCCGAAGGCCAGCTGCCTCGTCATTCCGCCGGAGGGGGCCGCCTTCACCGACTGGCGGGCCTGGATAGGCGCGCGGGGCTCGCAGGAGTCGCCCGTCGACTTTGCCAGGACCTCCGCCAAGGGCCGGGAGGCCTGGCGCTTCACGGCGAAGCGTCCGGTGGCGCCCAACGAGACCTTCACCGTGGCCGTGGCCATGCCCAAGGGCACGGTGGCCGCTCCCGTCCCCTACAGGCCTGAAGCCGACTGGACCTTCACGGGGCTGTGCGCGGCGGCCTTTGCCGCCATTCTCGGCCTGTGCTTCTTCTTCTGGTACCGCTGGGGCAGAGATCCCGTCTCCGGCCCCGTCGCCCCCCTCTTCTATCCGCCGAGGCTGCCCGCTTCCGCCATCCCCAAGGACAGCCGCAGGAGCCAGTTTCTCTCCGCAGCCGCAGCCAGCTACGTCATGAACGGCTGCACCTTCGGCAACGCCGGCATGTCCGCCCTCCTGCTCCAGCTCCACGCCAAGGGGCACATTCTTCTCTCCGGCAACGAGAAGGACGGCTACTTCATCGAAAGGCGCCAGCACCAGGGCTGCGACGCCGAGCCTCTGAGCGTCGAGGAGAAGGAAGCGCTCGACCGCATGCCCGCGAAGCGCTTCAAGCTCGACGCCAAGGGCGGCAAGCGCATCTACAAGGTCGAGAAGGCCTGCGAGGACAGCCTCGATGACCGCTTCGGCAAGATGTTCGACAACGGCATTATGCGCAACTCCGCGACCTTCGCCCTCTCCTGGCTCTTTGCGGTGCTTCTGTGGCGCTGGCACCTGCCCGAGCCCCCCCGGCTCGACGACGACACGATGCTCCTGCTCTACGCCGGCCCCTTTGTCTTTGCCATCTTCGGGGCAGCTTTGGCGCCAAACGGCACCAAGGCTCTTAGGAAGTTCTCCGCCTGGATCCCCTTCCTTGCGGTCCTGGCCATCCTCCCCCTCCTCGGCTGGCTCGGAAGCGAGGAGGACAGCCTTGCCGGCATGCTCCAGGCCCTCGACGTCCTCTATCCGGCAAGCCCGCTCCAGCGGACGCTCTTCCTCGGCATGCTGGCCGCGCCCTTCGTCTTCGCCCCGCTCATGCCCCGCCCCAGCGAGGACATGGTGCAGCTTGCCACCCAGGCCGAGGGCTTTGCCATGTACCTGCGCGCGGCCGAATCCGAGCGCTTCAACCTGGCCAACCAGCCCAGGCACGATCTCGCCCTCTACTCGCGCTACCTGCCCTACGCCGTGGCGCTCGGCGAGGAGAAGTCCTGGGGCATGCGCTTCGCGGCCCAGCTCGCGGCAGTGAGCACGGCAGGCGTCGCGGCCGGAACCGAGGCCGGAGGCTTCTTCATCGCCAGGCCGGACATGCTCGACCGCTTCACCAGGGACGTCCAGACCTGCTACTCGGCAGGCGCGCCCAAGTCGAGCTCGAGCTCCTCCAGCGGCGGCTCCTCCTTCAGCGGAGGCGGAGGCGGCGCCGGTTCGGGCGGCGGCGGCGGAAGCTGGGGCGGCTGCTGAGCCCCTGGCCTTGCCATCCGCACAGACTGCACTTTTGACCTCGTTCGAGGAGCACGCACATGGACATCTCGCAGTACGAAGGCAGCTTCGCGGGCAGATATGCCCAGGATTTCGAAGAACTCGGCAAGCGCATCGCCAAGCCGCGCATACTCGTGTCCGGCGGCACGGGCGTGGGCAAGTCGACGCTCGTCAATCTCCTCTTCAAGCGGGAAATTGCTGTCGCAGGCAGCGGCCAGCCCGTCACCCGGGGCATTGACGAATACCAGAACGAGCAGTGCCGCATCTACGACACCGAAGGCTACGAGACGGGAAGCCAGAACCAGGAAGCCTTCAAGCGCCTCGTCTTCGGCTTTCTCGACGACAGGGCGGCCGATCCCGCCACGGCCGTCAACGCCGTCTGGTACTGCATCAGCGCGCCCTCGGCGCGCGTGCTGGACGTGGACATCGCCTTCATCAAGGAGGTCAAGGCCCGGGGCATTCCCGTCGCCTGCGTGCTGACCCAGGTCGACTGCGCCACCTTCGAGCAGTGCGAAGCCGTCAAGTTCGAACTGAGAAAGCAGCTCAAAGCTCCCGCCATCTTCCTCTCCAGCATCGACGAGGACCTCATGCGCGAACTCGACGACGGCCTCGACGCGCTCTTTGCCTGGACCAAGAAGGCGCTGCCCGAATCCGTGCGCCTGGCCTTCGTCACCGCGGCCAACCGGGACATTGCCGGCAAGGCGGAAGAGGGCGTCAAGATCATCCGCCAGCACTGCCTGGCGGCCTTTGCCACGGGCTTCACGCCCATTCCGGCCTCGGACGCCCCCCTGCTCATCGCCCAGCAGACGGCGCTGGTGGCCCGGCTGACCTATCTCTGGCGCATCGAGGATCTCAAGGACCTCATCTCCTCGACGGTGATCCCCTCGGTGCTGCCCCTGGTCGGCAAGACCATAGCCGGCAACGTGCTCAAGGCCATTCCCGGCCTCGGCAGCATGCTTGGCGGCGTCATCAACGGCTCCGTGGCGGCCAGCATCACCTTCGGCTTCGGAAGCGCCCTCAACACCGCCTTCCGCAAGTGCACCGAAGCGCACCTCGCAGGCAGGGATTTCGACCTCTTCTCCTTCTTCAGCAAGGATTTCCTCGACATCGTCGCCACCGAGTCAAAGAACTACAAGTAGCCGGCCCAAGGCCTTCCATCCCGCACCCCCAGCACCCAGCAAACCGCCATGAACGCTCCTCCCTTCGACAGCAACGTCAACCTGCTTGTCCTCGGCAAGACAGGCGTCGGCAAGTCAAGCCTACTCAACTACCTCTTTGGCGAGGCCGTGGCCCCCACCGGCGCCGGCAGACCGGTCACGGGCCAGGGCCTCTTCCGATGCCGGCCCTTTGCCTACAGAAACCTCAGCATCACGGTCTACGACAGCTGGGGGCTGGAGCCGGACAAGGCGGAGCAGTGGGAGCGCCTCATCCAGCAGGAGCTCGACAGCCGCGACGACCAGTCCATAGCCGACTGGTTCCATGCCATCGTCTACTGCATCGATGCCAAGCGCTCCAGGCTTGAGGATTTCGAGCGCACCTGCGTCATCGACAGGATTATCGACGCAGGCAACAAGGTCAATTTTGCCCTCACGCGCGCAGGACTTGCCTCCAGGGCAAATCTGGACGGCATCAGGCAGATCCTGGCAAGCCACTATCCCCGTCAGGAATGCTGCGAAGTCGAATCCCTCCACGCCAGGCTTCTGGGCGGAAAGACCACAACGCCCTTTGGCAGGGAAGTCCTGCTCGACCAGATCTGCAAGAACCTGCGGAAGAACATGCTCTTCAAGGCCATCAGGCACTTTGAGAAGGATTTCCTGGCATCGCTTCGCGAATGCCGGCAGGCAAGCCTTCAATGCTATGAAGAGGAGACAAGCGTCCTCACCATTTTCTCCGAAAGCGTCCTCGACAGGCTGATGTGGCACATATCTGCCATCTACAGCGCCAAGCTGTCGCGCGCCTCAGAAACCTTTGCCCGGCACATCGAAGAATGCGCCTTGTTCTACGACAGAATTGCCAACGCCTTCACTGGAGAAAAAATCAACTTCTGGAAAAAAACTCTCCAGTTCACCAGCATCGACGGCTGGAACAACGATGCCAATGACTACTTCTCCTCGATCATGGCCACCGTCATGTTCCCGCCAGGCTTTTTTGTGCGCAAGGACATCTACCGGGACAAGATTGAGAAATATCTGGACGACTGCACTGCCGAAATCAGAAGGCAGCTCTACCGGCAGATCAGCGAGCTCTGTTACGCCGAGGAACTGGACCTCCACTGCGCTACGTAAATCTCTGCGGCAGAACGCCATGGCATCGAGACGGCACCATCCGCGCGGATGGCGGAGCTCACGCTGGGGATGCCGAGGCTAGCGCCAGCACTGCGGGTAGCGACTCTCTTTCGGGACGTTGTTCACAACGAGGGCGACCAGCAGCATGATCAGGGCGCCGGCCAGACAGGGCACGAGCACGTAGAGATAGCCGAGCTGGCGTATGGGCTCGCCGGAGATGACGGCGATGAGGGCCGTGGCGCCACCCGGAGGGTGAAGGGTCTTGGTGAGGTGCATGAGGGCGATGGCCGTGGCCACGGCGACAGCGGCCGCCAGCCAGGTCAGGTCTGCCGGGAAGCCCTGGGCGCAGGCAACGCCGACGAGGGCGGAGACCATGTGCCCTCCCACGAGGTTGCGGGGCTGGGCCAGAGGGCTCTTGATGGCGCCGAAGACGAGCACCGCCGAGGCGCCGAAGGAACCGATAAGCATGGGGAAGCCTTCGGGCCCCGTCACCCAGCGCTCGAGGGCGCCAATGGCGCCGATGGCGATGCAGGCGCCTATCCAGGCGACGAGTATGGCCTTGAGGGGCGCCCTGGGCGGCGAGGTGGTTACCCCTTTCATCTTGGCAAAGTAGGCAGGCATGCGGAATCCTCCTTGCGACCAGCGCGGACGGAAGCTGTCGCGGTCCGGAAGCGAGCTTAGCCCTGCCTGCGTCGCGGACAAGCCTTGGCTGGCGCATCCCGTGACAGGCATCACGGAAGGACGCTGTCAGGGACGCCCAGCCCTAGCGCTGGCGGAGGAAGACATTTGAGGATGTCGGCACGCGAAACAAGACCCCGCCTACAAGGCGGGGGGGCCCAGAAGGTGACAATACGCTACGACATCTTTTCAATTAAGGCTCTGTCCCGAAACGTGGGGGGACGGGCTCTCCCGAGCCGATAAACTTAACTGACCGCCCAAACAGTGCCGAAGCATCCATGGTAATAGGCGGGAAGGCTCCTCCCGTCATGCCCCGGGACATCCGGAGAGACGTCCCGGAGCCGTTGCGGGCGCCTCTGCACGAAAGCTGGACCGTGGATGGCCCGTCCGTGGCAACTGCCTGAAAAGACTAAAAAAAAGAACCTTCGCTTAAGGTGTTTGAAACAACAACAAAAACTTGCCCCAAGCGAGGTTCTCTGCCATGTGCATTACCCCAGCCAGCTCCTTTGCGCAAACTTCCAGCGCCGGCTCCCGTCCCAATCCTTTGCTCACAAGCCCCAGCAGCTTCAGCCTCTTGAGGCTTCCCGCCTACCGTATCAGCGTACGCATTTGACACTCAAAGGCTCGCCAGCATCAGACAGCCTGAAAAGAACTTTTTCATAACATTCTCCATGATATCGCAGTCAAAACACTTTCATGCTGGCGCAGCTCTGCGACTCGGCACTGCGATGCGCAGCTGCGGAGCCCGCCGCCCAGCGGGAGTCCTAGGCAAACAGGCTTCTCAGGCTAGAAGAGGCTTCCGAAGATCTGCCCTGCAGCTTCCCGCAGTGGCGCCAGGAGGGGCATGAGGACCTCTTCGACGAAGGGGCCTGCCGCAGGCCAGATCGAGGGCCTGAGCAGGGGCCAGGCCACCCAGCAGGTATAGGCGGCATAGGCGAGGGTCAGCAGCAAGCCTTTGAAGCGCCCAATGCGCCCCGCCTTCCTGATGCCGATGCCGAGGAAAAAGAGCGCCAGCGTGAGGACGACCATGACGGGCACGTCGCGGCGGAGCACCTCGGGGTCGGCCGCAAAGGGCGCGACGGCGCCGGCGATGCCGACCACAAGGAGGGTGTTGAAGAGGTTGGAGCCGATGACGTTGCCAAGAGCGATGTCGTGCTCGCCCTTGCGGGCCGCGACTATGGAGGAGGCAAGTTCGGGCAGGGATGTACCCACGGCGATCACGGTGAGGCCGATGACAAGGTCGCTCACCCCGCACCAGCGGGCAGCCTCCACGGCGCCCCAGACGAGTACGCGGGAGCTTGCGACAAGAACGATCAGGCCGGTCACGAGCCAGACGAGGGCGCGGGCAAGGCTCATGTCCGCCTCCCCGCTTTCGGGCTCCTCCGCGGGACCCTGCCTGAGGGCACGGACAATGCTGAAGCCCAGGGAGGCGAAGAACACGCCGACAAGCACGGCCGCATCCAGGCGCGAGATTCGGCCGTCCCAGAGCAGCCAGACCGTCAGGGCGGTAGCGAGGATGAGCGCCGGCAGCTCCCGGAAGAGGATTTCGCGCTTGACGGGAACGGGGCTGACCAGCGCCGTCACGCCGAGGATGAGGGCGATGTTGGCGATGTTGGAGCCAAAGGCGTTGCCGAGGGCGATGCCGGCGTTGCCCTGCCAGGCGGAGACGCCGGAGACCAGCATTTCCGGCGCCGAGGTGCCGAAGCCCACGATGGCTATGCCCACGAGCAGGGGCGGCATGCCGCAACGTCTGGCAACGTTGGCTGCGCCGTCGACGAAGCGGTCGGCGCTCCAGACAAGCAGGGCAATGCCGGCAATGATGGCGGAACAGACAAGCAGCATACTCCTCCCCGGCCTGCCCGGCATCCTCGACAGATTCAACATCCCGGTCCGGCAGGCCTTGCGCCAAGCACCCTAGGCAGCCCCGCCAAGAAAAGTCAAATCCGGCCGCAGGTCAAATTCCCATACTGCCGCCTCGCATCCCAGGGCCCTGCGCAGTGATGCCGGCATGGATCAGCCCCGCACTCTGCCTTGAAGAGGTCTGTGGCGGCAGGACAAGAGCAGGCTAGCTTCATGGACTGAAAAAGCCGAAGCGCCTCTTTGTCCTGCGAAGACAAGCCAAGGAACGAGGCTCCGCCCTTCCTGAGCCTCCGGCAGGGCCTCTCCCAGGCCTCCTGAGGCCAGGCTCTTTGAGGCCAGAGAACGCCGGTTGCCGGGCGCACTTCCTGGCATCGGCTTCGATTTCGCTCCAGTCGCAGGCGGCTACCTGGCAGACGGCCTGCCCGGCACGTGATCCAAATATTAGGACCACGTGGTAACTCGAGCCCTGGCCGGGAGCGATTTCCGCCTCGATGGCGCCACCCATGGAGCTTGCAAAAACGCGGCGATGGCAAGGCCAAGGCCCGTACCCTGGATGCTGTGCATTCTGCCACTGTCCTCGCGTTCGATGGCGGTGAAAAGCTTCTACTGCAGCTCCCCGGTCATGCCCATGTCGGTCCCCTTCACCCCGCCACGGCATGAGGAAAAGCGCCCTGCCCTCATGCGACGCCACGCCCGCGCGACCTCTGCGCCGAACCGGATGTCGCCCTCCAGGCCCAGAATGAGCTAGGGAGGGCCCGAAAAAGGGCCCGAAAAGCGCCGGAGAGGGCCCGGGACGAGCGGGGTTGGGAAAAAAGCAGCCCCCTGCGGGGCGCTGGGCCAAGCAGGGGGCTGCATGCGTGCTATGTGGCGGAGAGATAGAGATTCGAACTCTAGAACGGCTTCCACCGTTACACGATTTCCAATCGTGCTCCTTCGACCAACTCGGACATCTCTCCGTGTTCGTTGAACCCGTTTCTTTTAAGCGAAGGCGGGACGGATGGCAAGCTTTTTTTTCCGGCGCCCGCCATTTTTCGCACCAGAGCCCGCCACCGGCGGCGGACAGCGGACGGAGGCGGACGATTCTTTACAGCGCAGGCATTCCTAGCTATGAACTGTCTATGGAATAGCCCTTCCTGTTGCGCGCAGGCACGCAGGCAGGGACAGTGCTAGCCGAACCCTCTTCCCGCAAGCCTAGCCCATGTTTACCAAACGCAAAGAGACTAAAAACCCCCGGCTCCACACCCTGAACATCCCCATGCTGCTCGTTTCGAGCATCGTGCTGGCCTTTCTGGTCTACGTCACCTACGTCTCGCTGACCAACTTCACCGAGATGCAGGACGTCACGGAGCGCTACATCACCGCCCAGCAGGACGCGTCCAGCATGCTGGCGGCCTCGGACTACCTCACGGCGCAGACGCTGATCTTCGCCGTGAACACCGACAAGTCGCTCGTAGAAAAGTACTTCCACGAGGCCTTCAAATCCAAGCGCAGGGAGCGCTCCGTGGAGAGCATGGAGCGCCTCTTCCCCAACAACAGAGCTTTCGCCAAGCTCAAGTCCGCGCTCGCGCACTCCAACGAGCTCATGCAACGGGAGTTCCACGCCATGCGCCTCATCATCGAGGCCAGAAAGTATCCCATCGACTCCTTCCCCCAGGAGCTGCGCGACTTCAATCTCACGCCTGAAGAGCTTGCCCTGCAGCCTGTGGAGCAGCAAAGGCTGGCCCAGCAGCTGGTCTTCGGCTCAGACTACCAGATGTACAAGGACTGGATCCGCGACGACATCTCCGAGTGCCTCTCCCTGCTGCAGGAGGAGACCAAGGAGCAGATGCTCAAGACTCCGGCCCTCATGCGCAACCTCATCCGCTACCAGTACATTCTCATTATCGTCCTGGTCATCGTCATGCTCGTCTTCATCGCGTCGACCTCCCTGCTTGTGATCAAGCCGCTGAAGCAGGGCGCCGACAGCATGCGCAAGCAGCAGACCATGCCCGAAGTCGGGGTCTACGAGCTCCAGTCCTTTGCCAAGACCTACAACGACCTCTTCCTGCAGAACCAGGACCTCAAGTCCAAGCTCGCCTACAAGGCCGAACACGACGCCCTCACCGGCCTGCTCAACCGAGGCGCCTTCGAGCGCATGCGTCTCCAGAACGAGAAGCGCAAGACGGCCCTCATTCTGGTGGACGTCGACAAGTTCAAGGAAATCAACGACACCCACGGACATGATGTCGGCGACAAGGTGCTCCAGAAGGTCGCCCGTTTCCTGCTGCAGAGCTTCCGCGCCGAAGACCACGTCTTCCGCCTCGGCGGCGACGAGTTCGCCATCATCATGGTCTACGCCGACAGCAGCATGCGCGACATCGTCGAGCAGAAGATGCTCCAGTGCAACGAGCAGCTCTCCACCCCCAAGGACGGGCTCCCCGTAGCCACCTTGAGCGTGGGCGTTGCCTTCAGCGACAGAAAGGACCCGTCGGGCGACATCTTCAAGGATGCCGACTTGGCCCTCTACTCGGTGAAGCGGCGCGGACGCAACGGCATTGCCTTCTACAGCGACGCCCCTACCCAAGAGTAGGCCAGCCGCAGGCCGGAGAACGCCCATGTCAAGCAATCCCGAAACGAAGAACTCGAAGAAGCTGACCATACTCGTTGTCGAAGACAACGAGATGAACCGCGAGATCCTTATCGATCTACTTTCGGACGAGTACGAGGTCCTGGAGGCCGACAACGGCCTCACTGGCCTTGCCGCCATGGAGGCGCACGCGGACGAGCTCTCGGCTATCCTGCTCGACGTGTACATGCCCGAATGCAGCGGCTTTGAATTTCTCGAGCGCAAGCGCCGCAACCCCCGATACGACTCCCTGCCGGTCATCGTCATGACGGCGTCGAGCACCGTGACGGACGAGATACGATGCCTGCAGCTCGGCGCCTCGGACTTCATCTCCAAGCCATACAACACCGAGGTCATGAAGAACCGCATCCAGAGCATCATACGGCTCAGGAGCGCCTCCAGCATGCTCAACAGGCTCGAGCGGGACAAGCTCACCGGCCTTTACAGCAAGGAGTTCTTCTTTGAGGGCGTCAAAGCGGAGCTGGCCGCCCACCTAGGCGACGCCTACGACATCGTCGTGAGCGACGTCGAGAACTTCCGCCGCGTGATCGACCGCTACGGCGAGGAGCGCTGCGATGCCTTCCTCGCCACCCTTGCCGAGCGCATCCCCAAGGCCCTGCCGGACATGGTCCTCGGCGGGCGCATCGACTACGACGTCTTCGCCTTCCTCATCCGGCACCAGAACGAGGACTGGACCGCATCTCTCGACACCGTCGTGGAGACCGGCATGCTGGGCGCCAGCGTCAAGTACGGCATCATAACGGACATTGACCCCCACCTTCCCGTCTCGACCCTCTGCGACCGCGCCGGCATGGCCCTGAACAAGATCCGGGGGCAGTTCAACGCCCGCGTCGCCTGGTACAACGAGGAGCTGCTCAAGAACCAGCTGCGCGACCATATCATCGTCGAGGGCATGCAGGACGCCATCAAGCGGCACGAATTTCAGGTCTACTACCAGCCCAAGCACAACGTGTGCGAAAACCGCACCGGCGGGGCCGAGGCGCTGGTGCGCTGGACGCATCCGGTGCTCGGCTTCATTAGCCCAGGCATCTTCATTCCCCTCTTCGAGCGCAACGGCTTCATCACGAGCCTGGACCGCTACATCATGGAGGAGGTCTGCATCGAGCTCAAGCGCTGCAAGGAGATTGGCCTGCCACTGGTGCCCATCTCCGTCAACCTCTCGCGCATGAACTTCGACAACCCGAATCTTCCCAAGGAAATCGCAGCCTTGACGGACAAGTACGGCGTGGAGCATAGCCTCGTGCACATCGAGCTCACCGAGTCCGCGGCAGGCGACGATCCCAAGAGCGTCGCGGTCCTGCTCAGACAGCTGCACGACATGGGCTTCGTCATCGAGCTGGACGACTTCGGCTCGGGCTATTCGGCTCTGGCCTCGCTCTTCACCCTGAGCCTGGACGTCATGAAGATGGACATGAGCATCATCCGTCACGCGGCCCAAGCCAGCAACTATAGCCTGGCCCGCTACGCCATCATGCTCGCCGAGTGCATGAAGCTGAAGACCGTGGCCGAGGGCGTGGAGACCGCCGACCAGGCGATGGCCCTCAAGGTGCTCGGCTGCGACTACATCCAGGGCAACTTCTTCTCCAAGCCCCTGCCCCGCGAGGAGTTTGAGAAATACCTGGTGGAAGGACCCAAGAACGCACTGGCAATCTAGCAACGGCGCAGCGGCCGCGTCCATCCGAAGGACGTCCCGCCCACGGCGCCACAAGGAGCGCAAGCAATGACACTACAGGAACTCTACGCAAGCGTCGGAGGGAGCTACGAAAGCGCCCTGCGCATCTTGCAGATGGACAAGCTCATCACCAAATTCATCGCCCGCCTGCCCCAGGACCAGTCCTTCGCCAAGTTGATGGACGCATGGAAGGCCCGCAACGGCAACGGTATGTTCGAAGCCGCCCACGCCCTCAAGGGCGTCAGCGCCAATCTGGGACTCAACAGCCTCTCCGAGCTGGCCGGCGCCGTGGCCGAAGAATTCCGTCCCGGCAAGAGCCGGACCATGTCCGACGAGCAGCTTGACAGCCACATGGAGCAGGTGCGTGCCAAGTACGAAGAGACCGTGGTCGCCATCCAGCAGTTCACGCAGGGCTAGGCCCTGCCGGCAGCGCCTTCTGCAAGGCCCTCTTCTCCTCGGAGGAGCAGAGGGCTTTGCCCGTTGCCCTCCCCTTTCCCGCTATGCTGCCGTATGCCTTCAACTGCAAACCGAAGAAGTGACATGTCCACTCTGACAGCTTCACCACGCCTCCGTATGGGAAGCATATCCGCGTGCGCCCTGCTTTGGATGCTTTTCCTCCTGCTGGGAGCGGTCCAGCCTGTCCAGGCGAACGGCTTCGGAAAGATCTTTGGCACCGTGGCCTTCCAGCGCCCCAGAGACGTCTTCGCCCCCTGGCTCGTGGTGCAGTCGCGCAACAGCGCAAGCGGCATCTTCGCCGGCTCCGTGTCGCTCAAGGGCGGAAAGACTTCGTCCAAGCTCCTGAGCGAGGGCGGCGCCCTGACCGGCATGCAGCGCCTGCGCTTCGTCAATAGCTTCTGGAACAGCTACCCCTACATCACGGACATCAAAAACTGGGGAAAGCAGGACTACTGGGCCATACCGAAGGAGTTCGTTGGCAAGTCCGGCGACTGCGAAGACTACGCCATCGTCAAGTTCTACACGCTCCGCGCCCTGGGCGTGCCCAGCAGCGCCATGCGCATCGTTGTCCTCAAGGACGTCGTGCGCAAGCTGGCCCACGCCGTGCTCGCCGTCGAGGAAGGCGGCGAAATCTACATTCTCGACAACATTTCCAGCGCCATCGTGCCCCACAGCCGCCTGACGCAGTACGAGCCCGCCTACTCGCTCAACGAGGAGAAGGCCTGGGTGCATCTGAAGGGCCGCGCCAAGTAGCGCCGGCACCTGCTCCAAGGAGAGATCAACGCCATGCGCGACGAACTCAACGCCGTCAAACGCAAGCACAAGACCCGCCTCCTCTTGCTGGCCCTCGCCACCGCCGCGGCCTTGGCTTGCGCCATCTTCGTCACTCTGACCAGCATCGACCACGCCAAGCGGGACATCGTGGCCGAAGCCCAGCAGGGAGCCCAGGAGGAACTGGCCGCCCTGGCTGAGCGTATCGGCACGTGGAACGCGGGCCTTGCCAGCACGGCGGCCAGCATTTCCCAGGCCAACCTCTTCCAAGTCTTCGTCTCCGACTTCGCAACGAGCGAGGAGCGCATCGCCAAGCTGGAGGAGGTCAAGCGCGACGAGAATGTGCCCGAGCACGACATCGTCAGCTATCTTGGCGACCTGCTTGCGGAGTTTGCCCGCGAGTACAAGTTGCAGAACGCCTGCATCCTGCTGCCCGACGGGCGCGTCCTGCTGGGCGAACCCCTGCCCGAGGTCAAGGCGAGCCTTGGCGGAACGGCGCCCATACGCGTGGTCGCCTGCCGGCAGGACAAGGACGATGTCTACGCCAGAGCCGTTGCCCCCGTCTTTCCTCTTGCCACCGACAGCAGGCCGGCGGCCTACCTCGTCTTCGACGCCCCCCTTGACGAAGCCTTCGCCAAGGCGCTCTCGGGCGTGCATCCCTACGGCTGCGGCCTGGTCATGCAGGACGGCGAGGTCACCCTCTCCGGCGCGACCGTCGGCTTTGCGCCCGCCAGAGGCCTGCCTGCCCTGAAGGAGGGATCCTTCGTCGAAGGCCGGGGCACCCGCTTCAACTGCTACCGCCGCACCCAAGTCCCCTGCGAAGGCTACCTGCGCGCCTACCTCCCCTCTTCCGTCGTGGACGGCCGCATCGCGGCCGCCCAGTGGGACATCCTCCTGCTCGCCGCCACGGCCGTGGTTGCCATCCTCACGCTGGCCATCGCCCTCTTCATCGCGGCCGCCCGCGCCATGGAACGATCCCTCAACGAGCGCATCGGCCAGCAGCACGTGCTGCTGGAGAGCATCAACAGCTCTGTGGACGATGGCATCATGCTCATCGCCGACGACGGCACCGTGCAGTACCGCAACAGATACTTCACCCAGGGCGATGCCGAGAAGGAATGGGCCAAGGACGCCCTGGCCAACATCCTGCCTGCCGACACCGCCGAGGCTGTCCTCGACAAGACGGCGGAAATCAGTGCGGCCCAGAAGGGCGGCTCCATGGAAACCCACATCATGGAGAACGGCGACAAGCGCCTCTACCGCGTCTCCCTCTTCCCCTACGCAACCAGCAAGATCGGCCAAAAGGGCCTGTGCGTGGCCCTCTTCAAGGACATCACGGAGTTCAGGCGCCGCGCTCTGGAGCAGAAGCGGCGCGTCGAGAGCCTGCTCGACGTCTTCGCCTGCGCCATGGAAAGCGTGGAGAAGGGCTTTGCCGGCCATACCCACAAGATGCTCGCCGTCCTCGGCCGCATCAAGGACAGGATCGCCCTGAGTCCTGACGAAATGGAGACCCTGCGCATCGCCTCCCGCATCCAGAGCATCAGCAAGCTCTTCATCCCACCTGAAATCCTCTACAAGGAAGGGCGCCTCACCGACGACGACCGAGACAAGCTGCGCAAGGCGCAGGAGCTCGCGAACACGGTTATCCGCAACTTCGACTTCCACCTGCCCGTGGCCGACACCATCGTCCAGAGCGGCGAGCGCGTGAACGGGACAGGCCGGCCCGCCGGCCTCAAGGGCGATGCCATACTCAAGACGGCCCGCGTCCTTGCCGTGGTCAACGCTTTCTGCGCCATGACGAGTCCGCGCAAGCACCGCGCCGCCATGACGCCGGCCGTGGCCAAGGCCGAACTCGAGCGCGATGCCGGCTACGATCAGGAAATCGTTGCCAGCCTTGCCCTCGTGCAGGACTCGGACGTCGTCAATCTGGACATTGCCTCCCAGCAGGACGGGATCACGGAATACAGGAAGCGCGCCCTGGAGGCCAAGCAGCGTGCCGAACGCCTGCTCGACGTCTTCGCCTGCGCCATGGAGAGCGTGGAGAAGGGCTTTGCCGGCCACTCCCGCAAGATGCTGGCCGTCGTGTCCCGCATCAAGGACGAGCTCGGCCTTACTGACGACGAGAGCGACACGCTCGCCGTGGCGGCCCGCATCCAGGGCATCAGTAAGCTCTTCATCCCCCACGAGATCCTGGTCAAGGAAGGCAAGCTCACCGAGGACGAGCACGCCAAGATCCGGGAAGCCCAGACCATGGCCAACTCTCTCATCCAGAGCTTCGACTTCCACCTGCCCGTGTCCGACACCATCAACCAGAGCACCGAGCGCATGGACGGCACAGGCCGTCCCGCCGGTCTCAAGGGCGAGGCCATTCTCAAGACCGCGCGCGTTCTCGCGGCCATCAACGCCTTCTGCGCCATGACGAGCCCGCGCAAGTACCGCGGGGCCATGACGCCGGAGGCTGCCATCGCCGAGCTCGAAGCCAATCCCGGCTATGATCAGCAGGTCGTTGCCAGCCTGCGCCAGGTGACGCAGGAGGACATTGCTGGCTAGCCGCGGCCTTCCAAACTGGCAGACAGACAGCCGGCCAGATAGTTAGACAAGCGCATTGCAGGGGCGCGGCGGGTCGCGCCCCTGTCGCTCCAAGCCCCCTGCAGAGGAGGTTCTGGCGTGCCGGCCCAGTCCTGCCGCTTGCTGGGCCTCCGCCTCCGCGCCCTTGTCGCGCAGGCGCTCGCGCGTGCGGGTCAGCAGGACGGCGTCGATGGACTTGGCGCCATGGCGTCATGGGCAGAGGCCTCGCCGCGAGGGCAAGGAGGGGCACCCTCTGGGCGTCGTCGGCGCGGCATGGCCAGATGGCGCAAGAGGCCTCGAGGCCGTCCTTGCTGGGCATGCCCCGGTCTATGGGGATCACGCCGAAGAAGCCCCGCAGAGTCTCGCCGGACATCTTCTCCGCAAGCAGCCCGTCTTCGGCATGCTTCACGCCTGCGCCGGCTTCTTCGAACCCCCTGGGCGGCAATGCCGGCGCCGAGGGCTGGCCTTCCGCCAGTAGCCCCCAAGCCGTTGCGGCGCGCATGCGCAGTTCGTTCACCTTCCTTTCCAGCGCGACGGCCTTGCCGTCCCCGCCGATGGGGCTGCAGCCCTCAAGTCGCTGGAGGGGGAGCAATAAGAAAGGCTTCTTCCTGGCCACCTCGGCCTTCGCGCGCATCCTCTTCTCGCGCAGTCCCCCTCTCATCGTCCCCATAGAGCTGCAACTCAGGGTCTTGCTGGCCTCGCAGCGCTTCGCGTGCTGGACGGCAATGCCGTGCGGGCAGGAAGAGCAGCCTGGAGAGCTTCTCAGGACGTCCATCATCGGGAAAAGCGCTTCCCGCACGCAGGTCCGTCCGCGCCGATTCCCCAACGCAAAGCAGGCTCCGGCATTCCTTTGGGAACGCCGGAGCCTGCACTGCAGTCTTGCGGTGGCGGAGAGATAGAGATTCGAACTCTAGAACGGCTTCCACCGTTACACGATTTCCAATCGTGCTCCTTCGGCCAACTCGGACATCTCTCCGCATGAACTTCAGCCGTCTGGTACGCAAACGGCCGGCAAAAGGCAAGTCATTTTTCGGCTAGCGCCCGGGGCAGGATCTCTGCCCGGACTTTTTGGAGGAGCCCTCCCTGCGCTGATCCTTGTCAAAGGACTTCTTGCCGATGAAGTAGAACAAGGCAACGCCGATGACACCGGCCAGCGTGATGCCGATGTCGTTCATGGTTCCGACGTCCATGCCTAGACCTTGCCGACGGAGTTGTTGAAGCCGTTGTCGCAGTAGATGACCTGGCCGGTGACGGCGCGACCGAGGTCGGAGGCCAGGAAGGTGGCAAGGCCTCCCACGTCGGTGGGCTCCACGTTGCGGTGGATGGCCGCCATGTCGGCGGCCTGGGAGAGGGAGGTCTTCAGCGCGTGCACGGCGGAGGCCGCCAGGGTCTTGATGGGACCGGAGCTGATGCAGTTGATGCGTATGCCCTTGGCACCAAGATCGAAGGAAAGGTAGCGCATGGAGCATTCCAGTGCGGCCTTGGCGACGCCCATGACGTTGTAGGATGGCACGACGCGCGTGGAACCCAGGTAGGTCATGGCTAGGATGGAGGAGCCGTCGTGCATGAGGGGCTCGAAGGCGCGGGACAGGGCAATCAGGGAGTAGGAGGACACGTCGAGCGCCAGATGAAAGCCTTCGCGGGACGTTTTGATGAAGTCGTCGTTCAAGTCGTCGCGGTTGGCAAAGGCCAGGGAGTGCACCAGGATGTCCACGTCGCCCCACTTCTCCTTCACGAGCGCGGCCGCGGCCGCGATGTCCTCGTCGCTGGAGACGTCGCACTTGAAGGTGAACTCGCCGCCGACCTCCTCGCTCAGGGGTTCAACGCGCTTTTTGATGGCGTCGTTGACATAGCTGAAGGCGAGGCGGGCGCCGGCCTGCTTGAACTGCTGGGTGATGCCCCAGGCGATGCTCCGGTTGTTGGCCACACCGAGTATGAGGGCTTTCTTTCCTTCGAGAAGCATAGTCTCTCCTTGATGCACGGTTTAAATCTTGAGCTCGGAGCCGGTCAGTATGCGGTAGGCGTCGCGGTACTTTCCAGCGGTGACATCGGCAACCTCGTCCGGGAGCACCGGAGGCGGAGGCTGCATGTTCCAGGGCTGCCGCTTCAGCCAATCGCGCAGGTACTGCTTGTCGAAGCTGGGCTGGCCGTGGCCTGGCTCGTACTTGTCTGCGGCCCAGAAGCGGGACGAGTCGGGGGTGAGCACTTCGTCGATGAGGTGGATTTTGCCGTCGACGAAGCCGAATTCAAATTTGGTGTCGGCAACGATTATGCCGCGCTCGGCGGCGTAGGCCCGGCCCTTCTCGTAGATGGCGAGCGCCGTCTGCTCGACCTGGCGCGCGGCATCGGGGCCGATGAGTTCAGCAGCCCGCTCGACGCTGATGTTCTCGTCGTGGGAGCCGAGCTCGGCCTTGGTGGAGGGCGTGAAGATGGCGGGCTCGATCTTGTCGGACTCCCTGAGGCCTTCGGGAAGCCTGTGGCCGCAGACTTCGCCAGTCTGCTGGTAGGCCTTCCAGCCGGAGCCGGAGAGGTAGCCACGCACGATGCACTCGATGGGCAGGGGCTTGGCCCTGCGCACGAGGACGGCCCTGCCCTCGAGCTCGTCGCGCCAGGGCGCGAGGGCCTGGGGGAACTTGTCCGCGTCGCGCTCGACGATGTGGTTGGGCACGAGATCCCTGAACATGTCCATCCAGAACAGGGTGATCTGGTTGAGGATGACGCCCTTGTAGGGAATGGGGCGACTCATGATGACGTCGAAGGCGCTCATGCGGTCCGTGGTCACGATGAGCAGGGTCGCGTCGTCCACGGCGTAGATGTCGCGGACCTTGCCACGGGAAAGGAGCGGATAGGCGGTGATTTCGGTCTTGGTTACGACTTTCATGGCGTTCCTTGTCTTTCGGCCGCAGGCGGGCGTTGGCTCCGCCAGAAACCGGCTGTCGCGTGGCCTAGCGGATCTCGACGGAGCGGGCGTGGGCTTCAAGCCCTTCCAGGCGGGCAAGGGTCGCTATGGCCTGCCTGCTTTCGCTCACGAACTCGCGGGACGTAGCCACGATACTCGTCTTTTTGCAAAAAGTCTGTACGGAAAGCGCGGAAGAGAACCTCGCCGTGCCGAGGGTGGGCAGGACGTGGTTGGGGCCGGCGAAGTAGTCGCCTACGGGCTCGGGGCTGTAGTGGCCCATGAAGACGGCGCCCGCATTCTTCACGTAGGGAAGCGCGGCCCAGGGGTCCCTGAGCGAGAGCTCGAGGTGCTCCGGGGCGATGCGGTTGGCGACGGCCAAGGCGCAGCTCAGGTTCGGCACCACGACGATGGCGCCCCAGTCCATGAGCGAGCGGCCGGCGATGGCGGAGCGGGGAAGCTTGGCGCACTGCTCCTCGAGCTCGGCCTGGAGGGCATCGGCTAGATGCTGGTCGAAGACGATGCAGATGGCCGAGGCCAGCGGATCGTGCTCGGCCTGGCTGAGCAGGTCTGCGGCCAGCCACTTGACGTCGGCCGAGCCGTCGGCGACCACGCACACCTCGCTGGGGCCGGCTATCATGTCGATGCCGACCGCACCCTGGACAAGGCGCTTGGCCGTGGTCACGAAAATGTTGCCCGGACCGGCAATGACGTCCACGGGCGCCAGGGTCTGGGTGCCGTAGGCCATGGCGGCCACGGCCCAGGCGCCGCCGACGCAGTAGACTTCGCTGATGTCGAGCAGATGGGCGGCCGCCAGAATGACCGGATTGATGGTGCCGTCGTTGCGGGAGGGCGTGCAGACGGCGATCTCCGGCACGCCCGCCACGAGGGCTGGTATGGCGTTCATGAGGAAGCTGGACACCAGCGGGGTGTTGCCGCCCTTGCCGCCCGGCACGTAGAGGCCGACGCGGCCCACGGGATTCACCATCTGGCCGAGTATGCTGCCGTCGGGACGGGTGGTGAACCAGCTCTTCTCCTTCTGCTGCTCGTGGAAGGCCCTGATGTTGCCAGCGGCCTGGGCGATGCACTCGCGGTCCTCGGCGGGAACCGTTGCGGCCGCCCTGGCGATGTCCTGGGGCTTCACGCGGATGGGGCCGGCAAAGCCAGGGCAGTCGAAGCGGGCGGTGTAGTCTATCAGCGCCGCGTCGCCGCGACTTTTGACATTGGCGATGATTTCGCGCACCTGTCCCTCGACGTCGCCCCCGCCGGGATGGGCGCGCTCCTCAAGCCACTGGCCAGCCTTTGTCCAGTCCTTGTCACTCTGCAGATTGATTATGCGACATATAGCCATGTGCGGTACCTCGTAGGCGAAGAACATACGCGAATGCAGGCAGGTTGTCTAACAGACAGGCCGTCCGCACTCTGCCGGAACACGCCCGGGCCCTGAAGAAGAGCAAGCGGCCTGCAGCGAAGTCTCGGATAACGCAAAAAGCCCCGGAGCTCGGAAGCTCGACGGGGCTTGTGCAAAAATCCTTGGCGGCGACCTACTTTCCCACATGATGATATGCAGTATCATCGGCGATAAGGAGCTTAACTGCCGAGTTCGGAATGGGATCGGGTGTACCCTCCTTTCCATGGCCGCCAAGAAATCTCTATGAATATATTGAAAGGGAGGAAGGAAGTTCTGATTCAAATATAAGACGCACGGGCTATTAGTACTGGTCAGCTCCACGCATCGCTGCGCTTCCACCTCCAGCCTATCGACGTCGTCGTCTACGACGGCCCTTCAGTGCCTTGCGGCAGGGAGAACTCATCTCGAGGCTGGCTTCCCGCTTAGATGCTTTCAGCGGTTATCCATTCCGCACATGGCTACTCTGCTATGCCGCTGGCGCGACAACAGATCCACTAGTGGTGCGTTCATCCCGGTCCTCTCGTACTAGGGACAACCCCTCTCAATTCTCCAGCGCCCACAGAAGATAGGGACCAAACTGTCTCACGACGTTTTAAACCCAGCTCGCGTACCACTTTAAACGGCGAACAGCCGTACCCTTGGGACCTGCTTCAGCCCCAGGATGTGATGAGCCGACATCGAGGTGCCAAACCGCATCGTCGATGTGAACTCTTGGATGCGATCAGCCTGTTATCCCCGGCGTACCTTTTATCCAATGAGCGATGACCCTTCCATTCGGGATCACCGGATCACTAGCGCCTACTTTCGTACCTGCTCGAGATGTCTCTCTTGCAGTCAAGCTCCCTTATGCGTTTGCACTCGGCGCCTGGTTTCCAATCAGGCTGAGGGAACCTTTGCATGCCTCCGTTACTCTTTAGGAGGCGACCGCCCCAGTCAAACTACCCACCAGACACTGTTCCCGCGCCGGATGACGGCGGCGGGTTAGGGTCCTGAACAAACAAGGGTGGTATTTCACCGACGACTCCCTCCGCACTGGCGTGCAGAGTTCACAGTCTCCCACCTATCCTACACATGCAGGCCCAAAACCCAATGTCAAGCTATAGTAAAGGTGCACAGGGTCTTTCCGTCTTTCTGCGGGTACACGGCATTTTCACCGCGACTTCAATTTCACCGAGTCTCTGGCCGAGACAGCGTGGAGATCGTTACGCCATTCGTGCAGGTCGGAACTTGCCCGACAAGGAATTTCGCTACCTTAGGACCGTTATAGTTACGGCCGCCGTTTACCGGGGCTTCGAATCGGGGCTTCGCTTGCGCTGACTCCTCCTCTTAACCTTCCGGCACCGGGCAGGCGTCAGTCCGTATACGTCGTCTGTAAGACTTCGCACAGACCTATGTTTTTAGTAAACAGTCGCCACCACCATTTCTCTGCGGCTCCCCGGGGCTGGACATGCGAAACGTCTTCACCACGGAGAGCACCCCTTATTCCGAAGGTACGGGGTTATTTTGCCGAGTTCCTTGGCCAGAGTTCTCTCGAGCGCCTTGGATTATTCATCCCATCCACCTGAGTCGGTTTGCGGTACGGTTTGCACGGCCTATACTTAGAAGCTTTTCTAGGAAGCGGCGGCTCGGCAACTTCAGGGATTGCTCCCGCGGCATCGCGTCTCGGCTCAGCCCTGCGGATTTGCCTGCAGGGCACGCCTACGCGCTTGCACCGGAATCCAGTAACCGGATTGCCTACCGTTCTCCGTCCCTCCATCGCGCGGTCGTACAAGTACGGGACTGTTAACCCGTTTCCCATCAGCTACGCCTTTCAGCCTTGCCTTAGGGGCCGACTAACCCTGGGAAGATTACCTTTACCCAGGAAACCTTGGATTTACGGCGAATGTGTTTCTCGCACATTTTATCGTTACTCATGTCAGCATAATCACTTCCCTGAAGTCCAGCACACCTTTCGATGCACCTTCAACCCGCAGGGAACGCTCCCCTACCAATAGTCAAAGACTAGTCCGCGGCTTCGGCAGCATGCTTAGCCCCGTTACATTTTCGGCGCAGCGTCATTAGACCAGTGAGCTATTACGCTTTCTTTAAACGATGGCTGCTTCTAAGCCAACGTCCTGGGTGTCTCTACAACGCCACCACCTTAACCACTGAGCATGCATTTGGAGGCCTTAGCCGGCGGTCTGGGCTGTTGCCCTTTCGACGACGAACCTTAGCACCCGCCGTCTGACTCCCGCGGTAGATCTTAGTGGTATTCAGAGTTTGATAGAGGTTGGTAGTCGGGTAGGACCCCTAGCTCTGTCAGTGCTTTACCTCCACAAGACAATCCGCGAGGCTATACCTCAATATATTTCGGGGAGAACCAGCTATCACCGGGTTTGATTGGCCTTTCACCCCTATCCACAAGTCATCCAAACTGTTTTCAGCCAGAACTGGTTCGGTCCTCCACAAGGCTTTACCCCTGCTTCAACCTGCTCATGGATAGATCACCCGGTTTCGGGTCTAATCCGCACAACTGGACGCCCTGTTCAGACTCGCTTTCGCTGCGGCTACGCTTGCGCTTAACCTTGCTGTACAGATTAACTCGCTGACTCATTATGCAAAAGGCACGCGGTCACCGTGCAGAGCACGGCTCCCGCAGCTTGCAGGCATCAGGTTTCAGATTCTGTTTCACTCCTCTGACAGAGGTTCTTTTCACCTTTCCCTCACGGTACTGGTGCACTATCGGTCGCCAGGTAGTACTTAGCCTTGGAAGATGGTCCTCCCGGATTCCCACGGGGTTCCACGTGCCCCGCGGTACTTAGGTGCCGGCCGTGCCGCCTTCGCTTTCAGGTACGGGGCTGTCACCCGCTCTGGCAGAGCTTTCCAGCTCATTTCCCCTGGCTACGCGCGAATCACTTGTGCCGGTCCTGCAACCCCGCCTGGACGGATCCAGACGGTTTAGGCTCTTCCCCGTTCGCTCGCCGCTACTGGGGGAGTCTCGTTTGATTTCCTTTCCTGCAGGTACTGAGATGTTTCACTTCCCTGCGTTGGCGCAGCGGACCTATGAATTCAGTCCGGTGCAGCGGGACATGACTCCCGCTGGGTTTCCCCATTCAGAGATCCCCGGATCAAAGGATGTTTAGCTCCTCCCCGAGGCTTATCGCAGCTTACCGCGTCTTTCGTCGCCTTCTGGCGCCAAGGCATCCACCCGATGCTCTTGTCAACTTATACTCGAAATAAACTTCCTTCCGTCCCTATTCAATTGCAAAAGAGCCGCCCTCTCTGGAAGAGGGCCGCCGGCAGAGCCGGTTTGAATCCGCAAGGCCTGCTTGCGTCTTCTCTCGGCCTCCGGCACGGGAATTCGAACGTTCTGCGCAGTGCTGCTGGTGGAGCTGGACGGGATTGAACCGACTGCCTCCTGCGTGCAAAGCAGGCGCTCTCCCAAGTGAGCTACAGCCCCGGTAAACGTGGTGGGCCTGGAAAGACTTGAACTTTCGACCTCACGCTTATCAGGCGTGCGCTCTAGCCACCTGAGCTACAGGCCCGAATTCCTTCGCTTGTCAATGAGCCCTGGCTCATTGAAAGCGAAGAGCGAGCGGGAAGCTTTTTCCATAAAGGAGGTGATCCAGCCGCAGGTTCCCCTACGGCTACCTTGTTACGACTTCACCCCAATCATCGGTCCTACCGTAGACGGCTGTCTCTATTGCTAGTTGACTCACCGGCTTCGGGTAAAACCGACTTTCGTGGTGTGACGGGCGGTGTGTACAAGGCCCGGGAACGCATTCACCCCGGCATGCTGATCCGGAATTACTAGCGATTCCAACTTCAAGGAGTCGAGTTGCAGACTCCTATCCGGACTGGGACGCAGTTTTTGGGATTCGCTTGGCCTCGCGGCTTCGCCGCCCTCTGTATGCGCCATTGTAGTACGTGTGTAGCCCTAGGTGTAAGGGCCATGATGACTTGACGTCATCCCCACCTTCCTCCCGGTTGACCCGGGCAGTCTGCACAGAGTGCCCAGCTTCGCCTGCTGGCAACTGTGCATAGGGGTTGCGCTCGTTGCGGGACTTAACCCAACATCTCACGACACGAGCTGACGACAGCCATGCAGCACCTGTCTCGGAGCTCCCTTGCGGGCACCCCCTGCTTTCGCAGGGATTCTCCGGATGTCAAACCTAGGTAAGGTTCTTCGCGTTGCATCGAATTAAACCACATACTCCACCGCTTGTGCGGGCCCCCGTCAATTTCTTTGAGTTTCAGCCTTGCGACCGTACTCCCCAGGCGGGATGCTTAATGCGTTAGCTGCGGCACCGGAGCTTGCGCCCCGACACCTAGCATCCATCGTTTACAGCGTGGACTACCAGGGTATCTAATCCTGTTTGCTACCCACGCTTTCGCACCTCAGCGTCAATGCCGGTCCAGTCAGCCGCCTTCGCCACTGATGTTCCTCCAGATATCTACGGATTTCACTCCTACACCTGGAATTCCGCTGACCTCTCCCGGATCCGAGTCCTGCAGTATCAAGGGCAGTTCCGCAGTTGAGCCGCGGGCTTTCACCCCTGACTTACAGGACAACCTACGTGCGCTTTACGCCCAGTAATTCCGATTAACGCTTGCACCCTCCGTATTACCGCGGCTGCTGGCACGGAGTTAGCCGGTGCTTCCTCTGAAGGTACCATCAATGCAGGGCTGATTGGCACCCTGCACCTTTTTCCCTTCCGACAGAGGTTTACGATCCGAAGACCTTCATCCCTCACGCGGCGTCGCTGCGTCAGGCTTTCGCCCATTGCGCAATATTCCCCACTGCTGCCTCCCGTAGGAGTTTGGACCGTGTTTCAGTTCCAATGTGGCCGATCATCCTCTCAAATCGGCTACCCATCGTCGCCTTGGTGGGCCGTTACCCCGCCAACAAGCTAATGGGACGCGGACTCATCCCTGCACGGAAACTTGCAAGCAGAGGTCTCCTTTCCCCTCATCGTTCAACAAGGGCGTATCCGGTATTATCGACCGTTTCCAGTCGCTATTCCAGCTGCAGGGGCAGATCATCCACGCGTTACTCACCCGTGCGCCACTCTACTCGGGACCGAAGCCCCTTTCGCGTTCGACTTGCATGTGTTAAGCACGCCGCCAGCGTTCAATCTGAGCCAGAATCAAACTCTCCAGTTCAAATCTGTCCAAGATCTCTGCTAGGCAGAAATCAGAATCTCAAAGTTGTTCTCTTCCCGTTCGCTCTTCGCTTGTCAATGAACCAGGCGGACCTGCGTCCGTCGCCGTTCCTCGCGGCGTCGGCCCTTATGGACCTTTTCCGCGGGGCTGTCAACAGCTTTTTTGCGAACCTCGAAAAAACTTTTTGCAGAGCCTTTCCTCAGTCCGGCTGCGACAACCGGCGAAGGTGGAACCTATCCGGTTCCGCCATCCCCGTCAAGAACTTTTTTGCCCTGGCCGCGAAATTCCCTCGGGGAAGATTCGCGGGGCCCTGGCGTAAAGCCCTGGCGGAGGCGCCGTAGCCAGTCCCGAAGGGCTTTGCCTTGGCGCGGAGAAGCCTTCTACGCGCAGCCTCCCCTCCTGTCAACGCCTGTGGCGAGCTTTGCGCGAATTTTTGCCGGCGCCGGCGCAAACTTCCCAGTGAAGGCGCTGGCCCAGCCCCTGCAGAGATTGCCAGGACGCCGAGTCCACTTTCTTTTGGGTGGTCGTCGCCAGGACGCCTTCCGGCATTGCCTTTCCTCGGGCCTCGATGGTAGGGATGGCGCTTCCGGCTCCCCGCAGCACTGCTTTATGGACGGGGCTGGCCGGCGCAAGGAGCGAGGCATGAGCAGGAAAAGGCGCAGGAAGCAGGAAGAGGCAGACTGCCGGCCCACACCGGCCCCGGCGGTTCCGGCGTCCACGACGTCCAAGGCATCCCAGGCGTGCACGGCTTCCAGCGCCTCCAAGGCAACCAAGGGGGCAATGGCTTCCGGAGCCGGCTTGGCAACGGAAAGCGGCGCCTTCGCCAACCCCATTCTTGCCATGGGGCCCCTGAAGAAGAGCTTCGTTGCCCTGCTGCTCTCCCTCTTTGCGGCCTTCGGCCCCCTGTGCACGGACATGTACCTGCCTTCCCTGCCCGACATAGCGCAGGATCTGGACATCACCACCACCTTCGCCCAGGCGAGCATCACCTCCTGCCTTCTGGGCTTCGCCCTCGGGCAGCTCTTCATCGGCCCCTTGAGCGACGGCTGGGGGCGCAGGGGGCTCCTGCTTTTCTCGCTTGCCGTCTTCACGGCCTCTTCCCTGCTCTGCTCCTACGCCGCCGATGGCTGGACCTTCCTTGCTCTGCGCTTCTTCATGGGCGTGGGCGGCGCCGGCGGCGCCGTGCTTTCGAGGGCCATCAGCTGCGACACCTACCAGGGGCCCGATCTCACGCGCTTCATGTCCCTGCTCATGGCCATCCACAGCGTGGGTCCCGTGCTCGGCCCCATCGTAGGCGGCATGGTGGCAGGCCAGGCTGGCTGGCGAGCCGTCTTCCATCTGCTGGCCGCCATCGGCGTCTTCCTCTTCGTCTGCACCCTGCCCGCCGTGCCGGACACCCTCGATCCCGCCCGCCGCGTGCCCGGCGGCGTCGGCGCCTCTCTCAGGAACATGTCGCGCCTCTTCGGCCACAAGGCCTTCCTCTGCTACGCCGGCGTCCAGGGCTTCACCATGGCCGGCTTCTTCACCTACATCTCGGCATCGCCCTTCGTCTGCCAGAAGATCTACGGCTTCAGCGTGGGCGAGTACAGCCTCATCTTTGCCAGCAACGCCATAGGCGTGAGCCTGTTTGCCCTGGCTGCCGGCCTGCTCTCCCGGCGCTTCGGCGACCGCCGCATCCTTGCCGTGGGCGATGCGCTCCACACGCTGGCAGCCTTCGCCCTCCTCGCCTGCGCCATGGTCCTTCCCGCTTCGCCCTGGCCCATGCTGGCCTCGCTCTTCGCGCTGGTGAGCACCCAGGGGCTGACCATGACCGCCAGCTTCACCCTCGGCATCAGCTCCCAAACCGTCGGCGCAGGCGCGGCCTCGGGCATTCTCGGCGTCGCGGTCTTCCTCTTCGGCTGCCTCAGCTCGCCCCTGGCTGGCCTTGCCGGCCCCATGAGCGCCATGCCTCTTGGCATAGTCTGCGCCATCTCCTCCCTCTGCTCATTGGCCTGCACCTTCCGGGGCAACCGCCTCTTCGAGTCCTCGCCGGCCAGGGCGAGCGCCGAGGCCATGCTCGGCAAGGCTGGCAGGCGATAGGCAGGGACCAGGGCAAGGGCCAGACCAAGGCTTGCCCTGCGGGGCGTTAACGGCTATTGGAAGCTCAGATGGCTTGTTCCCGCCGGCAACGTCAACCTCAAGGAGGCCGCATGGGATCCGCACTGGAAAAGCCCCGCTGCGGCTGGGCCCGAGGCACTGAGAGCATGCTTGCCTACCACGACCGGGAGTGGGGCGTGCCCCGCCTGGACGACAGGGGGCAGTTCGAGTTCCTCGTGCTCGAGTCGGCGCAGGCCGGCCTCTCCTGGCGGACCATACTCGAGCGTCGCGAGGGCTACAGGCGCTGCTTTGCCGGCTTCGATCCCGAAGCCGTGGCCCGCTTCGGCAAGGCCGACGTGGACCGTCTTCTCCAGGACAGGGGCATAGTGCGCAACCGCCGGAAGATCGAGGCCGCCATCGTCAATGCTCGCCGCTTCCTCGAGCTCTCGGCTTCCAGCGGCGGCTTCGCCCGCTGGCTGCTCGGCTTCACGGGCGGGGTCATAGTGCAGAACTGCTGGACAAGGCTCGAAGACGTGCCCCCGAGGACGCAGCTCTCCGACGCCGTGGCCAGGGAACTCAAGCGCCTCGGCTTCCAGTTCGTCGGCTCAACCATAGTCTATTCCCACCTGCAGGCGACGGGCCTGGTCAACGACCACCTCGTCTCCTGCTTCAGGCATGCTGAAATCGCGCGGCTGGGGAGCGGCGTCTCCCTGGACGCGCCAGCTTAAAGGAGTGTCCATGAAGCTCTTTTCCCTCTCCGCGGCCCTCGTCTGCGCCACCTCCCTCTTCCTGGCCGCGCCTGGCCTGGCTTCGGCCGTCGGCCATCAGGGCTGCTGCTCCAACCACGGCGGCATCTCCCAGCGCTGCCTCAACGGCTACGTGGTCTGCAACGACGGCACCACCAGCGCCTCCTGCCTCTGCGAAGGCGGATCCGTCAAATCCAGGCGCCACAAGGGCGAAGGCATGGGCAGCGCCGGCGCTGGCTACGAGCCCCGCCGCAGCCCGGCCCCGCAGCGCGAGGCCGCCCGCTCCGCCAAGCGCGACAAGCCCTTTGACCCCGGCCAGCGACAGCCCAACCAGGTGAACTACCCGGCCTCCCGACAGCAGGCGCCCCAGCCCGGAGCGGACCAGATGCGTCCGGAGCCGAAGCCTGCGCCGAACCAGGTCAACCGCCCCGCGCCGAACCAGGTGAACCGCCCTGCGCCGAACCAGGTGAACCGCCCTGCGCCGAACCAGGTGAACCGCCCTGCGCCGAACCAGGTGAACCGTCCTGCGCCGAACCAGGTGAACCGTCCTGCGCCCAGCCAGGCCGCGCCCCGTCCCGCCAACGTGGACAAGTACGGCCGTCCCGTCAACGCGGGCAGGCAGCCTGTCAGCACCAAGAAGGTCGACAAGTACGGCCACGCCGTGCCCAAGTACTAGCCGTCGCTCCCCTAAGACAAGTCCGGCAGAAGGTCCGCGTCCGCGCACGCCTTCTGCCGGTTTTTTTGCGCTCTGGAACCATGTTGAACATGGAAAAGACAGGTCGCTTTAAACAAAGTTTTGCTTGAAATCTGGAATGATATGCGCTACGTTTCGACCTGTGCTAAGGGAGTGAACAGGTCTTTTGCATTTCTGCCTCGTTTTTTTGCCATTTCTGCAAACTTAATCGCAAGACTGCATCACAAATGTCAAAATGGGGCAAAAGCGCAACGGCTTGCCGTGGCGTGGAGCCGTCCGAACTCCTGGAGCCTCGCTGTTCCCTCCCAAAAAAGCGGTTAAAAGTCGGCATATTGAAGGCGCAATTTCAGAATTTCACTCCAAGGCATGGAACTTGCAGGACTTTTTCATGCCAGATCAGCCGGCTTTTGCGACATGTGGCTGCAGGCAGGGGTTCTTCCTGTCGCCTTCCGTCTCCATGCTTCCCCCGCAGGCAGGCCCACCGGCCTTCCTGCGGCGCAGGACCGGTCCCGGAGCGGTTCGTTCCTTGCCTCCGGGCTCCCGGTTCTGCGAAGCGCCACCCCCCGTGGCGGGCCCTCCCGGCATGGCCAACAGGCCGGGAGGGCCTTTGCGTCATGGGCGGCTCTCCGGCTGCCCGCTTTCTGGCAGGGAAATCCGGCCGCAGGCTTAGGCAAGCGCCTTCCAGACGCAGGCGAGGCCTCCGCAGGCTATGGCGGCCGAGGTCCAGCGGCGCATGTCCTGGGCTGAGATGCGGGCTGCCAGGGGACAGGCCAGGACGACGCCGGCAACGGCAGCTGGAACGGCATGGCAGGCAAGCCTGAGCACCCCTTCGGTGTACAGCCCGCCCCCGCCCTGGAAGGCCCAGGCCACGAGGCCCGCAGCCAGGAGAAAGGCGCCGATGGTGCCGAGGTACTCGCGCGGAGGCCAGCCGGCGTAGACGCCGTAGGCCGCGGCCGGCGGTCCGCCGAAGGAGCAGGACGTGCGCAGAAGGCCCGAACCGAAGCCTGCCGCCAGCGCGGCCGCCACGCTTTCCCCCAGCACCTGGCGAGGCCGTGTCCTGTTCCAGAGGGGAAAGGCCAGGAGCGCCAGGCCCACGGCCATGCGCAGGGCCGGCTCCGGCACGGCCCTGAGGATCCAGAAGCCGGCCAGGGAGCCCGGGACGCAGCCTGCAATCATGGGGAGCAGCGCCCGCCAGCGGCACCAGCGCAGATGCAGAACCGAGGTGGCGAGGTTCATGAAGGGCAGCGTGATGCAGCTCACCAGCACGCAGTCGTGCATGGGCAGGAAGAAGGCCATGGCCGGCACGGCGATCATGGCCGCGCCGATGGCGCACATGCCGGATACGAAGCCGCCGGCAAGCCAGGCAAGCACGGTGGCAAGAGCAATGGTGTCCATGGCCCCCGTGTCTACTGCCTGGACTGCGCCTGCGCAAGCTCCCCTGCCTTTGCGCTCCCCTCTGCCCTTTTCTTGCCCTCCCCTGCCGGCGTCTTGCCGAGCCAGGGCTTTGGCTGTAGCCTGCAGCTTCCTCCAGGCCGGCAAGCCCTTGGCGTTCCGGCAAGCCGTCCCGCTAGGCGGCTGGAGGCTTGGCTGGCTTCGAAGGGCTTCGAAGGGAGGTGCTTTCCTTGCTTCAGGGCTTCCATGCCTCAGGCTTCCTTCTTCGGGTCCCTTCCCCCAGGCTCCCTTCACCATGCACTCTTTCCCCAGGCGTCTTCCGCAGGCCTGCTCTGCGGGGACTGTCCCCCTCCTTTTGACGACACGCACGAGAGATGTCATGCCGATCCATCCGCTCATCGAGACCATAGCCTCCCGCATAGCCCAGGGCAAAGCCCCGCTGGCGAGCCGGGAGGAGGCCGAGGTCCTCGGGCAGCTTCCCCGCGCCCTCAATCCCGATCTCTTCGCCCTGGCTGGCCTGGCCAGAGCGCGCTTTGCCGGCCCTGCCTTCACCTGCGCCATTGCCAACGCCAAGTCCGGCCGCTGTCCGGAAGACTGCGCCTTCTGCGCCCAGTCCGCGCACCACAGCACCGGTGCGCCCGTCTACCCGCTGGTGGACGCCGACACCCTGATCCGCAAGGCCGAGGCCATGGCAGCCCACGGCGTGGCGCGCTTTGGCATCGTCACCAGCGGCACGGCCCTCTCGGAGCGGGAGCTGGACAGCCTCTGCGCCTCGGCCGAAAAGCTGCGGGCCAGGGTCGGCATAGCCCTGTGCGGATCCCTCGGCATGCTGGACCGCGAGCGCGCACGGCGCCTCAGGCAGGCGGGCTTCACCTCCTACCACCACAATCTTGAGACGGCCCGCAGCCACTTTGCCAGCATCTGCACCACCCACGCCTACGACGAGGATCTGGCCAGCCTGGCTGCCGCCAGGGCCGAGGGCCTCAGGGTGTGCAGCTGCGGCATTTTCGGCCTCGGCGAGAGCTGGTCCCAGCGTGCCGAGCTCTTCGAGACCCTGGCCGAAGCCCAAGTCGACTCGCTTGCCGTGAACTTCCTCATGCCCGTTCCCGGCACGCGCCTGGAAGGCCGTCCCCGGCTCGCCCCCTGGGA
>JAEEGI010000806.1_pt1 | contig 83707 bp, 63 predicted proteins | sample 8958751 | NCBI WGS metagenome assembly JAEEGI01 (sample SAMN16246545, study PRJNA631951) | gut metagenome | biome: gut microbiome; feature: rumen; material: KS-attached | host: Bos | place: Iran: Karaj | collected 2018-10 | reverse complement strand
ACGCTCGCGCTGGTTCTTGGGCTTGGCAAAGATGTAGATGCCAAGTGACTCATGTCGCTGTACCTTCATGGTGGACTCGTCCCTGTAGCCGGGATAGTAGTCAAGGTAGAAGCTCAGCTGCGTACCTTTCTTTATCTTACGTGTACGCAGGGTTACTGTCTTGCAAATGTTACTCATACTTGTATGAAATTTGTTTTGTTGATAATCGAAGGCTATGCGTCTCATAGCGGGTGCAAAGTAACTGCGTGATGGAAGAGTGGCCAACTTACCTTTTCATAACTCACGGATAATTGAACTTTCACGCAGTTGATGCTTATTATTGGGCATTATTGGAGCCTGTAAGCCCCGAATTGCGCCAGTCTGCTTTCCATTATTCGGTCTAATTCCTCCTTGACGATGAGGTTCTGTACACCGACTTTCACCTTCGTGAGGTTGTTTGTCTTGACGATAGCGCAGATGTTGCTCTTGGTCATGCCATACTTCTCGGCTGCTTCGGCTGTGGTGTAATAGTCATCACTCGCCTTCAGGTCGGGACGGAAGATGTCGTCAAGATGTTTCTTTGAGTAATAGGTCTTCCCATATTCTCGCTTGGTGGGAATATGGCGGCGGTAGGCTTGGGTACGGAGTGATTCCTTGGACGTAGAATAGAGTGTTTCAGCTTCTTCCGTTGTCAGCCATTCTGTCAAGGCCTCTATCCCGGATGTAACTCCGAAGAGGGCATCCATGTGCTTTCGGCTATAGTAGTTCTTGCCTGCAATCTTGCAAATGGGTATGTTGTTTCTCTTGGCTGAAACATAGAGCCAAGACTTCTTTACCTTGTAGGTTGCCATGACATCCTCGCCAGAGATGTATTCAAGTGGTTCGACAAGTCTCATTGGTGATTCGTCAATCTGATTCTTGTCCTTTCTCGACGAAAGAGAGGAAGAAGTTTTGCACGGCTTGTTTGTTGGAGTGCCTGGCAAGACTCTATGATAAGGATTGCCTGCAAGCATCTTCTCGATGTCTGCCTTGCGAACGAATGCCATACGGCTGCTGATTCGTGATGCAGGTAGTTTACCCTCGTTTACCAACTTGTAAACGTACTGACGGGAGCATCCCATGAGGATGGCAGCCTTGGAGAATGTGAGATACTCCTGGCTGGCGATGTCTATAACAGGCTGGACTGCCTTCAAAAAGTCCTGTTGTCTCTTCTTGCGTTGAGCCTTTGCCGCCTCGGCACAATGCTCTGAGCAATACCTCTGCGAGCCGCTGTTACAAGTGAACTCCTTTCCGCAGAAGGCGCATTTTCTTGTCTTTCTCATTTGACTCCTTTTTATGTGGTTTTACAATCAATTTCTTGCAAACCGCCACGGAGTGAACTTTCGTCAATCATTGACAATCCTTGTCAACTCATTCCACGATGTCACGCTCTTCAAATGAGGTCACTTCCTTGCTCTTTTCCCTCTCGTTAATCAGTCAACCGTTGTACACTCTTGTCAACCTTTGTCAACCCTGTCCACAAGATGGCAAAATAAAAGCCCTCAAAATTCTCCGCGGTAGAAATGCGTTGCAAAGATAAGCGGATTTTTGAGAACCACCAAAAAGCAAGTCCGAAGTGTTAAAATCTAAAAGTAATTGATATACCGAGATTTATCTCTATGAGTTTTTCATTGTTTATAGTTGTTTAGAGGCCTCTAAATACAATGCCAGAAAGCTCCTTTTCCAATGCTTTTTACACTATTGGGAATAGTGATAGAGGCCAAACTAGAACAACCTTTGAAAGAATAATTCCCAATGCATAATACGCTAGTGGGAATAGTGATAGAGGTCAAACTAGAACAGCCTTGGAATAAAGAATTCTCAATGTTTGACAAGCTAGTGGGGATGTTGATAGAGGTTAAACAAGAACAGCCCAAAAAGGCAGACGAACCAATGCTTGACACGCTACTAGGGATGGTAATAGAAGTCAACGCAGAACAGTCTTCGAATAATCACATTGGACAGTATTGAGGGGAGTTAGGAGTCGTTTAAACTCATTTGCGTCTATCTGGTTGTCCTCTCCATAACGCAATATTTCATGGTCTTGCCAGTAACCTCCAATTGGACTTCTGAAGAAGCTCTCCCATCTGTCAATAGCAGTTTCTGTTGTCCTAACATAATTTCCATCATTGGGATTTCCTGGATTAGAAATCAAAAGTATTTGTCTATTCATTTTCTCTTATTGTTAAGGAACTATTTTCTCCACAAATCCATCAACTCTCCGTTCAATTTCTGATTGGTTGTGAAGTTTTCAATATCTTTTGTGCTTAACTGCATGGTTTTGCAATACTCCTTTACTCCTAATAGCACTTTCCGGCAGTTATCCCAAGAACGCCAAAATGGTACTACCCCCGTAAACTTCTCTATTTTCTTCCAAGAAGAATAGCTCAGACTTTCAACTGAAAGTGCTTCATAGATATATGGCAGTACCTGTTTAATATATCCAAGTGCATAATAGTCGTGCCAGTTAAAAGCCAGGACATAAATATACACAAGTTCGTTAGCATCTCTTTGACTTCTTAGTTCACCATCCACAAAAGCTCTCCAAACTGCACTGCCCATGCTTACTACCATGGCGTCGTCTGGACATATATTTCGCTTCACGGCAGTTCTGAGTTCATCATTCATCTTTTTTTGTTTGCTCATCCAGTTTATTACCCTTGACTGCTGCTTCATGCAATGACTAAGAAGAATCTTGTTCATTGGCATATGATTCTGGGAGTTCCATTTGTCAAGTGCTATCGCAACATATTCTTCTACATTCTTTACAAACTCAGATAGTATATTGTCTGCCACGAAAGTATCGATGGTCAACAACTTTTCGTATAACTTCCTCCAAGCACTAAAGCCTTCAGGAATGTTTTTCTGGAAGATTGCAAACAATGAAATAAACTGGGGCAGTTGCAACTCTAACCAAAACTCACCCGCTAAGACTTGATTGTTCAGGGTTACGATGGTCTTGAACAGCGGCCAGTCTCTATTGATAAGAGTTACTACCTCTTTATTGGCCATATCCTCCAGAGTATTCGACAACAAGCTTCTCCCTTCTTCATTCAAGAAGTCTGCCCTGCTCAATTCTGCTAAAAGTGAAATATATTCCTCAATCCCGCGAGTGTGTTTAAAGGATAATACTCGTTCCCTAAAGCCAAATGTTTTATAATCCAGAGCCTTACATTGTTTTATTGTTGATAGGGTCAGTATAAATGTTTTCTCATCGCAGAAATATTGGCACACCTGTTCGCTCAGAAAAGAGCGCTTTATCAATGTACCGCTTTCTTTGTCACTAAATCCGCTGACAATATGATTCAGTAGTTCTTCAAACGCTGTACTCCTCTCAACTCCCTTAATCCTATCATCAAGTATTTTCAACAGATTGAGTGTTGCAAGGAATTTATTGGAATCATTGCCTATATCCTCGGAAAAACGGTGTAACATTTGTGCCACATCGTTTCTCCCTGACAACACTGCATCCATCCAAAACTGGAATCCGGCATCTGCCTTTGGTTTTCCAGTATTTTCAGGGAACGGATCAATTAAAGATTCTCCTTTCCCCGTAACAAATTGCAGATTATAAAAACCATTCTCAAACTTCCTGATGGATGCACTACCCGAACAAATAGACAATTCCATTAAGATACCATACGGCATGTTTTGAACAAGCCTCATACATAAGTTTGTATATAAATCGGCTTCTTTTTCCACCATATAAACTGCGTGCTTCTTACGGTCTAGTAGCAAGGCACTCATAAACATGAATCTGGTCGGGTCTATTCCATTGATTGGTTGTCCTATCTCAGTTTGAGTATCATCATCCAGTTCTATCGGTTTAGTATATACCAAAAAGTCATCCCCTTCTCTCTCTGGCCTTCTGAAGAACTTGAGTAGATTAAGGAAGTTGAATTTTTGACCAAGATGGTCTATCTTCACTACTAGAGAGTGTGTCCATACACATCCCGGTCTGCTCATCTCATCAGCATACCAGCTTCTAGCTATTACATAGCTTTGTGATTCTGCTAATGGATAGGCTGTAATATAGCTCGTATCCTTATTAAAAGGATTCACGTATCCAGACCAATCACTCAGATAAGACATTTTGTCGGTATCCTTCAATGGTAAAGAAACCGAACTGGCTATCAGATGATGGCCATTATTATAACCATGCAATACTTGATCTATATGCATCGCTTTTAAGATATCAGGTAATTCAGCGGTTTCGTCAAATCCGGTGAAGGATCTTTCTCTTCACCAAATACAATGAAGGCACGATTACTCTTACGGGTTTTCTCCTTCATCTCATCTGCTTTTGCTGCGGTATCTTTATAATCAAACCCTTGGGCGCTCACCCCAAAGAAAACACATTCTTTAAAATGTAGTTTGATAAAGTTATAAAGAGCAGGTGAACGTTGTTTAAGAAACTCTTCCGGTGTCTTGCCTCCTGTCATCTTCATATCCCAGGCGGAGAGACCAATGGCGACCTTCTTCATCTTCGTATGATTGTAGATATACTTTAACACCATCATATTCTGCGAGGCTTGCATCATCTTTTCTGGAGCCAGTCTCAATGCTTCTTCCTTCTCTTTATTCCTGTCTATTTCTTCATTCGATTGCGTTTCCTCATCATCTATATCATCTTTCAACGTGTCGTTCAGATTGTTTATCAGATAGAGCATCCTGTCTGCCTGTTCAATCCAATTTTTGATATTATCAGGAAGGGTGTGGTCAATGATTTTTTGGAATTGCTCTCCCATAAAATCAGGTATATCCAGAACGAGTTCTTCACTTTCGGTAGCCTTTTTCACGTTAATGGTTATATTATCCGGCGCGGGAGTCTTCGAACGTTCTATTTTTTTCATACAAACCCAATACTCCCATATCTCGTTAAGATACGACGTGTTTTCAGGGTTTGTAGAAAACTCTAGTTCCAGATTACCGCCATTACGCTTTATTATATCCCATAGTGCGGCTATATAAGTAGTCTTGCCAGCACCAGGTATGCCTGCTATAAAACACTTCTTCTCCATATTCTTATCTAAGTTTCTCTCCAACCCAATCAAGAATCTTCTTTAGTTTCTGCTCCTCATTCTTCGAAGTATCATCTTTCTTGACCAGATCGTTCACAAGGTTTTCAAAATCCGTATTATTGTGGATATGCTTGGAATCAAGTTCTCTCACATCCAGATATTCTTTTTTCAGATTCAATTCCGAACAGAAAAAATCCACGACCGTTTGTTTTTCTCGTTCGTATGCCGTCTTCTGTGTTTCATCACTACGAACCAAGTCAATTTTATTGAAAACAAAAGTAAATGTAGCCTCCTTCGGCATTTTTCCGCATTCCTTCAGTCCAGAAAACAGTTGGCTAAAATAGCCTTCTTCAACATCCCATCCGCTCTGAAGCTTGGTGGAATCAATCATAATAAGAACTCTCTGGGCTCGTGGCAGCGACTCATCCTTCTTTATTCTATCTTTGATGTTGGCATACTTCTTATATGTTTCCCCTGCTCTGTCGGAAATAATCAATTGTTTCTTTTCCTTCAACGAACGGTTGAAAAAAGTGAGAGTTAGCAGATACTCATCATCCTCCTCCGTTCTCAGTGTTTTCGATTTGGCAGCCTCGTCATTCTTGATATTTCTAAGATAGAGCCTTCGTTCAAAACCCGAGAAAGTGTCAGAATCATACAGTTCATAACCGCCAACATTCCCTTTAGTCAGCAGGTAATAATACAACGATCCAACAAAGGTTGACTTTCCGTAATCCGAAAAGCCCATAAGGACAATTAGTTCAGGCTTTACATTGTTCAACACCATGTTTATATTCCCATCGTTCATAGCATCACAATAGAATTGCGATGTTTCTGGTATTATTGGTGTAAAACCATTATCAACATTTTCAGGACCATCCTCAAAAAAACTGGTGAGTCCTTTTTTCTCCTCACTCTGAATCTCTGCTGCCATAATATTCATCAATTATATGTTCCAATAATAGCTCGTAATATACATATACGCCAAATTCCATCACCGTCAGCCTCTTGCTCTTTATCTCATCAGGAATAGCTTCATCCCGATTGACGTATCTCAATAGAAGTGATGACTCTTCAATTCTCTCGTATGGTAACGATACTTTCGCCTTAATGAGCTCATTCACGATTCCTTCAATCGTTGCCTGTTTCTTTTGTTCTTCCTCACTAACTATTTCCTGAAGAATTTGCTTGACGTCATTCTCCATAAAAAGCCACTTTGACTCTTCAACGACGTCACTTAAATACTCATACACCTTTACAAACGTATTTGTTCTATTTTTCGTCTTGTATTCGGAAATGATAAACTGGCGTTTGTACAACACTGCCATTTTAGCTATTTCTCTGATCTCACGTTTTACTTCTTCGTCATCGTAGTGTTCTGCCAAATAATTTGGCTGCGCCAACAGTTCTTTCAGGTGTTGCTGGTCTCCCGAAGCATCAATCTTATCTTGACTCTGGATGTAGTGATCAAGTTTGTAATACATCTCTGCAATATGACCGGGGAGTATCAGCCGTGTTAGCGTACCTTTCCTATAGAGCATATAGTTCATCAATATCAGCGATGCAGTTGCTTGATCCATCCCTTCCAACTTGGTGGAAATGGCCACAATCGTTATATACTGGGATAAAACAATGGCGAAAAGGGGTGGCAACACCAATGCTTCCTCATCTGCATACATTTCTGCATACTTCTCCTCCACCTCCTTTTTCACTTCCCAGTCGGGTTTGTTAAAAACAAAAGATACGATGTAGCGGTCTATATTATCCACCGTCACATCATCAGCCATTGTGTCACATACAGTGGTAAGCCTACTGGTTATGTCTGGGTCGTAGGGTGTTACTACGACTTCGTTCAATAATCTCTGCAGCAAATCTCCCATATCGTTACTTCATTAGTTCGTTCAGTTCTGCTAATTTACCCATTTTTTCCACCTCAGCAAGGAAGTCCAAGCAGTTGTCTGGCTCTGTCTTATCTGTATCAGGGGTAAAGTGAACTCCAGGTATTGTATTGAAAAAACTAGTACGGTCATCACAATCCATATACCTGAATTTTATATTTCTCTTGTCTATTTCTTCCATTGCATTCTTAGGTGTTCCCCATTTATTTAAATTACGTTCAACCTCTATCTCCTTCTCGAAACTTCCTTTTTTATAATCCACAAACTTGTTTTTATCCCAAATCTGTGAGTTTCCTTTTACCACCACATGAGTTGAGTCCTTCTGAGTTATCTCAATGATGTTATACACAGGCAGATAATTCTCAGCCTTGCCACCTTTTGGTGGGTCAAAGGCTCCTGATTGTACCATCACGCAGTTGCCATCTCCAACATACTGTTTATGTACATGACCAAACAACTGTATATGGTAGTGGTTGTCTAAGTACTCTTTTACTTTATCTCCTAAGGTCAAGAAAGGTATTGGATGATGTCCCATAATGATGCGTAACTCCTGCTTCCTCTCATTCTCCATCACATACGCTCTGCAGGGCAGCATTTGTGTATGCCCATCCTTGTTCTCTTCGTTCCTATCCCATTGATCACAATTCAGTGCCGTATTTACACCTCTTATATAAACATCAATATCTCCGACCTTCTTTGGGAATCTAGTCTCGTAAAATAGTTCGTCGCTATCTTCTATGGTGTCATCTATCTTGCCTGTTATGCACTTGTTCATCAGTTTCTCCTGACAGAAAAACTTATTTGCAAATGTGTTATACTCCGTAAATGCAGCAAACAAAGCTTTTCTCAGGCTTCCCGACCTCAAGACTACCTCGTCAAGAATGTTCTCATTATTAGGGGCAAAAGCGAGTGAGGCATTAATCATTTCTCGCGTTTGATACCCTACAGCCTTTCTGTTCAGATCATGGTTGCCAGGCACCACAAACACTTCCTGTCGAGTACAGTCAATGATTTTACAAATCTTATCAATATACTCCAGAGCCTTATCGTATTCCTCTGCCATTCCTTTGAAAGCAATGTCACCACATATAAAGATATAGTCTATTTCATTTCCTGCTTCTATGTATTCTTTGATATCTACAAGAAATCGACTTTTCATCCCTGCGAAATCATCATTCCAAGGTTTTCGCTTTGTCCAGTGAATGTCAGATATTTGTAAAATCTTCATAGTTGTTTTTCTTCTATTATTGAATACTCCCTTCGTAGTTCCATCACCCTTAAGGTATTTTCTCCACCGCTGCACAAACACGTAGTTACATAACTGCCACACAGCGAAGAGTATCTGTTTGATTTGTGTCATCCATGCTCGTTTTCTTTCACAAACCGTTTCATGACTCAACTTCGAATGCAAAGGTAATGAATTCTTTTGAATTCGCCAAACACTTTGCCAATTATTCTCTTGTTTTTAATCAATTGCTTAGTATCCCTAAAATCTTTCTGTTGTATTTTTACAATGGACTTCAGGATAAGTTAACAGAGGTTGGTGTCTTAGGACTCACATAAAAGAACTAATTTTAGAAAGGAATAAATTCTTTTGGTTTTTTGAATAGCATTTCAAAGATCGTCTTATCAGCTATTTTCATTTTAGCAAAGAGAGTGTCGTTTATTTCCGGAGGAACAAGAGTGTTTCCCTCAAAAATAATCTCCACGGCATAACCACCATGTTGATAATTAAAAACATCAGAAATCTTTCTAACACGTCCTTGAATCCGTTTTCCACCTGCCATACAATCAACTTGTGTTCCTGACTCTAATTTTGGTTTTGTTTGGGGGCTTATGAAATACTTCCCTATCAATTCTACCTCTTGTCCAGAGTAGATGACAAACAAAAGTTCACCTTTCTTAACATTCATTGGTTCGTCTGTGGATATTACTATGATTTCCTCAGGATCTACACCCTGATATAATCAGCTTGATTTTCATTCCATTGAATTAAAGCCCTTCCTATCGAAGACATCATCTGATTAACTTCTTCAAGTGAGTCTGGTGGGCACTCCAATCCATTAGGCTCATAGTTTGATATTGCATGAACGATGCTATTTCTTGTTGAATACAGGATATTAGCTGTTATTACTATTTTCTGCTTGGAAAACGTAACTTTATCTAGCTGTCCTGCTGCAGCATTGATAAATGGAACGTCAATGTTTTTAATTATGGTATTGTCTCGAGAGAGATTAATCCCTATCTTGTAATGATTTCTAGTCTTTGGCATAGTAATCAAACTATTTATCTATAGTAAAAGTAACCAACTTATTACTCATATTGATTTTTCCGTTTATACTGTTCACTCAACGCAAGCAGCTCTTTGAACTTTCCCAACCGAGGCACCTTCAACTCCCCGGCATTCATTCTCTTCCTATTCGCCTTCACCCAGTTCAGCATATCATGCTCCTCTATTCTATGACGCGAAGGGTTCCGATGACATCGTTCTATAAACTCCATCACCTCCTTATATTTGGTTAGCCATCTCGTTTCTTGATCCATAGTTTCGTAACTCTAAAATACTGCGAATCATTCACCCCTCTTCATCCTCAAATACCATCAATGGGTCTTCCATTAAATCCAATGCAGGTATTATCCGAATCGGACTTTTCTCTTCACTGTGCCCATATTGGTAGGCTGGCATGTTCACTGTAACAAAAACCGATGAGCAAGTGTAGGTATCATCAACTTCTTTACAAAGACTGGCAAAAGCACTTATATGGCTCTTACACCATTCGTCACGTTTAATAGGCATTTCCATGTCATCACTCGTTTTCCGATTCTCCGTAAGAACTTCATAAATAGTCCTACTCTCATAATAGTCCTTGGTTTCTATGCAGACAATCTTCTTGCATTTCGTATCAATGAGTAACACATCTATATCGCCCAGCGGTTCTTTATTATCGAGCCGCTCACCAGGGCCAATTTCAACGCCACGGAAAGCCAATAGCGTTTCTATCCCCAAAGAGTCATAATAGTTTCTAAGATTATTCTCAAAAACGATTCCTTTCCTGCGATTAAGATCACTCATATAATTACTCATCTTCTGAGCCTCCGCATGGACCTTTCCTTCGTCCAATCTTTCAAGCATCACATGTTCATGCTGGTGCAATGACTTGGTGCTGTACATCACGCAGTCTCTATAACATACCCAAGGGCGTGACGATATTTGATATTTACGGTTAAACCTCTGAGAGAAACTCTCACTTGGCAGCGCACCTTCCGACATGCCATTATACATGCAGAAGGTTTTCTTAAACGGCTCTACGTCCTCTTTCGTGATAACTTTCAACAGAATCTCATCAACAAATGTCTCCCATGTAATATTCACTATTGGTTCTTCATGACCAATGGCATAATTAAGCGATTCCTCAAGCAGTTTCTTCCACTGGCTATACTCAATATGATATTCTTCTTTGAATGCATCCAAGAAGTTTTCGTCCTTTGTGTCTATATTAGGACTCTTCTGCATAGCATGAAGTTTCCGATAACTGTCAGGTCTGTACAGTTCATTTTCTCTCATATCAGAGAAATATGCCATCTGCTTGTTTATCTGTTCTTGTGGCAGTCCAACGCGACCATTAGCCAGTATTGCCAACTCTGTACCAGGTATTTTGAAAGTCAAGAAATCCAAATATATGCCGAAGGTGTACAATTCATGCATATAGGCAAATATTCTGTCAATATCAACAAGTTTAGGGTCATTCTCCGAATGGAAATCATTTGATACTATACGCTCCAGCAAGCATTGTGTTAGGTTGTTCGTTTCTGAATATTTGAACAGGTATGCTTTCTGCTCACTATAGTCAGCCCCCAAATAAGTCATAACAGCATTTACCTTCTCAAATCTCATACTGGTGGAAGCTAGCCAGAACAAGGTTCCATGATGCAGTTCCATCAGTGACTCCACAAATCTCGATGTGGCGTATTGTGACAACATTTTGTTAAGTGTCGTACCCAAAAACTCTATTATCTTCAGAGTCAAAACTTTCGATTCTTTCAGGTCTAATGCTTTGTCCTTACCACCCATTTGCAAATAGGCAGCTATGTCATCCAGCACTCTGTCGCTAGCATTCTCATTCGTATAATATGTGGCTTGATGTCCATCATTCTCTGCCCAGTACACAACTCCCTTTGGGTCAATTAAGAGTAGCTCACCTTTACATTCATCAAACATCACACCCGTCTTCTCCCTCGCAGCCTCCACATCACACAATCTAAACTTCAAAAGGGCTTCAACCCAGAAATCGAAGATCAAGTTGTCATACGTTTTTCCGTAAGGATTTCTTTCAAACACCTTCCTCGGGATAGAATACTCCAAGAAATCATCATCCAATTGTTTCATTCTTGGGTTTATACCATCATAGAACCTCAGCATTAGCTTAAACGTCCTATTCAGTAATTCTACTCCATACTTATAGGTAAACCCGTATGTCCACACTACAAGGCTCTTGGCTATCTCGCGCAGCCCAACCTCCTCGTCATTATCGCTCGGATGGAGTATTGCAGTCAGTCTTGTATTACCATATTCACCTACAAACACTTGCGGAGAATCACTTCCTGTCGGGACATAAATGGGAATTTCCTTGGGGTAATCATCAAAATGACTAATCATTATTAAATGCCCCGGCCCGTCCACCAAGTGATCATCGCGCTCTGTCAGGTATTGGCAACGTATATCATATGCTAATCCCGTTTCAAAAGTAAAGAAGTTATAAGTCTGGTCTGTGTAAAAGGTATGTTTATTGCGCCAATAAAAGGCAAACATATCGATTTCCTGACCTATATTGTGACCAGAAAGTCGCTGTCGTGCCTGCGAATAATAATAAAGTTCTGTAGCATTCATGTGCTTTTGAGCCATCATCACTCTAAAATCATCTATCAACAAGCTGACGTGGTCAAAGTGGTGATTTAAAGCTTCGATATTCAGGCTTAGGGAACTCCTTATATCCACATAAAGCAAATCATCATTGAGATATTGTTTCTTCGCAGTTTCTACTACCTGGTTGTAATTCTGTTCATCATACTTCTGATGAGCGATTGTCACACAAACCTTGCCACCATTATCATAAATAAACAGCAAATACCCTATATTTCCTACTATCCCACCACCGCAATTATAGGTGTCAGTTAGCTTCATTGCTAAAGCCACCTCTCCTATTAGCACATCCAAGTATCGGCGGTTCAGGCTTTCTTCACCCAATCGTTCTCTCAGTATTTCAAGGCAGTGAAGATAGGCACAACTCAACAATGCCGAAGGTTGTATTACCACATAATTCCCTTGTTCATCAGCATATAGAGGCGTTTTTTCTACGGGGCTATAGCCATCCATCGTCATTTTGAATTGCTTGACATCCCTACTCCTCGAATGATATACCAATGTTTGTATAAACGATGGTTCTAATCCATACCTAGAAAAAAGAATAACCAAATCTCTTTTCGGAAACGACACGAAACTCTCGTATATAGTCGTTTCTCGATAGTTTGAGCAATAAAGCTCTACATGCTCCTTATCCCCTATTTCGTATCGCCCCAGTCCTGCTTTCTGAGCTAGAGTATCTGACAATTCCAACAAGGCATAGACTGATGAAAGTGCGTCTGCTTCAACATTCTCAGCCTCAGCCAACTCAAACAGTCGGGTGAGATTATATTGAAGGTAGGTGAATATACCAGGAAAAACGCGATAAGAACCCTTAGGGGTATGCACCAGATCTACGAACATATATTCCTGTGGGTCTTCATACGAGTCATGGTTGTAGTTCTTTTCTATTTCCTTCTGGAATGTAGGAATATGAAGATGTTTACGTCCTCCTTTGCCACAGAGTGCCTCATATACCAACATTGATAGCCTCAGGATATTTGAAGAGTTCTGGGCATAAAGATGCAAACTGGCAAGATATCTTACCAGCTCATCCTTACGATATTTACCTAAGAAACTTAAGTTACTTCGCGGCGCCATTGTTTCTCTTTAATTTAACGTGAGTTCGACATAAGAAAAGTGTTAAAAAAGTTGTGGGAATGGAATATTTTTAGTAACTTTATAGGTAATAATCAAAGAGTTACAAACAAATACCCATTCCTATGACGACTGCAAATTTAATAGAAATTTTCTGTATTCTCGGCGAATTCTGTAAATATTTTAATCTAGAGTTGAAAAAAACTGGTAGACGAACCTGGTAAACACAGTCGCAACCGTCCGTGCCGTCTGTCGGACAGTGAGATAATGATGATTCTCATCTTGTTCCACACCCTTCGTTTCCGCTGCCTGAAGCATTTCTACTTGGAGGCCGTCTGCAAGCACATGTGTCATTTGTTCCCGCATGCTATTTCCTATAACCGTTTCTTGGAACTGGAACATGATGTCATCGTTCCGCTGGTCCTGTTCATCAAGAAGGCCTCTTTGGCAAATGCACGGGCGTCAGTTTCGTAGGTAGTACTTCACTACGTGTATGCAGCTTTCATTATTTTGAATTCGTCGAACTCACGTTAATTTTAGTCTTTTTATAAAACACCATTTATATGGTATCAATGTATGATAATGTATTACTTAAAATGAAACTACATGCTTCAGCAGGAGGATATTTGGAGAATCTTGATGCAATATAATTACTGACATAACGCAATTGACGTTGTTCATTTAATCCTTTTATCCGTTTTATTTCTTTGCAATTTTCTTTCTTAATGGTATAATTCTCCCATTTAATATGAGGCTCTATACTAATCACAAATTTATCACATATATTTTTGATATTAGCCGTACATAAGATATAATCAGAGAAATCCAAAACTCCCATTTCTTTCAACGCATCAGGATTTCTGAATCTATTAACTATTTCTTGCTTATTTTTTATAACATTCTTATATGCATTTTCGATTTCTACATTTCTTACGCTTAATACATCATGGTTCAGTCTATTCCTTAACAATCTATAGTACTTATAGATAAGCATATTATAATTATCCAAATCAGGTTTAACTCCAGCCCTTATAAGTGCTGTATTCAAATTCTCAAGTCTACTTACTCCTTTTGTATCTGCAAGCGAAAAATCACTAAACCCCAATTCACGAATATTCTGTATGATGCCATCAATATAGGTATCAAGACATGAATGTGGGAACACAAGAAACATATTGTGCGATGTTTGACGTGGTTCGCTGAAAGAAAGGCTGGAAATAGGGTGTGACATCTTGTCTGCCTGACTTTTTAAGAACTCCTGGAAAGTTAGTCCAGATTCTTCTTGCTTCTCTTCAAATGAGATGATAGCACATTCTACGTACTGCATCAGCGCATCAAACTCACCTAAAGTCTTCCATAGTTGTCTGTTACATGGAAGATTGAATGAGGTTTCTCTATATTCCCTTCGCTTCATTTTTTATCTTATTCAAAATGATTATTCACAAATCTTCTTCAGTTGCAAATTTAGCCAAAAAACGCTAATTGTCTCTTATCTCCACTTTACTTTTATCAAATATTTATGTTTTTTTTCTTTTTATGGACTCATTATTATATTTCTTAATTAAAAGGTTTGATCTTCACTTGGTTGTTACTTCCTATTGATCATTTTTATCATCTTTCAATATGTAACTTCTTCAAGTATGAGTTAGCCATACAACGTGATGGCACGGATTCCCTTGCACTACAACTCCTGTGAGCGCCACTGCTGCAGTAGACAAACACTGTGGTTGCATTCATTCCTTCAAGGGATGGAACAGCTTGTTTTTCAACCCCGTCTTTTCTATTTCTTCTCTTGTATAGACAGGCCTAAATCTCATTGTACCATTGTTGACACCTTCACCGGCCAAATAGTAACGGTTTTCCCATCCTTTAGGAACAAACTCTCCTTGACCGCCAATATCACCGATTTTCATTCCGTGATGGTAAAGGCAGGTTGTAATCATTACCTCTGAATGTGCTGAGAAACCTTGCTTCAAATAATTGTCTAAACAAGCCAATGCCCTATTGGAATAACGGCAGATCGGGTTGAAGCCTTTAATATACTTAACGAATGGAATTTTAATACTATTCTTGTAAAACCACCAAGGCCATGTAGAATTACATTTACAATACCTTTCAATGTGGCAACTTAAAAAATCATAGTTTCCTAACTCCTCTCTACAATTATTCAGCAGTATAGCCCAATTACCAGTAAAATGAACATCATATTCTATGAACCAATATGTTTCATAATAAGGGTGACACTTAAAGAAATACAGTAAGGGGTAATTAGTGCTGCCCGGCAATAATCTTTTGTCTATCTGTTTGTATCCCAGCTCTTTAATATCCTGATTATTACAAATGAACAGAAGTATATTTCCAGCTATTTCAATGGTGACATCATCCTCTTTTTGATACAACAAAACAACATCATATGAATCATTTGGGAGTTCTTTCCCTAACTCGATAAAGCTTCCTATTACTGAATCATTAAGTCTATGTGTAACAAATAGGACGACATCTCTTTTATTAATATTTGAAATACTAGTCATGATTTCTCAAAAAGGATAAATATTCCCTGCTTTGAATCTCTGAAGAAGCATCGGTGAATAAATTCATCTTTATTATATGAAAGATAGCCAACTGCAGGATTTATAATCTCCACATGGTTTTGACCTATCTTTGTTATTACAATATAGTGGATATTATCTATAATTGATATACAAGGTATTGGGAGATATTGTAAATAGTTTTTTGCATTATACCAAATAGGAAGAGTCTTCAACCCCAACAGGCCTGCTGCTCTGCATAAGTTCCTGACATTCATACCATAGGCTGTCAACATGCACAATCTGCGCACTTCTTGATAACAGAGTTCTTTACCAAGAAAAAACTCTGCTATCATATGAAGTGCGGCGACACCACACTCATTCGGGGCTTCTTGCCTGACGAAATGAATTGCTCCCATCAGTACACGATTGGCAGGCCTTCCTTCGTAAATCCTTCGGCAGAGATGACCAGCTGGCGGCAGTCGCGGTTGTTATAGAATACGATGTCTGCCAATCCGTTCTCGTCGGTCTTCACATTTGGATTCCAATAGAGTGTGCGGCGGAAGTCGGGAATACTCGGCACCACCCTATAGTTCGGGCTCTTATATGTCTCAGGGATTTGATACCCCTGCAGCGTAATGGCACGGATACCCTTGCGCAAAGACTCCCATCGGTTACCGCCACTGCTACGATAGACAAACACCGTAGCCGCATTCACTCCCTCAAGATCGGGTATGGTGACGAATCGCTTCCAGGCATCGCCTTCCTCAGAGATATAGACCGACTTGACGTTTCTCAATTCGTCGGGAATCATCGAATATCCTGAAAGGCCTGACATGATACTGTTGTCCGTCAATTTGGCTGGAGCATAGGTGATGCAGTTGAACATGTTGTTGATAATCCACACCACTGGGCGGCGTTTGTAAGACATGCCATCCCTGGGATAAACTGCCCGGTGGGAGTAGCTTGCGGTTAGCTTTCGGATGTCTTCCTCTTCATGCGGCCAGTTTCCGCTGAAGTAGGGGTTCCGTTTCTCCAGCCACTTCAGGAAGTCGACGAACTTTTCGCCTTTGTCGCGCAACTGCTCGTATTCCTTCGCACAATCGTAGTAGATGCTCGACTTGTTGAAGGCGTTCTGCTCATTAAGCCAGTAGCGCTCTTGGTTGAACTTGTACTTGCCCCTGACATTGACCTGGCTGAGCATGAACTCACGCTTGCCGAGGGAAAGTAGCGTATCGGGATCCCGCCAGTCGTTCCACACACGGGGTGTATCAATGGGAATCGGCAACAATTCGTTCTTGAAGACGTGGCGGGTGCTGGGCTCATAGCCGCGATTGAAGCGGAAGTCGAACTGCAGCAGCTTGTTGTCTTTCTCTGGCCTCATCACCACGTCACGCTCACCATAGAAGTCGGGTGCCTTGAACTGGAAGTGTCCGCTGCCGTCGGTCAGGTACATGTCTTCATATACCATCGAGTCGGTCGGGTTGTTGTGGTCGGTCATATAGGTTGCCCAAAGGTTCACGCCATCGACGCTGCCGATGATTTTCTTCTTGCTCTTACTGATGGCTCCTTCGAAGAACAGGGAGCGCTCAAGCGGGTGAACCAGTTTGAACGACTCTCCGCTGCCCATGAGTGGCAGATTGTAGCGCTGCCAGCCCTGAACCATCATCAGCAGGTCGGCAGCACGGCGATGCTCTTCGTCATCGGCCTCCACGTAGTACTTTGCATTCTCAATATAGCCTTTCAGGTCTGACGATAGCAGAAGCCATGAGGCAAGGTCGGCCTGCCAACCGTCCACCTGGGAATGGTAGTCGCGTACAGCCATCGAGAAATGGCTGCCGGGTGCAGTCTGAGCCGTCAGCGAAATCTTACCGTATGGCTTCAGGAACTCATTCTGCAGCTGCACATTGATCCTGCCTATGCCTGTCTTCTTGCAGACAAACACCATTCTGCTGGCTAGGATATTGCCCTGACTGTCGATGAGGGCCAGCTGGCTCACGCCGTTGCCCAACTCCAACTTCCTGATTTCTATCCGCTGTCCCAGGCCGATGCCGGCCATCTCGTCGAACCGCATGATTCGGCCGTTGTTCATGGCCACAAGACCCATCTTCTGCGAGCGGTACTGTGGTGAAGCAAGGACATCCACCATGATGATATCATCGCCCGTGGTCTCGGCACAAATGAGGCAGCCTTCCTGTTCTGCATCGGGCAGACGGAAAGTACGCTCATTCCCCTTTTCATTGGTCAGGTGCAGCGTCAGTCTTTCCGACCCGGGTGTGCAGGAGAAAACACCGCGGCCTTCCCGCAAGGTCTTCACACTGCAGATTCGGCGACCGCCGGACTCCAGATAGCCTTCAGTCTCGATGTGTGCACCGTTTTCGTCGGTCACGGAAAAGGCCACGCGATTCTCCAGACCAGACACCAGATGGCCGCCCTCGGGATAGAATGCCACGTTCATCTTCTTGCCTCCTTCCTGTTCTTTCTCACGATAGTTGGGAAGGCGGTTGCGGGCACCGAACTCATCCATGCGGCGGTCTTCGTAATCACCGTCCTTGTCGGGCTTTTCCAGAATGGGCAGCACGCGTGAGAACAGTGCCGTCGTACCCCAGTTCAGCATATAGCTGGTATAGGCACGAATTTCATAGAAGCCACTCACAAGCAGGTGATTCAGGTCGATATAGCCATCGGCCTCACCGTCGACGATCTTCAACTTCTCCGTCTTGACCACCTCACCTGACGGGTTGATCAGTTCCACATAGAGCACTTTGCTCAGTTCGGAATGCTGCAGGTTATAGTCGCGGATGACGTATGCCTTGAACCATATCCGTTCTTCCATGAAGTAGCCTGTGTTGTCAAGGTGCAGATACACCTTTTCCTGTGGGTAGCTCTTCGCGAATTTTTCCACGTTTGCCACAAATTGCATCAACTGGTTCTTCGGCTCAAAGGGTTGTAAGCGGTTAGCCTCGTCCGTCTGAGCATGACAAAGGGATGAGATTATCATTATAAAGGCTATCACCGATACTATTCTTGACATAGTGATATGTGTTAATTAAAGGAATACGTGACAAATATCGTGATTATCTTATTAAAATAGATACTATACTCACCCTGTTTTTAAATTATTAAATGAAATTATAGAATATTTCATTTGAAATACCATAGTTGTTAGATATTGTAATTGATACTTTATGCATACCACGATATGAAATGTACCGATCTTCTACATTGGTTTTACCAGAGTTTAAAATATTCTTGACAATCGTTTGTATTGATGATTGATAACGGCTCAAGAAAGAATCATGTGCTATTATAGAATACCCTTGTTCTATTGTCTCGGTTCTTGCAAAAGAATAAAAAGTCTCACATAGATTTGCTGCTATTGATGCCGATTGAATTGCAATTTCTTCTTGTGTCATAGTTCCATTCTCATTCACATGGCTGCCTCCACTTGGAATCACAATAGATCCCCCGCCTTGAGGATTGCTAAATGAGTATTTACTACGCATCACTTGTTCATAATCGCTAATTGATATATACCAATATCTAATGTAAACAATATGATCTTCTGTTGATTCCTCTTCGTCCTTGAACCACTTATTCTTAAACGCTGAGGGGAAAAGAGTTTCATTCTCAAACATTTCCAGCATCTCTTCACGTGTGAAAAAGTAGCAGCCTTCTTGTTCTATGCGGCCTGCTATGATACTAAGTTGTTCTTTTTCACTAAGGATTGGCTTAACAGCTTTTAGCTGTTCCATTGTGTACTTTTTAATTGTTTCCATTGTTTTGAAATTTTAATTATTGTGAATAAATAGATTGAATCGCCTAAAGATAGGATGAATAGGGCTTTTCAGTTCATGGTTATATCTTATCATTCCATAAGAACTAAATATTTCTTCTAACATTTTGTCAGACAATCCATTTTTTTCTGAGTTCAGACATGTAATTAAAACATACATCTTTGAAAGACGAGAGATATTATAGATTCCTTTTTTCAATAAATCCATCGGGATATATTGTAGGACATCCATGCAAATAACCAGATCAAATTGTTCGTCAACTTTTATGCTATCTGTAATATCAACAACCCCACAAGGCTCATCCTCTAAAGGCAAGAGCCTCGCAGATAATTCTGGAGTATATGGATTTGCATCATAGCCTGCTACTGGTATTTTTAGTCGCCTTAATGCTGCTACATATAAGCCAGCACCACATCCGATGTCTAATACAGATTTGATTTTGTGAGATTTACAAAAAGACTGTAAAAAAGAAACTACGTCTTTATTATACTTGTATTTTTGATATCCATTATAAATCCATCCTCCATTCTTGGAATAATCTATTTGAGAGTCTTTTAATAGGAAGCGGTCTATCTCATGAACAGCACGTTCTCCCTCAATTCCATCAAACTTTCGAGCGAACAAGGCTTCTTCTTCAACAAAGATATGAAAATGATCCATGGACAGATTAGCAGGATAGTTGCCATTTTCGTGTTTCCATCTTATAAACCGGCAATTGTTATTCTCAATCTTCTGATTATCTTTTAACAATAAATTCACACCTAAGGTAGTAAAATATGTTTCCTCAGGTGCAAATGTGAAATGCATTTTATGGTAAAATGAAGGATGTCGCTTTGTAAAAAGCAAGAAAGTGTTAACAGCTTTCCTTGTAATTGAAAACCATTGAGAACCACCATACAAGTGATCAAAGTAGTCTGGTATACGTCTCTTTAAATGGTATTTTTTTTGGAATGCCATTATGGTATTAGAATAATGAATAGCTTTTGCCCTGTCCAAAAAATAGTCAAATAGATAAATATATTGAAATCGTTCATAAGTGTTTTGTTCCCATCTCGGATTTGGAAGATGGGAATAAAGCATGAAATTTGTTCCTTTATTCTCAATGAAGAAATTAAGAAAACTATCTAAAGATTTAATAGGATAGTCTTGACCACTAATAAGATGGAAATATTCCGCATCACATTTCTTCATCGCATCCTTCAACATGAATAACTCGCATTTCAAGATGCTAAAACCACCCCAATGGACGGAGTATTTCTGATACACCTCCGTCACTTGGGGCATTTCACGTAGACACGCAATATCCTCCTTTGTAATATCGCTCTTCTTATCGATATGCACGAAGACATAGCAATCACGTTCAAAATACTCTATCAAGTGATGCAAGAAAGAGTAATTCTTGTGAGCCATGATTAATATTGCGTGCTTCATAATGATACCTTTATAATTCATTATAGCGTAATCATCCCCCAGAAGCAGTAGTTTCCACTGATTAGTTGGAGTTCGTATTCGCCGGAGAGTGTCGCAGGAAGAACCCATGAGGTAGTACCTGCGGGAATCACTATGGTGTAGACCACCACGTCATTCTCATCCACGAGGTTCAGCGTGTAGCCGTCACACGGAGTAAAGAAGTACAGCGTGTGGTCGTCAAGAGAGATCTCAGGAACTTGGATGGGGCCTTTGTGGGGGTTGTCTTTCCCTTTGCCTGGGTCAATTATTGATACGTTTAAGTTGATGGACTCAGAAGAGTCAGAAGAGTTACCGTAAATGCCAGCATGAAGAGCAATATTTGCCAGCATCACCATTGATAAGATAATCGTATACTTTTTTGTCATAGTGAATAATTAATTGTTTCGCTGGCAAAATTACACGATTCCTCTGTTAGTAGCAAGAAAAATCAAATTTTTGAGTAAACCAAAAGTAACCTCTTGTCTGAAACAATAAAGAAACGCTCCTAATTTGGTAATCTCTAAGTAAATCTTCCTGAAATTTTGTCTAAAAATGTGTTTCGAGATTTTCCTTCAAAGAACGGGCTCCCGAGCGATGAAAGAGTTTCTCATTAACTTGGCTTTTGATTTTCGTAACAGACTGCTTGTGGGCAAGGCCCATAACAAGCAAAATCTCACTTTCAGAAAAGTTAAGCCTTAGCAGCACGCACATGCGGAATTGGTTTTCTGTAAGAAGTTTATGCTGTACAAGAAATAGATAGTAACGGGTGAAGTGCTTTTTAAAGAGTTTGATTAGGTTACTCCATTCTTCCATAGTCGGTCTCACATAGTTCTTTGTAAAATGACGACATCTCTCGAAAACTTTATATTCGTCGCTTTCAAAGAATGAAAGGAGATTTTCTTTCACCATGTCCTGATCAATATTATCTGCTTGGTCGTTTAATCTCTTCTGAAGATTATCGATAAGTTTTGATTTTTCTTCTATTATCGAGGAAAAATCTTCCCTAATTCGAGCCATTTCAGCCTGAAGATTCTCCATTTCCTGTAATGACGTCCCATAGTCTTTGTTGAGTCGGTCGTTGGTAACTTCATATTTTCGGATTTTCTCTTTGAGAAGAGCTTCGCATAACTCTTTATCTGCAATTACTTCCTTATAATGTTGCTCTATGAAGACCTTTTCAGACTTGTTTTTGGCAAGTTCAAATAGTTGCGCCGCATATTTGTGCCCCATAAAGCCTGCTCGTGATTCGGCTTTGAGCCTCTTTTTTAAAAGAAAAATAGTAACACACAAAATGACAATGAGAGAAAGTGTAATGACAATGATTAGTGAAAGCTTTAAAAGTTTCAATTTTGAAGATCTCTCTTCCGCTATTCGCTGCTGGCGGCTATAATTATAGACGGCGGCGGTATGATGAATGAGTGATTGTTCCACCGCAGCAAACGAGTTGTCGTTAGCATATGCAAACAGCTTGGCATACTTGGCAATAGAGTCTGTCTCTCCTATCTTCTCATACGCCAGCAGCAACCCTCTATAGGCAGCTTCATCATTACCCGTTCCAACCAGTTTCCTGAAATATCGCAAAGCTAAGTTGTAGTTGTTGACGCCCAGAAGGAAGCGGCCCTTGTCGTAATAATATATCTCACGTCCTTTTTCAATGTCGCCTTTACCATTGAACAACCCAGACTCTTGCTCAAAAATATGCATACAAGAATCAGCCTCATGATATAAATGGCGGTCTAAGAAAATGCTTATAGTATAAATAAGTGAACGAGCAGCCTTCTGCCTATAACCAAATTTCAAATAAAGATTCCGAGATTGGCTTTCTATAAGGAGAACGCTATCCTTTTCATTCTTCAGATAGTATGGACGTGAACGTAAATCAAGCATAGTCATTGCTGCTAGTGTATCCTTGCTTTTCCACGCGATATGCTCAGCCATTTGCAGTACCTGCATCTCGTCGCCGGGCAGGAACTGTGCATGGAAAAGATTTGCCATTTGTCCATACACGGCATAGAGTGTGTAGAGGTCGCAGTCGTTGCTAGTTGTGTCGGCTACCTCGGCAGCATGCTGGTAGCACTCCAGCGCCTGAGGGGCTTCGCCCATGTCGTGATAGACACGTCCCTGAACGTAATGAGCCATCATGCGGTCATTTGCCGAACCGTGACGGTCAAAGTAAATCACGAGGGAATCAACAGTAGGAAGCCAAGCTTCGGAGAATACGGTGTCAGCACGATTGCAGTCGCTGACGTACTGCAGCCGCTGTCGCATCGCCTCATGGTCGGCCGTGCAGGCCGACAGCACAAGCATCAGCAGGATGATATAAAGAACTGTTTTTCGCATCGTGTATGTATTTACAAGTGCAAAGATAATCATTTTTCTGGAGAAACCACTGAAAAGCATAGAGTTTTTATGTAATTCAGCTCTAAGCTGTTAAGGATGTTTTGTATGGGTTGACCTATAACACCTAATCATAAGAACATTTGACATAAAATGATAAGAGCTAATAGCTTTGAATGATTTTTGGAATTGATTCTCTTATTTCATCCTTCCTCCTCTTCGCTACAAAAAGCAAGTTTGAGCGGAGAGTCCTCACACGTACATAGCACCTTACATTTTTTGAACTTCGCTCGAGCCTGCCTCACGCCCAGAAAGCAGATGCAAGCATCGCTCTTCTTGGATTACACAGCGTCTATATATAATGGATAATCCTGACATTTGTGCAGAATTGCCCATTTCCTGTGAGTTAATGGAGGTTAAAGAATAACCATTATATTGAGAGTTGAATGATATCGCTCACTTCGCGCTGAACTTCACAGCTTGCGTCAAGCCTCCTGCAGAGATGTAAACGACATACTGCCCGTGTGGCAGACCGCTGTAGCTGAGTGCCAGCGAATAGCCAGTGCCTGCAGCGTTGGTCTGCTCAGCTGTGCGGTAGACGACGCCCTTACTGTCGGCAAGCACACAGCGCACCGTGGCCGATACGTCGAGGTCGTAACTGATGGTTACAGTACGTGCCTCTGCATTCTGTATCAGCGTATAGTGGATGACGGGTTCGGCTTCGCTGCTGTCAGGAGCGTTGGCATCGCTGTCTGTCTCATCATGATATTCACCACGGGCTATCAGGTTACGTATGGCTTCATTCTCCTCATCATAGGGCAACTGGGCTTCCTGTGCCGACGGGGGATAGTACAGCACTGACCTGGAGATGATGTTTCCGTCGGAAGCAGCCCTGCACACAACCCGTTCGAGGATAGGATAACGGTAGCCGGCAGCATACCACCGCTCTTCGCGCACCCGCTGCATGGGAACATCGGTGGCGATGTGGCATCGGATGCTGTCCTCAGTATAGACTGGTATGCTGTCGCCGTACACCATCTGCAAGCTGTCAGCGAGAGCAATATCTGCATACACCCATCTGTCGGTGGTCTGACGGCTGACGTGGCGCAGTGTGTCGCCATCGGGTAGGATGATGCTGCCCGTGGCATCCATGTGGGTGACGTAGTTGCCGTATTCCCTGACAAACAACTTGTCGCCATACGAACCCGTGCCACCATAGATGCCCATGATGCTGTCGCCGTAGTGCATCGAGAAGCGCTGCACCTGCTCCGGGATGTCGTATGCCATCTGTGAGGTTGTGGTACGTCGGGCTAACAAATAAGCTCCGTCTTCATTTGTAAGATACTGATGGCCTGTGAGACCTTCATAACTTGCAACCAGCCAGGGCACAGTCTCGGCACCGCCATAGCGGGTCTTATAGCCATTGTCGAGAACCTCCATTTTCTGCAAGTCCCAGACAACATTACGCCCGTTTGTTTCGTTGCCATCGAACACCACCACTTCCCTGCTCATTTCGTCACCTGCACGAAGCCCGTGCTCCGTGCCTGCGCCCCCAGTCTGAGCATGTAACAGCTGAGGGAATAATAGAAATATGAATGCAAAATACTTTTCCATACTATGAATTACTATTATTGTTATTTCTTTTTCTTAATTGAAAAACAAATAAATACACTAACGTTAACACGAAATAATTGATAAACTCAGAAAATAGATAGTCAAGTTTACCCTGACTTATGATTCTGAAGCCCATATTAATAAACTCACAATTCTATCACTCAACTTCTCTCCATCATTATTCTATTCCTGCCTCCTCATAGGCTTTTCTCAAATCTTGGCCATTCTTATAGGGGTAGAACTTGTTATCTTTTAGGAACCATACTCTGTTGAGACACTGATATACATATGGCTGTTCGTATTTTGGTGTTTTAGGAACTATAAGATTTATGCTTAGCTCAGATTTCGCAAATAGTATATTCAAAACGTAATCTGGTATGTCTTTACAAATGACAAAAAACTGGTTTGATTCATCCAACAAGCACCCAAACAGGTGAAAGCCTTTTGAGGCCCAATGTCCTTCCCCCTTACTCAGCAAAAGAATCTCGTCATTATCCCCAATATCGCTAAGCATGAATGCATCAATCGGGAAATTGTCGTCAACAAAAAGACGAGCGAATTCGAGACAATACACTCGCAATTGCTGTTTCCCCTCAGGCGAGGATCTAATGATTTCTCTTAGAGAATTGTTTGTGGCAACTACATATGGGACTACGAAACTGCTATCGCAGCTTATGCTTTGGCCATATCCTTCCATAAGGGAAAGACTTAGCAAGATGATAGAAATAATCGCTTTTTTCATACATAAATTTATTTATGGGGTTTGCACACTATTTCATCTATTTCAGCTGCTTTATCAAAACGACTTAGATTCCTATATGTGCCATCACTATATATTTGTACTTTCATTGATAGGTATTTTGAATAGGAATCTTTGGCAAATTGTTTAGCGCATTTCATTTTTTGTTAAACAAAAAAGATTTAATGTTATAAACATCTAAATAACAACAAGTTAAATATTAATCAGTGAACACTAATTATTCCTCGGTTTTATCATTGGATTAATGCAGATGTCATCCGTGTCATTATGAAAGACGATGTCAGGAATCTTATCTGCATCTTTCACTTGCGAAGGGATGACCAGTTTTAATTCCAGTTTTGACATCAATTCCTTAGTTGAGGCCTTCTCTAGCCATTCGTTGTCATTACCGTTTTTAGGATATATTTGAAGACGGAATGAAATTAAAAACTTTTCTCCCGGTGCAAAATATTGCTGTAAAAATAAAGGTTTAAACTTACTGCATCCTTCTAAAAACAAAAATGTTTTTAAAGAATCTCTTGATTTTATACTGATAGCTAAAGCGTCTTCGTATGGATATCCTATTGGGACAAATATAGAGTCATTGGAATTGTTGGTTACGTTATAGTAAACATGTAAACACCTTATGTTAATATAGTTGCCCATATCGTCTTCCCTTATCTCTTTTCTGTCAGTAACACTTCTTAAATTTGCATGCAAGACAAATATATCTGTGCATCCAAACAAAAAAGGTAATAACGCGGCAATTATGAATTTCTTCATTTTTATTTTGTTATTTAAAAGAATTTTTATAGTCAGTTAATGCTGTTTTAAAATACTTAGTCGTTTTATTCCATGTCGGATGATTCTCTAAATATTTAAATATTTTTTCATTATCTTTTTTATTAGGCATGCTACTATCTTTCAGAAAATGGTGCCATTGATTTTTGAAATGACAGGTATATTCTTCAACCCCCAGCATGTTCTGAATATTGCTTCGTGTCTCGAACATCTTACTGTTGTCTCCATAAAAAACTGTTATGTTGTTGCCTTTTGTGCTAGCATTTGTATTATCATAACCATCCTGACAATTTCCATGTTGGTCAACAACTTTTATACCATTACCATAGGCTTCAGTTGACCACTTCACAACATTTATCTGTTTCCCGTCTAATTTATTCAAATCGACTTCAGGCATTCTCCCAATGACATGTGTGAATATTTTAGACAATGCTTCTGCAGAAATGTCAGATACAGGTAAAGCAACTCTTGTATAAACATTGATAGCATATCTACCATCTTTCAATTTACGATAGTCATCACTTATATAAATATAATCCGTTTTTGCAGAGTTTGTACCTATGTACATTCCACTGGAGGTGTAGTAGTCATCCCGCCCATCAGGATCAACCAAAATAACCGGATTATTATGACAATACGCATACGGGCTCCACGCGTAGTATTTCTCTGCCAGCGGGTCTATCTGGTGGAAGCGACCGAGAACGTGGTCGTAGTATCTTGCATTGGAGTCGTACCAGTTCAGGCCGTGCATCTTGTCCAACTCCTTACCGCAATACTTGAAGCGCTGGTTTGAAGGTTTCTCCCCGTAGAACGTGCTGCCGTAGGGATAATAGTGGTTAACCTGCTCCGCCTCACCAGTTGCCGATGCCACCACACGGTTCGAGCCAAGATGGTCCTTCATATAGAAGTGATACGTGGGGGTATAGGTGGCATGGATGCCAATGCCGGTCTTCGTGTAAGACACGTAGCCGCCATCAAAGAGCAAGGTAGTCAGCACCTTGTCCTCGTAGATGGCATTACCGCAATAGTCGAATGTCTTCACAATGTCAGTAATAGGTACTACGGGAGAGATGATGCCGCCACCTCCAGGGAACAGGCCGCCCTGTACGCCCGCCGTGATGTCGGCAGCTGAGAAGTGTATAGGCGTGACTATCGATGAAGCGGGTGTTGTATATGTAACCTGCCGCTTCACACCGTCTGCACTATACACGTAATTGATCTTACACCCACTGCTGAATACTGCAGAGTCAGGCAGATTCTGTGCATTGTAGGTGATGGCCGACAGCCCCTTGTTCAAATCCTGTATGAGGTTGCCGTTGGCATCATATGCATATTCCACAGAAGCACTTGCACCGTCAACGAAGTTTGCATGACCATTGGTTGACATCGGAGGTGTTGTCACCGCATTGCTGACGGCCAATAGCTGATTGCCGTTGTAGGTTGCGGTCAGAGAATCCACTGTTCCATAGACCTCCTGTAGCAATGAACTTGATTCTGGAAGGGCCTGTACTGAAAGGAGAGAAGGTGACATGGCAATTGGTAGTGACATCGTCCACCCGCTGCGGTTGATGCTTGTCAGGTTTCCGTGGCGGTCGTAGGTATAGTTGGTAGCAAAGCGCCGGGCATTTAGCCCTGCCTGTTCCTGATAGTCAGCCTGGGTCAGGCGCGACAGACCGTCGTACTGGAAATTGTAGCGTCGCAAGATGCTGTCGGCATTCCACGTCATCGACGAGATGTTGCCATTCCAGCAGGGTGTTGTTCCGTCTTCGTAATAGAGCGTTTCTGAGAACAATGGTGAGGAAATAGTCTTCGGCCACGACCGCACATTGTAAGTGTACTGCGTCTTCAGTGCATTGCTATTCCTTGGCTTGTTGCTCTTCAACCGACCAATATCATCATACTCGTTGGAGACAAGTACAACGGGTGTGGCTCCGTTCAGCGAATGGGTTGTGGTGATTAGGCGGTCAGCATGGTCGTAAGTATAGACGTACTCCTCCGTGACACTCAGCGGCTGGTATGAGAGTCCGGCAGCTGTCATCCGTTTCCTTTTTAGCGGTTTTCCCGTGAAAGAAAGGTCCAGGAATTCCGCGTCCGCTCCGCCCAAGTGATTTGTGCTGTGTGTCTGCACGATGCGGCACCTATCATCATAATAGTAGGCTTTCACGATATACGACGGGGTGGCTGATGGCATCAGGTAATCGCGCTGGCCGGTGAGCAGGCCACGGGTCATGTCAGTAAAGTCGTCATAGTCAGGAAGAGACATCGGCATCAGCATATTTGACAAGGAGGTTGTCTCTAATTGCCGGAATGAGTAGTCATCATAGTAGCAGACAGTCTGCAAGCTGACATTCACGAATGTTGAAGGAATAGCGTAGCCACAACTGCCGCTGCCATCGTACGACACGAACAATGACTGTTCGGAAATGTCAGGAAGAGGTTCCTGACAGGTTCCTTTCACGGCTAACCTGCCGAAGCAGTCGTTCAGCACAAACGTCCATTCGCCTTTCAACCGCTGGTTACCGTCCTGAGAGAATATAAGCTGGTGGGCTTTGTCATAAGCATACACAACAGGCTCAGCTCCAGGCAGTTTCTTCTCTATGACTTGATGGTGAGAATCATAGGTGTATTGGAATGTATAGAGATCCTGGTCTGATGTATTCTGGAATTCTGGTTGAAGAACAAAGCGCAGGTCTCCGCGATAATCATAGACATAATAGGTATCAGCACTGGTGTTATCTCCCAGAATACTCCGCTGTAGGATAATCCGGTCCTGAACATCACGAAAGACATATGTCACATGAGCGTCTTCGTCGGTTTCTTTTTCAACGAGAAGACGGTCTGCTGCATAGTTGCCCCGACAGGCAAGTTCTCCAGATACAGTGACATAATAGTCCTGACAATTCAGAGGAAAAACCAAAGAGTTGTGAAGGTAGTCCTTTGACTGCCGATGACCTATCCATGCTACACCAGACTCCTCTATCCCAACTTCCCTGTTCAGTGGGGAGCCGTCATAATATGTACGGGAGAAAGGCTTCCCATCGACGTTAGTGGAGACGGCTTGGTTGGGATATTGTTGCTTCGGCAACACCATGGAATTATCAACTGCAGGTAGCCATACCGACTGTTTCCTCCCTATGCCATCATATTCAATTAGTTTGAACAGATTTGAATGTCTGGGAGTAATCTCCACTTCAACCTCCTCGTATAGCCGGCCTAATTCGTCATAATACTGATATGTGTCTAGGCTCCCGTCATTGGTTGTGTGACGGGTCATTTTGACATAGTTCTGAGAGTCTTGTCCCCATGTCGGCTGTAAGGCAAAAACCAAAAGTATGCTTATTACAAGTTTTTCCATGATTTCTATTCATTTTTGTAATGATAGTTGAATGCGCGCTCTACGACACCATTATGGTCAGTGATGCTAATGAGACGTGAAAATGCATCATAGCTAAAGCTTTTCGTTTCACCGTTGGGGGCTATCGTCTTAACCATGCCAATATGAGAGTCGAACTCATAAACTGTGGCAAGGGCTTGGGGAATCGTTGACAGTTGGCTGTGAAGTGACAAGGAACTCATGGTTGGAGTAAGAGAATTTTCCAAATTACTCCATACATTGCTTCCGCCTAATGCATCCTGCACTTGGGCAGCTGTAGCCCCTTTAATAACGGCAATTGGGTATTTATTATTGTATCCCCAGACATAAGTTGTTATAAAATGCCCAAATTCTGTAACAGTTCTTGGGTTGTTGGCATCATTATAAGTAATCTCTGCAACGTTCTCATAAAAGTTCTTGTTGTCTTGAACATTTGAGAAGAAGAAGCTATTCTTTGGTAACGGAACGGTTTTCTGCTCAAATTCTTCCTGAGGAAGACCTTCTGGAGTATATTCCGTTTGCTCGGCAGCAATGACATACTGCCCCTCATGATTACTGATGGATTGCACCTTCTCAATAGGAACGTTTATGATATGCCGGTTCTTCAGAGCCATGATGTCTGCCCGGCTGTCGTCAAAATCAACAGGGTAGATGTACTCTGTCAGTAGGTTTTCTCCTTGCCGGGATGTTGTCTCCTTGATTGATTTCACTTGGCTGTTATCTTGATTAAAGGTCATCTCTCGCTCCGTCACGACAGCTTTGCCATTGACAAAATCAGAAAGTAAACTTGTAGTTTTATTCATTGAGAATTGAACAGAGGGGTATAGATATAATTGCATACAACCACTTGTCAATGCATCTGCATAGGGATTCACCCAGAGAAATTCTGTTAATTGAACTGGACTTGTGGGGCCTAAATAGATATTCTCCATAACGGCACTCAGAAGTCGCGATTCGGTACAGTTCATCTTATATGTATTGGTCTCCTGCTTAACAAGTGTGCCTTCATCGTTATAATCTGATTTCTGGAGCATTTTTCCGTTCCTCGGATCTTCCACTCTCCGCATAAAATCGAGCCAATAGCCAGAATTCCAGCGTTTATTATAGTATTCGAACGTGGAATATCCATTTGAGGCACCATCACTTCCTGTTTTTGTCACGGTGACTCGTTTATAAGCCACTGGAATACTGGACGTTGCCGCAAGATTGTCACTACCCGCTATCCAATAAGTGATGACATCGGGAGCAGGAGGTGGCGTGATGGTACCCATATTATTGTAGAAACTATCTGTTTGATGTAATAATAATTTCTTACGGGCATAGACCACTGGGGCCATCAAGACTCCAGATGTTTCACCATCTATGGTTCTGTAATCGTAATTCACAACTGTGCTCAAACTATCTCCTAGCGTTGTAATTGACTTTATTCTGACTCCGTTGCCTATACTCTCCGGTATTGGCATTTCTGGAGTTGGTAGGGGAACTAAAGATATTGAAGCATTTACGTGAGACAAGTTGAGTGGATAAGGCGGGCCACCAATGGGATTGATCTTCAATTTGTAACTTCCTACTTCTAATTCTAGGGTATCAGTTTTCGTTATGCTGTGTTGGTTGTTTAAAGTATCTGCTGGATATACCTCCCAAAAGCTCACGCTTTCGTATGCATTGCTATTTTCATTCAACTTTTGCAACTCAACCCTGTGGTGGCTGCCGACAAAATAAGCCCAATAAGCATTCTTTTGGATATTATTAATACAATACCGCAAAGAAATCGCATAATTACAACTGTCAGTTATTTCGAATTCAGCTTCGTCCCTATACAGATTTATTCCACTTTGGGTATATTCGGAATAGTTCGATGCGTAGACTGTCACGGTATTAAAATGGATGTCTGGGGCTTCAGGCTCTTGCAGGACACAGTAATAGTCATAATTAGTGAAAGAATTGGGTTCATATTCAAACTCCACTCTCCCACCTGTTGGATAGCGTATAGATGTTAGCATGCCTGCCTGGCAATAAAGCGAGTCAACCCTTCTATCTGCTCCAAAGTGCAAGAGGTAGTTACCGTCTGGAAACATACTTGTCCCACCATAGGCTTTTTCCCCGACCCAGTGTTTGGGGATTCGTGTATGGTAACTTCCGTTGTAATTCTCCTTATTATTATAATACCCCCAAAGATCAACTGCAGCAGATGCCTTACAAGGGAGATTGGCTGGATGATAGCCAAAAATGTATGCTGGTTTCCTTAAGACTTCCCCCTCACTATCAACTTCTTCCCAGACCTTGTTTAAGCGAAGGCGGTAATACATGAAATCGTCATTAGAATACCAGACATGATAGCTTTCAGGGATAAAATCTTCGACTGTATTTCCACCGGTAGTGTTCTTGGGGAAGTAACTGTATTCAAAACAAATGCGTTTCAGGAGTTTACTCGCGGTTTCGGATGTCTTTTTATAAACTTCTATGTTATTAAGACTGCGGTCCGTGCCGTTAATATCTATTCTGTTCTGCGTATTTGCATTAAACACAACATATACGTCATCTGCAATAATGCTATCCAAGTGGACTATATCGAGAATGTAACGGTTTGAGAGAGTTCGGATATACTTCAAACTGTCTTGCACAGAAAGCCAAGTCATAGGAGCTGTATTACCATACCATGTTTGTAACGCATTAAATGGGCACTTTTTACTATATAATGATTCACGTACTTGATAGGTATTTTGTAGATACCCATAGTTTTTATAGACCAATCTAATTGTATGACCGGTAGGTGACTGTATTTTCGTAAGATAAAAAGTCCAGTCTATCCGAGAATACTCAGGTTGGACATTTGATTGATCGATACGTCCCTCCTCAATAGCTCTAAACTCATACTGAATGCCATAGCCATCAGTTATCGTTATATAATTACCAGGCGTTCCTTCTATCGAGAATCCTTGGTTTTCGCCTGTTATAAAAAATTCATCTTTAAGATGATCCCACACAAATGATATGGTGTGTCCAAGAAAAGTTGCATGATATTGAGCACATTCTCCGTCGTTATTCCTTAAACAAATGGTATATAGCAGAGGAGGAAGGTCACCTCCATAACTCATGGTATCTGTGTTTTCATTATATATGGGAAACCAATTCTTACCATATGCACCAACCCAATCTGGATGCTGACCACTGATTTTGTATATTATCTTCATCTCGTATTCACCTCCGTCTGGCGGAAATGTTTGCATGCGTGCTTTGTTTAACAAATAATTCCAGGCCCTTTTGTATTCATTAGGATACAAACCACTTTTGTCATACGTGGGGGAGAGTTGCGTAGTTATTGCCCCTCCTGCATTTAACAACCAGTTCAGACCAACCCAAGTGGCTTCCTGATTTACCTTGATTGCTGTTCCTTGATAATCCAAACTAATAGGAAACAGGAGGTCACCACTTTCAATAGTATAAAGGGGTATAGTAATACTGGGGATACCTGTATAATTTCCAACCGGAATCTCTGCAACTCTCTCAAACGCAGCAGCTTCAGGTGATTTTGGACTAAAATCTCGATGCCCGTCAAATGCCCTGCTATTTAACGCAAAAAGCAGTATAGTTAGTGTAAAAAGAAAATATTTTCTCCCTAATAGGTTCAAGGATTTTTCTGATGCCATATTATAATCGTGTAAAAATAGAACTGTCTTTGATTAACATAACTTGCCTATACAAAATTATATTCCTTACTGGACATAATACCATAAAAAATAGCGTTGAAGCATATAATATATAAATGTGTAGTATTTGTTGCAAAATTAAATATTGACAAAACTCATACATATAAGGAAAAACGCGGTAATACTCACAATTTGATTATTGTTGGGGTGAATGTATATAGCAGAGATTGTTTAATCTTATTTACATTTACACCGAGATTAATAAGTCTCTTTGCTATTTTGTTTACAGAATTGGTGTCAAGTCTTGGATCAATTACAAAATCATCGAACAAAGTCGAAGGGGTAATATCGTAATATAGGCCGTCCCCTTTATCTTGATCATGCATAACTATAATTCGTACTTCTTTTTCGTGCGAGAATGGTTTACGCTTCTTATACAATGAAGGGACAATATTCTCGCCAATATCTTGAGCTGTATGCATATTTAATCCTTTGATCCATTTTAAAATCTCGTTTTTGTAATAATACTCAACACTGCCAATGGATGTCGTTGCCATACATTCATCAGAAGTATATATAGAATCAAACAATTTCTGTGCTGTCGTTTTAACTCTAATGGCAACGTCACTTGTTTTTTTTGAGTTAGAATAAATTCTCCACATGGCATCTGATTCACTTATCGTTGTCCAACACTGACCATATACCTGATCGATTAGATTCTTTGCACTTATATGCATGCCATTATACATAAAATCTTGTTTCAGAAGGAAATTTTCATATGTGTCTTCCCATTTCTTCACTTTTCCTACATACAATTTATTCGTCTTAAGCATTGTTACGACATGCTTTAACGGTATGTATTTATAAATAGGAGTAGCTAGGTCGAGACCGTTCTTTACGCATTGCATTTTAAAAAAATCATAGGTAGCCATAATCATATTTTTTGTTTGTAAATAATTAAAATATATCCTCTATTATCTCTATTGATAACTGATGTTCAACAAAACTGTCTTCTTTATCAATCCCATTATAGAATTTGCCAAAATAAACAATCGTTCCGTCAGCGGCACCGTCTTGTATGTCACCACACGCTGCGACTGGCTGCCGGCCGTCGTGCTGTCGCCCTCGGCAGGCGTGGCAGCACTGGCATGGGTGCTGCACATGAGCAGGAGTGTGGTTATAAAAACATTGTTCAATTCCATAACTAGACGTGATGATTTCGTCGGTTGAAAGAATATATATATTCCAATAGTCTATAAAAACCTTTATTCGAATACATTCAATATATTTAGTAACACATAACTTTCAGGCTTCAAAGGAAGTAGGTTGACAGGCTCTAAAGACGTTTTTCCTACTATAGAAGTGGGACATTTATAGAACTCCCCCTTAATCCTCATTATCTTCAACTTACATTCCTCATTATTGAAGCACTTGATGGAATATTCAGAAGAATACTTATCTATTAACTCTGATAATTCTATGTAACGATCAGCACTTCCAGTCCCAATCTTACTATGGTTGACCAAACCAAAAAACACGTCGGGGCTATAGTATATTTTTTTGTACATCTTTTTCAAGACATCCATTGAAGAATTCCCTTCTGAAACGATATATTTTCGTTGACTAACTCCATTAATAGAATAAGGAGCGCCCGACAATGTCCCTTCTATTTGATAGAAATAGAATGACCGGACTTGGTATTCTGAAGAAATATTCCCAGAATATTCTATGCTACATGAAGAGAGCATAACGACAAGAATAACAAAAGCAACTTTATTACTCATAGATAATCGGGAGAAAATGATTGTTAATTAAATGATTTACATCTTTCTGGCATGGTTGATAGGGAGGGTAATTCATTATGCCATAGCCCTTTTCGCCCTCTTTAAAATCATCAAAACCAAAAGTATGAAATATCTCATGTAACCTATTCATCTTGGTGTCATGATGAATGTTCATAATGATATCTTTGTTCTCTGAAGTTACCCCTCCTATCTCTACTCGTTCTCCTGTTGCGGTTTCACGAGGAGAAAATCCCCTAAACGTTTCATCCCACCGGGCAAAAGTGTTACCAATATGATAACCTTCATAAAAGTCTTCCGAAGAAGCGTTCATTGTCTCCACCATGGTACCACCTGCTATAAACTGTAAATCAAAAGAAACAGAATACCCGGCGAAATCACCTTCTGTAATTTTCATTTCTAGCTTATTTAAGTCCTCATTATACATCTGCATTCTCGAAATCTCACTAGTTGAATAACCAGAAACTTCATTGCAAAATTTTGATGGCCTACGCCCCGTTTCTACATAATAATTGGCTTTTACTACGATACTATGATTTTCCTCACTAACAACTAAAACTCCATCCCTTCCATCTGGATCTACAAACTTCACCGGATTCCCCATACAATACGCATACGTACTGACACCCGGATACTTCCCTTGCATCGGATCTGTGCCGAGCCACATACTCAGGCGTGGGTCGTAGTAGCGGGCACCATAGTAGTACAGGCCCGTCTCCTCGTCCAGTTCTTTTCCGTTAAACTTATAGGGGCTGACCCAGGAGGTGTCCTGTTGCTCGATGAACGTCTCACCCGTGGGCAGGTACTCGACGCGCTGCACCACCTCACCGCTCTTGTTGGTGATCAGCGTCGTGCTGCCGAGGTGGTCGCGGTGGTAGTAGTACGTCCGCTCCGTCCCCGGCACCGCCTTGAACGTCACCACGCGCATCGACTGGTTGCCGGCCGACGTGCTGTCGCCATCGAGCACATCCATGTCCTGCAGGTCACAGACAACATTACGGTCATTCGTTTCGCTGCCATCGAAAGACACCACTTCCCTGCTCAACTTGTCACCCACACGAAGACCATGCTCCGAGCCTGCTCCGTCAGCTTGAGCAAGTAACAGCTGAGGGAATAATAGAAATATGAATGCAAAATACTTTTCCATACTATGAATATTTGGAAAGTCCTTTTTTAAGTCAAAAAAGTCAGATTATTCAATCATACTCACATGGGGTAGCCTTCTTGTGAGGAGAGTCCTCAATTGTCCATTTTTATTCTGGTTCTAATCTTTTTATTTTCACCGTATTTAAGTAGTCAAAGATACAAAGGTAACCATGTTTGTCAAAACAATACGCCAAGGTTGTATCATTTACGAGCAACAATGTGTCATTTCCGTTTATAACCCAGTATTTTCTTTTGAAATCATCAAAAGACATATGATTATAATCATCTAAAATTTTTTTGTTCAACTTTACATGATATGAAAAATATAATCGTTGAGGGAGAAACTTTTCACTGTACAAAAATTGATCCTCAAATATTTGATAATTAAAATATAACAAGTGATATGTCTCCAATGAAGAGCCATACAAATTCGAAACGGCGAAAGCTGGAATCATTAACAGTGAGTCCTTCTCATGTAAAATGAAGAAAGCTCTTCTAGTTATATAATCATTAGAATTTAAACTCAAATATTTATGATAGCCATGAATAATCGAGTCTGTCTTTAAATGTATTACCCTTCTTTCTGTTACTTGGGCACTATCGGTTGCCAACTTACGATTGGGCAATTCACATGACAATAAGCTTGTGCATATTATCAGATACAATATGAATTTCGATTTTCCCATATTCCTTATAAATCTTTATAATAGTCTGCTATTAGCTTGAGCTTTTCTTTTCCTTTTATTAGAGAACGAATTGATGTTGGTTCATTGTGTATCCACATATCGATTCCTCCTCTTTTTGAAGAGTAATAACCACCATATACATATCCGTCACCATGCATCACAAAAACTGATATTCCAGGATCTGCTTTTGCAAATAATTGATCACTTGTAGATAATCCTTTATCAGCACCTAAAGAATGAGTATGAACTTGCGCCACATATCCAAATTTGTTTCCATGTTTATCCGTAAGCACATGATTCTTCCTGGTTATTCCAGTTTGTTTATACGTTGAAGATTCAGAGTCGTTCCAATTATCAGGCATCACTAAAACAGAACCATTATTGAGGATAAATGCCATTTGTTCTTTCCCTCTTGGATTCTTTGCGGTCTTTGAGACTTTTTCTTGATACGCCATCCTTTTATATGCTTGAGACTCATTTGTGAACATAATAGTCCCATCATCTCTATAAGTTGCATTTTTTCTTTTTAGACTTTCTCCAATATATTTGTAGCCTTTTTGCAAATCTCTCTGAGAATGCACATTGGGTTGCCAACGTAAGTTTCCGTGGTTTGTTTCAAACCAATCTTTTCCATCTGGATCAACAAACTTAATTGGATTCCCCATGCAATACGCATAGGTGCTGATGCCCGGATACTTCCCTTGCATCGGGTCGGCGCCAAGCCAGAGGCTGTACCTCGGATCGTAGTAACGCGCGCCATAATAGTACAGGCCCGTTTCTTCATCATATTCCTTTCCGTTGAATCTATACGGTGTATTCCAATTGATATTATTCTGCTCCAGGAACACCTCACCATACGGCAGGTACTCTATGCGTTGCGTGACCTCGCCATTCCCCTTGGTGATTATCGAACTGCTACCAAGGTGATCCTTATGATAATAATAGGATTCTGCTGGTCCGTCAGCAGCAACGAAGATACTTTGTCGCAAAGGTATCGGTGAGAGATCCATGGACTCGGTGTCGCTACCGAGTCCCAAAGGTTCATCTGTTTCATCTTCTGATGCTACACTATCATCTTCGCTCAGCTCAGACTCGTCATCTTCAGCCGATTGCTCCAACTCATCCTCGGGCTCAATGAGATATCCTTCGTCTTCATTTGAACTATAGGAACCATCGGACGAGCGTGTCATGATGCCATTCTCTTCGCCGGGGTCAGTCAGTCTTCCCTGTTGCACATATCCTGCCGACTTTGACACGGGCGGTTCCACTCCATTATGAGTTACACCCAGGGAATCGTAACGCTGCCAATAAACATCGCACAGCGTCTGCCACTTTCCTTGATAAACACCGGCATAATCAGTGTTAAAGCTATTACCTGCCATAGAACTGTTATTCTCGAAATTGCCAAACAGATTATAATATTTCCCAACCTGTGTGAGGAAACGTTCGCCACCCATATAGATATGGCGGTAGTACAAACTGTCGGAGGTCACCGTGAAGAAAGGATTGACGTAAAGAACATATCGATTGTAATTCGTTGAATCGTTGATTAATAGCCCATCGGCGAAGACAGCCGAATTGGCACCATGCATCTTTATGGTGCGCTCACCATTGGCATCGTAGAAGTAATTGCTGACATAGCCATTCTCGCTCAATGCCAGAAGCCGGTTTTCCTCATCCCACAGCAGGCGACGTTCCTGCATGCGCTCGTCATACTGTCCATCGGCTCTCATGCGGGCTGTAGACTCGTAGATCAGGTTGCCGTTGTCATCGTAGTTGAAGCGATGGCGAGTCTGCCGTTGTCCATTGACGCCTGTGTTGGAACGGTAATGTTCATCGTAAATACTTTCAAGCTGGAAATGATGGCCAGGAGTTTCAGTCTGATAGTCATAGTTGAGATGATACCCACTGTACAACTGGCCGTTAGCGATGACTCCGTTTTGATAGAGGCTTTGTTGCTTGGAGGTGATGCGCCAGAGATTATCATAGGTCATCGTAAGGTTATAGTTGGCATTTCCTGCAAGGTAGTTGCCGCTGGCACTTGTCAGTCGGTAAAGGTCATCATACTGATAGGAATGGGTGGTCTGTCCAATTGTTGCCTGGGTGATATTGCCGACTGGGTCAAACACATAGACATTATTAACAAGACTCTGCGATGAATTGGACACATTCAATCCCTGTAGCCACCTGCGTTCGGGACTATAGCTGTAGCAAGTCGTCGTGCCGTCGCCTAAGAGCATACTGGTACGCTGTCCAAACTTGTCGTAACCAATATGGCTGACAAAAAAGCCTCCCTGGGTTCCATTTCTTACCTTTTGAAGGTTTCCACCTGCGTCATATGCGTATTCGACATCCTGACCGTCTGGATAGGTCATTTTAATTATACGGCCGAAATTGTCATAAGAGTAATCCATATCAAAGGTCGTCACGATGCCACAAGAATCATTAACGAAGTTTGGCACAACTAGTGTGCGACGCTCGGTTTTTACATTTCCATAGCTATCATAGAAGTACTCTGTTGCCCCAGTAGCGTCTTCACGAAGGAGCAGACGGCCAAGTCCATTGTGATTATTCAACAACTCCTGAGACATACCATCCGTTCCGTAGGTAAATGCTACGTTGTTTTCCGGATGGTCGGGGTAGGTAATTGACTTCAGACGGTCATACTCATAACTGTAACGAATCATCTTTAGGCTTGGACCAATATTTTGTGTCTGCCGCCAGGAAACGTTTCCAAGATTGTCATATGCAAAATGGGATGTACCACTGGCTGGGTGGGTGATGTCCGTTACACGTCCTGCCATATCATAAAGGTACGATGTTACGTTACCTTCATTGTCAGTAACAGTTTTCAACTGTCCGAGCTCGTCATAAGTGAACTGTGTTGTGATGACTCCGTCTGGCCCATTGAGCATTTCCTCTCTTACGATACGCCCCGCTCCATCAGCGTATGTAGCTTTCTGGTTACCCAAAGCATCAGTGACCAAAGATTTTCGGAGGTTGCTGCTAATGGTGTAGGCCGTTGTAGTTGTCGCCCCGTCAGGAAGAATGACCGAGGTAGGACGGTCAAGAACGTCGTAAGAAGTATTTGTGGGCGTGACAATATCAAAAGCGGTGTTGAAAGATGTGAGTGCCGAGGTTGAGGTCGTTGTCGGATGCCATGATTGGATGGCTCGCCCCAAAGCGTCATACACGACCCGTCCACTGCAGATTAAAACATGTTGTTGACTTTCATTTTCAGTAATGACACCATCCTTTTTCACCTGCACGGATCTCCCAAAGCCATCAACATGCGCTATTGTACGAGTGATGATAGTGGAATTACCAGTTTCTGCGTTGCGGCAATGGTGTTTTGTCAGGGCATAGGCGGGAGAGGTAATGCCGTGGGCATTCGAAACTGCGAACGGTGTGTACTGCACTTCTATTGCCAAGGAATCAGCACTGTCATAAGGCCCCCGCGCACCAGTCATCCTACCTAAGCTATCAATATAAATATAGAACTCGTTATTATTAATGTCTATTTGGCATATAAGTGTTCCATAGCGATAATCATAGCAAGATGTGCTTGTACAATGGAACTTGTCGGTTACACTGGTTGGATACATCCCCATGGTGTTGTCGTACGTATAAGTGTATTCCTGACGCTGACCGGAAGCATTCGTTGGCAATGTAATCTTTGTTATATTGCCATGCAAGTCTGTGGTGTAGTTTGTCACAGCTTGGTTAGTATTGATATATAAAGTTTTTGATGAAAGGTCTACGGGACATGCTGACTTATAGTTATAGATACACTTACGCATAACAGTTGAAGAACTACTCTTATATACGTATGCGGCGAGGAGCATACTGTATACATGGCTGCTGGAATAATTACGATATGTAAAATAATATCTATAGTCACATGCGCCATCGCCATTTTCATTTAATGTTCCTTTTGAACTTATCTTTTGATACATTAACTCTCCGCGGGCCGATGTCGCAGAAACATAATAACTATGCCACTTTTGCCCAACTGTTACACTATCGGTGCCCCCCTCGTAATGCCATGACTGTGTGAACTTCAGTGGGACATAGAGGACAGAACAGTCTGCAGAGGCCGCATTAAGAGTAAACTTATAATACTGGGATGATCCCTGATGAGTGATGCCATACCTATAATAGGTGTTTTGCGTCCGCAAGTACTTGTGTCCTTGGGCATCAGTGAGGAGGGTGCCAAGGGGAAGACCCAGGGTATGGTAACTGCTGACGTCGTAGGTCTCGGTAAGGGTACGATAGAGAGCGTCGCCGTTCTCGCTGTCGAGTTGTCGAGTGAGCACACGACCGAAACCGAGAAACTCGCGTTCGCGGCGGTCGTAGACTCCACCGGAATACTCGAAACGCGTCTTCGGACAGGGTCCATCGTCATGGATGCCGTCATCGACAGTGACTTCCGACATCACCCATTTGCCGCCAGGATGACTGCTGGTAGCGACTGAACGCGTATAGTCAATGGTAAAGGAACCGCCGAGAGAGTTCGTCACCTTGCTCAGATAATTCGTACAGCCTATAGCCGAATGTGTCACGTAGATGGTATCCTCGGTGCTAGAAGATAGGATGTCGAGGAATCCGTCACCGTCAAAGTCGCGCAAGCCGAAGTAAGGCTGACTTACACTGGTCGCAATATATGCACTGGGGGTAATAGCTACCTTGACTCCAAACGGATGTACTGTGAACGTCACTGACGCATTGGCCGATGCCGTTGTAGCCTTATTCCGTGAAAGGCTCTCCAAACTTGCGATAGGAATCTTGTTCCCAAAGCCATTACCGAGGTTTTGCCACGCAGCGATATTCCCATTGTCAACTCGCAGGAGATCAGGCAGGCCATCGCCGTTGATGTCTGTATAGCAATGCTGTTCGGCTGTAGTGGCAGTTGATGACGACACACCTGCTGCAAAACTGGATGCCTTCAGGTCGATGCCTAATCCTAGGGAGGCCGTCGTCGTTTTTGATACTTCGATGCCGTTCTGCATGCCTGCCGGACTGAGTTTTCCCGTAAACGAGTAGCCCAGATTCAGGCAAATCTGACCGTCATCATATACTCTGTCGGGCAGACCGTCTCCATTGATGTCAAGATACTGACTGACAGCGTGGTCAACGTTTCCTTCAAGATTCAGTCCGTTCAGGTTCAATGTTACTGTGTCAGGAATATTCTCCATACCTTTTTCGGTTAGAGTCTCTGCTTCATCTCCCGTCATTGACTTGCTTTCGCTATCGTGGTTGACAGATGCCTCTTTGCTGACAGCAGTTGTTCCTGCCAACTGGTGGGTGCCGTTGTTGGTCGGGCTCGCCGTGTGGGAAAGCATGGCATAACCGCCGCTACCAGCTGACGTGCCAAAATTCGCCGTTTTCATCCCTGAGGCAGCTATTTTTTCTCCGCTGAGGATACCGAGAGAACTTGTATAACGGATATCCTTATTGCTGACATAGTCTGGATAACCGTCGCCGTTCATGTCGATATACGAGGTGACGGTATGTCCACGACCACCAGCTGCGCTCAACGAGCCAGAGAATGTAATATTGGGGAGGACTTCCGTTGCCCCGCTACCCATCAGGGAAAGGCTGTAGCCTTTGGAGACCAATGACGGCGCAACAGCCTCTCCGCTGCTAACGGATTGGTTCCGCATTGCCACCAGCGGATGCTCGGGACGTACGTTGTTCGCCATGAGGCGTGCTGAGCTGACCGTGTCTCCACAGATGTAAATATCTTCCTTGGAACCACGCCAGCGGAGGATGTTGTTGTCGGCAGAGACACTCATACTCACATAAGGCCAATGCCTTTGGCTTGCCTCATCTGAATTACGTGGGAGGAACAGGGAATCCGTTGCTATCACACGGCTGAAACGGCCGTTAGCAGAGTTGTACACAAAACGCCCCCAGCCACGCCAGGAAGGACCTGACGAGGATGTGGCAAGAGAGTCCACGTAGACATCATAATTGGCATAGGTTGATGTTCCAACATTCCTAACCAAATTCTCCAGTTCATCTGCTGCCATACTCTCGTTGGCGGGATTGCCTCCGCTCATCGTGTCGGAATTATTCCTGTCTCGCCACTGCATGATGACGTTTTGGGAACCTATGCTGACCATTGGCTGGCTACCGAGAAGCGAGGCATTTGCTTCGTCGCACGAGATAGTAATATGATAAGGTGTATTTGGCTCTATGATTACGGGAACATTCGCCATTTGACTAGGATACACTTTCTTGTAGACAAGGGCATTTCTCTTCTTGACCGTCAGCGTAAAGTGGGGTGACTGGCCAGAAGGAATGTAAGGTATGACATATACGGTATCCCTGACAGAAGAACTATAGACATACCCCCTTACCCTTTCATCAACATAGACATGGCTAAGGGCTGGTATCGTCATCGTGGTTGAATCCGTACCAGAGACTAAGGTAATCTCCGGAATCCATTTTACGTCCTCCCATGCAACATTGGAGGTGGAATAGACCTCGCATTCCACATAGTCGAGTTGAGCCGATGAAGAGATGGGAATGTTGACGGTTCCGTTATAGGCGGTATTCCAGTTCCATGTCATCGAACCTGAGGGGGTACGGGAACTGCCGATGTTGCCTGTGGTATAGACGCGAAGCTGGATGTTGTCTGTAGTCACAGGCTTCCTAAAATGCCCCCCAACAATCACACACGTTGTCCCGTCGGGAACGGGAAACTGTACGCGTGAAGACACTATATTTCCTTGAGAAGACTTGAAAATGCGGTTGTTGTACCCGTTGGCATCAGTAATAGTGTCACCGCTGGTATAAGTGATGGTCACAGGCCATAACACGCGGTCGCACGAGCCGTTACTCATCAGGTTCACCCCCGACTGAAGGCGGAAATACAGTACGTCGCCTGCATCCACATGGTACGTGTTCGTGGTTTGTGTATTGGTGTGGTTGGTCGCCCCTTTTGTAATTGTCCTTTTCGGTAATTCATTCAACTGGACCTTGGCAACGATACCGTCCGGTGTACCATCGTCATCTGAAGAAACATTCAACAACTGAATATTGTTCTTGACCGATACATAGCCAGTGCGTGGGGCGCGCCACATTCGGACGACATCCTGCATGGGGGAGTATTTTAACAGACTGTCACGCTCGGACTTCATCTCCTCCCAGGCTCCCACGGTGTCCACAACAGCGATGCCACTAAGTGGATTCGGAGTATTATTGCTGCTTTGGGAAAATACAGGCCTGCCATCAGAAAGACTGTTAAACCAGACACGGCCGTTCTCCACAAGGTCGGCCAAACCGTCACCATTGACATCTGAGAAGTACACCTTCGTCTCAGATTTAGTATGGCCATAGTCGAGGCCGGCACTGACTTTTGGCTGTATCCCATGAGCCTTAACGCCAGCTCCGTAGTTGATGGTCTTCGTCTTTGCAAAACTACTCCTGTTGACATGGATTGTATCCCCGAAGGAGGCAACACCATTGACAACGACCTGTGGACGACAGCAGAGAATACCATCCTTCACGAAAACCTTGTCTGGCAGACCGTCGCCGTTGAGATCGGCAAGGGTGGAAATACCTTCCGTTTGGTTCTGACCATAACTGACAGAAGCACCAGCAGTAAGTAATTTGTCGATTCCAAGACCGGCACCCACACCAACATAGGCCGCACCTCCGTATGCAGTACCCTTATTGCCACCAAGAGCCGTGGGCTTTCCGTGTACAGTCAGACCGGACAGGAAACTGCCAGGAATGTCGTTGAAGGTGTTCAGAGTGTCTTTTCTGCCAAAGATATACAGGCTGTCATTACTGCCATTAAGAGGAAATACTTGATTGTGATAATCAAAATGATGGCTGGCCACGACGGTTCCTGCTTGGTCACACTGACTGACAGAAGCCAACAACTTGCGGCAGAAAGCTCCATCAACATAGCTAAACACATAGCTGCGAAGAGGTCTTCCGAGAAAGTTCACCTTGATAGAGTCTAGCAGTTCATTGGAAGATGTCAGGAAGCCATAACGGGCATGGTTGCGTTTTACTGTCTTCGTACTCTGACCAGTGAATGTCACGATAGTATGGGGTAAGGGCCTTTCCTCGTGTCCCGCTTCAATGCGGCTGAGATAGAGAGCGTTACAGCTGAAGGAGGGGAAGGCACTTTCCTGAGCATGCCGATAATAGTAGCGCATGTAGTCGCCGTGTATCTCTTTCACCTCCGAGAGACGCCATTCAGCAATGACGGTTCTCTCCTGACCATCTGTCCCCATGAAGGTGCCATAAAGGCGGCTGTTCTCAGTGCCGCCATAGACATACCGCGTACCACGGCGGTCTTTCACCTCCCACCAATAGTCGGAAGGGGAGGAACCATGACGGATGATTGTACTGAACGATCCCTCGCGACGTGGGAAGAAGTGGCGCAGGCTGTCTGTTCCGCGCTGCTGGGGCTCGCCGCGGTGGGAGACATGCATGTTGCCTGATGCATCGGCAAAGGCGAGCATCTGCCCACTGAGCAAGTAAGTTTCACTCTCATAATTGGAGGAATAGCGGGGGACGCCCCAGCGAGTATCTACGGTGATGGTGGGTATTGGGATGTCCCAACCCTCGCCGAGCCAGCCACTGCCACTGTCACTGGAGTACTGAAGCGACACTTGAGGTTGCATGCCGTTGCGGGCAGGTGGCATCAGGAGAGGATAATCAAGGGTGGCAGTGCCGCGACTGTTAGCTGTCGGAGGGGCGATGAACTGCATGCCCGACGTGGGGTCGGCGGACTGTAGGTCGGTCATCATCGTGGGCACAAAGCCTTCAGGGCCATCGGCATCATCGAGGGTGAAAGCAGAAAGGTCGCCATCGCCGTCACTGGCATTGGCAGCGGCCTTACGGGCTACGGTGGTGGTGTCGTCATGCACCTTTGGGGTTTCATTGTCGGCAAGGGTCATGACAGTCATATGGTTCAGGACAGCACCGGCCATGGCAAGAACCAACAACAGGGCTGCTATGATGGAAATATATCGTGGTTTCATGATTTGTTGCTATTTTCTGGCTGGAGTTGGAAGAGTGTTACTTTACGCTGAGTTTGAGGGTGTGCTCTTCGGTGGCGGTAAGTGCCTTTAGAAGGTATACACCCGGATAGGGGGCATCGAAAATGGCCGTAGCGGCTTCGTTGTCGCTGCTGAACGACTGGCGGAGCAACAGGCGCCCGGTGGTGTCGTAGACGAGCAGCATGGCTCCCGATGCTCCTGATGCGGAAAGTGTAACCGCGAAGCGGCGCTCACCATCTGGAGTAGCGGCAAGGGAGCTTGTGCCCGCAGACAGGTTGCCAATGCCGCCAGTTATTCCATTATGGCGAGGAGCAAGGGAGGGCTGTTGAGTAGTACCGTTCTGCAAAACTGCCTTATTGGGTATATCTGGATTACACTCCGTGCCAACGTGCACGGTGTAAGTCTGGGTGTTATTATCATCAACTTGGGTCGTATCTTTGTTTTCAGGCCCACAGCGATAAAGTGTCAAGATGTATTTACCGCAGTAAAGGCCGGTGATGCTGAATTGAGTGGTGGAGATATGAGAGCTTTTGCCGACTTCATAACCGTGAGGGTATGCATAGACGGTGTCTGCCTTCAAAACATAGGCATAATAGGGTGATCCGTGGGTGACCGTGATGTCTATATGGCCGTCACGACCGTCGTCGCCGCCGGCAACGCAGCTGCTACGGAAAGGAGTGACGGAGGAGAGTATTCCGTCATAATAGGCAAATGTAAAACGATCGCCGTGACTGTTGTCTGTATCCCAATGGACGGAATCGAATGTGAGGGTATAGTTGGTGGAACTTGAACATTTCACCTGCAATGCCGTTGCGGGATTGACTGGCTCTTCGCTGTCGGGTTCAATAAGCAAGAATACGCCGTTATTCCTATGGGAATGAAAATCCGTGGCTGCCCCTGATGAACATGACAGGTCAACCGTAGTGGTTGAGATGCCATCAGTGGAGGCTTTCCATTCACGAGGCATTAAATGCCATGGAGAATTCTCAGAATAGGGTTGGGATATAAGAGTCAGACCGTTGTCACCCCAAATGAGATAGTCGCCATCCTGCATAGATGTTGCATCAGTGATGCCGATAGTAAGCAGGGACGGGGACTCGTAGGATGATGTGGACCTAGGTTGGAGGAAAAGATTGCAGGTGTCGCTGGCAATGCCAGTTATGTGGTTGTTGAAACCATTGTTAGCATCGTAGTCCCACAGAAGATTTCCGTCATGGTCGAAGTAGGAACCATTAAGCGATACACCATACTTAAGAGCCAGGTAACTCTCCACCTGACGGCGTTCAAGAGGATTGAGGATACGGCTGTAGACAAGCAGCTCGGGGCAGTAGCGGGAGTACTGAGGGGCGTTATCGGTACTTATTGTTAGCGTCTTTCCTACGTCCTCGCCCCAAGAGGAATGGGAAGGAGTGAAGGCATGATAGTATGAAAGAATATGGGGAAGTCCGTTAGTAAGGGCACTATTTGGTAGGGATAGTTCGTGTTCTTGGTTCTTATATTGGTTAGGATTGACAGACCAGTAATAAGGAGTATTATCTCCAACATGTAACAATCTCCTATTCTCTGACCAGTTGCTTAGGTCGAAAACACCGATGACTGTTCCTTGAGTCATATTGGTGTGTGAGAGTGTACTTTGCAGGCAAAGACATTGGAAGTTTAGGGCGGGATTAAAGTTGAGAATCTTGATTTGTGATTCTTTCTGGGGATAAGGGAAATCGTTGAGCATATTATTAAAATTGTCAATGCGATTTGAAGACAAATATTCTCCAGAATAATCATCCCATTTGTAACACGTACTTGAACCAACGAGGGTATTTACAGTCATGAACCATGCCTCAGTACCATCCACACTACCAGGCGACTGGGCATGGAGGGTAAGGAATGGTAGCGCAACAAGCCACATTATAATAAATAAAAGTCGTTTTATCATATCGATAGTAGTTTATAACAACTGCATCTAGAGTCCAAAGAATGGCTGTTTGATGTTACGCTGTTTCAAAGTAAGTGTTTTTAAGTCAAATTATCAAATAATCATTGAAAAAGTCCTGTCCGACACGGAAAGGACTCTGTGCCGGACAGGACTTCCATAGAGTTAGAATTCACCATATAGGTGCCAGTCTCCGTAATAAAGTTCAATGGAGAACATGTCGGCAATCACATAGTTAGAGAGTTGGAACATGTAGTAGTCGGTAATAGTGGATACCGTATTATAATATAGAACGGTGCCGTCCTCGTCGCGAATGACGATGGTGACGTTCTCCAGTTCGTAGGGTGTCGCCAGCACGAACGTGTTGCCGTCGTAGCCAAGCACGGGCAGGATACTTGGCGAATGATGAGGTTTAGGCAAAGACCCATTACCTGTCCCATCTGTTGCTACTCCAAATTGTACACACGTAGGGATAGTATTATTAAAATACCCACCCCAATTTTGCTCGGTTTGAGCTAAAATAGGTAAAGTTCCCAACAAGAACAAAATAATAAAGAATTTTTTCATAAAACTTGATATTATTAAGATTTGCTTTTTTCGTGGGCAAAATTATAAATAAAAAGTATCACCGACACGCTTCGGCGATACTCAAAAAAATATGCAAAGTAAATTTATGTTAAAAAATATGCAAAAAAGTACTCAATCGCGTAGAAAACTCTCAAGGAGGGTGTCAAAGTCCGACATAGAGCCTTTCTTTCCCGTAATCTTTTCATATAGGCGAGAATAGAGTGAAGAAATAGAAGACTTGCCATAACTGCACAGATAGCTTGCGGATGAAGGGCCGAACTTTAGCATCCTCAGAAGGCAGGCACGGTATTGCTGGTTCGACATCTTGCATGAGCCTTTTAGGTTCTTTTCGAAATTAGGAAAAAATTTTGCCACCTCGTCGGAAAGATCATTCCATTCAGAAAGTTTCGGGGTATTCTTCCTTTCATTGTCAAGTTCCACAAATCGGCGATAAGAAGGAGATGACATAATGGCATCAACCCCCATTTTTTTCACATCATCAGCATCTTTCTGCTTTTTCAACATGAACATTAGTTGGGCTTTTTCTGCAGCCATACTCCTCAGTTCTGCTTGATGGTGCTCATTGGTTGACAATGATTTTTGTTGAAGTTCTTCTATCTGTTTCGCTAATTCAGATACTTTCTTATGTGCTTCCTTTTGCCGTGCCTGACTTTGCCGCTCTTTCTCCTCAATTACTTTGCGAAGACGGGCTGTCTTTACATTTTGCCTTTTCGTGTATTGTTTATAGTAAAGATAGAATGCACCTGACAAGATGGTAATAAAGGATAGAATAATAATTATCAGTTTCTCTTTGCGGGCATTCGTCAATTCAAGTTCAAAAGCTCTTCGTTCATGCTTCTGATAGTTATACGCTGCATGCATGCGGGCGATGGTCTCGGCGTTGTCCATCTTGCGGATGGAATCATCAAGAAGTTTGTATTGTCGAAAATATGTCTTTGAGGCGAGAAGGTCATTCCTTTGGATAGCTATATTAGATAATTCACGATATGCATATTGCTTTCCAAAAACGTTCCCATATTTTAGCAAATTCTGAAGGAAAACATAAGCCGAATCTTTTTGTCCCAAATTCAAATAAATGTCTGCCGCTATGCAATATGTAGCGCTAATATTAGCAGAATCAATGTCACATAAAGAGGCCTGCACAAAGTGGTGAGCTTTTGAGTAGTCTTTCATTTTGTTATATAGATCAGCAATTTGCAATGATATGTCATTGCACATATTGGAATTATGAGATTCTTGCGCCAAATATAAGGCTTTCTCATAGTAAGACAGACTATTGTCATTGTTCTCAAGGAACTTATATTGTCCAGCTATATCTCTATAATTAAAAATGATGTCTAGAGTGTCCTTACTCTGTAATGCCGAACGATTTGCTTCCTGCATACTGGTAATAGCTTCATAATGCAAATTTTGATAGACAAATATAGTTCCTATCAAACTATGCAACAGTCCTCGCTGCTTGGCGAGGCGGCGAGCATCCTCATTTTCATTTTTCATTTTTCCATTCTCCATTTGCCCTGCGGGCTGGGCGTCGAGGGCGCGCTGGTAGTATTCAAGGGCCTGGGGGGCGTCGCCTAAATCAGCGAAGATGCGACCGGCATAGAGGTAGGGCAAAGCAGGGCCTGTGCTGCCGAGCAGGGAGGGAAGCACTCGGCGATGGTGTTCGAAGTAGTCGACGAGTTGCAGGATGGTGTCGCGGTAGTGGGTGACGGGACGGTAGAGTTTGTCGTCCACCTTGATGCGCAGCAACTTACACACCTCCTCATACTCCCTTCCTTTTTGGGAGGAAACGGGGGTAGGCTTCAGTAACATATCTGCTGAGTCGGGGTTGACGTCGGCCAGCGATTCGATGCGTGCGAGTTGGTCGCTGTAAGGGCTATGTTGTTTGCAGGCAGCAAGACCTAAAAGCAAATAACCACTTAATAAAAGAATATATATATGTTTCATCATTGCAAAATTACAATAATGTGATGGAGAGAACAAGGATTTAATAGACATTAACGTTTTGGGTTGTTTTTTTTGATCTTGTCATGGAAGATGCTTTCATTCTTCAGTTTGATTTTATACATTTTATCTTCTGGAAGATCATGTTGACTTGTGGAGCAAATGTGGAGCAAGTGAGGGGGTGTGGTGAAATAAGAAATCTCGCAAGTGCTTTAATATCAGCTACTTGCGAGATTTTGAATTGTTTTGAAAGGTACCCAGAGCCGGGATCGAACCGGCACGCCTTGCGGCATTGGTGTTTGAGACCAACGCGTCTACCAATTCCGCCATCTGGGCATCAAACAGAGTGCTTGCCTCGCTGTTTTTGAGGTTTGCGGTTGCAAAGGTACGTGTTTTTTCTGAATCGTACAAACTTTTTCCACAAAAAATGCAAGTACTCTTGCATGATAAGGTCACTTGGGGACCTTGTGGGAAGAATAATTGGGCCGATGAACAGTTCGTCCATCGGCCCGATATAGTGGATTAGTTCTCGTCGCTCCAGACACTGTAATCGCGAGCACCGAACTCGCCATCGTACTCATCGTCGGTGGGTGTGACGCCCTGTTCGCCCTGAGTGGGGTCGAGGGACGACGCTGCCTGCATGACAGCATCGCTGGTCATGAGAAGTGTCTTGATCTGAGGAATGCTATATGCAGTCTTTTTCATTTTGTCAATCATGTTTGCTGTTAATACTCCGTTATCGCTTACTTGACAATCATTTTCTTGCCGTTGATGATGTAGACACCCTTTGTGGCAGCATTGACGCGCTGGCCGTTGAGGTTGTAGATGGCGTTGCCATTCTCGGCATCGGTGATAATACTGCTGATAGCCGTCACATCCTCGCCGTCGATAATCATGCGGGCATTGGCGTCTGCAGCCAATTCAAAGTAGGCGCGGAAACCCTTCATCGAAGCCTTGGCACTACCCTTTTGAATCTTACCCGTGGAAGGAACCACACCATATTTGCCAGTCATTGTGCCAGCTTCCATCGGAGCGTAGGTAGCCACGAACTTGGAAAAGCCGGTGACCGGATTACCGATTTCCTCTGTAGTAGGCTCGGTAGCGGTGATGTCGACACCCTCGAACTTGAAGTTGCCGTTGGCCTCGGCAGCAGTTTCTACATAGAGCACGTAGGGGGAGCCAGCCTTCAGGGCCGTGGCGGGTTTGAAGTTCAGGGCGCCATCGTTATAACCATCCAGTTTGTAAGCCTTAGCACCTTCGCCGAAGACGCTCAGGTCAGCTACTGCGAACGGCAGAGCGATTGTGTTCCAACCTTCCTTCACGGTGTACTTCAGCTCAACATCCTGCACGCCAGTGGTGAGGGCTGCGGGAGCAACGGTCTCATCGAGGACAAGAGCATCGGGAGTAAGTTTGAAACCATAGATGTCGGTAATGTAGGTTTCCTGATCGTTGATGGCAATCTGATGCTTGCCGGCAGGGATTCCATATACAGAGATGGTTGACCACTTTCCACCAGCAAAATCGCTAAAGGAGAATGACTTGACAACCTTCCATGTATCTGTTTCAGAATCTCGGTATTCAATTTTCAAAGAACCAGAGTTGTCGAATCTCGGGAAAACGCAGAAAATAATGGGTTCATTCTCTTCTACGACAACCATCGGCGAAATCAGACGGACCTCAACATCTGTGTCTGTTGGTCCTGCCCAACCTTTGTTGTTGGCAGTTCCACTGGCTGAGGAATAAGCAGTCCAACCATCGGTAATCCATCCTTCAGGCATCTTGCCACCATCGAAGTCAACAAAGAAGTGGTCAGCCTGCTTAATGGCACCCTTGAAGTTGACGGTGAAAGTGTTGAGAAGTTCCTCGCCATTCTTTCCTTGCATGATAACGGTGGAGACAGCAGAAGGCTTGATAGTAACAGCAGCCTGCTGACCAGCCGTAAGCGACAGCGATTCAGGGCTGACTGTGCATTCGCCAGTAACCTGGAAATCAACGGTAAGAGTGCCGCGATCCGTATTCTTCACATAGTAAGTATAGGAAGGAGCCTCGTCGGCCAATTCAAAATCCTTTGTCTCGTTATTTTTTGCTTTATAGTAACCATTAACATCAGTATAAACCGTCATCTCCGGCGTATAGACAACATCGTATTCTTTAACGGTGAATTTGACGATGTAAACTTTGTTGCAAACCAGCTTTACATAGTAGTTGCCTTCAACTTCAAATTCCGTTCCCATATCGATAGCAGTGCCTGTTGTTGCATTTACGTCGTCGCTCAAATCTTTAGCTAAAGTCCAATTCGACTTATCGGTAGAATAATACACTTTCAGTACCGACGTGCTGCCACCATTGTTGTTTCCATTAATAATCACATTCTGACCAGCTTTGTTCATAGTCATCAGAGGAGAAATGAGTTCTGTGTCAGACAGATAATTGCCGCCGGCATAATCATAGATGCCGCCCTCCCATTCATTCCAGCGACCAGATTGTTTTTCCCAATCTGAACTACTCAGGATTTCAGGACCCGTAATCGAGTAATCTGCTTTCGCAGTTTCCACTGCCCCTATCAGCAGGGCAGTCGTGATGAAAAACATAAGCTGTTTTCCACGCAACAGAGTAAAAATTTTTTCCATGAAGTTTATGAACTTTTATTATAATAAAGGATATATATTCGTAAAACGGCTGCAAAGGTACTGATTTTTCTTCATATGGCAAATTATTTCAATAAAAATGTAATAAAGATTTTGCAGTTACGTTTTATTTATGTAATTTAGCCGAAAAATACTGACCTAGATAAGCATGAACACAGGAAATAAAGATTTTTGCGTCATCTTGGCTGGAGGCAAAGGTCGTCGCCTTTGGCCTGTCAGCCGTGAGGAATACCCCAAGCAGTTTATTGATTTCTTTGGTACGGGCCGCACACAGCTGCAGCAGACCTACGATCGGTTTGCCCGAATCATCCCAAGAGAAAACATATACGTCAACACCAATCAGGACTACGCTCACCTGGTGCGCGAGCAGTTGCCCGACCTTCCGGAGCACAATCTCATGTCGGAGCCTATCCATCGCAATACGGCACCGAGCGTGGCGTGGGCTTGTCACCGTGTGTTGCGCGAGTGCGAAGATGCCAATCTGATTGTGTCGCCTTCCGATATGGACGTGCACAACGAGGAAGCCTTCCAGGAGAACATCCGTAAGGGACTCGAGTTCGTCGGCCATAACGATGGATTGCTGACGATGGGTGTGAAGCCTACGCGCCCCGAGCCCGGCTACGGCTATGTGCAGATAGGTGATCAGGTGGGCGACCGACTATTCCGTGTAAAATCGTTCACCGAGAAACCCGACCGCGAATTCGCGAAGCTGTTTATCCAAAGTGGCGAGTTCTATTGGAACACCGGCCTCTTCCTCTCACGTGCGAAGTATCTGCAGAAGACCTTCATGGAGTTGTTGCCGTCGGTGTTCCGCCGTCTCGACTCGCTGAATCCCAATTCAACGGTGGAGGAGGAAGACGAGTTTGTGCGCCACAACTTCCCCATCTATCCCAATCTCAGCATCGACCATAGCATCCTTGAGCGTTCCGAGCAGGTGTTCGTGATGATGTGCGACTTTGGCTGGGCCGACGTTGGTACGTGGCACAGCATCTACGAGGCAGAGCAGAAGAGCGAAGATGACAATGTGGTTATCACGAGCGACGTCATCCTTGAAGACAGTCGTAACAACATCATTAAGTTGCCTGAGGGGCGGCTGGCCGTCATCAACGGCCTCGATGGCTATATCGTCGCCGAGAAGGACAACGTGTTGCTCATCTGCAAGAAGGAAGACTCCTCGGCGCTGGTGCGAAAGTATGTCAACGAGGTAAGGTTGAAGAAAGGCGATAAATATATCTGATGAAAATCATCGGTAAATGGAAAATTATCTGTAACTTTGCAGCGCAAGCGTGAAGTTGCAGATTTTGTTTGCATGAAATAACAATACAATATACCCTTATGATGAAAATAACTGACAAGATTTTCTATGTGGGCGTCAACGATCGCCAGAAAGCCCTCTTCGAGGGACTGTGGCCGCTGCCCAACGGAGTGAGCTATAACTCGTACCTCATCGACGATGAGAAGGTGTGCCTAGTGGATACGGTGGAGGTGGACTTCTTCACGCAGTATCTGGAGAACATTCGTGAGGTCATCGGCGAACGGCCCGTCGACTACCTCGTCATCAACCACATGGAGCCCGACCACAGCGGTTCCATCGCCCTCATTCGCAAGTACTATCCGCAGGTGAAGGTCATCGGCAACAAGAAGACGTTCCAGATGATGGCTGGCTTCTATGGTGAAGGCAGCGCGGAGGATGTGGAAGTGAAGAACGGCGATAGTCTCTCGCTGGGCGCTCTCACGCTGAACTTCGTGATGACGCCGATGGTGCATTGGCCGGAGACGATGATGACGCTGGCAGCCCCCCTTTCGTCCCCCGAGGGGGGCACGAATGCCCTAACGGGGGCGGCTGGGGAGACGGTGCTCTTCTCCGGTGATGCCTTTGGCTGCTTCGGAGCCTTGAATGGTGGTGTTATCGACTCGCAGATCAACTGCGACACGTTCTGGTTGGAGATGGTGCGCTACTACTCGAACATTGTGGGTAAGTATGGTACACCCGTGCAGAACGCGTTGAAGAAGCTCGCCGGTGTGCAGCTCGACTACATCTGCTCCACGCATGGCCCTGTGTGGCATGAATATATAAATAAGGTGGTTGGCATCTACGACCGTCTGTCGCGCTATGAGACGGAGCCCGGCCTCGTCATCTGTTACGGAACGATGTATGGCAACACCGAGCGCATGGCCGAGCATATAGCCCGTGCTGCCAGCGATGCCGGCGTGAAAAACATCGTGGTGTACAATGTCTCGAAGACCCACCACTCCTATATCCTGCGCGACATCTTCCGCTATCGTGGACTCATCGTCGGTGCTCCCACCTACAACACCGGCCTCTATCACGAGATGGAAGTGCTGCTCTCGGAGATTGCCGGTAAGGACATCAAGGGCAATCACCTGCTTGGATGGTTCGGTTCTCACGGCTGGGCATCGAAGGCCGTCGGCGAGATTCGTCGCTGGAACGACGAGCATCTGCACTTCGAAGCCGTCGGCGAGCCCGTCGACATGAAGCAGGCCCTCACGCCTGAGACGCGCCAGCAATGCGAGGCGCTTGGACGTGCGATGGCTGAGAGGCTTAGTCAGGTTTAACATTTCCTCTTGCTTTTCTGTCTTCACGCAGAGTCTCGCTAAGAAAGGGATGCATATCCAATTGATATAGCATGGATACCAAGGGCCTTGGCGACTTTGCGTGAAGAATAATCATATCTTTTGTGCAAAAAAGAATGAGAAAGGAAAACTATTCAAACGCCATAGCAAAACTGCGCTTCCCGCTTATCGTAGTTGTGGTGTTGATACATTGCAACATCAGCGATTACAACGTCGCGGTAGGACATTTGTACGGCTACAAATGGTTTCGCCTTATTGCCATTCACCTCGTTGCTGATGTGGCCGTCCCTGCCTTTTTCTTTATCGCAGGTTATCTACTCTATGCGAATATTGATTTCACGTGGAATAATTACGTTCACAAACTGCGAAACCGGATGAAGACGCTGCTTGTGCCATATCTGATGTGGAACACCATTTGTTTCCTCCTTATAGTGGTTCTGCAACTGATAAAGCCTGACTTTAGATTGCTTTTTCACAAGTCTGTTTCCGATATGCAACTAAAGGATTTCTTCTTGATTTATTGGGATTTAGGTCAGATAGAGAGCCTTTCGGGAGGCAGGCCTGGACCTATCTTGGGGCCATTGTGGTTTCTAAAAGATTTGATGATTCTGGTTGTCCTGTCTCCTCTGCTGCACTATCCATTAAGACACCTTAAATGGTGTTGGCCCGTTTTGCTGGCACTCCTTTGCATCACGCCCCTTCCTTATCAGCAATCGGTCATTCAAGATCCTAGTTCCGTTCTGTTTTTCACCCTTGGAATGGCCTTTTCCTATAGCCACATTTCCCTTGATATGTTTGACAGACATCGAGTTCGGCTATCGTTGTTTGCTTTGGCTTCTATGGTGTTCATCGTGCTGGCTGTAGTGACACCATTGACTGCATGGATGCCGCCTCTTGCACGAAGGATATTAATGAATGTCGCTATTCTCATCGAGCAATTTGCATTCATGATGGCTGCATTTGCCTGGGTGGCGAATAGTGTACCTGCAGACAATACGAATGGCGATGAACACCCTGAATGTTGGGAAGACAAACTAAGACTGTCTGAAAGCAGTTTTTTCATCTTTTGTATGCACCCCTTCGTATCGTCTGTTTTTATGAATATTTCCAAATTAGACTTGCCGATATTTCATAGTTCTTCGCTTTCAATCCTTTTCGTATTGCTTGCTGTCATCATTACGATGATCATCTGCCTCATAGTCTTTCACGTCATGCGAAGATATTTTCCACGGCTCTTACTATTGGTTACAGGTAGCAGAAGTTAATAAAAACACAATGAACAAGGCCATTTAGCATCAAAACAAAGTAGTTTGGGCATACTTCTGTTCTTTGTAGATAGTCTCTATGACCACCCTTTTCCTCAGGATTCATGCTATTGTGTAGCAAGAAAAATGCTTTCGTGAACCAATAGCATTACTTTCTATTTGCTATTGCATTGAGGTGGTTTTGTAAATTAACTGATTTTATGCAGTAAATTAACTTAATTTGTTCGGTAAATTAACTTAATTTGCTCAGTAAAATAACTTAATTTACTTTATAAATTAACTTAATTTGCATCACAAATTAACTTAATTTACTGAACGGGAGCAATGAGATAGAGATTTAAAGGCATTGCTATTGTGGTTTAAGAGCAATGCTATTGTGGTTTAAATGCAATGTGGTTGAGATTTAAAGACAATGCGATAGGGTAGAGGAAGTAATGCTTTTGAACTTGTATTGTTCACAAAGAGGGTAGAGGGGTAGATTGGTCAAGGTGCAACGATTCATACAATAAAATGATGGATTGATACAATTTACGTGTCTGGGGCTTGTCTTTATGGAGAAGAAGAGTTATCTTTGCACACGAAACTTGAAGCCAAACGGAAAAAAAAGAAAATGAGATAATAAAAAAGATAATGTGATGAAAAAAGTATTAGAAATCCTTCGCCGACTCTTGCTCTGTCCGCTGGAGTTCCCCGTTGAGGCCTTGATGGGCCTGTCGTTCTTCTTGATAGCAGCGTATAACACCTATCACGGCTTTGGGAACGCTCCCATTAAGTACTTCGATGAAGAAATCTTGTTGTTCTTCGTGCCATTGTTTGTGCTGACATACTGTCTGCATCAGAAGAGCAAGTGGGCATACATTGCCTCCTTCTTCATTTTCCCAATCTTGATGCCGTTGTCGCTGGAGCCCTTCATGTCCTCGTCGAAGATGCCCTTCCTCTACGTGCTTGCGGCATTGCTGCTCGTCTTGGGCACCCGCCGGCTGAACGATCGGCCTTTCGGAGCGCGGCTGCTGCACCTGGCTACGCAGCTGGCCTTTGGCGTGTTGGTAACGGGAATACTCTATATGGCCATCCTTGCGATTACCTGGTCGTTCTTCTACATCTTCGGAATCAAAGAACCCCATAATTTCTACCTATATATCAGCGAGTTCCTTGGATTCGTCGTTGCACCGCTGGTGTGTGTGTCGTTCGTCAGTCACGATGAATATGAAGAGGGCGAAACACCGAAAATCCTGCAGATCATCATCAATTTCATCCTTACGCCCGCCATCATTATCTATACCGTTATCCTCTATGCCTACACGCTGAAGATACTCTTCACGTGGGATTTGCCGAAAGGCGGTGTTGCCTGGATGGTGATGGGATTCATCGTCGTGGCGTTGGCGGGACATCTGGCGCAGTATATCCTGCCCCGTCGCCACTACGACTGGTTCTACCGCAACTTCACTTGGATAGCCCTGCCGCCGCTGGTGCTCTATTGGGTGGGCACGCTCTATCGCATTCGCCTCTATAGCTTTACCGAGAGTCGCGTCTATTTGCTGGTGGCTGGCGTGCTGATGACGCTCTTCGTGCTGATGCTGTTGTGGAAGGCTCAGCGCCGCTATCAGATCATGACGCTACTCACGATGCTGGCCGTTGTCGTGTTCACTTACATCCCCGGCTTCTCGGCCAGGAGTATCGGCCTGGCCTGTCAGCAGTCGCGCATGGAGAAGTTCATCGAGCGTCTGCAGCTGAAAGACCCTGCCACAGGGAAGTTCCATAAAGTGTTTGATGTGGAGAAGATTCGCAAGGACAGCTTGGTTTGTAAGGAATACCACGAAGCCGTCGATGTGATTGAATATGTGCGAAATGAATCGGGAAGAGAGAAGTTCGATTCCATCCACGGGACGTTGAAGCTCTCGACTTACGAACTGGTATATAATTCACCTACAACTTCTCAAGGGCGCACCCTCTATTACTCTGCCGACGACCTGCCACAGCTCATCGACCTCGGCGACTACAACCAGAGCTACCATCAGAATGCTTTCGATGGAACGACCGAGACCGTTGATGGTGACCTTGTATTCAAGTTGAAGAAAGACAACACATCGGAGACGGTGCTCGTCTACAACGTCAGCCGAACGATGCGCGAGAATCCGCAAATGCAGGAGAATCCGGAACAGCTGCTGGTTTATCGCAACGACTCGCTGCTGGTGGTGATTTCCGATTTGCAGCTCACCGATAATGGGAAGGATGTCAGCAGCGTCGGAACGTATAATTTGAGGGTGTTTGGGAAGAAGCGGTAAGAGGGGATATGTAAGATAGCGGGGTGCGCCAATCGAATGGCACACCCCGCTGAATGTTTTCAAGCAGGAGGATTACTTCAGCTTGTCATAGCCGTACTTGCTGTCCTCGCCAAGCTCTTCCTCGATGCGGATGAGCTGGTTGTACTTAGCCATACGGTCGGTGCGGCTGAGCGAACCCGTCTTGATCTGACCAGAGTTGGTAGCCACGGCGATGTCAGCAATCGTGGTGTCCTCGGTCTCACCCGAACGGTGCGAAGTAACGGTGGTGTAGCCGTGACGATGAGCCATCTCGATAGCCTCGAGGGTCTCGGTGAGCGAACCAATCTGGTTCACCTTGATGAGGATCGAGTTACCGGCACCCATCTTGATACCCTTCTCCAGGAACTTCGTGTTGGTGACGAACAGGTCGTCGCCGACGAGCTGGCAGCGGTCGCCAATGCGAGCGGTGAGCTTCACCCAGTTGTCCCAGTCGTTCTCGTCGAGACCGTCCTCGATGGAGTCGATAGGATACTTCGTGATGAGCTGCTCCAGATAGTCGATCTGCTCCTCAGCAGAGAGCTTCTTGCCGTTGGGATCCTTCTGGGCACCGTTCTTCAGCTGACGATAGTCGTAGAACCACTCGCCGTTCTCCTGAACTGCAAACTCAGAAGCAGCGCAGTCCATAGCGATCTTCACGTCCTTGCCCGGCTCGTAGCCAGCCTTCTTGATGGCCTCAACGATGGTGTCGAGAGCGTCCTCGATGCCGTCGAAGTTAGGAGCGTAGCCACCCTCATCACCTACAGCAGTCGAAAGGCCACGGGCCTTCAGCAGCTTGGCGAGGTTGTGGAACACCTCAGCACCCATGCGGATAGCTTCCTTCTCGCAGCAAGCGCCAACCGGACGAATCATGAACTCCTGGAAGGCGATGGGAGCAGCTGAGTGAGCACCACCGTTCACGATGTTCATCATGGGAACGGGCAGTGTGTAAGCGTTGCAGCCACCGATGTAGCGATAAAGAGGAATGTTCAGGGCCTTGGCAGCAGCCTGAGCGCAAGCCAGCGACACACCGAGAACGGCGTTAGCACCGAGCTTCGACTTCGTGGGCGTGCCGTCGAGGGCAAGCATCTTGTGGTCAAGAGCGCGCTGCTGGAACACGCAGTCACCCTTCAGGGCGGGAGCGATGACGGTGTTGACATTCTCAACGGCCTTCAGAACGCCCTTTCCAAGATAGCGACCCTTGTCACCATCGCGGAGCTCGAGGGCTTCGTTCTCGCCTGTTGATGCGCCAGAGGGAACGGCAGCGCGTCCCATCACACCATTTTCCAACGTCACTTCTACCTCTACGGTAGGATTACCTCTTGAGTCGAGGATTTCTCTTGCATGAATTTTTTCAATTTTCATAATGTGTAAAATATTAAGAATGAAATAATGATACGTTCATCTGGCTGGAAAACAGATTCCAGCTTTAACGACTGCAAAGTTACACATTTTTTGCCGAACATAAGACAATGAACATTGAAAAAACCTAAAAATATGCATTCTTTATGACTGGTTTACACTACTTTTTTCGTTTTTTCGCTCTAAAAACTTGTTTGTTTGAAAAATATTGTCTATCTTTGCCGCCGTAAAGAAGAAAACGCAGACGAAGATTTAGGATAATCGAAGGCTTTAGAAGGTAAAAGATTCCGACACGTGGAATGTCGGGATTTTCTTTTTTTTGCTGTCTGCGCGGAGATCGTGAGATAATAACAAAAAAACCTTTGAACATTGAACGCGCCCCGAGGCGCATTTAAACTTTTAACTATTTCATATGGCTTACATGTCAAAAGAAGGCTACGACAAACTTGTGGCCGAATTGAAGCGTCTGGAAGGCGTAGAGCGCCCGAAGGCATCGGCAGCGATTGCCGAGGCCCGCGACAAGGGTGACTTGAGTGAGAATTCGGAATATGAGGCTGCCAAGGAGGCTCAGGCTCATCTGGAAGATAAGATTAATCAGCTGAAGCGCACCATCGCCAGCGCAAAGATTGTCGACACATCGCGTCTGAGCTCTGATGCGGTGCAGATTCTGTCGAAGGTGGAGCTGACGAATCTGGTGACGAATCAGAAGATGCAGTACACCATCGTTAGTGAGCAGGAGGCCAATCTGCGCGAGGGTAAGATTTCGATTACCACGCCCATTGCACAGGGTCTGCTGAATAAAAAGGTGGGCGATGTGGCCGAGATTAAAGTGCCGCGCGGCACCATCCAGCTTCGCATCGAGAGCATCAGCATTTAGGAAGCCCCACTCCCCAACCCTCTTCAGAGGGAGGGAGAACTCTAAACCCTCAACCCTCCGCTCGACCCGCAGGGGCGCTTTTGTAGCGAAGCGGAGAAAGAACTCTAAAACTATTAAGTATGAGTATTTTCAGTAAGATTGCTGCTGGTGAGATTCCCAGTTACAAGTGTGCTGAGAGCGAGAAGTTCTATGCTTTCCTCGACATCAATCCGTTGGTGAAGGGTCACACGTTGGTGATTCCCCGCGAGTGCACCGATTATTTCTTCGACCTCGACGATGAGACGCTGGCCGAGTATCAGCTGTTTGCAAAGCGCGTGGCCGTAGCCATCAAGAAGGCATTCCCCTGCAAGAAGGTGGCTCAGGTGGTGCTGGGACTGGAAGTTCCCCACGCTCACATCCACCTCATCCCGATGCAGACAGAGGCCGATGCCGACTTCCGTCGCGAGAAACTGCAGCTCACTCCTGAGGAGTTTGCTGAGATCGCCGCGAAGATCAACGCCGCGTTCGAATAAAACATCGGTAGAAATTCAAGACAACTAAGACAACAGCGAGACAACGAGATGTGAAAGGTTGTTTCGGGTTGTCTTAGTTGTTTTTTTATGTTTTCTTAAAGCCCGCATTGCGGATCGTCTTACATGGGGCAAACATCTCATTCCCCTTACTTCCCCAGCAACATTCGGCGGGCAAACTCCCAGATGACGATGCCAGCGGTAACGGAGACATTCATGGAGTGCTTCGTACCGAACTGCGGAATCTCCAGGCAGTCGTCGCACGCATCGACCACGCTTTGATGCACGCCCTTCACCTCGTTGCCAAGGACGATGGCCGCCCCTTTACTTTTCCTAACAGGCTCAGGAGTAGATGGCCCGTCTGCTTCAAGGATTCCATTTTGTAAAGGCATATCACTCCCCTCCATATAGGGAGGGGCAGGGGGGAGGGTCTTCAGATCTTGCAGCTTCGTGCTCCCTTCCGCCTGCTCAACGGCATAGGTGTAGTAGCCGCGCTGCTTCAGCTCCTCGACGGCCTCGTCGGCAGTCTTGAAGTAGCGCCAGCTGACGGAGTCCTCGGCTCCGAGTGCCGTCTTGTGAATCTCGACATGCGGGGGCGTGGCGGTGATACCACAGAGGTAGACCGCCTCCACGCGGAAGGCATCGCACGTGCGGAACACCGACCCAACGTTGTAGAGCGACCGCACGTCGTCGAGCACCACCACGAGTGGCATCTTCTCGGCCTCGTGGAACTCCTCCACCGAGAGGCGGTTCATTTCAAGGATACTCAGTTTGCGCATATCTTTATATCCTTTATCTCATTGCGATGGCGTAGGCACGAATCTGGCGCACCATCGCCAGCAGACCGTTGGAGCGGGTGGGGGAGAGGTGTTCGCGCAGGCCGATGCGCTCAATGAAGTAGAGGTCGGCATCGAGAATCTCCTGTGGCGTATGGTCGTTGAGCACCCGTAGCAGCAAGGCCACGATGCCCTTCACGATGAGTGCATCGCTGTCGGCTTGCAGATGCATCACGGGAGCATCTCCCTCGGCTGTGGGTACCAAATCACATTGCACCCACACACGGCTCTGACAGCCGTCTATCAGGTTCTGCTCCGTCTTGTACTGCTCGGGCAGCTGCTCCAGGTCGTTGCCTAAGTCGATGAGCATCTGATACTTATCCATCCAGTCGTCGAAGCCCTCGAACTCCTCGATAATCTCGTCTTGAATTTCGTTGATAGTCATAATATATTCTGATTGAGTGCGCAAAATTACAACAAAAAACAGAAAAAAATCTCATTCTTGTGTAGTTTTTTGTTACCTTTGTGCGTCTAACGGGTAAAAATCTCTAATTCAACAAGACGACAATGACACAACTTGAACAGCAATTCACAAAAACCGTCACGGAACACAAGAGCACCATCTACACCGTGTGCTACATGTTCTCGCAGGATGCTGACGAGGTGAACGACCTCTTCCAGGAAGTACTAGTGAACCTGTGGAAAGGCTTCGAAAGCTTCGAACAGCGCAGCGACATCCGCACTTGGATCTACCGTGTGGCGCTGAACACCTGCATCTCCCTCGACCGGAAGAAGCGTCGGCAGGCCACTGCTCGCCTCTCTATGGACATCAACCTCTTTGAAGATCGCGACGAGGACACGCGCCAGGTGGACATGCTCCACAAGCGTATCGCCAAGTTGCAGCCTTTTGACCGCGCCATCGTTCTGCTTTGGCTCGAGAACCTACCCTACGACGAGATTGGTCAGATTGTTGGTATCTCGGCTAAGAATGTCGGCGTACGCCTGTACAGAATCAGAGAGCAACTGAAACAAAACAACTAAAAACAAGTAAAAATTATGGAAACAATGAATGATTTCGAACTGAACAACATGCGCCAGCAGATGGAAACCCTGAAGAAAAAGCTGGAGAAGCAGGAGATAGTGAACGACCGCATCATCCGTCAGTCGATGAAGAAGACGGCCAGCAGCATCAGCGTACGCTACTACTTCATCATGGCCCTCGGCGTGCTGATGGTCCCCTATATGTATTTCGTGTTCTATGAGCACTTCGGACTGTCGTTGGCCTTCAGCATTGCCAGTGGAATATTCATGCTCGTGTGCACGGCTGCCACCTATTATAATAGTCTCAACCTGAGCAATTCGAACATGATGCACGGAAACCTGCTCGACGTACGTCGCAGAATGGCTCGCGCCAAGAAGTTCGATGCCAACTGGCTCTTCTTCGGTATTCCCGCCATCATCGTTTGGCTAGGCTGGCTCGGCTATGAGTTCTACCAGAAAGATGGCGAAACCGCTTTAGCAATGATCATTGGCGCCGTCGTCGGCGGTGTTATTGGTGCCATCATCGGCTTCAGCATGCACTTCAAGACGCAGCGCCAGTATCAGGAGATTATCGACCAGATTGAGGAAATGGAAGATATGGAAGACGACCAGTAAGAGTCTCTCAATGAACGATTTCGGGCTTTGCAGGCCTGTGTAGTACCACCCCTCTTTTTCCCCCGTGTGGAATGAGAGGGGTTTCCCATTTCGTGACAACTATGTTCCTTTGTTGGCTTTTACGATTCAGCCTTGACAATCTTGAATAGCTTGTCGTTGGGGCGGACCTTCTCAGGCACGCGTATGGCGGCGAGCTGGTGCTGCTGGGCAACATCGGTGGGGTTGCCGTCGTTGTCGTGAATCTCGCTGACATCTACCCACAATGCACCTGTGGTAGGACCGGAGATGAACAGGCGGTCGCCTACCTGGAAGGTCGAAGCATCCACGCTCACCTCAGCCACGCCGATGCGCGAGAAATACTTCGTGACGCGGCCCACGAGTTGCTTGCGCTCGGTGGCACACGAGCCGTACGACTTATTCCATTCGCCCAGCCGTTGTCCTTGGTAGTAGCCGTCCCAGAATCCGCGGTTGAAGACGGTAGCAAGCCGCTCGTCCCATTTGTCCTTGCGAGCCTCAGTGAAGTTTTTCGCTTCCGCTCCATCCTCTCCTGAGGGAGTTTCTGCATCAGCAACCACTACCTCGATGGCCTCTTTGTAGCATTTCACGACCGTGTAGACGTATTCCGGTCCGCGTGCTCGACCTTCTATTTTAAACACACGCACGCCCGCACGCATGAGTCGGTCGATGAAGCGGATGGTCTTCAGGTCCTTCGGACTCATCAGGTATTTGTTGTCCACCTCTATCTCATTGCCTGTCTCGGCATCGGTGAGGATGTAGGAACGTCGGCAGATTTGGATGCACTCGCCGCGATTGGCCGAGCGGTTGGCGTCGTGCAAACTCATGTAGCACTTTCCGGATACGGCCATGCACAATGCTCCGTGACAGAACATCTCTATTCGCACCAGCTCTCCACGTGGACCGCGTATCTGCTGCTCAATAATCTGCCGATGAATCTCAGCCACTTGGTCGAGGTTCAGCTCGCGTGCGAGCACCACCACATCGGCAAACTGCGCGTAGAACTTCAGCGCCTCGACGTTCGAGATGTTGAGTTGCGTCGACAGATGCACTTCCACGCCACGTTCTATGCAGTACTGCATCACCGCGATGTCGCAGGCAATAACAGCCGAGATGCCAGCCTCGTAGGCCGCATCGATGATTTGATGCATCGTCGGGATGTCGCCATCGTAGATGATGGTGTTCACGGTGAGATAGGTCTTGATGCCCTTGGCGTTGCACGTCTCGGCAATCTCACGCAGGTCGTCGATGGTAAAATGATTGGCCGAATGCGAGCGCATGTTCAGCTGTCCGATGCCGAAGTACACGCTGTCGGCACCCGCCTTGATGGCTGCAGCCAGCGACTCGCGCGAGCCCACTGGTGCCATGATTTCGAAGTCTTTCACGTTCATGGGTGCAAAGGTAGTGCAAATCGAGTGAAATACAAAATGAAAACGCAGTTTTTATTTTTATTTCCGAGATGCAGCCTACCTTCGGCGTTAGCCAAAGGTACGACTAAGTGAGCGAAAAGCAAAATGAAAACGCAGTTTTTATTTTTATTTCCGAGATGAAGCCTACATAATTATTTTTTATTACCTTTGCATCCGAAAAGTGAATCATCTTGATAAACAATGAGGAAACAAAGGTTTTCGGTTCTTCCGTTGAGGGTGGGGCTATGTGCCTGCCTACTTGCTTTGCTGGCGGCTTGTGGCCGACCGGCACCGGCGGAGAAGAGAGCTACAGGTAAGACAACGCGGCTCAGCGACAGCCTCGTCATCACCGATGAGGTGAGGCTTCCGTGTACGCCCGTGAAGCAGCAAGGCCATAGTTCGCTCTGCTGGATCTACGCCATGCTTGCCACCATCGAAACCGAGCACCTCGTGAAGGGCGATTCCGTGAACCTCTCGCCTCTGTTTCTCGCTCGCCAGTATCTGGCAGCTGAAGCCGAATCCTTCTATTTTGCTCGCGGAAAAGGGAACCTATCTCAGCGAGGCATGTCGCCGATGACACTTCGCCTGCTTGGTCGCTACGGTGCCCAGCCCTACGACTACTATCACGCTCATCAGCAGGCCAATATGAATGTATTGTGGCGGAGAGTGGCACAGTTGGCACGCACCGCCGCCGTGCGTCGTGAGGGTGTGGAGGCTTTTCGCCGGCAGCTAGGCGACCTGCTCGACAAGGAGCTAGGCTTTGTGCCCCGATTCGTACACATGCTCGGTGCCGAGTACACCAACGAGGAGTTTGGGCGCAGTGTGTGCATGAAGGGCGAATATGAGGCGCTCACCTCTTTCTCGCATCATCCCTACGGCACACGTTTCCAGTTGGAGGTGCCCGATAATGTGATGGGCGACACATTCTTGAATGTGCCTCTCGACACACTCATGGCTGTTGTCGACCGCTCGTTGCGAAATGGGCATCCCGTTTGCTGGGAGGGCGATATCAGCGAGGATGGTTTTTCTTTCCAGAAGGGATTGGGCACGTTGGAGGAGGATTGCGATACGACTCAACGGCAGCGGGAGTTTGAAACCTTCCAGACTACCGACGACCATTGCATGGCACTCGTGGGGTTGGCTCGCGACAACGCTGGCCGTCGCTACTATCTCGCCAAGAACTCGTGGGGCACCGGCAACCGCTTTGGCGGCTATATGTATCTCTCGGAGGACTACGTCAGAATGAAAACCATCTGTATTGTCGTTCATCGCGACCAACGATAGCCGTTCACCCTCTGCGGATTGCATTTTCCCGATGCTTTTAGTACCTTGATGGGCTGCTATTTCGTTTATATATGTGTGGAACCGCAAATCATCATCAAACTCAATACAACAACATGAAACTAAGAAATCTTCTTGCATCGCTGTTGGTGCTCGTATGCGCAACTGCTCAGGCCCAACAGATGCCGCCCATCCCTGTGGATGAGGCCGTGCGCATCGGAAAGCTCGACAACGGGCTGACCTATTACATTCGTCACAACAACTGGCCGGAGCACCGCGCCAACTTCTACATCGCACAGAAGGTGGGTTCCATTCAGGAGGAGGAGAGCCAGCGCGGACTCGCCCACTTCCTGGAACACATGGCCTTCAATGGTTCTGACAACTTCAAGGGCAACCAGCTCATCTCTTGGCTGGAGTCCATTGGTGTGCAGTTCGGAGCCGATTTGAATGCTTATACCTCTATCGACCAGACGGTCTACAACATCGACAACGTGCCTACAACACGCCAGTCGGCGCTCGACTCGTGCTTGCTCATCCTGCGCGACTGGTCGACGGGCCTGCTGCTCGAACCCGAGGAAATCGACAAGGAGCGTGGTGTCATCCATGAGGAGTGGCGCATGCGCACCTCGGCCAGCAGTCGTATGTTGGAACGCAACCTGCCCGCCCTCTATCCCAATTCGAAATACGGTGTGCGCTATCCCATCGGCCTGATGTCGGTTGTCGATAATTTCAGTCCGCAAGAGTTGCGCGACTATTATGAGAAGTGGTATCACCCCTCCAATCAGGGACTCATCATCGTGGGTGATGTCGACGTAGACCACACCGAAGCGATGATCAAGAAACTCTTCTCCGACATCACGAACCCCGAGAATGCAGCACCCGTCGTAGCTGAGCCCGTGCCCGACACGGAGGAACCCATCGTCATCATCGACAAGGACAAGGAGCAGCGCACATCGGGTGTGGAGGTGATGTTCAAGCACGATGCCTATCCCGACTCGCTGAAGCAGGATATGTCGTACCTTATTTATAACTATGTGAAGGGTGCCACGCTGTCGCTGTTCAACCGCCGTCTTTCGGAGGTGGCCGAGCAGGAAGGCTGCCCGTTTGTGAGTGCAGGAGGCAGCGACGGCAACTACATCTTCTCGAAGACCAAGGGCGCCCTCGACCTCGATGTCATGCCAAAGGAGATGTCGATGATGGGCGAAGCCCTGAAGGCGGTGCTCCAGGAGGCTCGTCGTGTGGCTGAGTTCGGATTCACACAGACCGAGTACGACCGCTACAAAGCCGACTACCTGAGCTCGCTCGAGAAGTCGTATTCGAATCGCGAGAAGCGCACCAACTCACAGTTCTATGGTCAGTGTCGTGGCCATTTCCTCGCCAATGAGCCCATGCCGTCGATTGAGTATACCTTCCAGACGATGAATCAGCTGGTTCCCGCTATTCCCTTCGAGCGCGTCAACCACTTTGCCAAGCAACTCTTCCAGGTGGTAGAGAGGGATAAGAACATGGTCATCGTGTCTTTCAACAACGAGAAGGAAGGCAACCCCTATCCTACACGCGAAGGCTTGCTCGCCGCTATCAACGACGCCCGCTCTCAGCAGTTGGAGGCCTATGTGGACAATGTGAAGAACGAACCGCTCATTGCCCAGCTGCCCAAGCCCGGCAAAATTAAGAAGGAAACGAAGAACGAGAAGTTCGGCTACACCGAGCTGAAACTCTCGAACGGCGTCACCGTGCTCATGAAGCACACCGATTTCAAGAAAGACCAGGTGTCGCTTTCGGGCAAGGGTCCCGGTGGTGAGTCGCTCTACGGACCGAAGGACTATCGCAACTTGCAACTGTTGAATAATGCAGTCAGCGCCAGCGGACTTGGCAGCTTCTCTTCTCAGGAACTCTCGAAAGCTTTGGCTGGAAAGATTGCTGGTGCCAGCGTGGGTATGAGTGGACGCCACATGGTGGCGAGCGGTTCTTCTACACCGAAGGATGTGGAGACAATGCTGCAGTTGCTCTACCTGAAGTTCACCAATATCAGCAAGGATGAGAAGTCGTATCAGAACCTCATATCGCAACTCGAGGTGAGCCTGAAGAACCGTTCTCTCTCACCAGAGACAGCCCTCAGCGACTCGCTCAACGCTACCCTCTACGGCCACAACCCACGCTTGGAGCCCATGACGCTCGAGGCTTTGAAGGACGTCGACTATGACCGCATGCTTGAAATCATGCGTGAGCGCACGGCCTCTGCCCGCGACTGGACGTTCTATCTGGTTGGCAACTACGACGAGCAGACCATCCGTCCGCTGCTTTGCCAGTATCTGGGCGCGCTGCCCGCCAAGGGTAAGTCGCCGAAGGCTGTACGCACCGCTCATCAGCAGAAGGGAAAGATCAGCAACATCTTCCCCCGCAAGCAGGAGACTCCGAAGTGTAATGCCTATATGATTTGGTTCAATGAGGACATGCCCTTCACACTCGAGCGTTCCATCCAGGCTTCAATAGCCGGTCAGATTCTGCGCATGGTCTACACCAAGGAGATTCGCGAGGAGGCTTCGGCAGCCTATAGCGTCAGCGCATCGGGCACAGCCGGACACGATGACGACGGCTATCATGTTGTTCGCTTCATGGCCTATTGCCCCATGCAGCCCGAGAAGCGCGAAATCGCTATGAATCTGCTCGAGAAGGGCGTCAACGACTTGGCTCAGCGCTGCGATGCCGAACAATTGAACAAAGTGAAGGAGGTGATGTTGAAGCGTGCCGACGATGCCGCAAAGGAAAACGGCCATTGGAGCAACACTATCCAGAGCTGGCATGAATATGGCATCGACATGCACACCGACTATAAAGCTACCGTGCAGGCCCAGACTCCCGAGAAGATTGCAGCCTTCGTGAAGGAGGTCATCAGCAGTGGAAATCACATCACGGTGATGATGCTACCAGAAGAATAAATTCACCTTTTCGTCAAATTATTTTGGCGAACGACAAAAATGATGTAACTTTGCAGGCTCAAAGCAGAGTTACATCATTTTTTGAACGATATTGAACCGCGCCGCAGGCGCTTTAAACTTTTACTCGCGCCGAAGGCGCCTTACACTTTTAACTTACATATATATGTCATACCTCTTCTCATCAGAATCAGTATCGGAAGGCCATCCAGACAAAGTGGCCGACCAGATTAGTGACGCCATCCTCGATCAATTCCTGGCTTACGACGAGCATGCACGCTGTGCCATCGAGTCGTTTGTCACCACGGGTCAGGTGGTTATCATGGGCGAAGTCACCAGCGATGCCTACATCGACCTGCAGACGATGGCTCGCCGCACCATCAATAAAATTGGTTATACAAAATCAGAATATCAGTTCGACGGCAACTCCTGTGGAATCTTCTCTGCCATTCATGAGCAGAGTGGCGACATCAATCGTGGTGTCGACCGCGAAAACGAGGAAGACCAGGGTGCCGGCGATCAAGGCATGATGTTCGGTTATGCCACCAACGAGACGAGCGACTACATGCCCGTTTCGCTTCATTTGGCACACCTGCTCATGCGTACGCTGGCCGACATTCGCCGCGAAGGCAAGGTGATGACCTACCTACGTCCCGACTCGAAGAGTCAGGTAACCATCGAGTACAGCGACGACGGTGTTCCTCAGCGCATTCATACGATAGTGGTTTCTACTCAGCACGATGAATTCATGGACGACGACGAAGCCATGCTGGAGCAGATCAAGTGTGATGTGAAGGAGATTCTCATCCCCCGCGTGAAAGAGCAATGCGACGAGAAGACGCTCGCCCTCTTCAACGACAAAATCATCTATCACGTCAATCCAACTGGAAAGTTCGTCATTGGCGGACCTCATGGCGATACAGGTCTGACGGGTCGCAAGATTATTGTCGACACCTATGGTGGCAAGGGTGCTCACGGCGGTGGTGCCTTCTCGGGTAAGGACTCGTCGAAGGTGGACCGTTCGGCGGCCTATGCTGCTCGCTACATCGCCAAGAACATGGTGGCTGCCGGCGTCGCCGACGAGATACTCGTGCAGGTGAGCTATGCCATCGGTCTTGCTGAACCCATCAATATCTTCGTGAACACCTATGGCAAGAGCCATGTGGCAATGAGCGACAGCGAAATCGCCAAGCGCATTCCTGGCTTGTTCGACCTGCGGCCGAAGGCTATCGAGCGCACCTTGAAACTGCGCCAGCCCATGTATCTCGAAACGGCTGCCTATGGTCACATGGGTCGTAAGAACGAAGTCGTGCGCAAGGTCTTCACCAGCAACTATCATCCCACTCGCGAGATTGATGTAGAACTCTTCACTTGGGAGAAACTCAATCGCATCGACGACATCCGTAAGGCTTTTAATCTTTAATATCCAGAATAGTCCCGGACATTTAGGAACCCTCGGAAAACGCTCCATCTCATGAGACAAGACACCCTGACCGTGCAACCCGCTCTGGCCGCTGGCGACAGTGGTCAGGTGACTGTTGCGCCCAAGCCTCATGAGCTCACGCCGAAAGAGGTGTTGTCGTGGTTGCCAGCCGATGCAACTCCTGCACAGCAGGACTCTGCCATTCAGCGGCACATCAAGATTTCGGAGATTCATTGGAGTGAACAGCCCGACACGCTCCACATGCCCGGGCATCCGAAGGGAAAGAGTTTTCGCGATGCCTCCCTGCCGCAGTACTATCGTGAGTCGTTCTTCTCGAAGGATTCCCTGTTTCATCCAGAGCTTACGGGAGGTCGTCTAGGAGTGGCCGGCGACCCTGTGCCCTACAGTGTGGCGAGCGACAATGTCATCACCGGACTGTTACTCGGCACGTTCATCCTCGCCATGCTGGCACTTGCGAAGTCGCGCGAATTCATCATTCGCCAGGCAAAGAACTTCTTCTATGTGCAGCGGGCCAACACCACAGAGATCACCGAAACTTCAGGAGAGCTGTGGGTGCAGATGTTCCTGGTCTTGCAGACCTGCCTGCTCTTCTCCATCATCTTCTTTTTTTCGCAGCGTACCGACGGCACCGAAACATTCGTGGTCGACCAGTATCAGGTCATCGGTATTTTCACGGGTGTCATCGCCGCCTATTTCGCAGTGAAAATGATATTATACTGGGGGGTGGGAAGTGTGTTCTTCGAAAGCAAAAAAATCGAACAATGGAGTAAGTCTTTTTTGTTCCTCATATCGGCTGAAGGTATACTGCTTTTCCCGCTTGTGATGTTGCTTTCTTACTTCGACCTTTCAATGAAAAGTGCTGCCATTTATGCACTTGTAGTGATTATTTTAGTTAAAATTCTTACATTTTATAAGACCTTCTTAATCTTTTTCCAAAAGAAAGGGCGCTTTTTGCAAAATATTTTGTACCTTTGTGCCCTCGAAATCGTGCCTCTCTTTTTGTTGGGGGGAGCACTGACGCTGATAAACAGTTTTTTGAAAGTAAATTTTTAATACAGAAATGATTAAAAAAGTATTGGTTTCGCAACCTAAGCCAGCCAGTGAAAAGTCACCCTACTACGATATAGCTAACGAGTCGGGTGTTGAGCTTGTGTTCCGTCCCTTCATCAAGGTAGAAGGGATTACGGCCAAGGAATTCCGCCAGCAGAAGGTGAATATCCTCGACCACACGGCTGTTGTTTTCACGTCGCGCCATGCCATCGACCATTTCTTTAAACTGGCAAAGGAACTTCATGTGTCGATACCTGAGGATATGAAGTACTTTTGTGTCACGGAGACCATTGCGCTCTACATCCAGAAATACGTGCAGTATCGCAAGCGCAAGGTGTTCTACGGAAGTACGGGCAAGATTCAGGATCTTGTGCCCACGATGGTGAAGCATAAGACAGAGAAATATCTCGTTCCCCTGAGCGACGTTCACAACGACGATGTGAAGAACCTGCTCGATTCCAAGAAACTGCAGCACACGGAATGCTATATGTATCGCACCGTGTCGAACGACTTCAGCGAGGAAGAGGTGAAGAACTTCGACTACGACATGCTTATCTTCTTCAGCCCTACTGGTATTCAGGCACTGATGAAGAACTTCCCGCAGTTTGAGCAGGGCGATATTCGTATCGGTACGTTCGGACCTTCCACGGCCAAGGCTGTAGAAGAGGTTGGACTGCGCCTCGACCTGCAGGCTCCCTCTGAGAAGTATCCTTCTATGACGGGTGCGCTGAAGGCTTATCTGATGGAAGCAAACAAAAAGAAGAAATAATAGGGGCCTTGTCGTAACGACACCAGCTATTTATTGACAGGAAGACGATGTCTGTGAAAGGCACGTTCACACTCAGCAAGGAAGAGCGCATCTGCAGCAAGAAGCTGATGGAACAGCTCTTTAATGGCGGCACCGCACGATCGATGTCGTCGTTTCCTTTAAGGGTGGTCTTCACGCCCGTGGAGCGACAACCGGGGCAACCGCCAGCAAGCATTATCGTTAGCGTGCCGAAGCGGCATTTCAAACATGCCGTCGACCGCAATCGCGTAAAACGGCAACTGCGCGAGGCCTATCGCCACCACAAACAACTGCTGGCTGAGGCTGTGGCCTATACGCCGCAGGAGGCAATAGCACTGTCGCTGATATGGATGGATGGGCGTCATCTGTCGAGCAGCGAGATCGACCATAAGTTGCAAAATCTCCTCACGCGCATCGCCTCCCAGCTATCTGCCACTCCTGCAAGTAGCTCCTCCGCAAGTCCCGATTGCAGCACCCCTGCTAGCCCCGACAGCACCTCTGCTAATCCAGTTTGTTGCGACCGAGTCGCAACCTTCTCAAACCCTCAGAAGCGATGAACATCGTCAGGGAAATACTCCACTTCATCTCACGCTGTCTGGTGTGGTTGCTCCTGCTCCCCATCCGCTTCTATCAGGTGTGCATATCACCCTATACGCCGCCCTCGTGTCGCTTCACGCCCACCTGTTCGGAATATGCTCGCCAGGCACTCCTGAAGCATGGACCCATTAAGGGACTCTACCTTGCCATCTGGCGCATCCTGCGTTGTAACCCTTGGGGAGGTTCGGGCTACGACCCGGTGCCGTGAGAAGATTTAGTTTAGAGTTGACAGTTTGTTGAAAACATAATATAATAAAGATATGAGAAAAAACTTCGTTGAAGAACTGAAATGGCGAGGCATGCTCGCACAGATCATGCCTGGCACAGAAGAACTCCTGCAAAGGGAGATGGTAACGGCCTACCTCGGCACCGACCCCACTGCCGACTCGCTCCACATCGGACACCTCTGCGGTATCATGATGCTGCGCCATCTGCAGCGCTGCGGTCATAAGCCCATCATCCTCGTTGGTGGTGCCACAGGTATGATTGGCGACCCCTCGGGAAAGTCGCAGGAGCGCAACCTGCTGAACGATGAGACCCTGCGTCACAACCAGGAGTGCATCAAAAAGCAGGTGGCTCGTTTCCTCGATTTTGAATCCACCGAGCCCAACGCTGCCGAAATGGTCAACAACTACGACTGGATGAAGGACTTCACTTTCCTCGACTTCGCACGCGAGGTGGGAAAACACATCACCGTCAACTACATGATGGCAAAGGACAGCGTGCAGCAGCGTCTGAACGGTACTGCTCGTGACGGTCTTTCCTTCACCGAGTTCACCTACCAGCTTCTGCAGGGCTACGACTTCCTTTATCTCTATCAGCATAAAGGCGTGAAACTCCAGCTCGGCGGTAACGACCAGTGGGGCAACATGACTACTGGTACGGAACTCATCCGCCGCACGCTGGGTAACGATGTAGAGACCTTCGCCCTCACCTGCCCGCTCATCACGAAGAGCGACGGTAAGAAGTTCGGTAAGACCGAGTCGGGCAACGTTTGGCTCGATGCCAAGCGTACCAGCCCCTACCGCTTCTATCAGTTCTGGCTGAACGTCAGCGATGAGGAAGCAGAGAAGTACATCAAGATTTTTACTTCTTTGGACAAGGAGACCATCGATGCTCTCATCGAGGAGCACCGCCAGGATCCCGGTCGTCGCAGCTTGCAGCGCCGTCTCGGTGAGGAAGTCACCATCATGGTGCATGGTCGCGAAGCCCTCGATATGGCGATCGAAGCCTCGAACATCCTCTTCGGAAAGGCCACGAAGGAAGCCCTCGAGCGCCTCGACGAGCAGACATTCCTCGATGTCTTCGACGGTGTGCCTCACTTCGAGATTGCTGCCGACCAGCTGGGTCAGCCTGCCATTGAGCTGCTTACCACCGCTGCTCCCGTCTTCCCTTCGAAGGGCGAGATGCGCAAAATGGTGCAGGGTGGCGGTGTCAGCCTGAACAAGGAGAAGCTCACCGACCAGCAGCGCGCCATCACCAGCGAAGACCTCATCGATGGCAAGTACCTGCTAGCACAGAAAGGCAAGAAGAACTACTTCCTCATCACGGTGAAGTAATTTCTTTCTGAAGTTTCTCAGTTCCATCATCATTGGACTGAAAGGAACTACGCCCCGTAACACCACTTTTTATCCTATTTGACATGTTCAAGGGATGAAAAGTGGTGTTCTATTCATTGCAAATAGACGTGTTGCCCTGTGAGAGCGACGAGTTTTTTGCGCGAAAAAGAAAAAAAATCGGGGGAATCTATTGTATGTTCGTTTTTTTTCGTAACTTTGCAGCCGCAAACCGTGATTGGGTGATGGTGTAACGGTAACACTACAGGTTTTGGTTCTGTCATTCCCGGTTCGAATCCGAGTCACCCAACTTTCCACGAAGATGAGCTGTCGGCCTTGTTGCTGACAGCTCTTTTTCATTTGTAGCCAAAAAAACGCGTTTTTCGTTTGGCATTTTGCTGAGTTTTCAGTAACTTTGCAAATTGGAACAAACCTAAGGCAAAAATTGCAGAATATAACGAACCTAAAGCAAAATAACAGAAAAGATGAAGACAAACTACGAATTGCGCTATGCCTCGCATCCCGAGGACGCAAAACATTACGACACGACGCGTCTGCGCCGCGATTTCCTGATTGAAAAGGTGTTTGCCAAAGACGAGGTAAACATGGTTTATTCGATGTACGACCGTATGGTCGTGGGTGGTGCAATGCCTGTCGATGAGTGTCTGAAGCTGGAGGCTATCGACCCGCTGAAGGCTCCGTTCTTCACCACACGCCGCGAGCTTGGCATCTACAATGTTGGCGAAGGTGCTGGCATCGTGAAGGTTGGCGACGAGGAGTTCGAACTTGGTTTCAAGGAAGCTCTGTATGTAGGCTCTGGCGACCGCGATGTCTGCTTCTGCTCGAAGGATGCTACGAAGCCCGCTAAGTTCTACTTCAACTCGTGCGTGGCCCACACCTCTTATCCCTGCAAGAAGATTACGAAGAAAGATGCCGTGGTGGCCCATATGGGTAGCCTCGAGATGTCGAACGAGCGTAACATTAACAAGATGATTGTGAACCAGGTGCTGCCGACCTGCCAGCTGCAGATGGGTATGACGGAGTTGGCCACGGGTTCCATCTGGAACACCATGCCCGCCCACATCCACTCCCGCCGCATGGAGGCTTACTTCTACTTCGAGGTTCCCGAGGGACAGGCCGTCTGCCACTTCATGGGCGAGCCACAGGAGACACGCCACATTTGGATGAAGGGCGACCAGGCTGTGCTCTCTCCTGAATGGAGTATTCACTCTGCTGCCGCTACCCACAACTACACGTTCATCTGGGGCATGGGTGGTGAAAACCTCGACTACGGCGACCAGGACTTCTTCGAGATCACGGACCTGAAATAAAATTCGGTCTGTGACGCCGCGTAAGCAAAATAGTCATTTATTAGTGAAATCAACATTATTAGTAATATTTGTGAATCATGACAAGTTTAAAAGATTTTTCATTGGAAGGTAAGAATGCGTGGATTACTGGCGCATCTTACGGTATCGGCTTCAACATTGCCAAGGCATTTGTGGCAGCCGGCGTGAAGACCATTATCTTCAACGACATCAACGAGGCTGCCTTGGAGCGTGGTTTGAACAACTACAAGGAGGCAGGCATCGAGAACGTGAAGGGTTATGTGTGCGATGTCACCAACGAGGATGCTGTGAAGGCACTCGTGGAGAAGATTCATGAGGAAGTGGGCCAGATTGACATTCTGGTAAACAATGCCGGCATCATCAAGCGCATTCCTATGCACGAGATGAAGCGCGCTGAGTTCCAGCAGGTCATCGACATTGACCTCGTCGGTCCGTTCATCGTTTCGTCGGCCGTGCTGCCTGAGATGATGGAGCGTCGTGAGGGTAAGATCATCAACATCTGCTCGATGATGTCGGAGCTGGGTCGCGAGACTGTTTCGGCATATGCAGCTGCCAAGGGTGGTCTGAAGATGCTCACCCGCAACATCTGCTCGGAGTATGGCGAGTACAACATTCAGTGCAACGGCATTGGCCCGGGCTACATCGCTACGCCTCAGACAGCTCCCCTGCGCGAGCGTCAGGCCGATGGCAGCCGTCATCCGTTCGACTCGTTCATCTGCGCCAAGACTCCTGCCGGCCGTTGGCTCGAGCCCGAGGAGCTGGGCGGACCTGCCGTGTTCCTGGCTTCGCATGCATCAGATGCCGTCAACGGTCACGTGCTTTATGTCGATGGTGGTATTTTGGCTTACATCGGCAAGCAGCCGCAGTAAGTTTCCAAGCACAAAAAAAGAGACGGTTCCCGCATTTGGGAATCGTCTCTTTTTATTTGTAAAAATCTTTACAAAATTTCTTACTTCACAGCCTCAGCGAGCTCAGCGCCAGCCTTGAACTTAGCAACCTTCTTGGCAGCAATCTTAATCTTAGCCTTGGTAGCGGGGTTGATACCCTCACGAGCGGGCTGCTCCTTAACGGCGAATGTGCCGAAGCCAACGAGCTGTACCTTGTCACCTGCTACGAGAGCGTCCTTCACTGCTTCAACGGCTGCGTCAAGAGCCTTCTTTGCATCAACTTTGCTAAGACCTGCGGTCTCTGCAATCTTTGCGATCAATTCTGTCTTGTTCATAAACTTGATTTTTAAATGATTAAAATATGAAAATTTCACAATTTGGTGACAAATATAGAACATTCATTTCAGAAAAACAAACAAAAATGTGAAAAAAGTGATTTTTTTTTGAAATTTTGTGTTTAAACCCCTGATTTTGTGCAAAATAACGGGATTTTTTCGTACTTTTGCGCCAATTATTGTAATCATCAGAAAAAAAGACAATGCGAAACATACCAACAATTACACGCAACCTGCTCATCATCAATGTGCTGGTGTTCCTAATTACCGTCCTCGTGGGCGGCACAACTTATCAGGGCGGTACCGACTACACGCTCAATTCGCAGTTTGGGTTGTATTTCTTCCTGGCACCCAATTTCCATGTGTATCAGTTAGTTACCTATATGTTTATGCATGGCGGCTGGGATCACTTGTTTTTCAACATGTTTGCCCTGTGGATGTTCGGCTGTGTGGTAGAGCGAGTGTGGGGAGCGAAAAAATTCCTTTTTTATTACATTTCGTGCGGTATCGGAGCCGGTCTTTTTCAGGAAATGGCGCAGTTTGCCGACTATATGGGCCTCTTCGGACAGGCCACCGTTAACCTTGGTACGACGGTGGGTGCCTCAGGTGCCATCTATGCCATTTTGCTGGCTTTCGGCATGATCTTTCCTGAGGAGCGCATCTTCATCTTCCCACTGCCTGTGCCCATCAAGGCGAAATGGTTTGTCATCATTTATGCCGCCATCGAACTCTTCTCGGCACTTTCCACTACTGGCGATGGTGTGGCCCACTTGGCTCACCTCGGAGGCATGGTGTTCGGCTTCTTCATGATACGCTATTGGCAGAAGCATCCCACCAGTGGCTATAGCAAGTCGCAAGGCGAACAGTTCTTCGACAACCTGCGGTCGGCGTGGGAGAAACGGTCGAAGAAGTCGGCCGACAGCGGTCGCCGCTCATCGTCGGGCTATACCACTACGAGCACTGACCAGCGTGCCGACTGGGACTACAATGCACGTCGCCGGGATGAACAGGCAGAGATAGACCGCATCCTTGACAAGATTCGTAAGAGCGGCTACGATAGTCTGACAAGTGAGGAGAAACGCAAGCTCTTCGAACAGAGTAAGAAGTAAAGCTGCTGCGCAGCGGTTCAATGCGCCTGCGGCGCTGTTCAAAGGTTCAAAGTCGCTTTGCGACGTTCAAAAGTTCAATGCGAAAGCGGCGCTGTTCAAAAGTTGCTTGCGGCGACGTTCAAAAGTTTAAGTGTCGCGGTGCGATGCTAACGATTCAAAAAGATTCATGCTGAAACGATTGAAGAAATTCACGCTGCAGATGATTGCCGGAGCCAATGTGGCAACCATTCTGCTGATGCTGTTGGTGGGCTATTCCGACCGATTGGCCCCTGCGTCCTTCCCCCGGTTGGCCAACATCGGGCTCACCTTCCCCTTCTTCCTGATTGTCAATCTGGGCTTCCTCGTGTTCTGGCTGCTGTTCAAGAAGCGGTGGATGCTCATTCCCATAGCTGGTTTGCTCGTGGGCTACCAGCCCGTTCGCACCTATTGTCCGCTGAATATTCCCCGAACGGCGGCAGCTGACAGCACCTTGTCGCTCGTGTGCTTCAATGCCTACAACCACGAGAAGTTGGAAACCGAGGTGTTTCGCGCCCGTGTCACCGACTTCCTCCGTGAGCAGGCCGCCGACCTGGTGTGTCTGCAGGAGTTCGACTTGAATGCTAACGAGCGCACTCGCATGGCCGATCTCTATCCCTATCGCGACACCACGCGTGTGGTGCGAGGAGGCGACATGCTCACGGTGCTCAGCCGCTATCCCATCGTCAGAAAGGAACACATCCCAAATGTCTCCTACACCCTCACCCCCGAGGCTCATCACTCAGCGGCCTTCTATGTCGCCATGGGCTCTGATACCGTGTGCGTCATCAACAACCACTTGGAGTCGACAAACCTCACCGTGGAAGAGCGGTCAGATTTCAAGAAGATGATGAAGGGCGACATGCAGAAAGAAGAAGTGCGGGCCGAGTCACGAAAACTTGTCGACCGACTTGCCGAGTCCACCCGTGTGAGAGCACCGCAGGCCGATGGCGTGGCCGCCTACGTCGACAGCCTCCTGCACTCGCCTTCCTCTCACTGCCGTTCCATCATCCTTTGCGGCGACTTCAACGACGGTCCCGTCTCCTATGCTCATCGGGTTGTCGGCCAACAACTTGCCGACTGCTTCCGCGAGAGCGGCAACGGACCCGCCATCACCTATCATGCCAATGCATTTTATGTTCGAATCGACCACATTTTCTGCTCCGATGACTGGGTGCCCTTTGAGTGCTATGTAGAGCGCAAAATTGACTTTTCAGACCATTTTCCCCTTGTTTGTAAGCTAAAAAAGCGCCTAAATCATTAAAAAATGCATATTTAAGGGTAATAAATTTCTGAAAATGGTAAAAAATGCGTAACTTTGTGCGCTAAAAATGAAAGTAATAATAAATCAAACAATAAAATCAACAAAATGCAAAACAAAGGAATTGTAATTGTAACAGCCGTCTTACTGACGCTGGCAAGCATCTTCTATTTGTCATTTTCGGCTGCCACGAGCTACTACGACAAGCAGGCTGCCAAACTGACTGACCCCGTAGCACAGCAGGACTACAAAGACTCTGTGAAGTACCTGGGAATCTACTCGTATCAGAACTGTCTGGAGACACAGATCGGCCTCGGCCTTGATCTGAAGGGTGGTATGAACGTGATCCTCGAGATCTCCGTGCCCGATGTCGTTGACATGCTCGCCGATCACAAGAAAGACGCTGATTTCGTGAAGTCTATGAAGGAAGCCAAGGCTGAGGAAGAAACCAGCCAGGACGACTTCATCTCGTTGTTCATCAAGGCATTCCACAAGAACGCCCCCAACCGTCATCTCGCCGAGATCTTCGCCACGCAGCAGCTGCAGGGCAAGGTTTCTCCGCAGAGCGACGACAAGGAGGTCGAGAAGGCCCTGCGCGCTGAGGTGCAGTCAGCTATCGACAACTCGTTCAACGTGGTCCGCACCCGTATCGATAAGTTCGGCGTTGTGCAGCCCAACATCCAGAAGCTCGAAGGTCAGGACGGCCGCATCATGGTCGAAATGCCTGGTATCCGTGAGCCGGAGCGCATGCGTAAGCTCCTGCAGGGTTCTGCTAACCTGGAGTTCTGGGAGACCTATAATGCTGAAGAGATTGTTCCCTTCCTGACACAGCTCGACGCCCGTATGGCTAACGAGGGTGGCGTGAAGGCCGATAGCACCGCCAAGGCCGACGAGCCTGCCGCCGAAGAGGTGAAGGCTGAGCCTGCCAAGGCCGATAGCGCCAAGGCTGACACTGCCAAGGCACAGAACAAGTTCCAGGTGAACACCGATAAGAACAAGGCTGGCGTTGCTGCCAACACCGAGGCTCAGATGGCTGAGGCTAAGAAGCAGCACCCGCTGCTCGCTATGTTGCAGACCACTGGCAACGGTTCGCTGTCGCTCGTAGGCTATGCTAACGTGCGCGACACCGCCGAGATCGACCAGATCATCTACTCCGACCTGGCCCGCCAGATCATCCCTTCCGACTGCAAGCTCCTCTGGGGTGCTAAGCCTGAGGATGGCCTTACCGCCAAGAACATCTATGGTCTCTATGCCATCAAAGTCACCAGCACCTCTGGCCGCGCTCCCCTCGAGGGTGATGTGGTCACCGATGCCAGCGACCAGTTCAACCACCTCACCGGTGCTCCTGAAGTATCGATGTCGATGAACACCGAGGGTGCTCGCCGCTGGGCTGCCCTCACCAAGGCTAACGTCGGCAAGGCTATCGCCATCGTCCTCGACGGCGTCGTCTATAGCGCTCCTCGTGTGAACGGTGAGATCGACGGTGGCCAGTCGAGCATCTCTGGTAACTTCACCATCGAAGACACCAAGGACCTCGCCAACACACTGAAGTCTGGTCGTATGCCCGCTCCCGCACGCATCGTGCAGGAAGAAGTGGTGGGACCGACACTTGGTGCTCAGTCCATCCAGCAGGGTATCATCTCGTTCATCATCGCCTTCGTGCTGCTGATGATCTACATGCTCCTCATGTACAACCTCATCCCTGGTATGATGGCAAACCTCGCCCTGCTCGTGAACATCTTCTTCACGCTGGGTATTCTGACTTCGTTCTCTGCAGCCCTCACGATGAGTGGTATCGCCGGTATGGTGCTGTCGCTCGGTACTGCTGTGGATGCTAACGTGCTGATCTATGAGCGCATCAAGGAAGAGCTCCGCGGTGGCAAGAAGATCAAGCAGGCCGTGGCCGCTGGTTACGACAACGCCTTCTCGGCTATCTTCGACTCCAACTTGACGTCAATCATCACCGGTGTCATCCTCTACCTCTTCGGTACAGGTCCCATCCGCGGCTTCGCTACGACTTGGATCATCGGTATCATCTGCTCGTTCTTCACCGCTGTGTTCCTCACACGCCTGGTCTATGAGCACCAGATGAACAAGGACCGCTGGCTCGGACTTACCTTCAGCACGAAGTTCTCGAAGGACCTCATGCAGGGCACGAAATTCCGCTTCATGTCGGCTTGGAACACCACACGCTGGGTTATCCTCGGTGCTATCGCCGTGTTCGCCATCAGCCTTGCTACGATGGGCCTGAGCCGCAGCATCGACTTCACTGGTGGTCGCAACTATGTCATCCAGTTCGAGAACCCCGTAGAGCCTGAGCAGGTGCGCGGCATCCTCGCCGAGACCTTCCCCGGCTGCAACACCGGCGCTCTTGCCCTCGGTACTGACAACAAGACCATCCGTATGTCGACGAACTACAAGATCGAGTCGAACAGTCCTACCGTCGACGACGAGGCTGAGGAGATGCTCTACAACGGTCTGAAGAAGGCCGGTCTCGTGAGCCAGGCCGACGTGGCATCGTTTAAGAATCCTGACATCCGCGAGGGTGGTTCCATCATCAGCTCAACGAAGGTGGGTCCGTCTATCGCTAAGAACATCACCCACGGAGCATTCATCAGCGTGTTCATCGCCCTGATCGCCATCTTCCTCTACATCCTGCTGCGCTTCCGCAACGTAGCCTTCTCAGTAGGTTCGACGGCTGCTCTGGTGTTCGACGCCCTCACCGTTATCGGTCTGTTCTCGCTCCTGCAGCATGTCATGCCGTTCTCGCTCGAGGTCGACCAGACGTTCATCGGTGCCGTGCTGACGGTGATCGGTTACTCCATCAACGATAAGGTGGTGGTATTCGACCGTATCCGTGAGAACCTGAAGCTGCACCCGAAACAGGACATCCAGAAGGTGTTCAACGACTCCATCAACCAGACGTTGGCACGTACCATCAACACCTCGCTGTCAACTCTTATCGTGCTGCTCTGTATCCTCTTCATTGGTGGTAGCAGCATCAAGGGCTTCGCCTTCGCCATGACGCTTGGTGTCATCTTCGGTACACTCTCCTCCATCTTCATTGCTTCGCCTATCGCTTACCGCGTCATGGGCCGCAAGATTAAGGAAGAGCCCGCCGTTTAATCCTTTAGCGGTTTTTCATAGCTTTTTTGCGCCTCGCGCGCATATATAATGAAGGTGGTGAGTTTTTGCTCACCACCTTTTCTTTTCATGTACATTCCTATGCCACCTCCAATGCTTTTCATGTGCATATCTGGTTGGGACAAGTACCTTTGAGCAGGCAAAGCATAGGTTTTTACCCTACGTATCAATGCTTTACACGATAAGAAGCTATGCTTTGCAAGGGTAT
>JAEEGI010000804.1_pt1 | contig 83957 bp, 67 predicted proteins | sample 8958751 | NCBI WGS metagenome assembly JAEEGI01 (sample SAMN16246545, study PRJNA631951) | gut metagenome | biome: gut microbiome; feature: rumen; material: KS-attached | host: Bos | place: Iran: Karaj | collected 2018-10 | reverse complement strand
TGATTTCACCGTCCTTGCCTGCCATGCCGATTGAACCGGGTTCACCGTCTGCGCCCTTGATGGTCAGGCCGTCCTTGCCGTCCTTGCCGTTGATGACGACGGTGTCGACATCCAGGTCACGGGCAAGCTGGACGTCATAGTTGTAGCTGCCGTCTTCATTTGTGGAACGTTCCAATTTCAGGTTGCCACCTTCAACAGGAACGCCATCTTCTTCTGCCGCCACACCGCCTACGCTGACGGTGGTCTGTTTGCCCTCAGCCTCAGAGATGGCTTTCGCCACTGCATAGAGCTGGGAACCGTTGATGGCATCGGTGGATGTTTCACTGATACGCCCTGCCGCGACATTGGTGATGGTGCGTTCGCTGCCTTCCGTACCGACACTGACGGTGCCGACCGGTTCTGTACCTGCAAAGTTATAGGTATTGCCAGCGATGGTGTAAGAGGCGGTGCCGACAGCTTCAGCGGTCTGTGCGCCGGAACCGATGGCGACCGAACCTTCATGGTTCGCCTGCGCACCGGTGCCGATGGCGATGGCATCTGCCTTGGTTGCCTGCGCATCATCACCCATGGCGATTGCACTGTCTGCGGAAGCGAGTGCCTTGTTGCCGATGGCGGTGGCATTGTCTTCCCGTGCGATTGCCATGTTGCCGACTGCGGTGGCGTTTTCTCCCATCGCAACGGCATTGACACCTGCCGCCAAGGCATTGTCACCGGTTGCGCCTTGGTTGTTATAGTTCAGGTCATGGGCTGGGTCGACGGAGTTGACGCTGTAGTCATGGATGGAGACCGAGTTCGCCACGCGCTTCAGCTGGGCGACGTTGACTGCATCGGTGTCTGCAGAACCAGCTGCAACACCGGTAATCTGGCGGGTGACCGGCGTTTCCGCATTCATGTCACCGACAGACACCGCACCTGCCGTGGATGCCCATGCCGCCGGGTTGTCGCTGTCCTTGAAGTCCCTTGCCCCGGTGATGACATCGAAACCGCCTGAGCTTGGACCAGTGGTTGATACAGAGGAAGAACCAAGGGCGACACCGCCATCGGTGGTTACCCTGGCGCCGTCACCGACTGCAACAGAGCTGTCCCCAACTGCCTTGGCATTGGTACCTGCCGCCAGCGCATTGACGCCGGTTGCGCCCTTGTTGTCCCAGTTGTCCTGGATGTTACCGTCGTCATTGACGCTGTAGTAATGTGTCTGGACCTGTGCCAGCTGGTCTTCGGTCGCAGCCCTGCCTTCAACGATATTCGTCGGATTCCAAGTGCGGTTATCGAGGTTGGTGATGTAGTTGCCGGTTTCTTCATCACCTTTTTGGTTGGTCACTGTCTGGTTGGCGATGGTGATTGGGTTGATGACATCACCTTCCTGGTTGACGGTGCCACCAACAACCAAGCTGCCGTCAGGTCCCAGGTTGATGTCTTTGTTCAGCTTGACGGTGAGTTTGGCATCTTCACCATTCTGTTCAGCGACAACCCCGATGTTGTTGTCGGTAAGTTTGTCTGCATCTGCAGCACCACCGACAATCTCAGTAGTCTTGTTCAGCTTGACAGCGGCATTACCAACGTCACCCTTGTATTTCAGACCATCATCCAGCGTAGCGACTTCATGGTCGTTGCCTTCTGGGTCCTTGTAGATGATACGCGTTTCGCCATCCTGACCATCCACGCCAGGAGTTCCATCCTGGGTGACGGAGATGGTGGTGATTTCACCCGGTGAACCGTCTTTGCCCGGTTCACCGCGGATACCGATGGTGCCAGCCGTACCCGGTTCACCATCTTTGCCATCCTTGCCGTTAACGACCAAGGTGTCGAAATTCGGATCCTTGTCCATCTTGACAGTGATGGTGGTGGTGCCGTCTTCCGCCTGTGCCACAGTGGTGGTCAGGTTTTCTGCACTGTATTCATGACCTTCTTGTGCGTCGACACCCTTGATATTGACGGTGCTGTTCAGCTTGTTGGCGACCGGGTTGGCACCCTGTTCTTCTTCCGGTGCATTGGCGCCGAACTTCAGGCCGTCATCCAAGGTAGCGACTTCATGCTCATCGACAATCAGGCGGGTGATGCCATCCTGTCCGTCAACACCAGGGGTGCCATCACTGGTGATGGTGACGGTCTTGATCTCACCGTCTTCACCTTTCATGCCGATGCTGCCCGGTGTGCCTGGCTGACCGTCTTCACCGTCCTTGCCGTTGACGACCAGGGTGTCGATGTCGAGGTCACGGTTGAGGGTCGCCTGGATGGACTTGATACCATTCTTGTCGGTGGCTATCGAGGTGACGATATTGCCATCCTTTGTTTTCTCGCCGTTTTCGTTATATTCAGCATCGCCGATAATGTTCAACTGCTGGTTATGGAGACGAGTGATATTGCTGTCCGGTGTCGTTATATTGCCGGTATCTGGATCTGTGACCGGGTTGGAAGAATCATCCGCACCGAAGTAATGTTTGCCGTCACCTACAGCCTGTCCGACGACCCGCTTCAGCTGGGCGACGTTGACCACATCGGTGTCCAATGTACCAGCAGCTACGTTGTTGATCTGACGGGTGATCTGCGTAGCGGTGACATTGCCGTTTTCATCCTTTGCTTCTGCACGACCAAAGGAAACCGCATTGTTCGTAGCCACCCAAGTTGGACCAGTCAGTTCACCATCCCCTGCAGCACCCAACGGATCATAACCGGTAATGCCGGCTTCTACCCCAGACACTGAGTCCTTGCCAAGGACAATGGAATCTTCTCGCCATGCATTGGCGTTCTGCCCCAGCGATACAGCACTTGCGCCAGCGCCGGAACCGGTACCCATGGCTATACCATTTGATCCATAAGCATTGGCACCAGTACCCATGGCCACAGCTTGGTACCCAGCGCCCGCACTGGAACCTGCTGCAACACCATTCTCACCATAAGCTACAGCACTAGTCCCCATGGCCACCGCGCTTTTTCCGGCATTGGCACCATTGCCTACTGCAACAGCACTTTCACCCCAGGCGTTTGCTGTATTGGAACCCTGATCTTTACCGCCAATGGCAACAGCATAGTTCCCAGAAGCATTAGCATACGAACCTACTGCAACAGAATACTGATTTACCGCACTGGCATAATTACCTACCGTAGTAGTCCCAGTACCACTTGCATTTGCATTGTAACCAACACCAGTAGCATTATTGCCATTACCTTTTGCTGCATAACCTACCGCTGTTGAATTACCATACGTTGCATTCGCATAGGTGCCTACTGCCGTAGAGTCTTGACCACCGGCATTAGATGCATTACCAACAGATGTTGAGTCCTGCGCCTGCGCCTGAGCACGGAGACCTACTGCAGTAGAATTCTGACTTTTAGCATCCGCATTGTAACCAACTGCAGTTGACCATTGTTCTTGCGCCTGAGCTCCAGAACCGACTGCTGTCGAATAATTCTTATGACCGTCTGCTGACCTGCCAATTGCCGTCGCATAATCGCCATATGCAACAGCTCCACCAACTGCTGTAGCATATTCGGAACCAGAACTTACAGTAGAATTAGTACCAATAGCTGTACTGTAATCGCCGCCATATTCAACAACGGCAGAACCTACAGTCGTAGAATAGCTTGCTTTTGCTGTAGAGCCATCGCCTACGGCTGTTGCACGCTCGTTTCCTGTAGTCGCTGAATGACCAACCGTCGTTGTATAATTACCATTTGCGGTTGCCCCATGACCGACAGCCGTTGTACTCGTATTATTACCACTGGAACCATAGCCAACCGCAGTACTGTTGGTGCCGACACCGTTAGCGCCTTTACCTACACCTGTCGAATTTTCCGATCTGGCACTGGAGCCTGAACCGACAGCAGTACCATAATTGCCATTGACCTGGCCACCACCGACGGCCGCCCCATACTGCCCTGAATGAACCGTTGAGCCCATACCAACGGACGTGCCATACTGCGTACCGCTTTTTACAACACCGTTGACTGCGGTGGACTGGGATCCTTCAGCATCGGCATATTTACCAACTGCCGTACTTTCGTAACCGCTGGCGATACCAGAAACAGCTGTAGCATAGGTATTTTTTGCATTGGCATGATAGCCAACCGCTGTACCGTACTGCGCATTTGAATCTACCACTGCACCTTCACCGACAGCTGTTTGATCAGCTCCGTTAGTGGTTGCATACATACCTACAGAAGTACTGTTGGTCCCCTGGCTTGTCGCATGGGAGCCTACTGCTGTGGAATCTTTACCGCTGACATAAGTGGTATTACCGATTGCCGTACTGTTTTCGCCGTGGGCTTTTGCCTGATAACCATAAGCGGATGCATTGGTGCTTGCCTGGGTTTCTGTACCAACGGCGGTACCGTTATCACCCCAGACCATCGCATCTGTACCCATAGCCGTTGCATTTTCATTCCAAGCTTTGGTGTTTGTACCAACAGCTATTGCGTTCTTCCCTGTTGCAACAGTATTGTCGGCAATAGGATTTCCATCAGCATCCTTTTTAATGACACGAGCCGCCTCTTCTTCGGTTTCTACAACATTTCCATCTGCATTTATATATTTACCTTCTTCGTTTTTTGCTGCTTCGGTCTGATAGGCAACCGTCCCATCTTCTCCAAGCTTGGCGTTACCGATTGCAACTGCGCCATCGCCTGTTGCATTGGCAAAATAGCCCATCGCGGTGGACGCATCGCCAGAGGCCTGCGTATGGACACCTGCTGCCAGCGCATTGTTACCGGTCGCACCATCATTGTCGTAGTTGTTATTACCTTCCTCATCGGTTTCTTTGGTGGTGTTGACGCTGTAGTAATGCGTCATGGCCGCTTTCAACTGGGCGACGTTGGCGGCATCCCAGTCATTCGTACCCGCAGCGACACCGGTAATCTGGCGGGTCATTGTCGGGTTGCCATTTTCATCTGTCGCACCTATAGATACCGCCGCTTCAGTCGATTTCCAGGTCGGCGTTGTTGTGTCGGAAACCCTTTGGGGATTGGGGACATAGCCTTCGATTTCTTTATCTGTACTTGCTACAGAACCTGCCCCCAAGGCAACGCCGTTTTCAACGGTCACCGAAGAACCGGTACCGATGGCGACACCATTGGCTGCCGCTTCAGCGGAAGAGGCCTGGTTGCCAAGGACGATGGAAGCCGCACCGGCAGCAGTCGCCCCTTTGTTCTCATCACCACCACCGATGGCAACGCTGTTATCCCCCGTAGCATGTGTTCCAGTACCGACTGCCACAGCGCCAGCACCGCTGGCATTGGCCCCCTGGTCTTCACCGCCACCACCAAGGGCAACAGCGGAATCCCCGCTTGAACGGGAACCGGAACCGATGGCGACCGCATCTTCAGCTGTCGCCTGTGCGGAATTGCCTGAAGGCTCCCCAGTTGTCGGATCGGTCAGGCCGCCACCACCCAAGGCAACAGCCCGTTTTTCTGTTGCTGTTGCGCCGGAACCCAATGCGGTGGAATCCTCACCGCTTGCCTTTGCACTGGTACCGTTCGCTGTGGCGTTGACTTCTGTTGCAGAAGCATCTGCACCGGTTGCAGTGGCATTCGTGGCAGTTGCTTCGGCACCAGCACCCAAGGCGGTACCCTCTTGCCCAGAAGCTACCGTACCGGAACCGACTGCAGTACTTGACCCAGCAGTTGCCTCAGACTGTTCACCGACCGCGACACTGGAACCGCCTGATGCTGTCGCGTCATAACCTGCCGCAAATGAATCGGCGCCAGATGCCGTTGCGGCATTACCGATTGCTGCAGCACTGGTGCCTGATGCATCAGAGTCATGGCCTATTGCTGTGCTTTCTGTCCCACTCGCTTCTGCGCCACTACCAAAAGCCGAGCTGTCCCGTTCAGTTGCAACAGCACTGTCACCAATTGCAGTGCCACGAGCCACACCTTCTTCAACCTTCGCCCTGCTGCCAATAGCCACACTACCCCTACCTCCAGCAGTAGTCTGGGAGGTACCAATTGCGATGCTGTCGTCTCCTGAAGCTGAAATCGTGTTGTCACCGATTTCAATCGAATTTTTACTGTTCTGGAAAACGGCTGTCGCAGAACCATCGTTATTGGAACTGATATCCACCTCAGCGGCACCAGCCACTCCCGGCAAACCCATAAAAACAGACAAGGCAGCAGCCGCTACCACGGCTACTGCCTTGTTTTTCCCATGCTGGATACTGCTCGCCAGCTCGCTGACCACCACATGCCTGCCCAAGACATGATTGAAAACAACCTTGAATATCCGATTCATACTTTCTCCCTGATTTATTTTTTGAAAAAGAGAACTGTTACTGCGTCAGCTTCGGTATCTGACTGACATCCAATTTTTCCGCAGAAGACTCAGGTCGTATTCCGCCTGGCGCTGCATCCAAAACAGGGCGCTACCACCCACTGCCGATGACAGCCGGATTGCCATTTCCGGAGATATGCCGCTTTGTCTGGAGACGATGCGGTAAACGGAGACAGGAGAAATCTTCAGCGTCCGTGCAAATGCATTGATGCCGGACCTCAGGCCATCCATGATGGATTCAACCAAGATGCCCGGATATTGCAGACAAGAAACATGACTGCCACTGATGCCAGTCATACCGGCAGCCAGACTTTTCCCTGACAGTGATTCCGTAACCATTCCCTGAAAAATTTCCTGATACTGCTATTGATATTTGGATATACTCCCTTATGTGCATTAGTACGCATTAACGCACATAAAAATATCCTGTTATCAGAATAAATCCTTTAGATGAGTATAGCTTGTTTCCTGTATGAATTCAATTTTTTTAAAAATGTAGACGGTGGAGAACATGTCCGTGGCATAGGTTGAGCATTAAAAGTTTGTCAATAAAAACAACTAGTTGCAAGGATTGTATGTCCTTTTTTGCGTATTAATGCGTATAGGAAGGAGTTGTTTTATTTGTTGGCGATGTTGTATTGATGCCAAGCCCCTTGACAGAGAGCTACGGGTAAATTGTTTTTCCGCTTCCCTGACCAACCCAGATACTCTGTTGAGGTTCTTATGAATTTCTCATGTGTGGATGAACGTGACTTGATGTTTTCACGTTTCCTGAGTGAATCAGATTTCAGTCCCCGTACCCGTTTGACGTTCCTTGCCTCACTTAAGGCATTCACTGCTTGGTGCCTTGACCATGATGTGGCCATTCCAGATGCCGTAGCCTTGAACCGATGGAAGTCTTATCTGCTTGGCCATCATCAGACCAGTACCGCACGGACTTACCTGTCGGCGGTGAAAGTGTTTTTCAAGTGGCTGTCCCGCCAGGGGCTGGAGAAAGATATTGGGGCCTCCGTGAAAAACATCCGGATGGAAAATTCTTTCCGGCGGGACTGTCTGTGTGAAAACAGTCTGAGGCAGTTGCTGGCACTGCTTGAATACAGGATGAATGCCCATTCCCGGAAAACCGGTTGTGCTGCCATGAAAGCGCAACGGGATTATGTGATGGTGTTGCTGATGGTTTCCTGTGTGCTGCGGGTTTCAGAGGTCTCCCGGCTGGATGCTGAAGACTTGGACAGGCTTGCTGGGAAGCCTGTCATTTGGGTGCATGGGAAAGGACGGGATGGCAAGGTGGATTATATTTCGGTCACACCGAAGCTGGAGAAACTGCTTCACCGGTATCTGGAAAGCAGGCAACCGCTTCCCCCGAACAGTCCGATGTTTGTCTCGTATGGATGGCGCAGCTTAGGGAAACGGCTGTCATCGAAGAGTATCAGCCGGATTGTGAAGGGGGCGATGTTGGCGGCAGGCCTGGATTCCCCAAGGCTAACGGCTCATTCGCTTCGGCATACAGCGGTAACGCTGGCGTTGAAGCATGGCGCGACATTGCAGCAGGTGCAGCAGTTTGCAAGGCACCGCTTGATGGAGACGACGCTGCGTTATGCCCATAACCTGGAACTTGTCAGCAATCCGTGCTCACAGCTGGTGATGAAGTCGATTGGACGGATAGATGGTTCGCGGATTCCTCGTTTTAAGTAACGCCCAGCATCATCTCTAGCTTGCCTTGTCTGGCCCTGCGCTTCCTTTGGGAAGGAATAATCTAAGCAGCAGTTGATCAGGGCAGATTGCGTACTTTTTTTCTGTACTGTGATTGACACGGGTCAATCCTGGGAGGTCTGCTTATTTTGCTGCAAGGCAGGTGGTTTTCTTTTTCTGATGAAGGTGCTGCAATGGCTGAAGCGATGCCTGCCCTTATTCCTGTTACGATTATCATCGGCTTCCTGGACGCTGGAAAAACCACCCTGCTGAACCGTATCCTGAAGGACAACAACCACAAGCAGAAGATTGCGGTGATTGAGAATGAGTTCGGTGAGGAGAACATCGACAGTAATATTCTGGTGCAGGACGATGCTGAAGAGATTGTCCAGATGAGCAACGGCTGTGTCTGCTGTACGGTGCGTGGCGATTTGGTCTCTGCCCTGAACAATCTGGTTGAAAAAAGACAAAGGGGAACTGGATTTTGACCGGGGGATTATCGAAACTACCTGATTGGCGAATACCAGTCTTGTGGCGCCACTTTCTTTCTGGAAGATTCGGTGCCTGACTGTTTATGATTGACGCCATCATCTCGCTGATGGCCGGGGTCTTTGGATGCACTGGCTGGATAAGTATGAGGAGGCCCGCCAGCAGGTCTGCTTTTCGGACAAGGTGCTGATTTCGAAGGTGGATGTCACCGATCCTGTCTTGATGGATGAACTGTGCCCCACCGTGTCCGTGGCATGAATTCCCATGCGGCGATCCATAAGGTGGATTTTAGCAAGGTGGATATCAAAGAGGTAACATGACCACGGATGCTACTGCGGGCATCATCACCATGACCATGACGGGGAATGCTCCTGTGGTTGTGGGCACCATCATTATCACCTTCACTGCCATCATCTGGATGATATCGTGTCGTTTGTGTTCCGCAGTTTCCGTGTGTTCGATTCCGAGAAGCTCAATCTGTTCTTCGATGAGATAATCGGCCAGTTCGGTACGGATATGCTGCGTTACAAGAGAGTCATGAATGTGAAGGGAACGGACAACAAGGTGGTTTTCCAGGGGGCTGCAGTTGATGGGGACAGACTTGGTCGAGAAATAGGAAGATGATCCCCAGGAAAGCAAGCTGGTTTTCATAACGGTTGCTGTGTATACATGGCTCCTAAAGCTTGTTAATATGCACGGAGTTTACCTGGCTTGTTTCGGTGTCCGGGTGTGGAGGCCACCAACGGGTGGCTATTATTTTATCTGGGCATTGATATTGGCTGTTTCAAGCACTATCTAAATAATATGAATCCCCATCTGAAGCCATCACAAAATCGGTGGAAATTCATGGGTCTTGGGACAGTTGCCGAAGGATTTTTTTTTAAATGATATTAGCCTGCATTGCCGTCATCGCAGGGTTGGCCCTCTTGGTCTGGAGTGCTGACCGTTTTGTCGAAGGGTCTGCCGCAACTGCGCGGTACTTCGGTATGCCCCCACTGTTGATTGGCATGGTAATCATTGGTTTTGGCACATCCGCCCCTGAAATGGTGGTCTCGATGCTGGCTGCCTGCCAAGGCAATCCTGGTATCGCCTTGGGCAACGCTTATGGTTCCAACATTACCAATATTGCGCTGATCCTGGGTGTGACGGCCATCATCAACCCCATTGGCGTCAATTCCGATATCCTGCGTAAACAGCTGCCGATCTTGATGGTGGTTACCCTGCTGACTGTTGGATTGCTCTGGGATCATGAGATTACACGGTTCGAAGCCGTTATCCTTTTGGTTGTCTTCACTGGTTTGATGGCCTGGACCATTGGTGAGGGGCTCCACAAGAAAAAAGACTCCTTTAAAAGTGAGATGGAGCTGGAAGTTAGCATGCACGGGATGCCGATCCGTAAAGCCGTCTTTTGGCTTTTTGCGGGGATGGGGCTTCTGATTGTCAGCTCACGTATCTTAGTCTGGGGTGCGGTTGAGATTGCCCAGCATTTTGGTGTGAGTGATTTAATTATAGGCCTGACAATTGTCGCAATCGGGACGTCGCTCCCGGAACTCGCCTCTTCCATCCTGGCAGCGCGAAAAGGTGAACATGACCTGGCGCTCGGCAACATCATTGGTTCGAACCTCCTAAATACCTTAACCGTCGTCGGCATTGCAGGTGTCATCCATCCGATGGCAGTTGAACCCGAAGTCTTGAACCGTGATGTGCTGTGTATGGCAGGTTTGACGGCCATCCTGTTTGTCTTTGGTTTCCGCTTCGGAGGTCAAGGGCGCATCAACCGGTTCGAAGGCGCCGCTTTGCTTGCTTGTTACATTGCCTATTCCGTTTACCTGGCGCATACAGTTTTAGGCTTTTAAAGGGATTTCCCGACGAGACAGGCTACATCCCAATACTAGGCAGAAAGCCCTTTTTTTTGCGATAATTCAATATTTAAACACTCTTCACATACATGTATGGAATGGGTATTTGTACCTGAAGCATGGGCGTCCCTTGTCGCCTTGACCGTCATTGAGGTCATTCTGGCTATTGACAACTTGGTTTTCATCGCCATCTTGGCCAACCGATTGCCTGCCCATCAACAGAACAAGGCCCGCATTACAGGGCTGGTGGCGGCCATGCTGATCATGCTCGCCATGCTCTGTGTTCTCTCCTATCTGCGGTCGTTGACAGAGCCCCTATTCTATGTGTTCTCGCACGGTTTCTCCTGTAAAGACCTGTTGCTTTGTTTCGGTGGTATTTTCTTGCTGTATAAGACCACAACAGAGCTGCATGACCGTTTGGAAGGCACGAGTCAAAAAGAATCGCAGCAGAAGAAAACGACAGCTGGTTTTGGCATTGTTGTCACGCAGATTGTTGTCTTGGATGTCGTCTTTTCCTTAGATGCGGTCGTGACAGCTGTCGGGTTTGCCGACTACTTGGCCGTGATGCTCTTGTCCGTCATCTTCTCGGCTATGCTGATGATTTCCATGCAGAAGCCCATTACCAATTTTGTCAATGGCCACAAGAGTGTTGTCATCCTGTGCCTGGCCTTCTTGTTGATGATCGGGCTATCTTTGGTTGCCGAAAGTTTCGGGTTCGAAATTCCGGATGGCTATATCTATGCGGCTATCGCGTTCTCGGCTTTGACGGAAGGATTCAACCAGTTAGGATTGTACAAGGCTAAGAAAAATATAGCGAAGGCGCCGATACGGGAAAGGACGGCCAATCTTGTCCTCACCCTTTTGGGCGGCAGGAATAAAGTGCCAGAATTGCCTCCAGAAGCCGACTCTGCCATCGCTGATGCAAGAAGAATGTTCGGCGAAAAAGAACGTGAGATGGTCTCAGGTGTCTTGACGTTGGGCGAGCGTAATATCCGCTCAATTATGACGCCGAGGAATGATATCGCCTGGATCGATATGACAAATGACGCTAAAACCATCCAAGATGCCATCAGCAATGTGCCACATAGTTTTTATCCTGTCTGCGAAGGTAAGCTAGACGGCCTCCGTGGTATTGCACGTGCACAGGATCTTCTCCGTGACCTGCATGATTACGGGAAAATCCAGCAATCGACATTGCATGATGCCATTGTGGTGCCAGAGTCTGTTGGAGTCTTGCGGGTTATGGATATGTTCAAGACAGAGCGTGGCCAGGTTGGCTTTGTCGTGGATGAGTATGGGTCTGTTGAAGGTTTGGTTACCCCGATTGACATTCTTGAAGCCATTGCAGGTGAATTCCCGGATGAAGACGAAGCCCTGGATGTCAAAGAAATTGAGGAAGGCGTCTGGGAAATCGATGGCGCAACTGACCTCTACAGAGTGGAACACACGCTTCAGGCTGATGACCTGGTTGATGACGACCAGGAATACTCGACCCTAAACGGCCTGATTATGGAACATCTGGGTACTGTGCCGGAAGTTGGCCAGACGCTTGAACTTCGTGGTTTTAGGTTTGAAGTTGTTGCGATGGATGGACAGCGTATTGTGACGGTCAGAATTACGCGGATTAAAGAAGACGAATAAATCATAAGCCTCTTTGCGCTGTTATCATATCTGCTATCATCATAAGGGCGTACTTTTATGTGCGCCCTTTTCCCTTGATACACATTTATGGAATGGCTATTTGACCCTACTGCGTGGATTTCGCTGGTTACCCTGACTATTCTGGAAATCGTTTTGGGTATCGACAATCTGGTGTTCATTGCGATCCTTGCGGACAAACTCCCTAAAGAGCAGCAAAACAAGGCTCGTATGACGGGGCTTGGTATGGCTATGTTTGTCCGTCTTGCCATGCTCTGCCTCCTGTCTTGGCTGGTCACCCTTACACAACCGCTGTTTTACATCAGTGAGCATCCTTTTTCTGGCCGGGACATCATCCTCTTCATTGGCGGGGGCTTCCTGCTCTTTAAGGCGACATCCGAACTACACGAACGGCTTGAAGGTGATACGCATCATGGTGGTGGTGCAAAACGGGTGACACCAGGGTTCTGGGTTGTTGTCGCCCAGATTATCGTGCTGGATATCGTGTTCTCTTTGGATTCCGTTGTTACGGCAGTCGGTATCGCTTCCCATCTACCGGTCATGATGGCTGCTATTGTCGTTGCTGTGCTGATTATGCTGTGGTTGCAGAAAGCCATTACGGATTTTATCAGCCAACATCAGACACTGATCATCCTGTGCCTGGCCTTCCTGTTGATGATCGGGCTGTCCCTGATTGCGGAAAGCTTTGGCTTTGAGATTCCAAAAGGCTATCTCTATGCAGCCATCGGCTTCTCGGTCATGATTGAAGGCTACAACCAGATCGGCCAATACCTGACGAAAAAACGGATGGCAAAAATCCCACTCAGGGTTCGGACTGCCAATGCCGTCCTCTACCTGCTGGGTGCCCGTTCAGAAACATCTGATAAGACGCCTGAAACCCAATCTTCTAGTGGAGATACACAGCCTTTTGGCGAAAAAGAACGGGATATGGTATCCGGTGTCTTAACGTTGGGGGAGCGTAATATCCGGTCTATCATGACGCCAAGAAATGACATTGCTTGGGTTGATATGACGGACAGTTCCCAAACCATCCAAGAGCAGCTCCGTAATATTCTCCACAGCCATTTCCCCATCTGTGAAGGAAAGCTGGACAATGTCAAGGGTGTCGCCCGGATCCGGGATATTATTGATGACCTTCATCTCCATGGCAAAATCCAACCTGAAAGCATCACCAATGCCGTAGTGATTCCTGATTCAGTCGGAGTCCTGCAGGCGATTGACCTCTTCAAATCTGAACGGGGTCAGATCGGCTTGGTCGTCGATGAGTACGGTTCTATTGAAGGGTTGGTTACCAAGATTGATATTTTGGAAGCCATTGCCGGCGAATTCCCTGATGAAGATGAGACCCCTGAAGTCAAGGAAATCAGCGATGGCGTCTGGGAAATGGATGGCTCAGCGGATCTTTACAGTGTTGAACATACCCTGAAAATCGATGGACTGGTTGGTAACAACCCCGACTATTCCACGTTAAATGGTCTTATTATGAAGCATCTGGGGTCTGTCCCTGTTGTTGGACAGGCTCTTGAATACAGCGGATTCCGTTTTGAGGTCATTCAGGTGGATAAACGCCGCATCAGGACAGTTAAGGTGACACGGATTGATACCAACACTTGACCCTGTTTAATTTATTCTGATACAGATTATTTCCTTTCCTTTTAAAGGAATTTTCGGTATATTTAAAGTTTTGCCTTAAACCCATCAATAACTGTCAGAAGGAAGTGTTCCTTTTTGGAGCAACCGTAGATTCAGACAATGGAATTTTTCCAAGCCATCATCAATGATATCAATGCCTTGGTCAGTGGCCCGGTTTTGCTGCCGCTTTTGGCAGGGACTGGGCTTTTCCTATCGGTTGGCTATAAGTTCATCCTCCAGCGTAACATTTTCCATGCCTTTAGGATGCTTTTGAAGGGGCGTAAAAACAGTAACAAGGCGGGCGACCTTTCCCCTTTCAACGCGTTGATGACGTCGATGTCCGCAGCAGTCGGTACCGGTAATATCGCTGGTGTTGCAACGGCAATCTATTTGGGTGGCCCGGGTGCCCTTTTCTGGATGTGGGTTGTTGCGTTTTTAGGGATGGCAACCAGCTATTCTGAAGCGACCTTGTCGGTGCTTTTTAGGGAAAAAGACGCCAATGGCAACTATATTGGTGGGCCGATGTTCTACATCCGGAAAGGCTTGGGGGATAAATGGAAATGGCTGGCTTTCCTTTTTGCCCTTTTTGGGATGTTGGCAGGGGCCGGGATCGGCAATACCGTGCAGTCCAATTCAATTGGACAGGCTCTGGAACATACATTTAATATCAATCCGACAATTTCCGGATTTGTGGTAATGGCCATCGTCGGCCTCGTCTTGATCGGTGGAATCAAGCGTATCGGTGAATTTGCTGGCCGTCTCGTGCCCTTCATGGCAATTACCTATTTCCTGACTGGTGTCCTGATTTTAGCCCTCAATATTACAGAAGTACCAGCAGCCATCTGTCTGATTGTGAAATGTGCGTTTACCTCGCACGCCGCAACTGGCGGCTTTTTAGGAGCTACTGTCTGGGGGGCGATCCGCTATGGGATTGCGCGTGGGATTTTTTCGAACGAAGCCGGGATGGGCAGTTCCCCGATTGCACACGCCACTGCCCAGACTGACAGTCCACAACAGCAAGGGGTAATCGCGATGTTGGGCGTTTTCTTGGATACCATCGTCATCTGTTCGATTACCGGTTTGTCGATTGTGATTACCGGTGCCTGGAAAACAGGCCACAATGGTGCCGCCATGTCGGTGACGGCTTTTGAAAGTGCGCTTCCGGGTTTTGGGCAATATATTGTCAGTGTCGGACTTGTGCTTTTTGCCCTGACGACAATCATTGGCTGGAGCCTATACAGTGAGAAATGTACCCAATACCTTTTTGGTGTCCAATCCATCAAATGGTTCCGCATCGTTTGGGTCTTGCTTGTGCCATTCGGGACGTTCCCATTCGTCAACCTGGAAGCCTTATGGTCGTTGGCTGACCTCTTAAATGCGTTGATGGCAATCCCCAACCTGATTGCCCTGCTGCTCCTTTCTCCAACCCTCTTTCGGATTACAAAGGAATATTGGGCAAAAAAGCCGGAAACAAAGGACTAGCACCAGACGAATAACCCCATCTTTGTAAAGCAAAGATGGGGCTTATTGATCTGGTCTGCTGGCAGTCAGAGGACCTGCTCCAGATGCGGGTCATTCTGCATCATATAGTTCCTGACATAGTCGGCAATGCCTTCTTCCAGCGTATGGAATTTGACGTCGCATCCGACTTTTTCTTTCCAATCCATCACAGCTTCCGTGAAATACTGGTATTTGCCCCGTAAGCTTTCTGGCATATCGAAGTATTCGATGTTGACCGGCAGTTCCATTGCAGCATAAACCGCCTTGGCCAGGTCATTCCAGGAACGGGCTTTACCCGAGCCGATATTGATGATGCCGTTGACATCGGGATGCTCCATCAGCCACCACATGACATTGACACAGTCTTTGACATAGACAAAGTCACGCAACGATTCCCCATCGCCATAGTCAGGATGGTCGGATTTGAAGAGGCGGATCGGTAAGCCTTTTTGGATATCGGCAAAGACCTTGCAGATGACACTTCGCATATCACCCTTATGGTATTCATTGGGGCCATAGACGTTGAAGAATTTGACGCTCGCAATGGAGCCAATCCTTTTTTCACGGATGGCCCATAAGTCAAAGAGTTGCTTGGACCAGCCATAGGCATTTAAAGGTTTGAGTTTTAAGGCAGTCTCGATGGTATCAGCAAACCCGCATTCGCCCGAGCCATAAGTCGCTGCACTGCTGGCGTTGATCAGGCGGATGCCCTTTTCCATCGCAAAACGGCAGACCATCTTGCTGTAATTGACGTTGTTGCGCATCAGGAAGTCAACGTCACGTTCAGTTGTCGAGGAACACGCCCCCATATGGATGATGCCGTCGATTTTCTGGTCGATTTTGCCTTCTTCAACCATCTTTTGGAACACGTCACGGTGCAGGTATTCAGTAAAACGCCGGTTGACGAGGTTCTTCCATTTTTCACTGGATGCCAGATTGTCGACAATCAAGATGTCGTCAATCCCCATTTGGTTTAATTTCCAGACCATTGCACTGCCGATGAAACCAGCGCCACCCGTCACGATATACATAGCCATTACCTCCAAATGATTGCCTTTAGGCACATTTTCCCATTTTAACCTTTTTCAGATCGTACGACCCAATTTCGTACCTCAGAAAATACCAGGCCATGGGAGATGGGGAAATCCTTGTTCCCCATCATTGCAGTTATTCGGATTTTGCTATATTCTCAGAAGAAGTGGCAATGCTTTGCTTTTGTTTCGACGCAGGAGGCTCTATTGAAACCAACCCTATTCTATGATGCTGAACTGCGGTCAGTTTCCATCACAGAAAACGGCGCACAATTGACGGTTGCCTACCTTGGGCGTGATACCACCCTTCCTGCCGATCCAAGTAATGCAGCTTACTGCAGGCGGCTTTTGGAAGCCCAGGATGACGGTAAGGTCATCATTGGTTTGGCCCGCCTGTTTCAACGTAAACAGCCAGGAGCTCCCCGCAGTAAGGCACTTTACCGGTTTGACCCTTATGTTGATCAGACATTAAGGCGTGCTTTCGACCTTGATGCGTTTGAATTTTCCCGTGAAACACACAATGCTAACTGTGTGGGATGGCGAAATGCCAAATATCCTGATGGCTTCTTAGCACCTAAGGGACTGATCCCCGGCCAGCAGGGGCGTTTTGTTTCCTCTTCGACCCAAGATGTGCCGGTTGCCGTCCCGTTGGAGTTTTTTGAACTCTGTGCGCGGATGAAAAGCGACCCAGAAACCGTCTTGAAGTCGTTTATCGCAGATATCTGTAGCCTACACAGTACGCCTGAGCTGCCCCGAGCAGATGGCAGTATCCATAATGGCGTGGAAGCCAGGCGTAAGGCCCGGGAATACTTGCGGCAGGCATGGCGCTTGAAAAAGGATTTCTTTAACTGAAGGACGTAGACCGTTGTTCACTATTTGCAGGAAGCATAATAGAATACTGCCATAGAGTACCTATGTTCCGAGCAACATTTTAAAGAGAGGTATTTCACTGATGGATTGGCATTACATTCAACCGGTAGATATCCATTTCGGCAACGGTATGTTGTCTTGCTTGAGTGAACAGATTGCTAAGCTCGGCGGCAAACGTGGGATTTTGGTTACTTCCTCTTCTTTCATCGAAAACGGTCTCGTCAAACGGCTCACGGAAGAAAACCCCACGACGATTGCAACCGTCTACAGTGGGGTCTCTCCTAACACTGACATCAAAGAGTGTGATGAATGCTCTGCCTTGATCCGCAAAGACAAGAATGATTTTGTTATCGCCTTGGGCGGTGGTAGTGTCATCGACTGTGCGAAAGCCTCTGCCGCTTTCTGTTTGGACAATATCCCGACCAGTGTTTATTTTGAAGGCAAGGCACAGCTACCTGTCAGGAAACTGCCTTTGATAGCGATTCCAACGACAGCCGGCACAGGCAGTGAAGTCACCCGTGTTACTGTTTTGACTGACCATGCACATGGCGTCAAGACACCGCTTAAGGCGCCGGTTTTTTATCCGACCATTGCGATTGTCGATCCAGAATTGACCTATACCCTGCCCAAGTACATCACTGCCTGTACTGGGATGGATGCCCTGTGCCACGCGATTGAAGCGTACTGGAATACGAGCCATCACCCGATATCGGATGCTTTTGCCTTCCATGCAGCGAACCTGGCTGTCCGTTATTTAGAGCAGGCGTGTTTTGAACCCAAGTCAGCCATTGCCCGTGAAAAGATGGCGGAAGCTTCCCTAACTGCTGGGATGGCCTTCACATTGACAGGGACAACATCGGTGCATGCCTGTTCTTATCCGTTAGGTGCGATGCTCGATATGCCTCATGGAGAAGCGTGTGGGTTGACTATTGATCGCTTCTTGCGGATCAATGCACAATCCGACAAGGATGGACGCTTAAAGCGTTTGGCCCGTGCGATGGGCTACAGTGATGTGGAAGCCGTGGCCGATGCCATTACCGAGCTGAAATTCAGGATTGGCTTAAAGAATGATTTGACCCATCTGAACTTGACAGACGGTCAAATCGAACAGCTCGTAAAAAATACCCAGCACCCAAGCATGAAGAACAACCCAGTTCCGATTACTGAAGATATCTTGAGAAATGTCTACCGTAGTATGGTCCTTTGATGTGTTAAAAGGCCCGAATAGAAATCATATGTGTTGTTAATGACTAGGAGATTGTGATGAAGAAACTGATATTAGCGTTATCTGCCCTCGCGATAGTGTCATCCTCAGTTGCATATGCCGATGATTGTGACGATATTCAGTCAATGGAAATCAAAAAGGACTGTAAGATTTTCGGTAAGGCAAAAGCCATCGAAATTGACCAGTGCCGCGACGAAGGCAGTGTGGCTGCTTGGTCATACGATTACAAGACGACAGAAAACTACAGCCCACAGGACTCCTACAAGACAGTCCAGACCCTGGGTGTGAAGTTGCCTGATGCAAGGATCAAGGCCTTGATCAATGAAGTCTATTTTGGGAAGTACAACCACACTTATCCTAAGCCTGGGCGTTTGTTCTATATCGTCCAAGATGCATGCTTGAGTTCTATTGGGCTTAAGAATATCCAGAACTATGAAAGCATCGTGAAGAAATACGAAGAGAAAAAAGCGGCTGATGTGGCGGCCGATGAAGCCAAGGCAGCTGAAACGCAGGCGGCAAAGCAGAAATGGGAACCGCTGAAATAATGTATTAAAATGAGTCCGAGGGGACTGTGTTATGGAAATTGCTTTTTAGTCCCCTCTTGACCTAAACCTTACATTTAAAGTTGCTGTAACTAAACCCTATTCCTAGAAAGGAGCAGCCATGAAAGAATATAAACCGTCAAGCATCTACGTCATTCCAGGAAAGGATGGTAGTACATCTATTGAAATCTTAGCTCGCGGAGAAGTCTTGCATGTGACATTGACACGTGAGCAGGTGGCTGACTTAAACGGCAAACTCGAAAAGATGTTGCAAAGACCAGCAGAATCCAAGTTTGTCTGTTACGGTTAAAAAATCCTAGTGATGTCTTTACCAAGGAGACGTCACTGGGTTTCACAATATATCCATTAGCGATTATCTTCCGCTGTATCCCAGAGGCCGTCACTCAGGGAGAAACGGAAAAGAAGCAATTGCCATGGCATAAGATGTTTTGCCCGATTCGATTGCCTGGTTGTTGAACAGAAAAGGCCGTTCCCAAGCGGATAGGTCTAGCAGAGTATCCTCCTATGTCTCCCAAGTCAGTTACAGTAGGAAACTGGAAATGAGAAAATCCATAGACGAGTGCTGACTCGATAATTTAAAGGGATTATTTCAGATAAGATGGAAATACTTTGGAAGGAAATTTGGCTCCCCGACCTGGGCTCGAACCAGGGACCTGCGGATTAACAGTCCGTCGCTCTACCGACTGAGCTATCGGGGAATTGTCTTTTGAAGATAACAACTTATCTCCAACCGATTTTTTAATTATATATCTAATTATCTGATTAGTGCAAGGCTCAAATTAATTTTTTCGTGACCTATCGGATTTTTCTGTTCTCTCTGTTGTTTTTTCCACGGTTTCAGAATTCTCAGGCGTCCGGGAATCTAAAAGCTGCACAAAAATCTCATTACGCTTGACCATTGCCAGTTCACTGCGGGCGCGGTCTTCAATGGCTTCATCACCTTCCTGGAGGCTCTTGATATCGGATGCCAGCCGTGCATTGCGCGCCTTGAGTTCCTCATTTTTTTGGACGGTCGCTGAAAGCTGGTTGTTTAACTCTATGACGCGCAACCATCCCCCCTTCCCAAGCCATAACGGGTATTGGATTGCCAAAACGAGCAGGAGTAGGATGATGGTTACAGAGCGTCTTGTCGTAAACATAACAGCTTCAATAATACGTCGGTTAGCGGCCTACATCTGTCCTTTTGATGCTGTAAAAGGCATCAATGCCAGGATAGCGTGCGACTTCTCCCAGGTCTTCTTCAATGCGCAGCAACTGGTTGTATTTTGCCATGCGGTCAGAACGGGAAAGCGATCCGGTCTTGATCTGCAGGGCATTGGTACCTACAGCCAGATCAGCAATTGTTGAATCTTCCGTTTCGCCTGAGCGGTGGGAGACGATTGTCGTGTACCCTGCCCGCTTAGCGGTTTCAATCGCGTCAAACGTTTCAGTCAGCGTACCGATCTGGTTGATCTTGATTAAGATGGCATTAGCCACACCACGTTTGATCCCTTCTTTGAGGATCTTCGTGTTGGTGACAAAGAGGTCATCGCCGACGAGCTGGACACGGTCGCCCAGTTTTTCGGTGAGATAAGCCCAGCCGTCCCAATCGTTTTCCGCCATGCCATCTTCAATCGAAATAATCGGATAGCGGTCACACCAGCTCTCAAGCAGGCCAGTGAATTCTTCACTGGTCAAAACCAGCCCTTCACCGGTCAGGTGGTAACGGCCATCTTTGTAAAACTCGCTGGCAGCACAATCCAGTCCGATGCAGACATCTTTGCCTGGCGTATACCCTGCTTTGGTAATGGCATCTAAAATCAGCTGGATGGCTTCATCATGATGGGCAATGGATGGGGCAAAACCACCTTCGTCGCCTACAGAAGTCGGCAATCCTTTGGCCTGTAAAGTTTTTTTCAAGGCTTGGAAGACTTCTGCACCACAACGCAGTGCAGCGGAGAAAGAGTCCATTCCAACCGGGATGATCATGAATTCCTGGATGTTCAGGTTGTTGTCTGCGTGTGCCCCGCCGTTGATCACGTTCATCATAGGCACAGGCAGCTGCATACCCCCGGAACCGCCAAAGTAACGGTACAGTGGCAAACCAGCTTCTTCGGCAGCCGCTTTGGCAACAGCCATTGAGACAGCCAGCATCGCATTGGCACCCAAACGGCTCTTGTTTTCGGTACCGTCCAAGTCAATCAAAATCTGGTCTAAGAAAGCCTGTTCACAGGCGTCCAAACCAATGATGGCCTCAGCAATTTCTGTGTTGATGTGCTCAATTGCATTTAAGACACCTTTGCCGTTAAAACGGGAGGCATCGCCGTCACGCAGTTCAATGGCTTCGCGGGAGCCTGTAGAAGCCCCAGATGGGACAGATGCCCTGCCCAATACACCGGACTCTAAGAGCACATCACATTCAACGGTTGGATTGCCACGAGAATCTAAAATCTCGCGGCCGACAATATCAACAATTGCACTCATAAATCTTTATATATCAATATGTTATTCGTTTTTTCTTAATAATAGCTTTAGAAGGAAAACTCGGCCATGCCACTTTTCTTGACGACGGTATCGAGTTCAACCATCTGTGCCAACAAGTCTTTCATGCGGCCTAACGGTACTGCATTGGGACCATCAGACAACGCTTTTTCAGGTTCTGGATGCGTTTCCATGAAAACGCCAGCGACACCGACAGCCAATGCTGCCCTAGCCAGTACGGGTACAAATTCACGTTGGCCGCCGGAAGCATTACCCAAGCCGCCTGGCAGCTGGACAGAATGTGTTGCATCAAAGACAACCGGGCAACCGGTCTGACGCATGATGGCCAACGAACGCATATCAGAGACCAGGTTGTTGTAACCAAACGATGCACCGCGTTCACAGACGGTAAAGTTGTCAACAGGTACCCCTGCTTCAGTTGCAGCTTCACGTGCCTTTGTGATGACATTCATCATGTCCGTTGGTGCCATGAACTGGCCTTTCTTGATGTTCACGGGTTTGCCGCAACGTGCACAAGCCTGGATGAAGTCAGTCTGACGGCACAGGAATGCAGGCGTCTGGAGCATATCCACGACACTGGCGACTTGTGGGACATCCTTTTCCGTGTGGACGTCGGTCAACACAGGCACATTGAACTGCTTTTTGACATCCGCCAGGATTTCCAAACCTTTGTCAATGCCCAATCCCCTGAAGGATGCAGAGGAAGAGCGGTTTGCCTTGTCATAAGAAGACTTGTAGATAAAAGGAATGCCCAGTTCCGTGGTCATTTCTTTTAAGGCACCGGCCGTATCAATTGCCAACTGGTGCGACTCAATGACGCAAGGACCGGCAATCAAGAAAAATGGTTTGTCGAGGCCGATTTCGAAGCCACACAGTTTCATGCTTTCCCCTTTTTCTGACGGTAAGCCAAAGCGGCTTCCACAAATGCCTTAAAGAGTGGGTGCCCATCCCTTGGCGTTGATTTGAATTCTGGGTGGAACTGAACACCGACAAACCAAGGGTGTGCCTGTTTGCCTTCGCGTGGCATTTCCATGATTTCACAGAGCTTTTCGGTTGGCGTTAAGGCAGAGACGACCATGCCTGCAGCTTTCAACTGGTCAAGGTACAGGTTGTTCGCTTCATAGCGGTGGCGGTGACGTTCGGTCACGACATTGCCATAGACTTCGGCGGCAATCGTGCCTGGTTCAACTGCACACGTCTGGGCACCCAAGCGCATCGTGCCACCCAAGTCGGAGTTTTCGTTTCGCTGGACAATCTTGCCGGCACGGTCAGCCCATTCGGTAATCAAGGCAACAACTGGGTTTTCTGTATCTGGATCGAATTCGGTGGAGTTCGCATTCTTAAGGCCAGCGACGTGGCGGGCAAACTCAATCAAGGCAACCTGCATCCCCAGGCAGATACCCAGGTAAGGTACCTTGTTTTCACGGGCATACTGTGCTGCAGCAATCTTTCCTTCGACCCCACGTTTACCAAAGCCACCTGGCACCAAGACGGCATCGTAGCGGGTCATATCTGGCAACCCTGCTGTTTCAATTTCTTCCGAGTCAATGTAGTCGATGTTGACCTTGCAGTTTGTATGGATACCGGCATGGCGCATCGCTTCAATCAGGGACTTGTACGATTCGGTTAAGTCAACATATTTGCCGACCATGCAGATTGAAACTTCTTTTTCTGGGTGTTCAAGTGCATAGACGAGTTTGGACCAGACCGAGAGGTCTGCTTCTGGTGGGTTTAAGTTCAGTTTCTTGCAGACGATGTCATCCAACCCCTGGTCATGCAGCATCTGTGGGATCTTGTAGATCGTATCAGCATCCCAAACGGAAATGACCGCATTTTCTGGGACGTTGGAAAAGAGTGAAATCTTTGCGCGTTCGTCGTCTGGGATTGGACGGTCAGCGCGGCAAAGCAGCGCATCAGGATAGACACCGATTTCACGCAGTTTCTGGACACTGTGCTGTGTTGGTTTTGTCTTCAGTTCACCCGCAGAGGCGATGTAAGGCACCAGTGTCAAATGGATGAAACATGTTTCGTCTTTGCCAGCCCGTAAGCTTAACTGGCGGACAGCTTCCAAAAATGGCAGCGATTCAATGTCGCCGACGGTCCCACCGATTTCAACGAGTGCGACTTCATACCCTTTCGCACCACGGTGGATGAAGTTCTGGATTTCGTTGGTAATATGCGGGATGACTTGGACGGTCTTACCCAGGTATTCGCCACGGCGTTCTTTCCGGATGACAGATTCGTAAATCTGCCCAGTCGTAAAGTTGTTGACCTTGTGCATACGGGTCGAAATGAACCGTTCATAGTGCCCCAAGTCCAGGTCGGTTTCCGCACCATCATCGGTCACAAATACTTCACCATGCTGGAATGGGCTCATCGTACCCGGATCCACATTGATGTATGGATCGAGTTTGATCATGGTGACTTTCAGCCCGCGGGATTCAAGGATGGCGGCTAAGGAGGCGGCGGCAATGCCCTTACCCAAGGAAGAGACAACCCCACCAGTGACGAATACATATTTAGTCATTTTTTATCGACGCACAAGCACAATTTTGGAAAATTAAATTATACCTGAAATGACTGGCCTAAAGTTTATTGCCGTGTAGGGGAAACGGGGCAAATTCCCCTATTTTTGGCAAGAGAAGCTGTGCCTTGATGCCGGTCAGATGAGTGGTTTTAACCTGGGGATAGCCGAGATGGCGTTTTGCGTGGTTGCCTTGGCCAGTTCTTCAGGGGTAATGTCCCGCAATTGTGCGACCATCTCCGCAATCTGAGGCAGTTCCGTGGGGCTGTTCTCCCCTTTGGCTTTCCAGTATGGCGGCAGATCCGGTGAATCGGTTTCAACGACAATTGCCTCAATGGGAAGTTCGGTTGCGAGTTTGCGCCGTTGCTGTGCCCTGTCGTATGTGAGGGTTCCGCAGAAACTGATCTTAAGTCCTTGGTTGATGTAGCCTAAAGCCTGTTGGATGCTGCCATTGAAGGCGTGGGCAATCCCGCGTTTTATCCCATAGCGCTTTAAGAAACTTAACACGGTGTCGACCGAGCGCAACGTATGCAGAAGTACCGGCAGGTCATAGCGCTTGGCGATTTTGAGCTGCATGGCAAAAAAATATTCCTGTTTGCTTTTGGCATCCGGGGTTTTGCGCTCCGGCAGGTAAAAATCCAACCCGATTTCGCCAATGGCCACAAAACGGGGATCGGCCATTGCGGCCTGGACTGCGTTTTCTAAGGCAGCCAGGTCGGATTCCGACGCATCAGGGACATAGATTGGATGGATGCCTAAGGCGTAGGAGCAGTTTGGATACTGATGGGCAATGCGGCTGACATCCGCAAAAGAAGCCTTATCAATGGCTGGGATGACAATGTGTGAGACGCCCCGCTTTTGTGCCTGATCCATGACTGAATCGAGCTGCCCCGACAGAAACGGGGCATTCAAATGGCAGTGCGTATCAATCCACACGTTATTGCCCTTTTTGCGTAATTTCGGTGAGGATCTTGTCTGACATCCGGTAGATCCTGTCGCACCGTGCGGCCAATTCCGGGTCGTGCGTGACAATCACAAAAGCAGTGCCCATCGTTTCAGAAAGCTCAAGCATCAGATCAAAAACCTGTTTGGCCGTTGACCTGTCCAGGTTCCCGGTGGGTTCGTCTGCCAACACGCAGGCCGGGCTCGCAACCAATGCCCTGGCCAATGCGACACGTTGCCTTTCACCACCCGAGAGTTCTCCGGGCAGGTGCGTTGCCCTGTCCCCCAATCCGACACGTACGAGCATGTCCATTGCGGCTTTTTCGGCTTTTTCCCGTGGTTCACGGCGGATCAGGAACGGCATCGCGACATTGTCCAATGCGGAAAACTCCGGCAGCAGATGGTGGAATTGGTAAACAAAACCCAACGTCTTGTTACGCAATGCATCGCGTTCGGTACCGCCCAAGGTTGCCAGGTCCTGCCCTGCCATTGAGACTGTGCCAGCTGTCGGATCGTCCAAACCACCCAACAGGTGCAGGAAGGTGGATTTACCGGAGCCCGATGCCCCGACGACTGCGACACGTTCCCCTTTGGCAACGCTAAAGTGGATGTCTTTTAGGATTTCAACTGAATATTTTCCCTGGCGGTATGTCTTGCTTAACCCGGTGCAGGAAAGGACGGTATCATTCATAACGCAATGCCTCCGCAGGGTTGACTTTTGCAGCACTCCAGCTTGGGTACAGTGTCGCCAAGAAGGAAAGGATAATGGATGAGCCGCCAATCCTAAGGACATCCATCCATTGCAGATCAGACGGGAGTGAACTGATCAGGTAAATGTTTTTCGGCAGGAACTGGAAGCCAAAGAGCCGTTCGATAAAGGGCACGATCACATCAATATTAAGCGAGACCAATACACCAAAGCCTACGCCAATTAATGTGCCTAAAATCCCTGCCAAAGCTCCTTGGATCATAAAGATTTTCATAATCGAACGGGGTGTGGCACCCAGTGTCCTTAAAATCGCAATGTCAGCCTGTTTTTCGGTGACGGTCATCACGAGGGTCGAGACCAGGTTGAAGGCGGCAACGGCGATGATCAGCATCAAGATGATGAACATCATTTTCTTTTCGGTCTGCACTGCCGCAAACCAGTTCTTGTTCTGCTTGGACCAATCCCTGACAACGACTTCGTCCTTTGTCAGCATGGCGGCCAGTTCCACGGACATGGAAGGCGCATCCTGCATGTCTTTGAGTTTTACGCGTAGGCCTGTTGGCGCTTCAGCCTGGAAGATTTTCATCGCGTCGCCAATGCTTATAAAGGCCAGTGTCGAATCGAACTCAAAATGCCCTGCTTCAAAAATCCCCGCGACAGTAAACTGTTTTAGGCGTGGGATCATGCCGGCTGGGGTTACCTGTCCCTGTGGGATCACGACTGTCACTTTGTCACCGACATTGGCGCGCAACATCCGGGCGAGTTCTTTACCAATCGCGATGTTGAATGAGTCCGGTTCCAGGCTCGTAAATGTGCCGCGTTTGAACTGCCTGCTCACTTCAGACACATTGCCTTCCAAAGCGGGATCGACACCGCGTACTACCACACCGCGCATGAAGTCACCGCGGACCAACATGGCTTGTCCGACGACATATGGGGCGGTACCGACGACATCGGGGTGTTTGTTGACCACTTCTGCGGTTGCCTGCCAGTTTGGCAGTGCACCATAGGCATCCTGTATCTCAACATGGGGCAGGACCGAGAGCATCCTGTCTCGGACTTCCTTCTGGAACCCGTTCATTACCGACATCACAATGATCAAAGCGGCAACGCCCAGGGCAATGCCTGCCATCGAAATCATCGAGATAAAGGAAATAAACCGGTTGCGGCCGCTGCGTTTACCCGAGCGCAGGTAACGTAAGCCGACATACCATTCAAACGGTAACTTTGAAAACATACCTAAGCAATCACTCCTGATTGAATTCCAACCGGAAGCAAGACATAATCCAAAAAAAGTAATTGTACCCTTTCAGGCCGTGCCTTTAGTGGTCTTGTCTGAAAATAACAGAACCAGCAACACTTATGTCCCGTATTGAAGAGCGCGCCATCCCTGATGCAGCCTGCAAAGCGCTGATACTCGAAGGTGTCCACCCTGTCCTTGCAAAAATCCTCTCGGCGCGTGGCATCGTCTCCAAAGAAGAACTTGCCAACACCTTCAGCCACCTGATTCCGCCTAACCAGATGTTAAACCTCGATAAGGCGGCAACGCTTTTGGCAGATACCATTGATGCCGGTCAGAAAATGACGGTCGTCGCGGATTATGACTGTGATGGGGCTACGGCCTGTGCGGTGGCTGTCTTAGGCATCAGGATGTTGGGGGGCAAGATTGACTTTGTCGTGCCCAGCCGCTTTGACAATGGCTATGGGTTGACACCTGCCATCTCAGAAATGGTCAAATACCGTCATGGGGCTGACCTCTTGATTACGGTGGACAATGGGATTTCCAGTGTCGAAGGCGTTGCCAAGGCCGTTGAACTGGGTATGAAAGTGCTGGTCACTGACCACCATCTGCCGGGTGAACATATCCCACAAAACTGTGTGATTGTGAACCCGAACCAGAAAGGATGCCCTTTCCCCAGCAAAAACTTAGCCGGTGTCGGGGTGATTTTTTATGTCTTGCTGGGATTGCGGGCCGAATTGCGCAAACGCGGACGGTTTGCTATCGCCAACCAACCGAAGCTGGACAACCTCTTGGATCTCGTCGCTTTGGGTACTGTCGCCGATATCGTCCCGTTGGATCACAACAACCGTATCCTGGTTTCCCAAGGGTTGTTAAGGATTAAACGTGGTATGACACGTCCCGGTGTGCGCGCCCTTTTCCGCGTTTCATCGAGAAGCACGATGAATGCGTCTGTCTCTGACTTGGGGTTTGTGGTGGGACCCAGACTCAATGCGGCTGGACGCCTGGCCGATATGGCAATGGGGGTAAACTGCCTGTTGACCAACGACAACCAAAAGGCATTTACCTTTGCCAATGAGCTTGACCGCATCAACCGAGAACGCCAGCAGCTTGAAGAGTCGATGAGACAGGATGTCCAGGCAATGACAGGCGGGATCAATGCCAGAGATGTCTATACGATCTGTATGGCGTCGAGCAATTGGCACCAGGGAGTGGTCGGCCTTTTGGCGACCCGCATCAGGGAAACCCATTACAGGCCAACCATCATCTTTACTGAAGACAATAAAGGCAACCTGCAAGGATCCGGCCGCTCGATTCCGCACCTGCATATTAGGGATGCAATTGCCCAGATTGCAGAAAACCATCCGGGGGTTGTCCTCAAGTTCGGGGGGCACGCGATGGCAGCGGGTCTGACGGTTGCCAAAGATGCCCTGGAAGTCTTCAAAGATGCGTTTGAACAGGTTGCGCGGGAACACCTGACGCCTGAACAGCTCGTGCCCGTGATTGATACGGACGGATCACTCGATATGCAATACTTGAATGAAGGGTTTGTTGAACTCTTGGAGGGCCAGACATGGGGGCAAGGCTTCCCGCCCCCGCTTTTTTATGATGAGTTCACCGTCAAGACCCAGCGGATACTCAAAAATGCCCACTTGAAGCTTCAGTTGGCGAAAGACGGCAAGGTCTATGAGGCCATCCAGTTCAGGAATAATGTGATGCTGCCTGAAAAGGTCAGGCTCGTTTACCGCCCGGCCATCAATGAATTCAACAACAACCGGTCAATCCAATTGAATATCCAGGCGGTGGCAGACTGATCCCTACTTCTGGAAAGCTGCGCTGACGGCGTCCATTACAGCTGCCCTGAAGCCACTGGCTTCCAATGCCTGGACGCCGCGGATCGTAATGCCCCCTGGCGAGCAGACATCGTCTTTCAGTTTACCAGGATGCTGACCGGTGTCGCGGACCATCTTGCCGGAACCCAAAACCGTCTGGCTGGCCAGTTTGTAGGCTGTCGCGCGCGGCATCCCATGGAGCACTGCCCCATCGGCCAAGGCTTCAATCATCATATAGACCCAAGCTGGTGCACAGCCGGATAGTGCCGCACCCGTTGCCATCAAATGGCTTGGCAGTTCTTCCACTTCACCCAATGCGCTGAAAAGTCCTTTTGTGAAAGCGAGCTCATCCGCCGTCAGATTGTTGCCCATATCAATTAAGGCCATGCCTTCACCGACCATTGCTGGGGTGTTTGGCATGATGGCACAGACGCGGGTTGAAGCATCCAAGAGTTCCCGATAACGCGCAATCGACCAACCTGCTGCAATCGAGAGTAACGGTTTGTTCTTCAAGACGTCCTTGTTTGGAACGACGACACCTTCGACGTGGATGGGTTTTACCGCAATCAAGACAATGTCACTTTGCTTGATGACGTCTTCTGCCGATGCACCAACGGTCATGCTGCACTTGGCATTCATGTCCGCCATCTTGGTGGCATCCAAGTCAAAAGCGATGGTTTCTTCACCCTTTAAAAAGCCGGCGTTCACTGCGCCCAATAGGATGGCAGACGCCATATTGCCCATGCCGATAAAACCCAATTTCTTCATGTTGTTAATCCTTAGCGGTTATTTTTACTAATGTAAACTATTAGATAAAAATCAATTAATTATGATGATAAATTAATGTTAATTGAAAATATAAATAATGTGTCTTTGCTATTACCACGTCATTGCTGAAGCCACAAAATCCGGATCCTGCGATGAGCCGATCAGTGGTGTTTCCTTATCCAATGCTTTAAGTTCCATCATCTCATCTTGGGCCAGCTTAAACGAGAAGATGTCCAGGTTCTCACGCATCCGACGGGGATCGACACTGCGCGGAATCACACTGATGCCGGACTGGATCAGGTAACGCAATGCAACCTGCCTTGCGGTGATGCGGTATTTGTCAGCGATTGCCAGGACAAGCGGATCACCAAACATCGCATTCAACCGCCCTTGCCCTAAAGGCGAATAGGCCTGGTGCGCGACTTTGTATTGCGCCATGACTTTCTGCAGTGGCAGCTGCTGGCAGACGAGGTTGGTCTCGACCTGGTTGACGGCTGGCACAATGTCGTTGAATTCAATCAGGTCAATCAATTGGCTGGCCATATAGTTGGAGACACCGATGGCCCGTACCTTCTTTTCTGCGTAGAGTTTTTCCAGATCACGCCAAGCCGCATAGGTATTGCCAAACGGCCAGTGGATCATAACGAGGTCGATGTAATCCATGCCCAAATGTTTCATCGACTGTAGGATGCTATCCCGGCACTGCCCACTTTCATGTGAGCGGAACCAGACCTTTGTGATGACAAAAATTTCTTCCCTTGCGACACCGCATTCCTTAATGCCACGTCCCACATCGAGTTCATTGCCATAAGCCTGTGCCGTGTCAATCATCCGGTAACCCGCTGAAATGGCTTCCTTGACGCAGTCAACGCATTGCTGTCCCACCACCTTGTATGTGCCATAACCGATGATGGGCATTTGTATGCCATTGTTCAATGTAACCATTTCCATCTTGATTGCCCTCCTTAAACGGATTAGCCGGTTTGTAACTGCTAAAGTACAATGATAACAGTCGTTGTTTTGTTTTGGGTTTCTTTATTTAGTATGTCTCTTGATGACTAATATGCCATGAAAAAGCCGGTTCCCTTTTTACGTAAGACTTTGTTGTCCCTTTTCGTCGGTTCACTTTGCGCTTCCCCTGCCCTTGCCTTCAATCCAGACGAATACAAAACCAGTACACAAACGATTTCGGTTGATGGCAAAGAGATGGTTAAGTTACGCATCTACGCTCCTGTTCAAACGGTTGAGTTTAAACAAGAAGACATGGGGCCAGATGAAGATGACCTTACATACGAAAACACACGTTCATTTAATGAGAATGACCGGGCAAATGTGCAAGGTGCGATGCGGTATGTGAAGGCAGTATTCGGTGTGCCAAAGCAAGCCCCAACGGTGGAGACGTTCACCAATGATGAAGACCAGGCATCCTTTAGCTCGCCGATGAGCAGCCAGACCCCAGGGATTTACGGTACCCGTTTGAGTACATGGTATACGGATGAGAAAAAGGCCACTGATTTGCCCGTTGCGGTGCTTGAAATCGGTGCTATGGGCGACAAAGATGGAGACAGCCTGCGCCAAGTTACGGTTAAGGGTGAAGGCGCATCAATGACATCCGTCATTGTGCATGAAATGATGCATGGGATGGGGATTGCCACCAATGTAGAAAAAAAGAAGGAAGGTGAAAATACTACCTACCTTCTGCCTCAGGCAACCTCGCTGTTTAGTAATCATCTCTACGATATCTACGGCAATCAACTGAAGCCGGGTATGGTATTTAAGCGCGTGCCGTTGGGTAAAAAAGGAGAGGCCAAAACGGATGCTTTTTATCAGTATGAGAATAAGGAGGAGGAATCTTTTGCCGGTGCCTATTTTTCGGGAGATAACGTCAAACAGGTTTTGACTGTCGATGGCAAGCAGGCGGCTATTGCTTGGCCTGATGACAACTCGGATGTCGAGCCTGTGGCGGGCATTCCAATCAATGGTTATGAGATGGGCTATGACGCTGATAAAAAACGGGTCACTATGCCTGAACTCTCCCACCTTGAACTGCAAAACAGCATGATGAGTCACCAGAATTACCGCAACTGGGGCACCTTTATGGAAGCGGAATTGGCGGTTTTGCAGGATATTGGGTTCACGGGCATTGACCGTCGGAAATTCTTTGGTTTTTCCATTTATAACAACGATTTAACCTACGAAAACAATAATGGTTTTGACAGCCAACAGGACTGGGGCGTAGGGCTTCATATCTATGGGAGTTCCAACACCATCACCCAAAAAGCCGATCTCAAAACAACAGGTGAAGATGCTTATGGCATCCGTATTGATGGTATCAAGAACAAATTGACCGTCTTAAAAGATACCCAGGTATCGGCCAATGGTAAGGATGGTGTAGGTATTGCCGTCTCTTACGGCCGTAGCCATGAACTGAACATCCAAGGGAATGTGGAAGCGACGGGTTCAGGCGGCAACGCATTACGCTTTGACTTTGGCGGTAACCTTTTAGGTGATAATAATGAATACCGCGGCTCATACTTCCAAGTAAATCAAGATGAAGATACGGAGAAATGGGAAAACGTCGATTCCAGCGTGATAGATGCGCTTAGGGGACCTTTGGCTAACAGTGTTGATATCAGCGGTAGCCTGAATGGCCGTAATGCCGCCATTTATATTTCTGACAATGCGTTCGTTAAAGAAATCAATGTCTTAAATGGCGCAACCATTACGGGCGACATTGTTTCTGAATGGTCTCCTTCGGAAAACCGCTATGGTGAGTACGGTGATGGGATGACTTTGTTCAAGCCAGCCAGTGAATCTGGCAGAACCTTACTGTCCTTCGGCTATCAAGCAGATGAAGACGGAAAAGCGACTGAGTATGCAGATGAGAACTTTGAAATGACCTATTCAGGGGACATTTCAGGTGCCGATGGGATCAACCTCCAGTTGGCTGGTGGTCAATTGACCTATGGTGGTGATGCGGTAGTCAATGCGTTCCAGGCAGAAGAAGACACCGTGTTTACGCTCTCCAACGGGACGGTCACGACAGAAACGTTCTCCAGTGAAGGTACGGTTGAGATGGCAGGTACCAGTGGCATTGCCATTGTGGGGGAAGAACCCCAGGCGCAGTTGGATAAAGTCACTGTCGCAGAAAATGCCGATGCCACAATCAATGCTGGTGAAGGTGAAGTAGAAATCAATGTCCTGAAGAACGAAGGCAATACCCTCTTTCAGGCCGATACGGTTAAAGAAGAACAGATTACTATCAATACTTACGAAGGCGAAGATGGCTCGACCCTGTCCTTGGATTTAAGCAGCAAGGCGGCAGACCAAATATCAGGCAGTTCAACGGAAGCGGCAATTGATCAAGGCGCGCAGGTCTTGGCTGTTGAAAACAATACCAATAATTCTGATCTGTATCTGCACATTGCCGAAGGGGAAATCAACGGTGAAATCAATGCGGTGATTGATGGCGACGGCAACCTCTTGTCAGCCAGTGAAAAGAAAAACGCGAGTGCTGCTGTCTTAAACCAGATTGCTGCCAATAACTTCCAGGTCTTCCGTGCCCAGATGAACGATCTCGACAAACGTATGGGGGATCTGCGTAATATGCCTGGCGAAAGTGGTGCATGGGCAAAAGTCATTGCAGGCCAGAGCCAGTATAAAAGTATGCACAATGACTATAAGACGTTGCAATTGGGTGTTGACCACCGCTTCGGCAATTTCTTTGGCGGTGTGACCGCTGCTTATACGGATGGTGATGGGTCATTAAAGCACGGTTCCACCGATGACAAGAACTACACGTTTGGCCTTTATGGTGGCTGGCTTGCAGAAGATGGCCAATTCGTCGATGTCACGTTGAAACACCACCATCTGGAGACCGACTATGACTTTAAAGCCAACAGCAAACGTTCCAAAGGCTCTTACGATACGTCGGGTACCTCTTTCTCTATCGAATATGGCTGGCGCTTAGGATTGGGCGATGCTGGGTACTATATCGAACCTCAGGCTGAATTCATGTATGGGCACTTGAACAGCACAGGCTTTACCACGAGCCGTGGCGTAAAGGTTGACCAATCGAGCATCAAGTCCAAAATCGGCCGCCTGGGTGTGGCTGCTGGTTGGGTTTCCCCTGACAAGAAAGGTAGTGTCTACGTCAAAGCTTCCGTCTTGAATGACTGGGACGCTGACTCGGTGATCCATACGAGCAAGAACGGGGCAAAACGCCGCTATCATGAAGACATGGGCGGTACCTGGGGGGAATTCGCTGTTGGTGGTACTTGGCACATCAACAAGAACCTCTCAGCTTACGGAGAAATGGAAACAACAGCCGGTAGCCCGGTCAGGACGACCTACCAGTTCAACGCAGGCTTAAGGCTCAATTTCTAAGGTTGGTAACAGATGTCTGACGCATTTTCTACATCCATGAAGCCGCAGGTTGAGGCATTGGCCGAGGGGCTTAAGAACAACATGCACCTCGGCATGCAGCTTTCTGCGATGAAAGACGGTTACGCTGAAATCACCCTCCCCTTAAAACCTGAACATGTAAACGAAGAACGGGTGATGGATACCGGTGTGATGATGATTGTGCTGGACTCTTGCATGGGCTTGGCTGCACGTTCGCTGGTTGATGCCGTCACATCCGGCGCTACCGTTGAGATGAAAACCAGCTTCTACCAGCCTATCTGCCAGGCAGGCCAAAGTGTGAAGGCCAAAGCAAAGGTCGTCTTCAAGGACGAGATGCTCTACCATTGCGAGGCTGACCTCTGGCTGGGTACAGAGATCATTGCCAAAGCAGTTGGCACATTCAAGGTCTTTTTGCGGGAAGAATTAATCAACCGCTTGAAGGCCAAGGAGTTTGCCTATCTGAAGCCAAAGTCTTAATCGCGCTGACGTGTCATAATATACATTCTGTGGTCAATTACTGAAATCCCAGCATGAACCTCTTCGATATCATAGGTCCTGTGATGATTGGACCGTCAAGTTCCCACACAGCAGGTGCTGTCCGTATTGGGCTTGTTGCCAGGAAACTCTTATGCGAACGGCCGGTCAAAGCAGAAATCGGTCTGCATGGCTCTTTTGCGATGACGGGCGCTGGCCACGGTACCGACCGTGCGATTGTGGCGGGACTCTTGGGGATCCAGCAGGATGATGCCCGTATTCCGCAGAGCCTGGAGTTGGCAAAGAAAGCCGGTCTTGAGATTGAGATCCATGCAGTCCATATCCCGAATGCCCATCCAAACTCAACCCGCCTGAAGTTGACGGGCGAGCATGGCCGCAAGCTGGAGATGACCGCATCTTCTTTAGGTGGCGGCAGGATTTTGGTCTCATCGATTGATGGGATTACAGCCAATTTCTCCGGCAATGAAAACACCTTGATTGTCCATGCCAACCATGACCGCCCAGGGTGTGTGGCGATGGTCACGTCGCTACTCGGCCAGCACGACATCAATATTGCCAACATGCAGCTTTACCGCCATTCCAAAGGCGGCAATGCGGTGATGATCTTAGAGTGTGACAATAAAATCCCGCAGGACTTGATTGACCAGCTCTCGAAGATTGAGCGGTTCCCTAAGGTGACGTATTTGAATAAAGAATAACTTCTTGTTCTGGAAATTGGATGTCATACTATTGAGCTTGAATCCTTTAAGCCCTCCCTGCTTTGCTCGGTGCTTGTTTTTATAGTCCACTTTATTGCACACATCAGTTTTGCCATCCCTTCATGCAAATGAAGGCTTCTGTGTTAAGGTGTCACAGAACATCGAAACAAAGCAAAGACCCTCCCATGCAACCACAAGACATTATCACGCACTTTGGTATGCAGCCGCATCCCGAGGGCGGCTACTACATTGAAACCTACCGCAGCGCTGGCACCATCCCTGCCAATGCCCTGCCCGATGGTTGGGGCGAACACAACTGGTCAACCGGTATCCTCTACCTTTTGAAGGCAGGCGACTATTCACACTTCCACCGCATCCGCCAGGATGAAATGTGGCACTTCTATCTGGGCGATCCGATGCGCCTTGCGATGCTTTACCCAGATGGACGTTATGAGGAAATCATCTTGGGCAAAGACATCTTGGCAGGCCAAAAGGTGCAGTTCACTGTCCCAGCAGGCGTCTGGTTTGGCGCAACGCCCTGCAAAGGTTCCGAATACGCATTTGTCGGCTGCACCGTTGCGCCAGGTTTTGCTTTTGCTGATTTTGAAATCGCTAAGAGAAGCGACCTGCTTGCCGCATACCCAGATCAGGCAGCAGCTATTGATGAATTCGGTCAGGGATAGCCGCCTGCAGATTCGCTTAAAGTGCCAACAGGCGTTTCCTTAAACTTGCCTTGGTTTGGAGATAGCTTTCAGCAATCGCCCGCGGAGTTTTAGCGGAGAGCAGCTCGAATGGTTTGCGTTCCAGCCATGCGGCAATACGTTCGTTGTTGCCTGGCGCAGGATGGATTAAGCCTGAAAAGACCGATTTCGAATCCACCGCACCTTGTGAGATTAAATACTCGAAGGCAGATGTGACCACAGGTCCCAGCGCAATGTAAATGATGCCCTTTGGGAACTGTGCTGTTTGCTTACCAAAGCGCTCTACACGGTTCCTTAAGAAGTCATTTTTGATAATGTCGGGGGTGCCGTTATAGTTTTCCCAAGCGCCCTTTCGCTTGTTGAATTTGAAAACCCCGTTCTTAAGTATCGAACAGCTCTGGATTAAGTCGTTGCGGTTTCCGAAAAGTTCTGCGCAGTCGGCAATGCCAAGGTATTGGTCAAGACCAATGGAGTTCAGCAGGTCGATCAGGTTCTTCCGCAGGCTTCCCGAAAAAGCGCCAGTCTGTTTGGCCACCTGAAGCGCCTTCTCGTCTGCCATCCCTGTTTTCAATGCATCTGAGAGGGACAGGATAGCATTCTGCACCTGTGTAAAGCCCGGTGTGATACCGACAATTGCCACGCGGGCCGCTTTGTTCACAAACTCAAAGGGAGTGTAGACCTCCATCAAGTCCGCTGTCTTGGCCATGCAGAACGTCTCTTGGATGGTTGCTTTGGATGGGTTGGATGGCAAGGTCAGCGCCGCATCCTTAAATTGCGCCAGTTCTGGATATTGCATGAAGACTCCTTGGATTCCAATCAACTCAAATGCCTTGCAGGCTACCAGCCGCCAACACCCCCGCCACCGGAGCCACCCCCGGACGACCCGCCTGACGAGCCCGAGCTGCCACCGCTGGAACTCCAACCACCTGATGAGCCCCCGCCGGACGAGCGTGAGCGGGTCTCCTGGCTCTTGGCAATCGCCATGTCGATCGCATCGTTGACCGAAACCGGTACGTTGTTGATGGCATCCGTCATCAATGCACGCATCTGGCGGGCATAAAGCAGGCGCTGCTGGGCATCCCATGCGTCGCTCGCTATCCCGCCGGCAAAGCCTGCTGGCCGTTCAATCCAGTTTGGCATATAGTTGAGTCGGTCTAAAAGTTCCCCATAGCGGTTGTTCCAAGCCTCTGCACACCCCAATGCAATGGCGTATGGCAGGATTTCCTCATACTTGCTGACACTGTCTTCCGGTGCATTGATCATGGCCAGACGGTGTTTTTCTGCCGTGTTGATATACATCTTAAGCCCTTCGGTAACCGCTTTATCTTTAAGTCCTTCTTCGTTCAGTACGCTGTTCCACTGGAAGGCAAAAAGTACCGGCAACGTCCACATCAAGGCATAGAAAATCGTGAAAACCAGGTCTTCGTCAAAGATGTAATAAAGGATTAAGAACGTAAAGGCGGCAGACGCTGCCCGGTATGACAACACCCAAAGGCGCTTCAAAAGCTTATGGCGGTTCTCTCCCCATGCCAGGCAGGTCCAGTAGACAAGCAACGCGAAAAGCCCGCTGATAATGCCTGGCATCCAAATCATATCCCATTTCGTCAGGTTTGATGTGAGCCCCGGATGCCAGATGTTGTCCAAGATGGCATAGAGTGCCAGGTAGCCTGCTGCCAATGCGACCACTGGGGTTCCCAGCCGCCAGGACGTATTGTCTTTAATCCGCCGCTTGTAATACTGGTACAGGTGTTTCCAAGCTTGGGTAAGCGATGGATGCGGTGTGTTGGGCTTTTTGCTGTTGTATCCCAGGATCAATGTTTTTGCACCACGGAACAGTGCTAATGCAATCGCACCGGCCATGCTCTTGGAGTTGGCACCTTCCTTTTCCGTCCACTTGAATGTCGGCTGGTCTGTCTTGTTGCCATCCATCTTGCAGTAACCCTTGACCGCTGACCAGATGAGGTCTGACTGCAGCATCACCGGCGTATATTTACCTTGGTCGATGTATGCAGCTTTGCCGGGTGAGAGATCGTTTGGTGGCGTAAAGAGCGGATGGACGATTTCCGGCCGGTTGCGCCTGAACCGTAGGAAGTACCCTCCTGCTAAGATGGCGATGACAAGTCCCAGGATCATCAGGAGTGCTTCGTTACGGTGGGAATTGAGCCATGGCCGCTCAGGAATGCTTACGACACCTTTTGGCCAGCCGACAACCACGGTAAACGCTTCCTTGGGCAGGAGCGTGCGGGTTGTGGCAAAGGACATCTCGCCTGTCATCTTGTAATCTTCCCCCTTCTCACCGGCGTGGCCGGTAAAGGCTTTTGTAAGGATCGGTTTGGTGCCATCAGGTAGTGTCAGGCTGAATGTCGCCTTGTCTACGGGGAATGAAACGTCTAGGCCAACGGCGTTGTAGTAGATTTCGTCATGTTCATCCAAGGAACGGACATGGCCGGTTGTCTTGTAGGTGATTTCATAGGTATGCACACCTTTGGGTACCCGCTTGTTTGGGTCACCAATGGCCATCCCTACCATCATGCCTTTGGTACTGTATTTGTTGGGGACATCTTCTCCGTCGAGTTTGGTTGAGAGCAGCTCAAAGCCGAAGTTGTAGAGGCCGTCCTCGTCGTCGCGCATCTTGATGGGATACGTCCTTGTAATCCCCCGGCGGATTTTGACGTGGTTGACCAGGACAGTCAGCCGCTCGGTTACCGTCATCGAGGCGTCCTTGTCAATGACCGCAGCGATGTCGTAGTTTAAGATCCGTTCTTTTTTGGCGGCGTTTAACCTGCGCTCTATCATAGCCGATGGCGCATTTTTACCGGCAGGCTTGGCTTGTTTTGGGGGTGTTTCGGCTGGTGTCGTGGGATCTTCGGTAAAACCACTGTCGCCGTTGGGATCCCAGTCTGATTTTTTGGTGACAACCGATTTTGCCCCATCGGTCACGCTTTTGATGGTACCCGTGACGTCGTTTGATTGGTCATCGGCATGTACTGGACCAAGTACGGTGAAGGCAAAAAGGCTCCAGATCAGCCAGAAGAGTGTGAACCAGGTTTTACGCGTTGCTTTCATATGCACAAGTCCTACCAAGCCCAAGAACATCTTATTATCACACGAAGGCCTGTTTTATTGCGGTCATTTTGGTACAGCAACTGTTGGTACACCTGTTGTACCAAAACATATTGTTATCCTATAAGCGTTTTCTTTGAAAACCTAATACAGTTTTAAGGATTTTTGGTACAACAGGTATCCACAACTTAGTTAATCCACTGGGTGTTTAAAATCCTATTCGTATACTGATAAGGACTATCTATACTTTAGTGTTATTTTAAATTCGGATTTTATAGGATTTTATTCAACATAAAGATTCATTAATAACAATGAAATATATATGATAGTTAATGTATATCATTCATTTTATATCATCAGGTAAAGACTGTGGGATCTTAGCGTTGTCATTAACATCTAATGGCTCTGTATATCCTGAATTCTAAATAATGGATAGTTCCTGTCATTGTGCTGCTTTCTCTACAATCAGAAGCAGGATTAAGCTTAACTCACGCGCATAAAGTTGCATTTGGTACAAAGAGTGTTGGTACAATGGCTGTACCAAACTGGAGGTCATATACCATTCTACTCACGGGAAGCAGAACGCAATACCATCGCGCAATTTACCGATAGGATTCGGATTTCCTTATTGGCTCTGCTATCCCATTTTGCAATCCATACAAGATGTCGGGAGGGTTCATCATGAAACGCTGGTTACTTGGATGCATCGCAGGCATCGCCGCATTGGGCATCGTCCATGCCGATGACCTTGGCCCTGCAACCGGTTATGCGCCCTTCCAATCGGCTATGGTCACCTACAAAAACGGTGTTACCAAGACCTTGAGGTGCAATACCATAGGCGTGCACTTTAGCCATTTCACCCTACACGAGGACGAAAACGTCATGATCTGCGGTGAGATGAAAGGAATCCCCCACCTGCTCTTTACCAAAGCCGCCTGGCTTGTCGTGGACTCGTTATATGCGAAGCGTGACGGCTCGCTGGTGACCCAGAAATACTTCGGCCGTGACTGCGCTGTTTTTGACACCGGCAACAATACCAGCGCCTGGCGGTGCCGTAGATGGCAGAAGCTCAAGAACGTCAGTCGAGTCATCATCTCCGGTAAAAGGTTGCCCTTTCCAGACAATGATAGGATTACCTATTACAAAGTCAAACTTCCAAAAAGGTAACGCCCTTACTGCGTCTCTTCCTTCTCAAGGATTTCTAGGTTGCGCTTAGCCTCTTGGCTGCCGAACTTGGCTGCCATCTGCCACCAGCGTTTGGCTTCCTTGAGGTCACGGTCAACACCCCTACCGTGGTAATACATCACCCCGAGGTTGTTCATTGCCATAGGCTCAAGTTGGCTGATACCCTTTTGGTACCACGTGATGGCTTCAGCATAGTCCTGCTTTAAACCGCCCTTGCCTGTCTCGTAGTAATAACCCAGGTAGACCGCAGCACGGCTGTCATCGGCTTCAGCCGCTTGTTTGAACCAGCCAAGAGCCTGATGTTCGTCCTGCGTCACAAGCCCAGCCAGTCCCATGTCATAGAGCCTGCCCAATTCACGCATTGAGACTGGATGCTTTTGCTTGGTATTTTCCTGGAGCATGGCGAGCCCCTTGGCTTTGTCTTGGGGATAGCCGCCTGTGCCATTTAAATAATGCACGGCAACCTCACAGCGGGCGTCCAGGTTCCCAGCGTCTGCTGCCTGCTTCAGCCAATAGGCTGCCTTGGTACTGTCCTGGGTCACTTCACCGGCACCGATCTCATAGAGCTTGGATAAGAAAAACTGCGACTCTGCATCGCCCGACTTGGCGGCATTGATGATTAAGTCAACCGAGTCGCCTGCACTGGCAGCACCTGAAAAAGCCAGCGACAAGGCCAAGCACCCAGCAACCAAGCATTTCGTCATTGAACGCATCTGATATCCCCTTTTATACATCTAGGCTGTTCTCGTTTAACAAGAAATCATAGATGCCCATTGTTGTAAACCCGTTTTCATCCCTTTGCACATTCATGACATCTTTGACGATGATTAGTTTCTTGAATGAGTCTTTGACACCCAACAAGGAAGCCTTTTCCTGTTGACGTTTGATTTCGTCTGGCATACTGAAGGCAGATTGCACGTAATAGCGTTTGTTCCCGAAGTTGGCGACAAAATCAATCTCAAGTTGCTGTCTGGCTGTTTTTCCATCTGGGGTCTTCTTTCTCGACTCGACAATCCCAACATCCACCGCATAGCCCCGTAGACGCAATTCATTGTAGATGATGTTTTCCATAATATGGTTTTCTTCATCTTGACGGAAACCCAAACGAGCATTCCTTAGTCCGATATCCTCAAAATAGTATTTGAGAGTAGCTCCGATGTATTTGCGTCCTTTGACATCATAACGGTGTGCAGGGCAGATTAAAAAAGCATCTTCTAAATAGTTGATATATTGAAGAATACTGCTACGACTAAGGGATGATTTCAAAACGCTCTTGAATGTTGCTTCAATCTTGGAAGGATTAGTCAATGAGCCAACTGCTGATGCTAAGACATCAATTAAATCTTCGAGTTCCTGGGTTTTAGTGATTTTGTTACGTTCAATGATATCTTTCAGATAGACCTCAGAAAACAGATTAGTAAGATATGTAATCTTTTGTTTTGCTGTCCGCATGGTAGCAACTCGAGGCAGTCCACCATATGTCGTATAGTCAGTCCAGCCATGATAGACATCACCTGGATAAACCTGCATAAACTCCTGAAAAGACAATGGATAAACATGAATCTCATCGCCCCTTCCTCGGAACTCCGTAATAACGTCTTTGGAAAGGAACTTAGAATTGCTGCCTGTTACATAGATATCAACATTATCGATAGGTAATAGCGAGTTGAGGACTTCAGCAAAATTTCCAAGCATCTGAACTTCATCAAGCAGGACATAGTATTGCCCATTGTCGGTAATGCAGGACTCGATATAGTCCAAGATAATATCAGGATCTCTGTATTTCCGGTTTTGTCGGCGGTCAAGGGCCATTTCAATAATATGGTCATCCTTAACACCCATTTTTTTCAGATAGTTCTTGAATAGACGAAAAATGAGGTATGACTTTCCACTTCTTCTAAGTCCTGTTACAACCTTAACCATACCGTTGTGCATTCGGATTTTTAGTTCTTCAAGGTATCTGTTTCTTGTTATTTCCATCCTTGCACCTTTGTCATTTATCGGTAGAAATACCACTTTTTGATAGTGACATCATAGTAAGGCATCTAAAACAAGTCAACGTCGCTAATGAAAGTTCTCGTCATATTGTGTGTGATTAGCACTATGATGCTCAAAAAAATGACAGCATAAATATTCTGTTTAAGATTCATTAATATTTTTTCAAACTGAGGTCAGGTAGACTGATATTGCAAAGGTGTTTGATTTACCAGCAACTGAAGTTTCTGCAGATTGCATGTTACGGAGGCAAGACCAAGGTTGATAGTATGGTTGCAGCCATCTTTTGCACAGACACAGAACCGTTTTGGGGGGCAGATTGTCATGCATTTGGTTTTTAATAGCTTTTAAAGCCATTGTTTCTAGTTATACTACTATGTGAACATTATTAAATTCTGGTAATAATGCCATTTTCTGGTAATGATCTCTAAGAGCGACAAACATCAAATCAATGCCGATACAGCAGGAAGCTGTAATGCCGCTATGACAACTTCTGGCTTGCGCAGGATGACGTGAGATAGGCACGAACCATACGGTTCGGTATTTCACTGGCCTCCTACTTCCTGAGTTTGTCTATATCGAAACCAAAGGTCGCTGAAAATCCCACCAGGGACATGTTGAGTTGCTCTCGAAAGCGTTGATATCCATGCTCTTAGGGATGTTCGTTGGCGTGAAAAGTCAGTACATCAATGGATTGGCTTTGTCAGACACATAGTCTACGACTTCACCGAACCTGCCGCAGAAAACTCAGTTTGTCATATCAACTTCGTCATCAATGTTAATGTGCCCTACACCGACAACCAGTGCTGGCCAACGGCACCGCCCCATTCTGGTTATAATGGCACAGGGAGTTAAACGCTAAAGAAGAGGATGGACAATAGGCCTGAAAACACCAACGATGTAGGCTGCTTGATTGGTGGGATCTCCCTGCTACGGGAAAAACAAGGGCGCCGGCATTGATCTCAATTATGAATTGATGACGCTTTGATCAGACCGTTCAGGCTTGTGGCAGATAATGATGCTGTAGCACTCATCATCCCCTCTGAAGGCATGGAAATTGTCATCAAGGGTGCGATTGTCTCAAGTTTCAGGAATTATTTTGGTTAAAACATGGCTAAGCAGTGTGACATCGCCTTGGTGGACTGTGACAACTTCTTTGTCTCGTGCGAACGGGTTTTCCGGCCGGACTTGGAAGGCAAGCCAGTTGTTGTCCTCTCCAGCAACGATGGCTGTGTCATCTCGCGCAGCAAAGAAGTCAAAGCGATGGGTATCAAGATGGGAGTACCCTGGTTCCAGGTCAAGAACCAGTTCCCGGACATCATCCCCTTTTCCAGCAATTTCCCGCTGTATGCCGACATCAGTTCGCGCGTCAAATGCCTCTTAGCCGAGTTCTGTCCTATCCAGGAAGTGTACAGTATCGATGAGTCTTTCCTTGATCTCACCGGTTTCAGCGACGTGTGGAATCGGGCGTTTGCCATCCGCGAGGCCTGCCGACGTCAGCTGGGTATCCCGGTGTGTGTCGGCATCGCTCCCACGAAGACCCTCGCCAAACTCGCCAACCATATCGCCAAGAAGCATCCCCGCTCAAGGGGCGTTTTTTCCTGGAACCGCTTAACCGATGAACAGAAAGACCGCATCATGGCATCGTTGCCTGTCGACGAAGTCTGGGGCGTTGGCAGAAGGCTCAATGAATCCTTAAACCGCCAAGGCATCAGGACTGTCCTTGACCTCGTCAAAGCCGACCGCGCCGTCATGCGCAGACGCTATGGCGTTGTGTTGGACCGTATCATCACCGAACTCAAAGGGGAACCCTGCCTTGATATCGTTGAAGTTCACCCACCGCGCCAGCAGATTTTGTCGAGCCGCTCGTTTGGCAAACCGGTCAGTGACTTTGAGGCCTTGGCCAATGCCGTTGCCTACCATGCTACCCATGTCGCTGAGTCGCTCCGTAAAGAAAGGACGCTCGCCAACTTGATCCAAGTCTTTATCGAGACTGACCGCTTTAAGACGGACAGGCCTATCCATTGCCCGCAGATCTGCCTGGCATTTGAATCACCGACGGACAACACGTCGACACTGGTGCGTAAAGCCGTCCAAGGCTTGGAAAAAATTGTCATGGAGAAGGTGTCTTACAAGAAGGCAGGCGTCTGTGTTAGTGAATTGGAACCCAAAGACCAGGTCAACCAGGATTTCTTTACCGAAGTCGACTCACCCGTGATCTGCCGCGTCATGGATGACATCAACAGGCGTTTTGGGTCGGGGACACTCAGGGTCTGCCGCAATGACCTGAAAAACCGCGACTGGAGACCCAAGACAGACAACATCTCCCCTGCTTATACGACGGATTTTTCACAGGTTCCGGAATGCAAGTGACCTGGGACAAAAGGTACCCATCCGATTGGGCTACAATACCCGTTCAAACAGACGTCTGATTACCCCACACGATGACGACAAAGACAAGAGAAAAAGCCCAGATCTCGCCCTTATTGGCATTGGTGCCACTCTGGCTCTTCTGGGGGTTCAATTTTGTCGTCATGAAAAAAGCAAACGACTTTTTCGCGCCCTCTTTTTTTGCCGCGATGCGCTTCAGCTTGGGCGCCCTGATCCTCCTGGCGGTTGCCTTTATCCGTAAAAGTCCGCTGCCGCCTAAACACCTCTGGCCGTGGATCATCCTTACCGGCGTCATGCAGATTGCCTTTTGCAATGTCGCAATCCATATATGCTTGAAGCAACTTGGCTCTGGCCTGGTGGCCGTTTTGACCTATACGTTACCGATTTGGGTCGCCATCCTCGCAAAGTGCTTCCTGAACGAGTCCTTAACCCTCCAGAAGATTGCAGGCATAGTAATCAGTATCACGGGAATCGGGATCCTGATGAACGTCGAACTCTCCAGCAACATCTGGGCAATCCTCTTGGGCGTTTCGGTTGCCGTCATCTGGGCGGTCTCAAGCATCATCATGAAAGCCAAGCTCATGGTCTGTGACATGATGGCTTTGACCGCCTGGCAGATGACAGCTGCTGCGGTGTCTTTGATCGGTTATACGCTAGTCACCGGCTCGTTTGACGCCGAGTGGTCGGCGCTTTCAATCGGGTGTATTGCCTATAACGGGGTTCTGGCATCTGCCGTAGCGTTTTTGCTGTGGTGTTATGTGTTGACCCATATGGAAGCCGGCAAAGCGGCAGTATCGGTCTTGGCAGTCCCCGCTGTTGGGGTGTTGTCAGGCTGCCTTTGCTATGGTGAACCATTGAGCCTGCCGATGGGGCTTGGCATGGTCTTGATTATCGGTGGGATTGTCTTGGTGCAACGCGCGAAAGCCCCCCAATGAAGAAGGGCTAAAGCACGGTTATGTGGGGAGTGTCCCCCGGTAGGTTATTTGTCCAGGAGTTCAGCCTGGCGTTCTTCGACCATGGCTTTGAGTTTAGGCCCTGGATGGAAAGTGACCACACGCCTTGCTGAAATGATTTTGTCTTCGCCGGTGCGTGGGTTGCGGCCTGGACGGGCGACTTTGTCGCGTAGCTGGAAGTTGCCAAAACCAGAGATTTTCACATCGTTGCCACCTTCCAGTTCAGAAGCAATGATCTCAAAGAACGCATCGACCAGTTCACTGGCTTCGCGTTTGTTCCCCGTCACATCGTCAATCACCCGGTCAATGAGTTCTGCTTTGGTGAGGGTCTTGTAGTCTTTGTTTCTGTAGTACATGGTAAAAATATGTCTCTGGCAGCGAAAGGTTGGTATTTTAAACGAAATCAAAGGTTTGTGGAAGACTTAAGAACGTGCCGTTATTCTGATGCCAATTAGCAGGCAAAATGCCTATTAAATTCCCTAATGGCCTACCGTCCAATCAGTTGAAAGGCACTTTACCAATCGCGGATGCCCTGTTGGTTTATTACAAAACACGCATCAAACCCTTCATCGGCTGTGGGTACGACAAAGCCTGCCTTGAATGCCAATACCCTTTCCCAAGAAAGCCCCTGCTCTGCCCGTAGGGCCATCCGGCGCTTGAGTTCGGCGTCAGGTGGTGGTTCAAAATAAAGGCAGACCACTTTGAAACCATGCTTTTTTGCTTTCTTAAGGAAACGTTTGCGCACCCCGGGTGTGCCGCTTGTGCGGTCGATGACAAAAGAAGTCCCTTCCTTAAAGTGGGCATTGACCTCTTCCCTGAAGGTTTTGTCCGCTTCCCGGAAGGCATCCTGGAAAATCTGCGCATAGGTCGTTCCCATACGCTTGGCCTTGTCCAGGATCAGCCGGTCGGTGGAGAGTTTGGGCAAAGGGGCTAAGACAGGATCCGTATCAGCAAACGTTGACTTGCCAGCATAAGGGATCCCGCAAAGCAGGTAGAGGGTGGGTTCAGTATCATGCATAAAATCCATGTTACCTTACCTTCCAGGCCAGTTCAAAATCCTGCAGATGAACCTCGGTTTCTTAAACACCTGTTCCGCCTAAATTTTGACAATATTGTGAATTTCTGGAATTTCAGGACCTGTGTGCTATGCTATTTTTCGAAGTTAGACGAAAGGCCACAAACGCCAGCTGGAAATAGGAATCGTATCCTGCAGCTGGCTTTGTTGTATGTACGCCTGCCGTCTGGCTTTTTGAACCGAAAACCAAGACGAGACGCCAATATGCTGAAAACTTACAGGAAACTGATTGCCGAATCCAAGCGCACAAAAGCCCTTGCAGCCGGTTGTGGCGTCAAGCAGGACTGGTTTACCCGGTTTTGTTTTTGGGTCGATCCTTTGATGATTACCCTTTTCCTGCCGCTGATTTGGCTGGTTGAAAAGGCAGGACCCATGGTACCACCGCCCAAGCGTTACGCCGTCATAGATGATGACGACGATGATCCGGGCACAACCGCTTGGTATACCGACTGAACACCAGGCTCGCCTGCCGACTGACATTTCCCATTAGCCCTTTATTTGCTCCCCGAAAACGGAGGAGAGAGTCCTTTTCATGCCTAATGACCGACGGCTTGGAAATGCACCGGCTTTTGCGCCCTGGTTTTATTGATGGCATCCCTTCACAGGGGGCCGTTTTCCATTTTGTCCAGACATTGGACGAAGACTTTTTTAAGGAGACCGTTGTGACTGAAGCAGATAAAGCAGAATTAAAGAGGATGTTCAAGGAACTTGCCGAAGAAACCGGCATGACAGTGCCTGATACCATGATCGAAGATTCTGTAAGGCTTGAACAGGAAGCGCGTTATTTTGTCGATTACCTGGATGCACGCTTTGGCGCACTGAAGATGGCAGAAGTCTACCGGATGCCGCTCCAGATGCTGATTGCCCAGACCCTGTTGGGGCAGATTTTTGCCCATCTGGAGCCGGACCTTTTCGATGAGATGGTCAAGGACTTGGTTGAAGGCGCGAAGTTTGAACGTGAGGCCCTTTTACAGCAGCAAAAAGGCCATCATCCAGACTGTCCCTGCTACCACCAAGGGGCATAAAGGCGGACGTATCTTTTAAATAGCGCCCATGAAGGGGCAATGGGTCAATCGACCTGTTGCCCCGTTTTCTTATTACCAGCCTGGCCTGAAACTCTTGGCCATGACGGAGCAGACCGGGTTCATTACCGAAGCACGGGATGCTGGATACTTGAATACCCAACTGTTGGTTGCACGTGGGGAGATAAAGTGTTTTTCATAGACGATGTATCCCCCTTCGTGGTACGAGATTACATACCAGCCCTTGCCATAGGTACTGTAGGCGGCGTCTGGATGCCGGCGCAGTGCTTCCCGGTACTCGCCCATTACCGTCTTGTCCAGGACGTTGTTCGATCCCCAGACCATGAACTCTGCCCCATACGCATCATGGAAAGACCGGCCATCATGGTTGGCGGGGGGTGGGTTTGCGACAAAGCCGTTGGGTACCAGGATAGAAAACCCAAAGCGCTGGTTGGCATATTTATGATAGCCTGCGCGCTGTGAGGCATAAGGGCCTGCTACGGCAGGCGCTGTGGCAACCCCTGTTACACCCACTGCCAGCATGGCGGCAATCAGGAACTTTTTCATTTTCTGCTCCCAAAAATAAAAAAGGACTGCCTTGGCAACCCAAGACAGTCCCCTATGCATTTCGGTTTGTTAGATGGTTACCGACGTCGTAATCAAGACATCACAATCGGCTTCGTTAATCGCATAGTGGATCGTGCTGCCGATTAAGTAGTCTTCCAGACGCAGGCGGTGGTGTTTGCCCAAGACCAGCAGGTCATAGTTGTTGACCTTCGCATAACTCAAGATTGCCTTGTGTGGGACACCGATTTCGAGGTGCGTCTTGAACTGGCGAGCAGAACCGAGTTTCTGTACGAGCTGATCCATTTTTTCCTGACCCTTGGTCTTGACCGAATTACGGTAAGCTTCAAGGACCGCTGGGTCGACGCTCGAATAGAAATTGAGGTCTGAGCTTGGGGATTCACAGATGCTCATCAAGGTGATTTCTGCATCATCTGGGATGAACTGCAGGGTTTCCTTGACCTGGTTGACGGAGACTTCAGAGAAGTCGACTGGTACCAGGACTTTCTTGTAAGGTTTCTTTTCGATACTGCGGATGATCAAGGCTGGACATTCACTGCCCTGGATCAGTTTGGCAGGGATATTACCAATGATCGGCAGGAAATGGTAACCCTGGCCATGGGCACCGATGACCAAGAGCGACGCTTTCTTTTCTTTGACGAGTGCTTTGATTTCTTCGGTCACATCGCCGGCACGGACGACTGGCGTGACATTGATACCTTCCTGTTCAGAGAGCTTTGCTGCCGTATCTTCCAAGGCTTTATGGGCTTCACTCTGAACCAGTTCCTTGTTGAGGATGGTGTTTGACGAATCCATGCCAAATGCACTACCCCTCTGTTCTAGAACGTGGACAAGAAGCATTTCGGCATCGCCTAAGCTTTTTGTCAGTGCAGCACCTTTTGCTTCAGCAATTTTTGCCCAGTCAGACAAATCGGTTGCGGTAAGAATAACTTTAGACATGGTATCCTCCTTTGTCGGTTTGGTAGATGTATGCGCGACACAATGTGTACTGCATTTAGTCCATTATAATCGCTTTATTCCATTTTTGGGTTACTTTCAGAGAGATTGGTGTACGCAATCCAGAACGTCCCTGCCTGATGGCTTAATCAGCAAGTCCCACACACACAAAATTCGTCTTGGCGTTCAGGGGCCAAGCCCCGGCGATTGTGCAGTTGTTTCGTGTTAATACGTCGCTATGCGCATTGTGGACGACCTCTCTTCTGCCTGTCTATACAGGCGGAAAACTTTCCGTTTCGTCTGCGGTTGCCCTTAGTGGATAATATTCAAAGGGTATTCTATGAATATTCTCTGATTGAGACTGCCGAGAGGCATTCCCAGCGAATATCAGTCTCTTTCCCGCAAAGCGCTTCCTTCTGCTAGCATTTGAACATAGTAGGAATATGGGGGAAACGATGAACGACACGATTGCAGACAGGATTAAAGGCTGCCTTTTCGGGCAGGCCATTGGCGATGCCTTGGGCCTTGGTACAGAATTCATGAGCCAAAAAGACATCCAAAACTATTATCCCAATGGCTTTACCGATTACCGCCAGATGATTGATGACCACCACCGTAACAAGTGGGTGCCCGGAGAATGGACAGATGACACCGATATGATGCTCTGTATTACCGATGCGATGATTGAAGACAAAGGGATCAATCCGATGACGGTCGCGGGGAATTTCCACCGTTGGTATGAAGGCACCCCTCTTGGCATTGGGCGCAATACCCGAAATGTCTTAAGGCAGCATGATTACTTGGCCAATCCTTTCAATGCATCGATGCGTGTCTGGGAAGCCACCGGTAAGGCCAATGCCGCCAATGGTGGCTTGATGCGTACTGCCCCGGTTGGCCTTTTGAATGAAAATGTCCCCCAAAACGCCGAAGCAATCTGTAAGCTGACACATGCAGACCCACGATGCATTGGCTCCTGTGTCATCCAATCGGTCATCATCAACCGCTTGGTCTGGGCAGGTGTTGCGCCCTCCTTTGAGGAAATCAAGGCCTTGGGCAGACAGTATGATGAGCGTATTGACGCCTACCTGGAATTGGCCAAGGGCGATCTTGCCGGACTTAAGCTCGACGACAGCCAGGCGATGGGCTACACGTTGAAGACATTGGGGGCGTCGCTCTGGGCACTCTTCCATGCCAAGGATTTTGCATCCGGCTTACTTGCCATTGTGAATGCTGGGGGGGATGCCGATACCAATGGTGCCGTAGCGGCCAGCCTTTTAGGTGCCAAGTTCGGTTTCAAGGCCATACCGGCCAAGTATGTTGATGGCTTGGTCCGTAAAGACAGGATGGCTGACGTGGCCGAAAAAATGATCCGCCTGCTGGCTTAACGTGTGGTGTCTGCTTCAACATTGAGAGCTGCGTAATGGTTACGCATGCGCTCTTTGAAAATTTTCAGGCTGGATACCGCCAGTTCTTCCCCGCCGATGTGATGGGAATATTTCACTGCATCCAGTAGGATTATCTCCGCGAAATTCCAGAAGGCGTCGAGCCGCATTTTGTCATCGTCTCCTGCAAAGTCATAGATGCGGTCGATGGTATCGCTGGCAAGGTTGTTGCAGAAGTCGTCAAAGTTTTTTTGTGGGGTCTTGGCCATGATGTTGCCCAAAAAATTTGAGGATACATGAGCCAATGGGAAATGCCTAGACCTTACAGTGATGGCGTTGTTAAAACCGTCGAGCAATTCTGCAAACTGGTGTATCCTTGCTCTCAGCTTAAGGGGCATCCTGTTGTCGATAGCACGATGTACCCTGAAGCCTTCTGTGGATAGACTGGACTTGGAGAGAGTGATGAAAAAACTGTTTTCAATCATTGCAGCAGTGATTCTGGCATTTGGGCTGGCGCTGCCGTCCCATGCTGGTGATTTTTCTAAAGCCCAGATGAAGAAAATGAGCACTTTCCTCTCGAACTTCACTGAGGTCGGGCTGAACGACTTCACAGCAAAGGAAGTGTTGGATCCCAGCAAACCGCTTGATATGATCCATTTCGCTATCAGGCATCAATGGCTGAACAATTTCCACAAAAACATCAAGCCAGACCATACCCCTTATGGTGATGTATCGATTGATGTGAAGTACGTCAGGGAAAGCCTGAAACGCTATTTTGACTATGACCTTCAGGGCACGCCAAATGTCCGCAATCCATACTACGAGCCAGACTGCACGAATTGCAAGCCATTCCTATACTATTCCGATGGTGCCCGTTATTATTTCGTCGCTGCAGATGGCGAACAGGCCTACTTTGCGCGGGTCACCCAGGCTAAGCGGCTGCCTGATGGCAATATCCAGATGAAAGGGGTTGTATACAACGCTGAAGACCCTTCTGAAGTCATGGGACCATTTACTGCGATTGCCAAGCCGCATACCTGGAATGGCAAAGCGACTTGGGCAATCATCAGCCTTAAGACGCAGTACAAATAGGCCATTTCATACGCAAGGAGTTATACCGCTTCTGAATGGCTCCGCATGGCGGCTGGTTTTGCCTGGTTGCCAGAAGCGGTATATGGCGGTTTCAGTCAACAGGCTGAAGCCCTCCCCATCTTCTCAAGTGTTGCCTTCGCTTCGGGATACCCTTGCGCTACTGCCTTCTCAAGCCACAGCATGGCCTTTTTATTGTCCTGCATAAAGCCGCCGTCATGGGTATATCTCTGGCTCAGCTTATATTGCGATTTGGCATCGCCTTTTAGTGCCTGCAAGAAAAGCTTCGCCAAATCGTCCCCATTTCCTGCCGCTCTCTGGCAACAGGAAATGGCTTTCTTGTCATCCTGTGGGACACCCACCCCGTAAGCACACGTATTGCCTAAATGGTATAGGGCATCTGTATATCCTGCTCGGCAGCCAAACGGGGCATTTTGACTAATCATTTCGAAATCAGGATGATCTAGTAAAATTGTCATATCTTGACAATTTTCAATAAAAAAACTTGTCATATTTTGACAAGACGAGCGGCGCAGGCTCGTGACTTCCCCTCCCCCTTCTTTCCCGTCATAAAACAGTAATATGGTGTATCCTAGCCCACGAGTTCTTAGGAAAAAGCATTCTGCTTCAAACGGTATCTTTTTCTAGGAAAGCCTTTTGCAAATCTACTGGTATAAGGAGTGGTGTTATGAAAAAGCTGTTCTCATTTATTGCAACGGCGTTTTTGGCATTGTGTATGGCACTATCCGCCAATGCCGGGGATTTTTCTGCTGACCAGTTGAAGAAAATGAGTACTTTCCTGTCGAATTTCACAGAAGTGAGGATGAACAATTTCACGGCAAAAGAAATACTGGATCCAAATCACCCTTATGAAATGATCCGTTTTGCCATCTGGCACCATAATGTGAACAATTCCGAGCGGACCATCAAGCCGCTCAATAGCCCGTATGGCGATGCAACGATTGATGGAAAGTATGTCAGGGAAAGCTTAAAACGCTATTTTGATTATGACCTAAAGAGCCTGCCGAGTGTCCGCGAACCCGAAGGCCAGTCGGGGTGTCAAGAGTGTAGGCCTGTCGAATATCATTCTGATGGTGTCCGTTATTATTTCCATAGGGCTGATGCGATGTCTGGTGGCGATCCCGTCTACTATACGAAGGTTACACTGGCTGAGAAGTTGCCAGATGGAAATGTCCAGATGAAGGGGCTTTTGTATAACGCAGAAGATCCTTCAGATGATGTCATGGTGCCGTTCGTAGCGCTTGCAAAGCCACATACCTGGAAAGGAAAACCGACCTAGGCAATCATCAGTATCATGATGGAATTGCGGTAATGCACCGATAGGGATACTTGTTCCCGGATTTCCACCTTTTTTCCCCTGTCGGGTTGCCGTCAACAGGAACAAGCATCTCCATTTAACAGTTAAAAATCACAATCAAAACATTACAAATAACATGATAAACAGAGGATAATTCTTTGATATAGAATAATAAATTATAAATATATTACAAGACAGATTATAACCATAGAATTGGTATAGCAACCATGAAGAATAAGTGCATCATTACCCTGCTAATGCTTGGGATTGGTCTGTGCTCAAGCCATGCGTTAGCCTCTGATGAAGGCTTGGGCGGTCTCTTTGAGACAAGCAGACACAATATCCGGATTACCTGCCCCAGCGAAGAAAACTGCCTCTATCAGGCATGGAACAAACCCAAGAAGATTGGCCAGGGAAAACCGGATATGGAAATTGCAAACGGGTCGGTCGAGCCTGGTGCTTATGCGTCAAGAATGTCGTTGACCTGTGAGGAATACAATTACGGATTTACGAAGGGTGACACCTATATCCGCGTCAGGACGGGACTCAACCGCAATGAGCGCTACTGTTTCCTGGAACGGCCGCCTAAGAACGCGGGTGACCTGACGGTCTATATCGATGCGGATAAAAGGAAAGGCCACTACAACTACAAGAAGAAAGCCCACTACTGGCTGTTCAAGAAATAAGGTTGTCTTGGCCTGAACGTATTGCGAACCTAAGTGTCCTCTATACGCGTACTCAAGGACCAGACGGAATCCGTCACGGCGCCCCATTTCGTCATTCTGTATATGTAGGCGGAGACAGAATCGCTCACCAAGTATAGCGATATTTTTCTGGCTTCCTCAAGAACCTACCGGATGCGTTTTAACGTATAGGTGTGCTTTGGTTTACCATGCCTGACGATATCCAGGGTAATCTTATCTACGATGTCCTCAGCCCCATACGCTTCGAAAGGCTTGGCATCTTCAGGCACAGTGAGGATGTATTCTGTTTGCCCTTTCCTGAAGTGGACGTCATGGTAATTGCCCGATGTGCTTTTCAGCCTGATGAGCGGCCTGCCCTTATGCGGGCGTTGAGTTGGGGCCCATTCCTGATAGACGAAATGAAAGGAACAGCGCGGTTTTTCTGTGATGGTAACGGTTTTCCCATTCAGGGCAAACGTGCCATCAAAAGCATTCGGACCACAGGCAAACGCTGTCGCTGAACAGGCGGCAACCACAAGGGTAGCAAAAGGTTTGAACAGGGCTCGCATAGTGGGACTCCGACAGAAAAACTGACCGCTGACAAGCTTATCACGGATAGGCATGCGCCTAATACCGCCCCGCATTCATTGGACAGCGTTTCGGTATCGAATACTTCAACGTCTTGGGATTGGCGGGGACAATGACCTCTTGAGGAGGGCGCTTTTTACCGCCTGTTGCCTCACACCCAATACAAGACTGCGTGCCACCTAAAATGGCTCGGTAAGTTATCTTCAGTGGATAGACTTCTGCGTCAGGCCGGCTGGCATCTAGTTCACTCCTGCCGAGATAGTCATTGACCTTCGTATAGGTCTGTGGCCCTTCATTGCGGGTACTTAAGACCTCAGTGTTACGGGTAAACACCTTCCCCATTTCAATGATCTGGCTACTGAAAATGTTATGCCGGTGCATCTTGGGGAACACGTAATAAGTATCAAAACCCGGCTCGTTCACCTCCTGTGGCTCTTCATGGATTTTCCAGCCATAGAGGTCTTTGCCAACCCGGATGAACGCACTTTTCCCAAAACCATCTTCCTGGTCGGTAATAAAACCGCCATGTCCCTTAACGGTTTTCATCCCGTGGAAATAGATGCTGCCACTTGTCATTTGCTCAACGGCATACATCTTTGCAGACTTGCCCTCTTCCATCTCCAAGGCCAACAGGTAATAAAATGTTGTCCGTTTGGGCGGATTCGAAATCGGTGCATGGAGTGAAACCGGTCGCCAGCACGCTTTGTTGCTGCCCGATACCGTCCAACAGTCGCCTTTTGCATTGTATTCGCTATGCGCCTGCCGCATGATGGATGATGCCAGGGCTTTGTATTTGGCTGACGCTACACCTGTCAGGAGGTTTGGAGGGACAGGGACTTCTCCGGCATGGACATTTAACAGACAGGCAATGCCACATGCTGCCAATAAAGCTTTGGGTACGGGATGCTTCACTTTATTCTCCTTTGAGCAACCGGCGTGAATTACCCACGCATGAATGCGCGGGCTTCGCAGGGCCGTAGCCCTGCTTCTAATGGGAACCATGATCCCTTATGGTAATCACGGAATACCATGGGCGTATCCACGACACCCCCATCGACTCCGAGTAGCTCAATGAGCCATTCATTGCCGAGTTCTTTTCTCCCGATGTTCAGCGCGCCGTTGACATCGGCATTTATCAGCCTGCCCTTAGCGGTACGGTACAGTCCCCGCTTGATGCGCCTGCCGCTGTACTGCAATTTCCTGCCAGCTTTGTAGCTGTCTGGCAATGGGTCAAAATCCAGGGCGGAAGCCTTTGATGTATAGCTTTCTTCGTGCTCAATGACCTCTATCCCATGCCGCTCAGCCTTGTACCGCAACTGCTTAATGAAAACATTATGCGGGAGCGATACAAAATTCTGGTTGCTCTGTTTCCCCATGTTGGACTTCTGCTTCCAGCCCGTACTGTGACCGACAACAATGGTGCCCAGCCCGTTGGCAATGCACCAGTTGACCACGAAACGGCTGATTTTGTGCTGGCAGTCCCCAATCTGACGTTCCCGTTTGAAGCCTTTTGCCGCAAAGTGTGCGCCTTTCTTCTTGGAACGCAATACCGCCATGTCCTTGTTGAATTTCTGGTTGATGGATTTCAATGCTCCGCCCTTGACCAGAACGGGTCTTACACCGGGTCTGGTCGCTATGATGGTTGCGAAGTTGTTCACCCCCAGGTCAATGAGACAGGAGTAATTACTGTTGGTTGGTTCTGTTTTTTCCGTTAATTCCTCCCTGTAAACCAGCTCGATGACAAAGGTGTTGCCCATAGGCTTGATCCTTACTTCACTGGCAATGACATCATTTTTCTTAGCGTTGAAAGGTTGGTTCTTGCAACACATGACAGGTAATGGAACAAAGCCAACTTCCTCCCATCCCGTGAGGTACAGCAACCCGTCCTTGATGGAAAAACCGTTGTAACCGACGATGAAATTACGGTATTTCTTGCAGTATCCAGGGAGCCGGGGTTCCCCTGTGTACTTCTCAGGATGCTTCTTGTAGTCCTTTGAACCTTTCAGGAACGATTTGAAGTCTTTGGCGATGACCTGCCCCTGACGCTGTGCGGACGCTGCGGAAGGCATGGCTCGGTAGTCCTTGGCGTAATGTTCCTTTAGATGGGTATCCAGTTCCGTTCGGGTTGGAAGACCTTTACCATCAAAGAAACGCTGGCGCAGATGGTAAGCAGCACAGTTGCCGAGCCGACGCGCAAGACCACACAGGATATGGCAGGCTTTACACCTGATTTTATCCTTTTGGCTGATGATGATGCGTTCTACGCGGCCGCCCATGGCTGTTCTCAATCCCTGTTTTATGTCATCCTGTCACAGCGTATACCCTGTTTTTGTCTATGCAACTCCAAAACAGGGTTTTGTTACAGACTTTTACAATTTTTTTGCCGCCCTGTATCCCATCCTTGAAAGGACGGGAATTAGGGCGGTCTTCTTAAAGGCTCTCCCACGGTTTGGAGAGTTCTACCGCACATTGGATGATGCCGACCATCGCTGAGGTCGATGGGAATGCGCTGGCAAACGAGTGGTCATCTATGGCAAGGCAGGAGGATAGGAGTCCCAGGTGGTTGCGGTAACCTAAAACCCGTTCAAAGGCGTCCCGCGCAACGTCGGTGTGTCCTAAAGCATTTAGCGCTTGGATCCACCAGAAAGTGGCAGTCAACGGGATGTTGGGCTGGGCTTTGTCTGCCTTTTCAGTGCAGCGGATAAAGTGGTTTTCTTTCAGTTTTTCCGTTACATAGTCGATGGTTTTAACGGTGCGCGGGTCATCTGTTGGGAGGAACTTGAGTACGGGGATGCGTAGCAGTGTGGCGTCCACTGTGTCGCCATGCCAGGTCGACGTGAAGGTACCCAAGCTTTCATTCCAGGCGTTTTCCAGGATCCGTTCATGGATGGTGGCAGCACGGTCGGCCCATTCCCTGGCAGATTCTCCCATATCGAGCATCTGGGCAATACGTGATAGGCGTTCACACGCAACCCAACACATGATGCTGGAATACGTGTGGACGGCAAGCTCGCCCTGACCCCAGACGTCGAGGTCGGGCTGGCGGTATTTCTCAAAGGCAATTTCCCCTAGGTTTTCGAGGGACTGGAACTGCGCTTTGCCTGCCGGGTGGTAGAGCCTATGGTCAAAAAACGCCTGCATACAGGCTAAGACAGCGGCACCGTAGCTGTCGTGATGCTCTGGCGTTTCCCAGATGCCATTGCCGTCTTTTGCGATGACCGTGCGCCGATGGATGTCATAGACAGCCTGGAAGGGCAGTCCATTGGCGTCGGCAATGACATTGTTTAGGTAATCTAAATAGCGCTCCATCGTGCCGGTGGCGCCCAAGCGGTTCAAGGCGCGTGTGACGGTTGCTGCTTCATGAACCCAGCTCAATGATGCGGTTGCGCGGGAGGGTTCCTGGCAGCCGCTGCCTAAGATACTGTGGCCGGCCACAATGGCGCCTGTCCCATAGAATGTGTTTAAGCGCAACGTGATGGCGGCGCGGATGACTTCATCCTGCCATTCCAGGGGGATTTCGATATTGTGGATCCAGTTGTGCCAGTAAGCGACGGTCTCTTCATAGGCATGGCGCCCATATGCTTTGGGCGCTTCTAAAAGTGGTTCGTCAGTGCCCATGACCAATGTGATGCTGTCTTCTAAAAAGAAAGCCTGGCCGTCAATCAAGGCAGGCAGTGGGGCATCGGTCGTGATGCGCATCCCTTGGCCATTGCCGTTGAAGGTAACGTGGTTGGCGCCGATGGCTTGGGTGGCTTGTCCACCTGCGGGATTGGCAGGATACGCGCGGATGGCAATACGGGGACGCCCGGCGACGCGGCGGATGATACGGCAGATGGTCGGTGGTGTGTAGAGTCGGCCGAACTGGATGTAGCACGGGGCAAAATCCACCGTTTCGATGACATTGTGGCTGTTGTCGGCTAAGCGTGTTACCAAGATTGGGGTATTGCGGATGTAGTACTGGTCTTTGCTGCGGACCTTTTCAAAGAGCACATCGATGAAACCGTCTTTGTTGGCGGCGCCGCACGGAGAGGTCAATGCATTACAGATTGGCGGGCTGTCAAAAAACGGGAAGCACCACCAGGCGATTTTTGCATTGCCATCGATGATGGCGCTTGTCGTTGAATTGCCAATTAGGCCTAGGTCGTGTAGCTGCATAGGGATTCCGGGTGTGCAGTTGGTGCTTTGGAAAGCATATTCTCTGATTTTATACGCTGGGGCAGTCCCTGTACATTGTTGAACTTCGAGGGAACTGTTGTGATGTGGTTGCTTTCAGTGCCAAGATATAGTATTTATTAGCTTTCAGCTGACGCATATTCCATACGGTCGGTTTTCAACGTCACTTTTTAAGAAAGGCGGTTAGCGTGAGGGCATTCCTGGTAGCGTGTTTCCTAGCATTGCAGATGCCGTTTGCATTTGCAGATTGGGAAGGTGTCGTTGAAGAGGTGGTTTCCGGCGATACGATGAAGGTCAATTATGAAGGCGGGCTCTACTATGTCCGGCTTTATGGTGTGGCATCACCGAAACTCAGCCAACCTTACGGTGCGGCGGCCAAGGAAGCGGTAAGCAACCTTGTGTTGGGCCGTTCTGTGGATGTGCACCGTATGTACGCTGACGGCAATACCGATGTGGCGATTGTCTATGTCCATGACCAGTACAGTGTCCAGGCACATTTGGCAGGCGCTGGTTTGGCCTGGGTGCATAGTGGGTCGTGTACTGATGAAATCTGCACGAGCTGGCAGTCGATGCAGCAGCAGGCGCGTGATGCCTCCTATGGCCTGTGGGCAAGTGCCAATCCTGTGGCGCCTTGGAACTGGAAAGTCCAGCCAACGGTTAAGAAAAAACCGGTTGTCGTCAAGAAAAAGAAACCCGCAAAACGTATTGTCCGCCGCCGCGTAACACCGGTTGCTGCACCTGCTGTGTCCGCAGCTGAAGTGACGGCAGCACCATCACCAATTGCCACGCCAACCCCTGAGGTTGCGGTTAAGAAAGCTGTTCCATCGCCAGTTCAGACGCCAGTGGTTGCCCCTGAGGCCAAGCCATGAGTGTTGGAGGTATTGAACGCTTGGGGTGGCGCTGATGCAGGTCGCCTCCACCGGCATTAAGGCCATTTTTTTTGATATTGACGGCACCTTAATCAGCTTTAAGACGCACACAATGCCTGAATCGACGCAACAGGCATTGCATGCCCTGCGCGAAAAGGGTATCAAGCTTTTTGTTGCAACGGGGCGGGCACCGCTTATGATGCCGTTTTTGGACAAATACTTCCAGTTTGATGCCTACCTGACCCTAAACGGCCAGTACTGCTATACGCCGGAAGGTGTCATCCGCAAGCAGATGATTGATCCCGGTGAGATACGCAAACTGAAAGTGCTCATTAAGAAACACCATTTCCCGTGCCTTTTTGTGCATGAAAAGGGCGGGAGCCTGAATTTCATCGATGATCGGGTACGTGAACTTTTCCGGATGATCAACTACCCGTTGCCAGAGCCCAAAGACTTGGAAGACTTCCCGGAGGATCAGGTTCTGCAGTTTGTGATTTTTACGCCTGGTGAGGTGGTTGAGCGCGTCAGGCAGGCGTTGCCCCGCGTCAAGCTGACACGTTTCATGCGGACATGCTTTGATGCGATACCGGTTGGCGGTGGCAAAGATATGGGCATCCAGGCAGTTATGGATTATGCCCACATCAAGCAGTCCGAGACGATGGCCTTTGGCGATGGGCATAATGACATTGCGATGCTTAAATTCGCCAGAATCGGCGTAGCAATGGGATCCTCAGAAGACGAGGTCAAGGAAGCGGCTGACTTTGTGACGGGTTCCGCAGACGAGGATGGGATTGCAAAAGCCCTGCGCCATTTTGGGCTTCTCACTTAAAAGTCCGCACCTTCCCGTTTTTTTAGTCGTAAATGCGTGAAAAACATGCTGTATAGGCTATAATCTTGTGTTTATATGGGCGGGGTATCCTCGGAACCCGGCATACTGTTTTGAATTTTTTGGAATGAGCGATTCGGTAATGAAAGCAACGTTGACGTTTGATGACGGAACCCCATCCGTTGACCTGCCGGTCTATAAAGGCACCATGGGACCTGACAGCATTGATATGCGTTCCCTTTTCCAAAGTACAGGCAAGCTTTCTTACGACCCTGGTTTCATGGCAACCGCTTCCTGCCGTTCTTCCCTTTCTTATATTGATGGGGATAAGGGAGAGCTGCTTTACTGTGGCTATCCGATTGAAGAACTGGCGATGAAATGCAATTTCATGGAAACCAGTTACCTGCTGTTACATGGCGAACTGCCTACCCAAGAACAGTATGACAGCTTTGTGAAAGACATTGCTGAATACTCGATGGTGCATGAACAGATGCACTTCTTCTTCAGGGGCTTCCGCCGTGATTCGCATCCGATGTCTCTGTTGGTGGCCATCGTCGGCGCATTGTCTTCGTTCTACCATGAACAGGTTGATTTGAGTAGCCCAGAAGACCGCAACCTAGTCGCCATCAAGCTTCTGGCCAAGATCCCAACGCTCGTTGCGATGTCTTACAAGTACACTGTGGGTCAGCCTTTCGTCTATCCACGCAAAGACATGTACTATACGGCGAACTTCATGCGCATGATGTTCTCCACCCCGATGGAAGACTATAAGGTCAATGATGTGTTGGTCCGTGCTTTGGATCGTATCTTCATCCTGCACGCAGACCATGAACAGAATGCGTCGACCTCAACGGTTCGTCTGGCTGGCTCTTCTGGTGCCAACCCATTTGCCTGTATCGCAGCTGGTATTGCAGCGCTGTGGGGGCCTGCCCATGGTGGTGCAAACGAAGCGTCCCTTGCGATGATCAAGCGAATCGGTTCTGTTGAAAACGTTGCCCCATATGTCAAGTCTGTGAAAGAGGGCACGGCAGGAAACCGCCTGATGGGCTTTGGCCACCGTGTCTATAAGAATTACGATCCACGCGCAACGTTGATGCGTGAAACCTGCCACGAAGTGCTGGAAGAACTGGGGCTTAAAGACGATCCTCTCTTTAAGATTGCACTGGAAATTGAACGTGTGGCCTTAGAAGACGATTATTTTGTCAAACGCCGCCTTTATCCAAATGTCGATTTCTATTCTGGCATCGTCCAGTCGGCACTGGGTATCCCATCGTCGTTCTTCACCGGTATCTTTGCCTTGGCAAGGAGTGTCGGTTGGATTTCCCAGTGGAAGGAAATGTTCTCCGACTCCGATATGCGTATCGGCCGTCCACGGCAGCTTTACACGGGTTCCCCACGCCGCAGCGTCCCAGAACGCAACGTGAAGTAATCCAGCACATTTTGTGCATTCCCAAAGCACCCTCTGACCATGTTTGTTGGCAGGGGGTGTTTTATATCGTCTATCCCTAGTCGGCTTTTTACTGTAACAGGGTGCAATATTTGTAATTAAGTATTGAAATACGCCTATCTTTTCCGTACATTTATCATAGTGGTATCCCACGGTAATTTTTTCGAAAAGGAATAAGAAAAAATGGCAATCATCGATCTGGTTAAATGGAACGGTAACCCCAACCTGATGGCTTGGAAGTTCCCTTCCGAAGAACTGTCCACCTGGACACAGCTCATTGTCAATGAAACCCAGGAAGCCTATCTGGTAAAGGGCGGTGTTTATGAAGGCCCATTCCTGGCAGGGCGCCATACACTGAGCACGAAGAACATTCCTCTGCTGACCACACTGATGGGTTTGCCTTTCGGTGGCCAGTCTCCGTTCTCCGCGGAAGTCTGGTATGTCAACAAGCAGACCAACATGGATATTCGCTGGGGCACGCCGGATCCAATCCAGCTGCAGGATCCACAGTATAAGATTGTGGTGCCTGTCCGTGCGTTTGGTCAGTATGGTATCCGTATTTCTGATGCGAAGAAGTTCCTGATGAAACTTGTCGGTACTTTGCCGGCATTCGACACGGAAACCATCGCCAATTACTTCAAGGGTATCTTTACGACCCGGATCAAGACGGAAATCGCCAATGCCATCGTCAAACAGGGAGAATCCATCCTGACGGTTTCAACCCGCTTGGAAGAACTCTCTGAAATGCTCAAGTCTTCCTTGCTGCCGAATATGGATGAGTATGGTGTTGCGCTGTCGAACTTCAGCATCATTTCCATCAATGTTCCAGAAGACAACCCTGGCTACAAGAAGCTGCAGGAAGCGCTGGCTAAGAAGACCGAAATGGATATCATCGGTTTCAACTACCAGCAAGAACGTTCCTTCGACGTCATGCAGACGGCTGCTGGCAATGAAGGCAGCATGGGCGGCATGATGGGAGCTGGTATGGGTATGGGCATGGGTGTTGGTATGGGTGTCCCAATGGGCAACATGATGGGCAACATGGCCGGTCAAATGAACATGGGCAACCAGCAGCAGATGGGGCAACAGCAGATGCCTGCCCAGCAGATGCCACAGCAGCAGGCTCCTCAGCAGGCTCCTCAGCAGCCAGCAGCTTCCCAGGCTGGGTACCAGGATAAAATCCAGATGCTCAAAGAACTGGCTGAACTGAAAGCCCAGGGTATCCTGACCGAAGAAGAGTTTGCTACCCAGAAAAAACTCATCCTCGGTTGATTGAAGCATTTTTGCTTCGCGTGATGTGTGTGGAAGGCAGGTTACCTGCCTTCCAACAGGCGTAAAAAACGCAGTACTGTTTGAAGTGCGCAACTAGAAGCAGGCCAGATTGTAAAAGTCTGTTTCAGTGATTGTGTTTGGCGGTCATTGCGGTATGTTTGACGATAACGGAATTTAATGATTGGCTTTTCAAAGAGCCGGGTTAAATGACCGCATGGCAGTGTACGGCCTTCTTGGGAAATGGATTGGCACGACGAAAGCCCTTAAGCAGGCGGGGTTTAAGGCTTGGTGGGCGATCCCCACTAAGCCCAGATTGAAACCCTTTGTTTTTAATCGTTTCAAACTGCTCATCATAAGTGAGGAAAAGAAAATGCAGAACCGAATCCCTTTGTTTATTGCTGGCGCTGTTGCGTTTGCAGCATCCATCTTGATTCCCTGGTTGGTGATTCCAACTGACCTGTGGAATACCGCGATTTATGCGAGTGTCGTGTTGCTGGCCATCTCTACGTCGCTCATTTTTGTTGCCCCTGTCCTTTTTGGTAGCCGGGGTAATGCAGGTGGTATTGCCGCCATTGGCCCATCCTTTATGCTTGTTGTCCTGATGGCTGTCTGGTCATTGGGCATCCTGATTGCGTCTGTTACTGTCCTGCCGGTTCAGTGGGTATGGGCGGGCAACTTGGTGACGGTTGCAATTGGCATCTGGGGGATCTTGGCAATCAATGCGGCAGTTGGTCACGCCAACCGTGATGAGAAGCGAGACTTGGACAGCCGGATTGAATGGAGCAGCATGTGCAAGCTCCTGCAGCAGCGCTCAAGCGATGTTGATATGAAAGCGACATTAGGCCGACTCTCAGAAAAGATCCGTTTCAGCGCATCAAGTATCGACAATGTCGCTAAGAGCGAAGAAACTGAAATTGAAACCATCATCTATAACACATTGCCAGCTGAAATCGGGAAACCGGAAGAATTGTCCCTGGCAAAACAGATGATTGGTAAACTTGAAGAACTGCTCTTGATCAGGAACCAGAAGCTGCAGATAGCGCGTTCGAAATTCTGATTGCAATGCCAGTGCCGGGCTTGTCCCGGCATGTCATTTTTTAGGTGAGGTACATCCGATGGGAGAATCCCGTAAACCTGAGTATTCCTGTACAGCCTGTGGTGCCAAGCTCCAGTATTCGCCAGGCTCACAGTCGCTTCAATGCCCTTATTGCGGTGCCAAGGTTGATATTGCAACTGGCGAGAAGACACCAAGTGCAGGGGATTCCAAGTATGTGGTGCCCCTGTCGGTTGACCGCCAGCAGCTTCAGAATGCAGCCTACCGGTATATGTTTTCGCAGGAGGATGCGCCGGACGACATCCTCGATTACGCTACGTTTACCAAGACCAAACTGCGCTATGTTCCTTGCTATGTCTATCAGGGGAGTTATGATGCGGTGTGGACAGCTTCTTTCGGGTATGACCGGACCGAAAGTTATATGGTCAACGGTAAGGTCCGTACCCGGACGGTGACGGATTGGCGTCCGGCGAACGGGCGCGATTTTGGTGACTTTGCCGTGATGTCGTACGCGGGTGAACCACTGCCTGGTCAGGTTGTTGGTATGCTTGAAGCGTCTTCTGGCCCAGAAAACATGAAACCGTATGACCCCGCATACCTGATTAATTCAGATGTCAGTGAGTTTGCGGCAACGGCTGAGGAAATCTACCAGCGTGATGGGGAGTCCAAGGTCAATGCGGTCATTGAACAGAACATCTACAAGCATGCCCAGGGCGACAGGCAGCGAGACTGGCGTTGGAAGAGTAATGTCCAGAAGGAATCAATCCCTGTCCTTGTCCCGATAGGGCAGATGACGTTTGAATACAAGGGAAAAGAATATACCGTCTGGTGTGATGGGACTGATGAGGGTGTCTTTACAGGCGATGAACTGCCGGTTGATACGACCCGTAGCAAAAAGCTCATGCTCGGTCATATCCCATGGGTCGGTACCGTTGTGGGGGCGATTGCCGGTTATTTCCTCTTCAGTGAAACCTATACCTGGTGGGCGTTCGTTGTGCCAATTGTGGTCATGCTCCTGTATTGGTTCTTAAGGCGTTCCAGTATCCGTGGGTATTCGCGCCAGTTAAAGCAACGTAGCCTCACCAACTTCCAGATATCGAACAATATTTCGAACGAAGATGCTGAGACGATATCGAAGAACCTGAAGGCCCCTGAAAAACCGCTGCTGTTGTCGCTGACGGCTTTTGACATGATTATCCTGCCGGCACTGCCTATTGCGTGTTTTGCCATTTCATGTGGCCTGCAGCAGGCTTTCCCGACAAAACATACCCCGTCGGCACCTGTTAAACGCGTGAAGACGGTGGCTCAGGGATCGCCATCGGTCATCAGGAAAGATTCGGAAACGCTCTTTGCAAAGCAGAACGCGACAACGACACAAAGCCTTGAAGCAGCGCAGCAGAAGAACAAGGCAGCCAATAGCCGGTTTACCAATATCTGGCGGCAGATTCCTGCGGATAAGCGCCAGTCCCTGGCGCAACAGGTGAAGGGAATAGGCAAGCAGATTAACGAAACCTGTAAGCAAGAAGCCCTGCAGGGAACCGATGCGACAGGACAGAAGATGCTTTACCTGAACTGTACAACGCAGAAGTTGAACCAGCTGTCGAATGAATTGCAGAAATTTACACAATAAGTTGTTTTAGAAGGCCCTGGCAAAATAAGCTGGGGCTTTTTACTTTTGGCGCTAAAATCCTGGAAGAAACTTCCTGTATGGGTATTTCCCATAGCGGGTATAATCGGAAAGTCTGCTTAAGCGTTGTCTTGGGCAATCCATGACCATGAGGAAAGGCGGTAAGTAATGTTAGGTTATCGACGGGACTCCTACCTTTTTGCGGGAAATGCACCTTATGTTGAGGCTTTGTATGAGTCTTGGCTTGAGGATCCAGCCTCAGTGCCGGCAGAATGGCGCGATTGTTTCAATGCCATGCAATCAACCCCTGCGGTTGATGGCAGTTTACGTACCGATGTGAGCCATGCGCAGATCCTTGCTTCCTATGTCGAGCGGGCAAAGCACTCCCCATCACGCATCAATGCGGCATCTGGCAACCCGGAACTGGCAAGAAAGCGCATTGCGGTACAGCTTTTAATTTCTGCGTACCGGTTCCAAGGTACCTTTAGGGCAAAACTCGATCCCTTGGAACGTTTGCCCCTGCCTGAAATCCAAGAACTCGATCCGTCCTTTTATGGACTTACCGAAGCGGATATGAGCCTGAGCTTCAACATCAGCAATACCTGGTTCGGCCAGGAAGAAGCAACATTGGGTGAGCTGATCGGTTTCCTCAAAGAGACCTACTGCCAGTCCATTGGGGCTGAGTTCATGTATATGAGCGACGATGCGCAAAAGCGCTGGCTCCTTAAGCGTTTGGAATCCACTCGGACGAACCCGGGGTTTAATGCGGCAGAAAAGCGCCATATCCTGGAGGACTTAACTGCAGCAGAAGGGCTTGAGCATTATTTGAACAACCGCTACGTGGGGCAGAAACGCTTCTCTTTGGAAGGTGGCGAGAGCCTGATACCGGCACTTGATGAAGTGGTGCAGCAGGCAGGCCAAAAGGGCATCCAGGAAATCGTCATCGGTATGGCACACCGGGGGCGCCTGAACGTCCTGGTCAATGTAATGGGCAAGCTGCCGTCAGAGCTTTTTGCTGAGTTTGAAGGGGCACCCATTGGTGGTGAACTTGTCGCGGGTGATGTGAAGTACCACCAGGGCTTTACGCGTGACATTGCAACGCCTGCAGGACCTATCCATCTTTCGTTGGCCTTTAACCCATCGCACCTTGAGATTGTGAACCCCGTTGTCGAAGGGTCGACGAAAGCACGCATGATGCAGCGCAGTGATCCAGATGGTTCCCAGACGATGGCGGTCTTGATCCATGGGGATGCGGCCATTGCCGGTCAGGGGGTCATCCAGGAAACCCTCAATATGGCGCAGACGCGCGGGTATGGGACCGGTGGGACGGTGCATATTGTCGTGAACAACCAGATCGGCTTTACGACATCCGACCCACGTGAAGCCCGTTCATCCCTTTACTGTACGGATATCGCCAAGATGATTGAGGCGCCAGTCCTCCATGTCAATGGTGATGACCCTGAAGCGATTGTCTTGGCGGCCCGGATTGCGCTGGACTTCAGGATGACGTTCAAGAAGGATATCTTTTTGGACATTGTCTGCTTCAGGAAGCTGGGGCACAACGAACAGGATACGCCGGCAATGACGCAGCCTTTGATGTATGCGCGCATTGCGACCCATCCGGGTGTCCGCAGCCTTTATGCTGCCAAACTGGTGGAGCAGGGTGTCGTTACTGAAGACGATGTTGCCGCCATGGTGGCCGCTTACCGGGCGAAGATGGATGCGGGTGAGCCGTTTGTCAATCCGGTGATGACCCAGGCGCGGGTACAGTCTTTGGAACAGGCGCAAGCCAATGCACAACAGGGGCAGTCGGATGCGGTGGAAACGGCCTTGCCGCTGGCAGAATTACAGCGCCTGTCTGAGCGCATTACCGACATCCCGGACTGGGTGCAGTTGCACCCATTGGTCCTGCGCGTGATTGAAAACCGCCGGTTGATGGGACGCGGTGAAATCCCGGTTGATTGGGGTATGGGCGAGCACTTGGCTTATGCGTCGCTTGTATCAGCAGGCTACGCTGTCCGGCTGACTGGTGAAGATTCCGGGCGTGGGACGTTTGTGCACCGCCATGCGATACTCCATGACCAGGTGCCGGACGAATACAACAACCTCTTCTATATCCCTTTGCAACATGTTTCGCCAGACCAGGCCAACTTTACGGTTATCAATTCGGTGCTTTCTGAAGAAGCGGTGCTGGCTTTTGAATATGGTTACGCGACGGCTTCCCCCAATGCTCTGACCATCTGGGAGGCGCAGTTTGGTGACTTTGCCAATAATGCCCAGGTCGTCATTGATCAGTTCATTACTTCCGGTGAAGCGAAATGGGGACGGCTGTGTGGGTTGGTGATGCTCCTGCCACATGGGTATGAAGGTCAAGGGCCTGAACATTCGTCGGCAAGGCTTGAACGTTACCTGCAGCTTTGTGCGGACGACAATATCCAGATTGTCCAGCCGACGACGGCTGCACAGATTTTCCATGTCTTACGGCGCCAGATGCTCCAGAAGCAGAAAAAACCATTGGTTGTGATGACACCGAAGTCGCTCTTAAGGAGTAAGGATGCGTCGTCTAGCTTGGAAGAATTCACGCAGGGTGGCTTTAAGCCGGTTTTGGGTGAAACGGATCCAGCGGTTGTTGCATCGGGCGTGACAAGGCTCCTTTTGTGCACGGGGCGCGTTTATTACGACTTAAGCCATAAACGGGAAGAACTGGGCCGCTATGACACAGCGATTGTTCGATTGGAAGAACTCTATCCGTTCCCACATGAGGCGTTGAAAGCAGAGATTGCACGTTATCCGGCTTTAACGGAAGTCGTCTGGGTTCAGGATGAACCGAGGAACCAGGGCGCATGGATCCAGATGGTCAAGCCGGTTTTGGATTGTATGGGACAGGGGCAGGCCTTATCGTGTTCCAGCAGGCCGGCATCATCGTCCCCTGCGGTCGGATACTTTAAGAAACATGTGAAGCAGCAGCAAGATTTGGTCAACGCGGCGTTTGAGGCGGATCTCGAACCGGTGACGGGGCGCTAAGACAGAAATCAAGGTGGAGAAGAAAGATGGCAATATTGGAAGTGAAGGTTCCCCAGCTCTCGGAATCGGTTTCTGAGGCAACGCTTTTGGAATGGCATAAAAAGGTTGGCGAAGGTGTGCGCTTGGATGAAAACCTGGTCGATATTGAGACGGATAAGGTCGTCCTAGAACTGCCATGCCCGGGCAACGGTGTGCTGGCTGAAGTCCTGAAAGAAAACGGTGCAACGGTACATTCGGGTGAAGTTATTGCGCGGGTGGATGATTCGGTGGCTGTGGCAGATGCTGCGCCTGCTGAGCCGGTTGCCAGCCAGGTTGCACAGCCCGTTGAAGAAGCCCAGGCCTATCCGTCCGGTATTGTGATGCCGGCGGCGAAAGCCATGATTGCGGAAAACAACCTCAATGCAGAGGCGATTACCGGTACAGGAAAAGGAGGGCGTGTGACCGTGCAGGATGTACAGCGGGAAATGGCAGTGTCACCGGCTTCAAGCCCCGTTCCTGCTGCACCTGTCGTGCTGGCTGATGATGTGGGTAATCGGATTGAAGACCGTGTGCCGATGTCACGGCTGCGTGCCCGTGTTGCCCAGCGTCTCATCGAATCGCAGCAGGCAACGGCTTCGGTGACGACTTTCAATGAAGTCTGCATGAAGCAGGTTTTAGACATGCGCAAGCAACATGGTGAAGCTTTTGAAAAGGAACATGGCGTCCGTTTGGGCATCATGTCCTTCTTTGTGAAGGCGGTGATTGCCGCTTTGAAACGTTATCCGATTCTGAATGCTTCCATTGACGGGAGCGATATTGTTTACCACGGCTACTATGATATCGGGATTGCTGTGAGTTCTCCCCGGGGGCTTGTGGTACCCATTTTGCATGATGCAGACTTGATGACGGTTGCTGAGATTGAAAAGGCGATCCATGACTTATCGGTCAAGGCCCAAGAAAACCGGTTGACTATTGCAGACCTCACAGGCGGTACCTTCTCGATTTCTAATGGCGGTGTTTTTGGTTCGATGCTCTCAACCCCGATCATCAACCCGCCGCAGTCGGCTATTTTGGGTATCCATGCGACGAAAGAACGTCCCGTTGTCGAAAACGGTGAAATCGTCATCCGCCCAATGAATTACCTGGCGCTTTCTTATGACCACCGCTTGATTGATGGTAGGGAAGCAGTCCTCGCATTGCGTACCATCAAGGAGACATTGGAAGATCCGGCGAAGCTGCTTTTGGATATCTAAGGAGTGGTTATGGGAAGTGATTATGATGTCTGCGTGATTGGGGCAGGACCTGGGGGCTATATCGCGGCCATTCGCGCAGCGCAGTTAGGCTTAAAGACGGTCTGTATTGACGACTGGACGGTCGATGGCCGTCCTGCGCCAGGAGGGACCTGCACGAATGTCGGCTGCATCCCATCGAAGGCGATGCTTGAGGCTTCGGCAAAATATGAAGAGGCCACGTCACTTTTCCCAAAGATGGGGATTACTGTAGGAAACCTGGGTTTGGATATGGCTAAGATGCAGTCGCGCCGTGCATCGACAGTCAAACAGACCAACGAAGGGATTCTGTGGCTTTTCCGGAAAAACAAAATCACGTTCATCCATGGCAGAGCGCAGATCCAGGGACGCCAGGGGCAGGCATACCGTGTATCAGTCCAAACGGAACAAGAAAAGGCAGTTGTTGCCAAGCATTTAATCATTGCGACGGGGTCAAAACCCAGGGCATTGCCTGGCGTGGCATTTGATGAAGAAGTGATCCTCTCCAATACCGGTGTCTTGGCGCTTGGTGCAGTGCCCAAGTCTTTGGCCATTATTGGTGCAGGTGTCGTTGGTTTGGAATTGGGTTCAGTCTGGCGCCGTTTGGGGGCGCGGGTTGTCTTCTTCGAGTCGATGCCGGCCATTTTGGCAGGGGCAGATACGGAAGTTGCTCAGGAAGCGCAGAAAAGCTTGGTTAGACAGGGACTTGATTTCCATTTTGGTGTGCGCGTCCAGTCTGCTACAAAGGTAGCAGAAGGTGTCAAGGTTTCCTATACGGACGATAAAGGGGCGTCATCAGAGGAGACGTTTGACAAACTCTTGGTTTCGATTGGCCGGATTCCCCATACGGATGGCTTGGGTCTTGAAACGGTCGGTGTTTCGCTTGATGAACGGGGTTTCATTCCCGTTGATGATCTTTGCAGGACGAATGTCGCGAATATCTGGGCAATCGGTGATGTGGTGAGAGGGCCCATGCTCGCGCACAAGGCGCAGGATGAGGGGGCGGCCGTTGCTTCGCGTATTGCAGGGAAATATGCCGAAGTAGACTTCAACGGGATCCCATGGGTTGTCTATACGCATCCCGAAGTGGCTTGGGTTGGGCAGACAGAAGAAGCATTGCGTGCATCGGGTCGTGCCATTAAGGTCGGGAAATTCCCCTTTGCGGCCAATGGCCGTGCCCGAACGATGGGTAGTACCGACGGGTTTGTGAAGGTTGTTGCCGATGCAAAAACAGGCGAGGTCTTGGGTGTCCATATGATGGGGCCCAATGTATCGGAGCTTATTGCCGAAGCGGCGATAGCAATGGCATTTAAGGCGAGTGCCGAAGATATTGCCTGCATCTGCCATGCCCACCCGACATTGTCTGAAGCAGTGCGTGAAGCGGCGATGGATGTTGGGGGGCGTGCGCTCAATCGTTAACATGGAAAAGGGCACTTGCGTTAAAATCTACGTTTCACTTCAAAAGCGCGAAATAGGTTCAGATAATGCAGGAACAGAGGGATCATTTGTTGGGCAATCAGCTGTCACAGGCGAGGGTGGTGTTACGTTTGATGGCAGAACTGCTTTCCCGTTTTAAAGGAGGCGTACGTAAAGCCGTGCTGATGGCTGTCCCACTGGCTGTTTGTTTGGCGGGTTGCGCATCCAAGACCGTTGTGGAAGACACAATGCTCCCACCAGAGAAGCCACGTGAGGAAGTCCAGCGTGTTATCGACCATTACCCAGCAGGTGAAATCAGTTCGGTCGCCAAGGCTGATGAAATCCTCGAAGTCGTGCATCAGGAAAAGAAAAACGTAGAGGCCAGACTTTACAATGAAAAGATGATCTGCAACGACAAGTACCTGGTCTATGCGTGTTATGAAGAAGTAGAAAGCCAGAAGCGTGCTGATTTGCGGGCGCTCACGATGCTTGAAGCGGAAGCGAAGCGTTACAAACGTGCCGATGATGTCCGTCAGCGTGACCTGAACCGTGACATCAAGGAAATGGATGAAATTGCGAATGCACCTGACCGCTATGAAAGCATCAAGTCGCATGAAGAGAAGCTCAAACGCATCCACGAAAAACAGGCTGAACGTGAACAGGCTGCACGCGGCATTACCAAGACGCCTAAGGAAAAACACGAAGGCAACCTGATGACACCGAAAGAAAAGGCTGAGAACGTCAAAGCCTACAAGCAGAAGCAGGAAAACAAGAAGAAACGTATGCAGCAGGTTGAAGAAAACCGTGCACGTACTGCGAAACGTCGTGAAGAAGCGCTCAAACGCCAGGAAGAAGAGGCCAAGAAGCGCGAAGAATTGCGTAAGGCGCGTGAAAAAGCTGCTAAACGCCGAAGCACATTCTGATGGGGAGGCGCGTAATCCGCGCCTTACCTTGGTTGCCGGAAAGTCACAGGATCGGTCGGTTCTGTGGCTTTTCCTGTTATTTAAACCAGTATTCTCTTTTTCTTTGGTGGTATTTGCTCAAGAGGGGGAATTCAGGAGCCCGGAACAGGTCTGTTTTCTGTGTTCTGCCAACCGCCACCTAAGGCAGCAATCAAAGATGTCGCACTGGTGAACTGGCGTTTGCGGATGTTCCACCAGGTGTTTTCAGCGCTGATGCGCGTGTTCTGAGCCGTCAAGACTTCGAGGTAACTCGCAGTCCCTACCCGGTAGCGGTTCATCATGATGTGTTCTGCCCGTTTGGCCGCATCGACTGCCGTCATTTGGTGTTCAGCTTCATGGTGCAGGTAGTTCTGTGCGGCTAGGTTGTCTTCGACTTCCTGGAACGCGGTCAACACCTGCTGGCGGTAGGCAGCGACTTTTTCATCATAAACGGCAATGGCTTCATCACTTTTGGCTCGCCTTAGCCCCGCATCAAAGATGTTCATGGCAATTGCAGGACCAATCGACCAGATACGGTTCGGGACGGTGAAGAGGTCGTTGAAGGAGGTATGGCGCCAGCCGCCCGTGGCAGACAAGGTGAGTGCAGGGAAGAAGGCGGCTTTGGCCACACCGATTTCAGCATTGGCCTGTGCAACACGGCGCTCAGCCACCGCAATGTCAGGGCGCCTTTCAAGCATCTGGGATGGGATACCGGCTGGGATGGTGGGCAATTCAGGGGTCCCGTCAGCCACCTCCAATGTGAATGTGGCAGGTGGCTGGCCGATCAGCACGGCAATGGCATGTTCCAATTGGGTCCGTGCGAGTCCTGCATCCAAGGTGGTGGTTTGGGCGTTCTTCCAGACACTTTCGGCCTGGGCGACATCTGCGTCTGAGACAACGCCAGCGTTGTACTGGTTGCGGGTGAGTTTGAGCGACTCTTCGAGCAGTTTTTCGCTTTCTTTTAAGCGCACAATCTGGCAGTCGAGCACACGCAGTTCCAGGTAGGCTTTCGCAAGCTGTGCCTGGGCAGAAAGCCGCGTTGCCGCGATGTTGGCTAAGCTTGCTGCCTGGCCGGCTTCACCGGCTTCAATACTGCGCCTGATTTCTCCCCAGATATCGATTTCCCAACTGACAGACCCTGAGACTTCGTTCAGGTTGGAAACTGTGCCTTTATTGTGCGTTCCCCGAACACGTGAGGCACCCACGTCCAGCGTTGGGAAAAGCCCTGATTCAGCCTGCTCAAGGTATGCACTTGCCTGACGGTATTGGGCTTCGGCTTGGACGATGGTCAGGTTTTGTTGGTTCAACTGATCCATCAGCTGGTCGAGTACCGGATCCTTGAAGACTTTCCACCACTGGCCTTTTGGCATTTCATCAGCGGGTCTAGCGAGCTTCCAAAGCGCATCTTCCTTATAGTTGGCAGGGACTTCAATTTCTGGCTGGACATAGTCCGGTCCCACGGCACAGCCTGTAATCAGGAAGCTGCTGATTGCCGCAACCAGCAGTGGTGCCTTCATGCAGGTTAGGGGGTGGGGTATTGTGTCAGGCGTTTTGCGTGTTTTCATCGGTTTCCACCTTTTCTTTTTTCTGGCGCTTGAATCGGTTCATGTACAGATAGACGATTGGGGTCGTATACAGGGTCAACAGTTGGCTTAGGATCAGTCCACCTACAATGGAAATGCCTAGCGGAACCCGCAGTTCTGCGCCATCGCCGTGGCCAAGGGCCAAAGGCAGTGCCCCAAAAAGGGCGGCAGCTGTCGTCATCATAATCGGCCTGAAGCGTAGCGTACAGGCTTGGTAGATGGCTTCTTCGGGTGTCAGGTTGCTGCTGCGCTCTGCCGCTACGGCAAAATCGATCATCATGATGGCATTCTTTTTGACGATGCCGATTAAAAGGAGGACACCGATCAAGGCAATGATGGAAAACTCTGTCCTCGCAAGAAGCAGTGCCAGGAGTGCCCCGACCCCGGCAGATGGCAACGTCGAGATGATGGTAATCGGATGGATGAAGCTCTCATAGAGAATCCCTAAGACAATGTAGACGGCAACGAGTGCTAGGGCAATCAAAAGCGGTTGGTTGGAAAGGGATTCCTTAAAGGTTTTGGCTGTGCCTTGGAAGCTTCCTATGACCGATTTGGGCATGCCGATGTCAGAGAGGGTCTGTTCAATCGCATGCGTGGCTTCGGATAACGAGTGCCCAGGTATGAGGTTAAACGACAGCGTCGATGCGGCAAACTGCCCTTGGTGGTTGACGGTCAGTGATGTGTTGACAGGTTCCCATGTGGCAATGGATGACAGGGGTGTTGGACCGTCCCTTGTCTGGAGGTAGATGTCGTTTAAGGATTTGGGGTTTTCCAGATGCTGCAAACCGACTTCCAGGACAACCTTGTATTGGTTTAAGTCATTGTAGATATTGGAAATCTGCCGTTGGCCGAACGCATTATAGAGTGCGTTGTCGATATCCTTTTGGGTCAGGCCAAAGCGGGCCATCTGATTCCGGTTGAACGATAAGAGCGTCTGGCGGCCATGGAGTTCCTGGTCGGTATTTAAGTCTGCAATCATTGGGAGTTTTGCCATTGCACGCATTGCTTTTGGTGTCCATTCCCTAAGTTCTTCCAAGTCGTCACTCATCAAAGTGAACTGGAACTGGGCATTTGAGGGACGTCCGCCCATACGGATGTCTTGGACTGACTGCAAGAAAAGCGAAGCTCCTGGCTCATTGGCGAGTTTGTGGCGCAACCTGCCGATGACCTGGTCGGACGTTGCATCGCGCTGGTTCAAGGGTTTCAGGCTCAAGAACATATGCGCTGAGTTCGTTTGGGCATTACTGGTGTAGCCTGCGACCTTGTCGACAGCTGGGTCTTCTTGGATTTTTTCGACAAAGCGCTTCATCTTGTTTTCCATCGCTTTGGAGGAGATGCTCTGGTCAGCTCGGATGGCACCGAACATGCGGCCAGTGTCCTGCTGAGGGAAGAAGCCCTTCGGTACGATGATATAGAGGAAGATGTTGAAAGCGATGGTTGCCATCAGGATGAAGAGCATTGTCCTGCGGTGGTTGATGGCCCAGGCAAGCGTTTTTTCATAGCCGCGCTGCATCCAAGCAAAAAAGACTTCAGCGCGCCCGAAGATGCGGGCAACCGTTCCCTGGCGCTTGTCCTTGCGTTTTTTGATGAGCAGTGCACAGAGCATTGGGGTGGTGGTCAGCGACACGAAAAGGGATACCAGGATGGTAATCGAGAGGGTTACGGCAAATTCGCGGAAAAGCCGCCCGATGATCCCGCCCATCAAGAGGATTGGGATGAAAACCGCAATCAACGAGAGGCTGATCGATATCACGGTGAAGCACACTTCGCCCGCGCCTTTTAAGGCTGCCTCAACCGGTTTCATCCCGTCTTCAATGTAGCGCATGATGTTTTCCAAGACGACAATCGTGTCGTCCACCACAAAGCCGGTGGCAATCGTAAGCGCCATCAACGACAGGTTGTTCAATGAAAAGCCGGCGAGGTACATCACGGTAAACGAGCCGACCAAAGAGACGGGGACGGTGATGGCGGAAATGAAGGTGGCGCGCAAATTCCGTAAGAAGAGGAAAACCACCAGGATTACGAGGCCGACAGAGACCATCAACGTGAATTCCACATCGGCTAATGAGGCGCGGATTGTCGGTGTGCGGTCCATCACGACGCCCAGGTCCAGGTCACCGCCTACGGATGCCTTGATCATCGGCATGGCGCTGTAGATGCGGTCAACGGTTTCAATGATGTTGGCACCGGGTTCCCTGAAGATGATCAGGACAATGCTCTGTTTGCCGTTGATGACCCCTTTGTTGTAGATGTTCTGTACCCCGTCGGTGACATCGGCGACATCCTGGAGCCGGATGGCTGTGCCATTTAGGTGGCGGATGATCATCGGCTGATAGTCGCGCGCGGTCTTGACCTGGTCGTTGGCGCCGATCTGCCATTTGGACTCATCGTTTGCAATCGCCCCTTTCGGACGGGCGACATTCATCGATGCGATGGTTTTCCTGGCGTCATCCAAATTGATCCCATAGCGGGAGAGTTGCTGCGGGTTCAGGTCAATACGCACAGCCGGTTGTGAGCCACCGCCGACGAAAACATCGCCCACGCCTTCCAACTGCATCAGTTTTTGGGCAATGATGGTATCTGCCGCATCGTACATCTGGCTGAAAGGCAGTGAGTCTGACGTTAAGGAAAGCAACATGATTGGCGCATCAGCCGGATTGATCTTGCGGTAGGTCGGGTTCCTTGGCATGGTGGGTAGCAAGGCCCTTGCTGCATTGATGGCGGACTCCACGTCGCGGGCGGCTCCGTTGATATCGCGTGACAGGTCAAACTGCAGCGTGATTTCGGTCTGCCCGAGGGTACTGGATGACGTGATCTCGCTGATGCCGGCAATCCGTCCCAACGTCCTCTCCAAAGGGGTGGCCACGGTTGACGCCATCGTCTCCGGTGATGCGCCGGGCAACTGGGCACGGACGCGGATGGTCGGGAAGTCGACCTGCGGCAGTGGGGCAACCGGCAGGAAATTGAAGGCGACAATGCCGGAAAGTAAGATGGCAATGGTCAAAAGGACGGTGGCAACAGGCCGGCGGATGAAGATTTCAGAGAATTTCATGGCCTGCTCCGTCAGTCAGCTGCTGCCTGTTCTGTTTCGGCTTGGCCTTTTTTGCCATAGCGCCTGGATAGCCTGTCGAAGTACAGGTAGATGACCGGTGTCGTAAAGAGGGTAAGCACCTGGCTTAACAGGAGGCCGCCGACCATCGTAATACCCAAGGGGCTCCTAAGCTCAGACCCGATACCCGTCGCGAGCATCAAGGGAACGGCGCCTAAAAGCGCTGCCATCGTCGTCATCATGATTGGCCTGAAACGTAACAGGCACGCCTGGTAGATGGCTTCTTCAGGCGAAAGGCCTTCGTCACGTTCGGCAGACAGGGCAAAGTCGATCATCATGATGGCGTTCTTTTTGACGATGCCGATCAATAAGATGATCCCGATGATCGCAATGATGGTTAGGTCTTTGCGTGTGACCATGAGCGCTAAGAGGGCACCGATCCCGGCAGAGGGTAGTGTCGAGAGGATTGTCACTGGGTGGATATAGCTTTCATAGAGGATTCCCAAGACAATGTACATCACAACGAGTGCTGCCAGGATCAGCCAGAGGGTTGAAGAAAGGGAGGACTTGAACGCCATCGCAGCACCTTGGAAGGCAGTCTGGATGGCGTCTGGCATCGCCAGGTCTTCTTCAATGCCGGTGATGATATCAACCGCCTCAGAAAGGGAAACGCCGTCTGCCAGGTTAAACGATATGGTCGCTGTCGGGAATTGCCCCATATGGTTGATGACAAGCGTTGCCGGCCGTTCTTCAATGGTCGCAACCGCATCTAACGGCACCATCTGCCCACTGGCGGACGCTACACGGATGTCCTTGATTGATAGCGGGTGTGCCCGCTCTTCAGGAATCACCTGTAAGACGACACGGTATTGGTTTGTCTGTGTATAGATGGTGGAAACAAGCCGCTGTCCGAATGCGTCATAAAGGGCGTCATCAATGTCTTGGATGGAAACGCCTAATCGTGATGCGGTGTCGCGGTTGATGTTCACATACGCCTGCCTGCCGTTTTCCAATAGGTCGGATGTGACGTCTTTGAGTTCTTCTACGCCTTTTAAGCGGTCGACTAGCCGGGTTGACCAGACAGAAAGCTGTTCCATGCTTGTTGCCTGGAGTGTGAATTGGTACTGCGCGTAACTTGAGCGGCTGTCGATGCTGATGTCCTGTAAAGGTTGCATGTAAAGCGTCATGCCTGGGATGTCTTTGGCAGCGTCCTGTAGACGTGCCATGATAGTGTTGATGTCGTCACGGTCTCCCTTGGGTTTCAGATTGACCTGCATGTGGCCGTTGTTTAATGCCGTGTTGGTGCTGTCGACACCGATATAGGATGAGACGTTTTCCACATCCGGGTCTTTAAGTACCAGGTCAATTAGTTTCTCCTGTTCCTTGGCCATCGCCTTGAACGATGTGGACTGCCTGATTTCAGAGACGATCTGGATAACACCAGAATCCTGTACCGGGAAAAAGCCCTTGGGGACTGCGATGTAGAGGAGTGCGGTGATTGCAACGGTAGCAATGGCAGTAATCAACGTTAGCAGTTGGTGGCCGAGTACCCATTTGAGGCCTTTTGCATAAAGGGCAATCGTCTTTTCCCAGAAGTCATTGATGGCCTTGAAGAAGCTGTGTTCCTCTTTCTTTTCATGTTCAATGGGTTTTAAGAGTCTTGCACTCATCATCGGGGTGAGGGTGAGTGAGATGACGGCTGAGATTAAGATGGACACGGCTAAGGTGACGGCGAATTCGCGGAAAAGCCTGCCGATGACATCGCCCATGAAAAGCAACGGGATAAGGACGGCAATCAGTGAGACCGTGAGCGAAATGATCGTAAAGCCGATCTGTTTGGAGCCTTTCAAGGCTGCTTCCATCGGGGAGTCCCCCTTTTCGATGAAGCGTGAGATGTTTTCAATCATCACAATCGCATCATCCACCACAAAGCCGGTGGCAATCGTCATCGCCATCAACGAGAGGTTGTTCATCGAAAAACCGGCGAGGTACATTACATTGAATGTCCCGATAAGCGACAGGGGGACTGCAACGGCTGGGATGATGGTAGCGGTCAGGTTCCGTAAGAATAAGAAGACGACTAGGACGACGAGGGCGATTGACATCAAGAGTTCATGTTCCACGTCGCCCACGGAGGCGCGGATGGAGACCGTCCTGTCGGATAAGACATCTACATCAACGGCGGCGGGCAGGTTGTTCTTAAGGATCGGCAGCGTTTCCTTGATCTTGTCGGCAACGGCAATTACGTTTGCCCCAGGTTGGCGCTGCACCGTCAGGATTACGGCTGGTTTCTTACCCGACCAGGCGGCTAGGTTTTCGTTTTCAGCGCCGTCCATGACGGTGGCGATGTCCTTCAGCTTGATAGGAGTGCCGCCCTGGTAGGTGATGATGACGTCTTCAAATTCCTTGGCCGATTTGAGCTGGTCATTGCCGTCAATCGTGGAAGACTGTAGCTGTCCGTCAAAACTCCCTTTGGCTTGGTTGACGTTGGCGTTGGCGATGGCGTAGCGGACCTTTTCGAGAGTGATGTTCCTGGCTGCCAAAGCCTTGGAATTGGCATGCACCCTGACGGCTGGCCGCTGGCCGCCACTGATGGAAACAAGCCCGACGCCAGGGACTTGGGAGAGTTTTTGGGCAATGCGTGTGTCAGCCAAGTCTTCGAGTTCCGTGATCGTCATTGTGGGGGAGGTCACGGCAATGGTGAGGATTGGTGTGTCTGCAGGGTTGACCTTGTTATAGATCGGCGGGTTGGGCAAATCAGGTGGCAGCAACATACCTGCCGCGTTGATGGCTGCCTGTACCTCCTGTTCTGCCACATCGAGTGACAAGGAGAGCGAGAACTGTAGTGTGATGACCGAGACGCCTTCTGAACTTGAAGACGACATCTGTGAAAGTCCTGGCATCTGGCCGAGCTGGCGCTCTAACGGGGCGGTAATCGTTGAGGTGACGACATCGGGGCTGGCACCTGGATAATAGGTGACGACCTGGATTGTTGGATAGTCGACTTCAGGCAATGATGAGACCGGGAGCATCCGCCAGGAAACGAGGCCTGACAGGAAAAGCGCCACCATCAGGAGGATTGTGGCAACAGGCCTTAGGATGAACGGACGCGACGGGTTCATGATTTGCCTTAGTTGCCGTTAGGCGCACCCTTTGCTTTCTGGGTTGTGGCCTCATCCGGTTGGACAGGAGGGGAGGCAGCTTCGGGCTGTGCCATCTGTTCAACCACACGAACGGACGAGCCATCGCGCAGTTTGTCGACGCCGTCGGTGACGACGACATCGCCTGCTTCAAGGCCGGATTCGATGATTGTGTTTTCACCGGAAGTATCGCCAATCTTCACCTTGACAAGGCTGACCTTGTTGTCTGCGTTTACCTTATAGACGGTGTGACCTTGTTTGCCGAGTTGGACAGCCACCGTCGGGACGAGTACGGTGTCTTGGACGGCACCTAGGTGCATATGGATGTTGACGAACTGGTTCGGGTAGAGCTTGCGGTCGGTATTCTCAAACTTGGCCTTGATGCCCATTGTGCCGGTTTCGGTATTCAACTGGTTGTCGAGCGCTAGGATGACACCACGGGAGAGCAGGTTCTTGTCGTCACGGTCCCATGCTTCCACTTCCAGGCGGTTGTCGGTTGCATAGGCGGCCATGACCCGGGAGAGCTCGACTTCTGGGATGGAAAAGAAGACGTTGATCGGCTGTTCTTGGGTAATCGTCACGATTCCCTGCTCGTCAGTTGCATGGACGATGTTGCCAAGGTCGACCTTTCTTAAACCGACACGGCCGGTGACCGGTGCTGTGATGCGGCTGTAAGTGATCTGCAGTCGGGCATTGTCGACTGCCCCTTGGTCAAACTTGACGGTACCCTCATACTGTCTGACAAGCGACGCTTGTGTGTCGACCTGTTGGCGGGCAATCGAATTCTGGCTTAAAAGCTGGCGGTAGCGTTGTAAGTCGAGTCGGGCGTTTTCAAGGAGGGCCTTGTCCCGAATCAGCTGGCCTTCGGCCTGCAAGAGCTGTGCCTTAAAGGGGCGGTCATCGAGTTCGGCTAAAAGCTGTCCCTGGCGGACAAACTGGCCTTCAGTGAAATGCAGCTTCATCAACTGTCCATCGACCCGGCTCCTGACGGTGACCGAATACGTTGAGTTGACGGTACCCAAAGCCGTGATTTCGAGTGGTGCGTTACCACGTATGGCTGTTGCTACCTTGACGGCGACAGCACCACCCCGGGGATAGCCGCCTTTGCTGCGTGTCATCGCCCAGACGATGGCCCAGATAATGGCAATGACAATCAGGGCACAGATTGCGATGAGGGAAAGGCGTTTGGCCTTGGGGTTCTTAAACATGATAGCCAGCTAACAGTAATTGGATTGAAGCGGATTAAGTATAGCAAACAACGGGATACAGTGGATTTCTCTGACGCCGTGTTTCGGGTAGGGGACTGAGCTGAGGTTTGCCCGAACCTGTCATGAAAGCTGCCCAGTTTGGTTTCGGACTGCTGGATGCGATGTAGATTACCCGCGCATGCCTAGCGTCCCATGACCGTTTTCCCGTCATGAAAACAATGAGCTTCATAGGTTGAGGTTCCTTATCCATGCCGGAAAACTGGTTAGTTTACCGTTTTTCCGGCATGATATGCTGATAGCGGATAGGGCGGTAGCCGAGTGGGTGTGCTAAATGCGTAACAGGGGGTAGCACCTGACTAAAAAGCCGTATCGGTCGATGATGTAGCGCACATGCCTGGCTTCAACCGGTGTATCTGCATTTCCCGCGAGGAACCCAACGCCGACAGCTTCCCTAAAGCGCATCGTCAGACGTTTGACGCCCACGCTTTGGTTGTATTGTCGGGCGAAACGATCCATCCCCAGGTTCTGCATACTTTCAATGTCGATGCCTTTGTTCCACCTCACCGCATCCATTGGCAGGCCTTTTATGCCATCTGGGGTGATGCCCTCCATTGCCCAACGTTTAAGCAGTGCGGTATCCACCGACGGGGCATGCCTGTCCAAGTCATGGGGCAGGAAAAGCCCGGTGCGCTCAGGCATCTGGGTGAAGGTTTTTGTGCCGTCACCGTCTGGTGTGCCGCTGTAGTATCCCTTGGTTGACCAGGTGCTGAAAAGCGTATTGGAGAAAGTCTGGTGCCGGACTTCGCGGTACTTTGACTTCTCAACGTGCTGGGGGATGGGGATGCCGGGTAACATCTCCCGGATGATGGTGTAAAGGCGCCATGGTTCGATATTTAAGGGGATCCCAAACGATGGAAATACCCAAGAGAGCTTCGGAGAGCCTGATGCCAGATAGAAATCAATGGTGTTAAGGATTCGTGCCTGGCTTTTTGGGGTGAATCGCTCAAAAGCAGGCAAGACCCAATGCGAAACAAGATGGCGGATTTGCTCTGTTGGTTGGAAGTCTGTCTGGGCGAAGGCAACGGTTTCCTTGTCTGTCAGGCAGGCAAGTTCCCCCAGTACGTCGCCCAAGAATTCCCAATGGACATCAGCTACCCCGCGTTTGGGTGCAGGTGGAGCTAGGTCCAGCCAGTCAACAAACTTCTGCCAAGAGCGTTCGAACAAGCCGGCCATGGGAAATTTTATGCAAATCAGGTTGTTGGGTTACGGAACTCGTCAGGATCGATGCCAAGTTTTTTCAGTCGGGCCAATAATGTCGTACGTTTCAGCCCCAATCTGGCAGCCGCACCCTGCCTGCCACCGATGACGCCTTGGCAGGCTTTGAGTGCTGAAACCAGGGTTTCGCGGTCTGTTTCCGGCAGAGCTTTGCCTGTCCCGGACTCAGGGATGGTGCTCGGTATCGATGCTTTTTGTGTTGGCTGGATTATCTCAGATTGGTGCTGGGATTCCAAATGCCGCAGAAAGTCAGGCGTCAGGTTCAATACATGGCCTTCGTTGGTCAGGATGACAGCCCGCTCAATGACGTTTTCCAGTTCACGGATGTTGCCATGCCATGGCATACGGGTCATCATGGCCAGTGTATCAGCAGGGATTTCGGTAATGACCCGGCCGAATTTTTTGGCAAACTTCAACGTGAAGAACTTGGTTAGCAGGGGGATGTCTGCAACACGTTCGCGTAAGGGGGGGACTGTGATGGGAAAGACATTGAGTCGGTAATAGAGGTCACTTCGGAATGTCTTGTCATGGACTTTAGCCAAGAGGTCATTGTTGGTCGCGGCAATGAACCTGACATCGACTGGAATGGTTTCGGATCCGCCTAGTCGCCTGATTTGTTTGTCCTGCAGGACACTTAAGAGCTTGGGCTGCAGTTCAATGGGCATATCCCCGATTTCATCCAAAAAGAGAGTACTGTGGTTGGCTTGCTCAAAGTGGCCGATGGTGCGGCTCTGGGCACCGGTAAATGCCCCTTTTTCATGGCCGAAAAGTTCGTTTTCCATCAAGTCAGATGGGATGGCCGTACAGTTAAGCCGAATCATCTGGTGGTTTTTCCGCCTGCTGAGGTTATGGATTGTCTGCGCAATCAGTCCTTTGCCGGTACCTGTTTCACCCAATATCAGGACGGTGGCATTGCTGTCTGCGACAATCTTGATCTGTTGGAGAATGTCCTTGATGGCTTTGCTTTGCCCGATAACATCATACAGTCCACTGCTTGACGGGATATGGGTGTCTATCGTGATGGTTCGCCCGCTCGGGAAATAGGGGGCGATACCCGTTGCACTTTCTTTGGTGAGAATGGTTTCCAGTGCAAATGCAATACGGCGGGCAACTTTTTCCAAGACATTGATGGTTTCCCCAGAAAAACTGTCTTGGGTAAAACTGCCGACGGCAAGGATGCCGATGACTTCATCGCCTGAGAGTAACGGGAAATCCATTAAGGAAAGCAGTTTTTCGATAGGGGTGTTTTTCAGATGTTGCAGCTCCTTTTTATAAGAGACCAGTTTTGTCCGGTCCAATAGGAGTTTTTCATGGTTTTCCATGACTTCCTGCAGGAAGGACTGCTGCAATGGTTGGATATCGCAGTCATAGCGGTCGAGCCTATGCCCTTCGTAGGTCGCATAATATGCACGCAGGTTGCAGGAAGGTAGGTGCGGCACTTCGATGGCAACAAAATCAAGGTTGAAAAAGTCATTGAGTTTGTCTGCCGTGTTGCGGAGTAGGTTGGGCAGGTTCTTGGCTGAGAGAATATTGTCAGTCAGGTCAACGAGAAAATGAGAGTAGGCGTCCTCTGTGATGGGTGAGGTGGCCTTATCATTGGAAAGCACGTCAGTCATTACCTTGCTGGTACATCATTTCTTGGAAGAAGGCATCATACTGCTAACTGATACCTGAATGGTTACCCATACTATGTATATGCGGTCTGAAGGTCTTTTTTTCAAGGAAAAGAATATCCTTTTTTGATTTCCTAAAAGTTAAAAAACGGTGGCGTTGCAAGAATGCCACCGTTTGGGTCTTATCAAAACCTTACCAGGCAGATGCCAGGCAAGTATTGAAAGATATTACAGGGTTGTATCCTGGAAGATACCCTGTTTTTCCAGTTCTTCAACTTCACGGTTGTTGTTTTCAATGAAACGACGACGCCATGGTTTCAGAACGAAGAAGGACAGGAGTGAGCAGGTA
>JAEEGI010000803.1_pt1 | contig 83976 bp, 72 predicted proteins | sample 8958751 | NCBI WGS metagenome assembly JAEEGI01 (sample SAMN16246545, study PRJNA631951) | gut metagenome | biome: gut microbiome; feature: rumen; material: KS-attached | host: Bos | place: Iran: Karaj | collected 2018-10 | reverse complement strand
AACCCTTTCTCAACCGTAATTGAGGAAAAGCAGCTTTTTCTTCCGTTTCTGTTTGACTATTGCGGGCAGGCACGATACAATAAACTTGTGTGAACCCGTCACGGGGAATTTGTCCCCGAATGCGGCGACTACGAAGAAAGGAAACCGGTCATTCCCGCGGATGATCCGGATATTACGCATATCATGAAGAAGAAACTGCTCGTTCTGTCCCTTGTCCTGCTGCTCGGAACGCTTCTCACCGCCTGCGGCAAAGGTCCGAAGGCGACAGTCATCACATTTTCCGGCGCCGAAGCGACCGTGACGGGACCGAACAAGTCCGCTGTCAAAGTTTCCGACGGGATTCTGACCATCGGCAAAGCCGGCACCTATGAACTGAGCGGCAAGGGAACCCTTCCGATCGTGGTAAATGTGAACGGCGGCAACGCAGTTCGCCTGAATATGAAGGGTCTTGACCTGACCGCAACAAAAACCTCCCCGATTTTCATCGAGGAGGCAACCATGGTTGTAATCAATCCGATGAGCGGAACGCAGAATATTATTACCGACCGGCATCTTTACGTGAAGCCCGAGGGCGAGTCTGCCGAGGCCGAACAGGACGATGCTCCGAGCGCCGCGATTCACTCGCGCGCGCCTCTTTTGATTGAGGGCGAAGGCAAGCTTACCGTCAACGGCGAAAGCTACAACGGCATCAGTTCCGGCGACACCCTGACTGTCAAGAGCGGCAACCTCACAATTACAGCCGAACACCACGGGCTGAAAGGCAAGGACTACGTCCTGATTTCCGGCGGAACGCTCAACATCAAGAGCGAAGGCGACGGCATCAAATCCACCAACACCGAAAAAGCAAGTCTCGGCTACATCAACATCACCGGCGGCAATATTACGATTCGCTCGGACGACGAAGGCATCTACGCACCTTCCTCGATTTCCGTAAGCGGCGGCAACCTCTATATCAAGTCTAAAAAGCCCGCCCTTCAGACGCTCGGCAAGCTGAACCTGACCGGCGGCATGATTGACATCACCACCAACAGCGACGCCCTGTCGTGTGCCTCTTCCGACCTGTCCGGCGACGCCCTGATCACCGTCAACGGCCGGCCGTACAGCAAGTAACATAAAATGTCCGGACAGTATTTGTCCGGACATTTTTATTCATCCAAGCACTTTTTCCCGAATTCGACTCGGTGGATGGAACTAAATCAAGAAATGAGTGGCTTTCGTACCATTTTCCATTGATGTATGATACTAATGTAAGTAAAAATGTGGTTCCAGTACCACGTCATTCGCCTCAGATGGGACTAATTTCAGAAAAAGCTGTCTCTAGTACCACGTCGGCCTAGCCGAATGGTACTAGTTTCATAAAAACTATTTTTTGGTACCACACCCTGACCGGATCGTGGTACTAAACCAAGAAGAATCAGTTTTTTCGTACCATTTTCCATTGACGGATGGAACTAACGCGAGAAAACTGTAGTTCTCGTACCACGCTCTGGCTGGACCATGGTACTATACAATACTCTTACACTTCTTTAGTCCCAGCGTCCGGAGAAAACTACAGATCCCATACCAGCTGCGACACGTGGGTGCCTTTCAGGCCGTTTGTGACAGCCGCAAGAACATTTTGGTAAGTATCTTCAATCAGTTCGCAGGCGGCAGCGGGAACGCCGGCTTTCTGAGCCCTTGCAAGAATTTCAGGCACTTTTTCGGCGTCGGTGCGAACCGTGATGACGCCGTCAAACAGCCCCGGGAAATTCTCGGCTACAAAGCGCTCCTTCGAGCTGTCCTCCTCAGGCGTCTGTGACGTCGACAGAACATAAAGTGCGGCCCCGGCGGCCTTCAGTTCCTCCGCGTAGCGCCGCACAGGCGCAACGGGCTTACAAAAGCGGTACGAGTCGTCCCCGTAGGTTCTGCAAAACGTAAGCCACTCCTCGTCGGTCATGCCCGCCCGGAGTTCTCCCCCGACGGGATAAAACGGGGCGCTGAGCGTCCCGTCAATATCGAAAAAAGCAAGTTTTGTCTCCATCTCACTCCTTCGCGCCTTCCTCTTCTTCCTCGGGAATCCGGTACGGAAAAGCTTCCATCATGGCAAATGCGCCCACTTTCCGCAGCTCTTCTATGCTCTTCTTCACATCCTCCGGCGTGTTGAAACCTTTGATGTACGGCACACGCACCTTCACGCGGTCCGCATAGCCCTCATCCGCCAGAATCTTCAGATTCCGCTGCACATTGGCATTATCCATGCCGGTATAAGCCTTATAAACCTCCGGGTCTGTCGACTTCACATCCGCAATGTACCAATCCACGTACGGCAAAACCTTGCGAAGCGCCTTCTCGGGAACATTCAATGATGTCTCCACCATCAGTTTCCATTCCTTCGGCATGATTTTGGCAAATGCGACGATGAAATCCGCATGAATCAGCGACTCTCCCCCGCCGAAAACCACACCGCCGCCCGTTGCCTGGAAATAGAGATCGTCAATCTTCACTTTTTCAAGAAGCTCTTCCGGGGTAATCAAAGTAAACGGAACCTCGTCGGAAAGCACCTTTTTGTTAATGCAGTATTTGCACGAAAGCGGGCATCCCTTCGCGGCAACGAGCGTGGTGACGCCGTCCCCGTCTGTTTCCATACGAAGCCGGTCAAAGACAATCAGGGGAAGTGACGGCGGCATAACCGCCTTTTCAACTTCCCCTGTATTCCTCTTTGTATCATTCTTCTTAGGCATGATACGGTACTCCTTTAAGAATCCTATTCCGTCACCTCAAGCTCTTCCCCGGCTACGCCCTGCTTTTCTTCCGGCAGATAATCCGGTACCACCTTCCCCATCAGAATGTCGTCCTGATCGTCCGGAATGTCCCAATCGTAGTTGTCGTAGGGCATGGGCTCTCCCTCGGTAATGTCTATTACATCCCCTTCAAGCGGTGCAGGTACGACGCCGTCTACCTGATTGTGCTGACCGGTAACGGTCATGACTGCGCTCTCAATGAGATCAATGACATCGCCCGCGTCACATGCGGTAGTGGACGCCATAACGCCTGCTGCCACTCCGACAACGGCAATGCCCTTTCCGATCCGTCGCCTCAACGACAGTTCCCGTTCCATTTGTCTGAGCTCTGCCTCACATTTCGGGCATGTTCCGCGGCATTCGCCCTGGTGCGGACACTCCTCTACAACATACGGGATATCGTTTGCATCCGCAATCTTCTTACGAATCTGCTTCAGAATCTTACATTTTTCCTTTCCTTTCATGGCCGTGCCCCCTTCTTTTTATTGCTGAAATGCGTAAGGCGAGCGGTTCGGTCACAAAACTTACAGGCGATGGCGAAGCCGATAGCGAACCCACTCGCGGAAGGTGTATCGGTCAACGCGGTAAATGCAAGACGGCGCGATATATTTGCCGAGGCGTCTGACCTTTTCCATGTCCTGTTCGGTAATGTGTCCCTTTTTATCAATTCTCTCGGCAATTCTGCGAAGCTCCGAAACGCGGCTGTGCAGGTCGCCGATGCAGGAAAGGTAGTATTCCTTCTCGCCCTCGTAGTGTCTGACATTGTTATCTTCGACGATGTTGCTGTGCGGGCCGCTGCGCGTCTTCACCAAATAGGACGTCAGCCCGTTGATAAACTTCAGCCCCGTGATGCATGCGCCGATGGCAAATCCCAGGCAAAGCATTCCGAAACTGATTGCCCCGCCGACTCCCATCGTCAGCCCCAACCAGCCAAACCAGATGCTGCCGGCCATGCAGATGACGAAAAGCAGGATCCACGCAACCACTCCGTAGAAGTCTTCGGATTTTCTTTTGTCGATCGACACCATGTCCTTTTCGAAGCTTTCCGCCATAACGTTCAGCTTATGAATGGAATTGCTCACGGCTTCATGCTGGAACTGATAACGTCCGATATCGTAACCGCCGTCTATATCTGCTGAACGAAGCTTCGGCCCGGTTGCTTCCCGGTTGTACTCTTCGAGCTGCCGGTCAAGTTCGTCCAAAGAAATTGCGTCCGCCATGGTCTGTCCTTTCTGTCAGTTACTACAGGGAACTCTTGCCCCTTTTCAGCTTAAACCAGTCTTCGAGGTCGAATTTGTCATTTTTATAATACTGCTCATGCTGTTCCACATAAGCAAGCTTATCGACCGCATTCATATCTTCTTCGGAAAGAAAACGGTTGGCTTCCAGTTTCTTCCGGTAGGCTTCTACCTTGTCAAGCTGGGCCTGCGCCCGCGACATGAGATCGTGCTGGAACGCCTCCTGCTTGGCATATGTCTTCAGCCGGTGCGTCTCCACAACAGGCGAGGCATTGTCCGTGATGGACATCGCCTGATATCGGACCGTGCGGTTAATCATCAGGACAAGCTGTCGGAACGTAAAAAACAGCAATCCGAGGAAAAGCGCAACCCACGCTATAAAAAACGGTGTCATTTGAAGAATCATCAACACCGCCCACAAAAGGGCCAGGAAACAGACTGTCGCAATCCAGTCGTTCTTCAGAGAATTCTTCTCGGCAATCCGCTGCTTTTCAATCCCGAGATATTCCTCCCGCGCACTGTTAATCTTCTCCTCGAGTTTATGTTTCACCCGCTCAAGGTTGGTATATTGCATTTCATATTCCGCGGTTTTGGTTTCCGCCTCATCGTTCGTCTCGCCGAACGGCGTCCACACCGGCTTCTCCTCTTCCGCTACCGGCTGCGGCGTAATCGGTTCCACATGCTTATTATATTCCGCCAATTCCCGGTCAAGTTCATCTAATTCCATCCCCATTCACAGACTGTGTCCGTTCCTCCTCCCGCAAAAATCTTTATAATATTTTACAATAAATCAAGGGCTATGACAAGGGCTGTTTCGCTATTTACGGTGCCAATTGCGGAATATATTGTGTGTCCGCCGGTTGATGACCGCTATTTTGAGGGGTGGGGAGGGCGTTGGTACTTTCCGCCTTAAGGTGTTGCCTTTAGTACCACAACACAACAAAAATGCCGCACCGGTGTGAGCCGGTGCGGCAGATGATTTCAGTGATTATCTCAAATAGCATTCCCTTAAGGGACGCAAAAAACTTAGTACGCCTTACCCCAGTAAACAAGGCTCTTGGCTTTCTTTCCGCAGCATACGCAGGTGTCGGCAATATGCTCCTGCTTGAAAGGCATGCAACGGGAGGTCACGCCGACCTGCTCCTTGATGGCGTCTTCGCAGGCGCGGTCGCCGCACCACATGGCTTTGATGAAGCCGGGCTTGTTGTCGGCGACGTCCTTCATTTCCTCCATCGTGGTTGCTTCGTAGGTGTGCGCGTCACGGTGTGCGCGGGCGCGCTCAAGCATGTCATGCTGGATGGTCTTCAAGAGTTCGGCAAGCTTTGTCTCGATTTCGTCAAGGGAAACAATGAGCTTCTCGCGGGTATCGCGGCGCACAAGAACTGCCTGGTTGTTGGCAAGATCCTTCGGGCCGATTTCAATACGAACCGGAATGCCGCGCATCTCCTGCTCGGCGAACTTGAATCCGGGAGACTTCTCGGAATCGTCAACCTTAACGCGAACATCCTTGGCAAGACGGTCACGAAGCGCATAAGCAGCATCGAGAACGCCTTCCTTCTTCTGCTGAATCGGGATGACAACGGCCTGCACCGGAGCCACAAGAGGCGGAAGAACAAGGCCGGAGTTGTCGCCGTGAACCATGATGATGGCACCGATCATACGGGTCGTCATTCCCCAGCTGGTCTGGTGCGGATATACAAGCTTATTCTCCTTATCGGTGTACTGGATGCCGAACGCTCTGGCAAATCCGTCGCCGAAGTTATGGCTCGTGCCGCTCTGCAGCGCTTTGCCGTCATGCATCAGTGCTTCAATCGTATAGGTGGCTTCCGCTCCGGCAAATTTCTCCTTGTCGGTCTTGCGTCCCTTTACCATCGGGATCGCAAGGAATTCCTCGCAGAAATCGGCGTAAACATTGAGCATCTGCTCGGTTCTTGCCTGTGCCTCCTCGGCGGTAGCATGAATCGTATGACCTTCCTGCCACAGAAATTCCATGGAACGAAGGAACGGTCTCGTCGTCTTCTCCCAACGTACAACCGAGCACCACTGGTTATAAACCTTCGGCAGATCGCGATAGGAATGCACGATATGCGAATAAAAATCGCAGAAAAGCGTCTCGGACGTAGGACGCACGCACATCTTCTCCTGCAGCGTCTCACCGCCGCCCTGGGTTACCCATGCAACCTCGGGTGCGAAGCCCTCAACGTGATCTTTCTCTTTATTCAAAAGGCTTTCCGGAATGAACATCGGGAGATAGCAGTTCTCCACGCCGGTCTCTTTGAAGCGGCGGTCAAGCTCCTTCTGGATGTTCTCCCAAATCGCGTAGCCCGCGGGTCGGATGACCATGCACCCCTTGATGCCGGTATAATCCACAAGCTCCGCTTTCTTGACAATGTCCGTATACCACTGGGCGAAATCGTCCTCCATATTGGTAATGGACTCAACAAAATTGTCTGCCATTTGCCTTTCCTCCTGGTCTGTTGCCCCTTCGGGCTTCGTTCAACAATATATGAATGGTACTGTTTTTCTCATAAAAAGTCAAGGAAAATCTGACTCCGCGCCTTACAGCGAAGCGGATACGTAAGCGTAACCCTCTTCGGCCGCTTTCTTCACATACTCAATGCCTTCGACAACGGTGAAGCGGTCGCCGTCCGCAACGACCTTAACCGGCATCGGATAGACATAACCGTGCTCAAATGTGACCTCTGCATCCGTTTCAACGCCGAGCCGCTTCGGAGAAATCAGAAGCCGCCCCGTCACGCCGTAACCGTTCCAGTTATCACACGCACGCGCCTCGCCGATCAGAGCGTCCGCAACGCGCTCGGGCGGGAGAAAGCTCGAATCGAGAATCAGGTTGTAATTGCTGAAATCAAAGTAGTGGATGCCGTACAGCGCTTCGTAACGGACATTCTCGTTGTCCGCTCTGGCCTGCAGCTGCTTCGCAGCATCCTCGACGCTCTTGTAGGTTTCCACGTCACCGCGGCTTGCGTCGCTGTAAACGCGTCTGGCCGCCTCCTGCAAATCAACGGAAAGAAATACCTTGAATGATTTCTCCACGAAATTCCAGGCAAGTCTTGAGTCAAACAGCAGCTGCTTATCGGGATTCTCCCGGCTGATGGCCGCCGTCTTGTCGTCAATCATATGATCGTACTGCGGATCCTTGCTCATCCGCTCGTTCATCTCCAGAACCGAAATCCCCATCTCGTCCGCGATGGAACGAATGACCTTTCCGGTCGAGAAAATCTCAAACCCGTATTTGGCCTCGAGAATCTTGCAGGTCGTGGATTTGCCGCTCCCCAGGTTGCCCGTAATCGTAATATGCATGGCTTGCCTCCGTTCGTATGACATTTTCCGTCCGCTATGTGCCTCCTATTATAGCAACCCCGCCCTTATCGTGCAAGACTTCTTCCCCGCTTTGCAGTAAGAAAATGTTGCACTTTCGCGCCTTTTAGAATATGATAATGACAAATGCTATTCCGTGAGGTCTTTAGGGATGAAAGATCGCAAAACAAGAATCAACCTTTTTGCCTTTTACGACAAAACCGGTTTGGAGCGTTATTTGGAACGGCAATCGGCCGCCGGATGGATGGTCGACTCCGTTTCGTCTTTGACCATTCGGTTCCATCGGATGGAAAAGCCGACGCCGTACCGGTTTGAGGTCGCATTTTTCGCGGGCACTTCTTTTTTTGATTCCGACCCAACGGAAGAACAGCTTCGTTTTGAAGACCGACGAATGGAGACCGGTTGGAAGATTGTTACGCAGAACCGGCCGATGTCGATCTATTACAATACCGACCCGGAGGCCGAGCCTGTGGAGACGGATCCTGCTTCGCAGGTCCGTTCGATCAACGAGGTTGCGCAGCACGGAGCACTGATGGGTTACTACCTGCTTCTGATGCTCAGCATGTTCTGGCTCGCCGTGACGATTCGAAGTTACTTCCACGATCCTCTCGAAGAGCTTCTGAGCAACTCCCGCCTCGTTTCGTTTTTGATTTTCATCTTCATATGGGTTGCCATTATCTGGGGACTCGGGCGGTATCACCATTGGCACAAGCAGGCTATGAAGCTTGCTGAAACGGAACAGCGGTTTTTGGAACCGAAGAGTTTTTCAAAGGCTTCGGTCCGGCTGTTCATGGTTGTCTGCATCGTTTTGGTGGTGTTACAGTTCCTGCCGTTTCGGTTCCCGTCAAAGCCCGTTTCGACATACGAACATAACGGCGTGACTTATTCCGTATACGACGATAAGCTGCCGCTTTCGGTCGGAGACATCCTGCATATGGATTGCCCGGAATATTCGAGCCAGATTCTTACGGACAGCTCGTTACTTTTGAAGAGGGTCGAGGCGGACCATTCGCCGCGCATCTATCAGAATTATCTGCCGGGGCTTCACTACACGGTCGTTTACGTGAAGCTGCCCTGCTTATACAATACCGTAAAGCGTTCGCTTTTAGACGATTTGAAGAATCTGTTCGATGACGATCTTCCGAAGGACTGCATCCTGGTCGACGCCGCGCCGTGGGGCGCAAAGGAAGCTTACCGGCTTTCCTATGACGGTGAGCTGAAGGCCCGCTACGTGCTCTGCTATAAACACGCCATCGTTTCGGTTGCCTTCTTCGGATCGGACTGGACATACTCCCCCGAAGAAACCGCCGTCTTCGGCGAAACGTTCGGCAAGTAACCAAACCGCATAAAAGCACATAAAAAGAGGAGGCTGATTATTTAGCCTCCTCTTCATATTCTATTTTAGATCACTCAACTAGTACATTGGTCTGTACCATCCATTCTCACTATTTTGGGTTTGGTAGATCAACTCAAGTTTTTGTTGGAGTGTACCTGCCTTTCATAATATCGTTTTGGGTAGTTCAGCTAAAGATTTCCTTTGGAGTATACCTACCTTTCATAATATGGTTTTGAGGTGTTTCAACTAAAACTGTCCTTTGGAGTATACCTGCCTTTCATTGTGTTCCAAAATAATCAGGTTCTTTTAATCGACCAATCTTACGTTCCCATTGGAGTGTACCTTCCTGTCTGAAATCACGATCTATATGAATTGACTTGCTTAATCGGGTATTTCGTTTTACACTTTGTTATCTTCAAATATGTTTGGTGTCCATTGGACTGTACCATCCTTTTCCGGTGTTTCTTACCTGTTAAACAGTCTCTTTATTCATCTCATTCAGAACCGGCCGCTTAGTACATCGGTCTCACCTCTTTCGTTTTGTATTGGCTTTTTCTGAGCCTCTCCGTTAGTTCTTTCGGAGTTGTTGTTTCTTTTGTTGTCTATACTCTACCACTCGGGAATTCATTTGTCAATACAATTTTTGAGAAATCTTATAATTTGTTTGCTGTTTGTCTAAATTATCTCTAATATTCTGACAATTTAGCGGTTTTCACGATTTTTCAGACAACCGAAGCACTATTTTTCTGAATTGTTTTCTTTTTCGCTCGTATGGAAAATGACGACCCCTCCGAACATTTCCCTTATTTTCGTTATTTCTGACGTATTATGCGTCACAATGACAATTGCGTTATCCTTTTTATAACGATGCAGCAGACGGATCATCCGGTCCTTCTTCTCGTCGTCCAGGCCCGTAAACGGCTCATCGAGCACCGTGATCTGCGATTCGGCCGGCAGCATGCGGCACCAGGCCGCTCTTCTCTTCATGCCGCCCGAGTATTCCGAAACCGGTTTCGCGGCAGTCCCGCCGATTCCGGCTTCCGTAAGAAGCGCCTCCGCTTCCTTCTTTCCGATCGGATTCGGAAGAAGCCTCATATTTTTTAAGGCAGACAGCTGCTCTGCGAGCCGGTTCTCCTGGAACACCGCGGCAAATCGGACGTCCTTCCCGACTTCGCGGCTTCCCTCGTCCGGTTCGGTCAGCCCGAGAAGAATTCGTAAAAGTGTCGTCTTTCCGCATCCGGACGGTCCGCTGATAACCGTAACCGTTCCGGGCAGAAGAGAAAGATTAATGTCCGTGAGGACCCTGCGTCCGTCGTAGCATTTGCCAATGCCCGAAAGCACGGCAACCGGTTCCGCGGACTTTTGGGAAGCCTCGGGTGCGGTTTCGTCGGTGGAAATAACGGTTTCCGTGTACGGTTCTTCTGCTACGTCATCCTCCGCCTCGGCATGCTTCGGCTTTGTGATCCCGAGAAGGTAGCGAACGAGTCCTCCGCGCTTACGAAGAACGGTCGGCGCGGTGAACGGCACCGTAAGAAGACGGAACAGAATCAGAAACGCTTTTTCAAAGAGAACGCTGACGAGGATGATGATTGCCGTCCAGGCAAATACGCTCTCCGCGTCCACGTAAAGTTTCGCATAGTAAAGCTCATGACCGATCGAGTTCGGCGCCTGCGCAATCAGTTCGGCTGCGATGCCCGCCTTCCAGCAAAGGCTCAGGCCGGCCGAGGAGGCCGCAAGCGTATACGGCACGGCCGCCGGGATGATCAGGTAGGCGAGGCGGCAGCGGAAAGGCATCCGAAAGACCTTTGCTGCCTCAAGAAGCTTCCCGTCAGCGCCCGCAATGCCCTTTCGCATGTTTTCGTAAACGACAGGAAATACCATCAGAAGCGAAATGACAAAGCCGATTCCCGCAGGCTTTACGAAGAACAAAAGAAGGATGATAAATGACACGACCGGGACCGTTTTCACGAGCTTGACGCCCGGCACAAGCAGAATCTCCACGATTTCAAAGAGCCCTGCCAGCGCGCCGAAGACAATGCCCAAAAGAAGCGCAAGCAAAAAGCCCGCCGTCACATGGGTAAAACTTCCCCATACGATCCGCAGGAATTCTCTGTCCTTGATCATTTTGAGAATCGTCTGACCGACAGCCTTCGGATAAGGCAGCAATACCGGCTTATTCAGCCGGTATGCAAGGTAAGTCCATAGACCGATCCACAAAAGGACGGAAAGGGCAATGCCGATTGTCCTCTTCTTTCTGCTCAAAAGTCCCTCCGCTCAATTACCTTCCGGCAATCGACTTCGTAATTTTCAAAATGACGGAAAGAGCAATCAGGACGATGCCGACAATCAGGACAATCAGTCCGATTCCGGTAAAGTTCTTAATCACGCCGTCACAAAGCAAGTCTACCAAAACGTCCGAAATCTTTCCGTCCAGAGCTTCTCTCACTCTTTCTTCACCGAACCGGCCCGCGAAAAATACGAGGCCGCCGGCAAGTCCGGAGGTAACACCGAGATTCATCAGCGTCGTAGAGAAGAACCGTCCGCATACAAGGACAACCAAAAGTGCGAAGAACCCGGCAATGCCGAGCATAATATAAAGCGGGGCCGCGGAGAAGAACTTCCGAATGATGTTAATGGCCTCTTTCGAATCCTTATCGTCATCGCCGAGCATTTCCTGCAGCTCGGTATCATTGAATTCCTTAACGGATTTGCGGATTTCCGAATAATCCTTTTCGGTCAGCTTCTGACCGGTGTATTGCTCAATCGTGCTTTCGTATTTCTTTAAGGATTTGATGATCTTTTCAGGGTCGATCTCAAGCGTATCGGTTTCACCGGTATAGTAGTCCATCACTTCCCCGATGGAATCGGCGAAGATCGAGCGGACCTTCTTATCATTCAGAAGATCCTCCACATCCTTCTCGCTGATTCGATTCGTCACTTCGTCGGGAAGAATGGAATAAACATATTCCGACAGCGTCTGCTGCTGATCGGGATCCTCGCTGTCAAGCTTTCCGAGTCTCATATCGGCAAGCGACTCGATTCCCGTAACGGTCTCTTTAATATTCTCTCTCGTAAAGGATTTCCGGACACCGAAGAAAACCATCGTCACAATGCCCGTCAGGAACAAAAAGAAACAGAAGAAGATTGCCAGGACCTTGCGTCCCGCGCCGAGCGACTTCTTGACTTTCATCTCCCGATCGCCTTCCGGAAAATACATCATCGTCGGCGCCGCCGCATACTGCGTCGGCTGCTGATACTGCGGCTGATACTGCTGTTGCGGCCATGCAGGCTGTTCCGGCTGCCGGTACACGGGCTGAACCGGAGGGACGGGCTGCACGGGAGTTTCGTTCACAGACTGCGCGGGCTCAACAGGCGCATTGGAAACCTCAAGCGGAGAGCCGCAAATGTTACAGAATTTCATTCCTTCCTGAACCGGGTTGTCACACATCGGGCATTTTGTTGCCATTGTTTTATCCTCCGAAATTCATCGCCGAAACCGGCACTGTACGTAGCATTTTTCATTATAACACCGAATCTCGCGAGATGCAATCCGATTGCTTGCAAAATAAGGTAGGCTCCGCTATACTGTATGCGACATCAATATTCGGAGGATTCTATGAAAATCATAATGATTCGGCACGGCGATCCCGACTACGTGAAGGATTTTCTGACGGAAAAGGGAGAGCGCGAGGCCGCATGCCTTGCAAAATGGATTAAACAATTCGACCCGGAGGTCGATGCTTACTATGTTTCCCCGCTCGGACGGGCAAAGGAAACGTGCCGCGTCTGCCTGGAGCCCCTCGGAAAGGAAGCGACGGTGCTCCCGTGGATTGAGGAATATACCGGAAGGGCTTTTCATCCCCGAAAGGGTTATGTGCGCCACGCCTGGGACTTCTATCCCGGCGACTGGACGAAGGATGAGAAGCTGTTCTCCGCCGATGAGTGGCTTGATTCCCCGTTATACGCCGACCCGTCCTGCAAGAAGGGATATCTTGCTATTACGGAGGGCTTTGACGGGCTTCTTAAGGAATACGGCTACGAAAGGGAAGGCCACATCTACCGGACCGACTGGAAGGGCGGCAAGCCCTGCGACAAGACGATTGTCATCTTCTGTCATATGATTGCAACGCTTACGGTTGTCGCACACCTGACCGGCATCGCGGCGCCCCTTATGTGGCACGGCTTTTTCAGCGCGCCGACCGGCGTGACAGTCATTCAGACCGAGGAACGTGACCCCGGAACGGCCTGGTTCCGCGTCCGCGCCATGGGCGAAGTAGCGCACCTTCTCTGCGAAGGGGAACCCATCTCGGATTCCGGCTTCAAGAAGAAGTAGGGCAGCAACGAAAGCTTCCTTCTTGACGAAGCCCTCTTCTTCCGATAAAATGGAAAGAAGCGTAATATCTATGGCAAATGCCACGTTTTATGGCATTTTCCGGAAAGAGACTGTTTATGAAAAAAATCACCAATCCAATCAAAGCGTTGCTTCTCTCGCTCATACTGCTCACGGGGCTTCTCGGGAGCGCTTCGGCGGAAGTACCGCTTCTCGGCGCCGCGCCGGGCGGAAACGAACTGACCGGCAAGTCGGCACAGGAAATCGTCGGGATGATGGAGCTCGGCTTCAACATCGGAAACACCTTTGACGCGAGCGGCGGCAACGTGAAGACTCGCGAATCCCAATGGGGCAACGTCCCCGTGACGCAGGCGTTCATCGACGCGATTTACGACGCCGGCTTCAACACCGTCCGCATTCCGATCACCTGGTTCGGATTTATCGCGGATGACGGGCAGTACACAATCGACCCCGAGTACCTCGCCCGCATTAAGGAAGTCGTCGATTATTGCTACAACGACGGCCTTTTCGTCATCATTAACGTGCACCATGAGCCGTGGATCAACAATAAGAATCTCGACACGGATTACAAGAATGTCGGCGCAGAACTGAACGCCGTTTGGGCGCAGGTGGCGACGTATTTTGCAAACTATGACCAGCACCTGATTTTCGAAGGCATGAACGAGCCCCGAATGGCCGGAACGCCAGGCGAATGGAACGGCTCGGCCGACGGTTACTATGCTGTCAATTATCTGAATCAGATTTTCGTCAATGCAGTCCGCAGCACCGGCCTCGGCCACAACGACGAGCGCTGTCTGATGATTCCCGGGTATGCCGCTTCGTCCTCGTCCGATGTCATGCGCTCGGTTGCGATTCCGACCTATAACGGCGAGGCCGTGAAAAATCTGATCGTTTCCGTCCACAGCTACACTCCCTACGAGTTCTGCCTGACGGACAACCGGAACACATTTATCAAAGGTCTTGATACCGGGTCGATTGATTCGGTGTTCCGCGATATTTCCATTACATTCCTGCAGAACAACATTCCGGTAGTCATCGGTGAGACCGGCGCGACCAATTCGGGCAACAATACCGACGCCCGCGTGGCCTGGGCCGAATATACTGCGCAGAAGGCCGCTTCCTATGGCATTCCGATCATCATCTGGGATAACGGGGCAGCCGGAATGGCAGGCGGAGAATGCCACAGCTACATTAAAAGACGCACGAATGAAATCGTATTTCCCGAAATCATCGAGGCTCTGAAGAACGGTTGGAATTCCGTGAGCAGAGGTGCTGTTCGCAATGCTGCTTCGCTTCCGAGAACCGGCGGCATCCTCGGCGGACGGGTCCTGTTTGAAGCCCCCGACGGCTCTGCCGACGACACCGTAACCGTTGACACCGCATCGCTTACTCTTTCGAAGGACTGTACGATTGCCGTTGTCTATAAGGGCGACAGCGCACCGACCGTTCAGCTGAGCGGAGGTGACCTCGCAGAAGGCATTACCGTTTCCGGAAAACCCGCCGACGCCAAGGAAGTCGACGGCTATAAGCTGTTCCTGCTTCCGCTTAAAGGCACGCAAATCCCGGCAAAAGTTGAGAAGCTTACGCTCTCCGGCGCAACCGGATATACGGTTTACGAAATCAGCATTCTCGGGCTTCCGGCTTCCAATCCGGAGACCACTTATACCTACCGCGTGAACGGAAACGCCTATGCATCCTCGAAGGATGCAACCGTGAAGAAGCCGACGCCTGAAAGTTTCAAATTCCTCGGCTGGTACACAAGCCCGAAGTATACGCCCGGAACCGAATTCAACGGAACCATTCACGAGGGCGCCCGCACCGTATATGCCAAGCTTGAGCTTGCTTCTTTCAAGCCCGTTAAGGTATCGGTTACTCCCGCTCCGCTTCCGGTCATCTCTCCGAGAAGCGACCGGCCGCTGCCGACCCCGACTCCTACACCGACACCGGAATTCACTCCGACGCCCTCCCCGACCGAGCCCGTAACGGAACAGCCCGTTACCCCGGCTCCGACCGAGGCCGCCAAGTCCGACAGCCAGCCGATCAATCCGGCTCTTCTGATCATTCCGTTACTTATGGCCCTTGCCATGATCGGATTCGGCGTGCACCTGATCGTCCGCGGCATCCGAAGCCGGAAGCAGCAGTAAAGAATCGGCGGGAGGATGCCTCATCCCCTGAAACCCAAACAAAAAAGACCGGCTCGCCGCGAATGGCAAGCCGGTCTTTCTTTATCCTTTTCAGAGCTTGAAGGAGTCGAAGAATCCTGTCATCATGGAAATGGCAAATACAAAAAATGTGACAAATGCTGCCACGATCAGCACCACTCCGACTATTTTGAAGGCCTTGATGTCTTCCTTTCTTCCGATACCAAGCGCAATTGCCCCTAAAAGCATGAGCCCCATGACGAGGGCACCATTCAGCATGAACTTTCTCATCATATTTTCCGAAGACTGTTTGAAACTCTCAAAAGTTGCGTTGGGCATTTTCTCTCCTCCTGAGTCCGATGGTTTATGACATCTATTTTCTTTTTTCGGACGTAGTATCTTGTTCTAATGGCTCCGCCGCCTTGAAGTCGGCAACCTTTTGTGTTACGTTAACGGCAACAACACCGCGGAGGTAAAGCTTTATGATTTCTGTGAAAAATCGCTGGGCGCTCGTCACCGGAGCCGCAAGAGGCATCGGATACGGCGTCGCTCTTTTTCTTGCCAAACAGGGCTGCAACCTGATTCTGCAGGCGCGCTCCGAAGACCATCTCAGGGACGTCCGTGAAAAAGCGGAAGCCCTCGGCGTTTCCGTCCTGACCGTTTCGGCCGAGCTTTCGGACCTTGATTCGGTTCAGGCCATGCTTGCGAAAATTGACTCTTTCAACGTTCCCGTCGATATCGTTATGAACAATGCGGGGCTTCAGATTGCTTACCGCACGGACTGGTTCACGACCCCCGCGTCGGATTACGAAATCAGTTTTCTGGTAAATACGATTGCTCCGATGATGATTGTCTACCATCTCCTTCCGAAGATGTTAGAGCGCGGCTTCGGCCGAATCGTCAACACCACAAGCGGCATCCGCCTGGAGCCCGAGCAGGCCGGCTACTCCGCCAGCAAAGCTGCTCTTGATAAGGTGACAACCGATCTTGCTTCGAAATACACCGATGTGGACATCTGCATCAATCTGACCGATCCCGGCTGGTGCCGTACCGATCTCGGCGGCCCCAACGCCCCGAATTCTCCTGAGAGTTCGCTGCCCGGCGTGGTCATCGGCGCATTTGTCAACAAAGGTGTGACCGGTCGTTGCTTCGCCGCCCCGAACTTCCACGGCCTGAGCCTCGAGGAAGCAGTAGCCAAGGTGGAAAGCAATTAACTTGTAACCCAATATAACAAAATCTCCGAAAAATGTCAATCACATTTAACAAGCGCCGCTTCTGGAATTCCGGGCGGCGCTTTCTTTGACTCATTTTTATGAAATCTTCATTTGCAGTCATACTATCGGTGTATGATATGACTGCATTTCATGAATTCTTCATTTGCAGTCATACACCAGGGACCTCAGGTATGACTCATTTTATGAATTCTCTATTTGCAGTCATGCGTGGCGGTGCCCCGGTATGACTCATTTTATGATTTCTTTATTTGCAGTCATACGACGGAGGCTCCAGGTATGACTCATTTTATGATTTCTCTATTTGCAGTCATGCGTGGCGGTGCCCCGGTATGACTCATTTTATGATTTCTCTATTTGCAGTCATACGTGGCGGTGCCCCGGTATGACTCATTTTATGAATTCTTTAATTGCAGTCATACGACGGAGGCTCCAGGTATGACTCATTTTATGAATTCTTTAATTGCAGTCATACGACGGAGGCTCCAGGTATGACTCATTTTATGAATTCTTTAATTGCAGTCAAAACTGACACTCCCAGGCTCGCCAAAAAAGCTCGCGTCAGCGCCTCCATATGCGAATGCTCCGCTCGCGAACAAGTTCGCTCGCTGTCCGTTCACTCAGCACCCGGCACGCAAACTTCGTTTGCGCCGGTTTTTTTCATATGTCGGCATGACTGCGAGCACGCTCGCGTCAGCGCCTCCATATGCGAATGCTCCGCTCGCGAACAAGTTCGCTCGCTGTCCGTTCACTCAGCACCCGGCACGCAAACTTCGTTTGCGCCGGTTTTTTTTCATATGTCGGCATGACTGCGAGCACGCTCGCGTCAGCGCCTCCATATAAAAAAAAAACCGGTGCGCCAAAAGCGCACCGGGTACTTTCGTTTATCGCTCAAATTACAGCTGAGGGCCGGCCTTTACAAGAGCCTTACCTGCTGCGTTGCCTTCGTACTTCGCGAAGTTCTTGATGAAGCGGCCTGCGAGATCCTTTGCCTTCTCTTCCCAAACGGAAGCATCAGCGTAGGTGTCGCGAGGATCGAGGATTGCGGGGTTAACACCCGGAAGCTCGGTCGGAACTTCGAAATCGAAGATCGGGATCTTCTTAGAAGGAGCCTTGTTTACATCGCCGTTAAGAATTGCATCGATGATACCACGGGTATCCTTGATGGAAATTCTCTTGCCGGTTCCGTTCCAACCGGTGTTAACGAGGTAAGCCTTAGCGCCGCTCTTCTGCATCTTCTTAACAAGCTCTTCACCGTACTTCGTAGGATGAAGCTCAAGGAATGCCTGACCGAAGCAAGCGGAGAAGGTAGGAGTAGGCTCGGTGATGCCGCGCTCGGTACCAGCAAGCTTAGCGGTGAAACCGCTCAGGAAGTAGTACTGGGTCTGCTCGGGAGTCAGAATGGAAACCGGAGGCAGTACGCCAAATGCATCAGCGGAAAGGAAGATAACATTCTTGGCATCAGGACCTGCGGAAATTCCGTTAACCTTCTTAACGATGTTGTTGATATGCTCAATCGGGTAGGAAACACGGGTGTTCTCGGTTACGCTCTTGTCAGCGAAATCGATCTTGCCGTCCTTATCTACGGTAACGTTCTCAAGAAGAGCATCTCTCTTAATTGCGTTGTAGATATCGGGCTCGGAATCCTTATCGAGGTTGATAACCTTTGCATAGCAGCCGCCCTCGAAGTTGAATACGCCGTTGTCATCCCAGCCGTGCTCGTCATCACCGATCAGAAGTCTCTTAGGATCGGTGGAGAGCGTCGTCTTACCGGTACCGGAAAGACCGAAGAAGATTGCGGTGTTCTTTCCTTCCATATCGGTGTTAGCGGAGCAGTGCATGGAAGCCATGCCCTGAAGAGGCAGGTAGTAGTTCATCATGGAGAACATACCCTTCTTCATTTCGCCGCCGTACCAGGTGTTGATGATAACCTGCTCACGAGAGGTAATGTTAAATGCTACACAGGTCTCGGAGTTAAGTCCGAGCTCCTTGTAGTTCTCAACCTTTGCAAGGGAAGCATTGTAGATAACGAAGTTCGGCTCAAAGCTGGCAAGTTCTTCAGCGGTAGGCTGAATGAACATGTTCTTAATGAAGTGAGCCTGCCAAGCAACCTCAACGATGAAACGAACTGCCATGCGGGAGTCCTTGTTAGCGCCGCAGAATGCATCTACAACGAAAAGTCTCTTGCCGCTGAGCTCTTTCTTAGCGATATCCTTAACAACAGCCCAAACCTCTTCGCTCATCGGATGGTTGTCGTTCTTATACTCATCGCTCGTCCACCAAACGGTGTCCTTGCTGTTCTCATCCATAACGATGTACTTGTCTTTGGGGGAACGTCCGGTGTAAACACCCGTCATAACGTTAACTGCGCCGAGTTCGGTCTCAACGCCTACTTCATAACCGGTAAGTTCCGGCTTCAGCTCTTCCTTGTAAAGCTCTTCATAGGAAGGATTGTGCACAATCTCGGTAACACCGGTGATGCCATACTTGGTCAAATCAATCTTTGCCATGCTTCATACCTCTTTCTCTATCTGATTTCTATTTTAAGCCATCCGAAGATGACCTCTTGCACCTTTTCAGGCGCCGACCGGACCGGCTTTTCTGCATGCCGATTCCTCGTGCAGCCTGTTACAAGCCCAATCAAAATCATTATACACTAACTTGATTCTTAAAGTCAATATTTCTTTTGTTCGGGCATCGTCAGAATAATGGTATTATATTATCCGTTTTTCTACTGAATCTTAATCGATTCCAGAATCGCCGCAGCCTCTTCGCTGTCAAATGCAAAGCCCACCGAGGAAACTCGAATCGGCTTCTCATTTACCACGGCACAAAGTTCAAAACCATAGCCGCCCCAGCCGTCGCTGTACTGGAAGCCGGTCCATTCGATTCCGGCAAATGTGCCGCTGACGTCCGTCTGCTCGTTCGTGTATGTATTCTTGTTGTAATTGTACTGCATTTCCATGATTTCCTTTGTCTCCATCTTGAAGTCAAAGTACTTAATGAAATCGGACTTTATCACAGAGCAGTAACGGGTGTCGTCCTCGTCAAAAGCGTCGCCCTTGCGGAACTTCCAGCCGGTGGGAACGCCGACCGTGAGATCGCCCCAGGTTTCCGTCGCGCCAATCACCACGCCTTCGGGCGTCGGAGTTTCGGTAACCTCTTCCGTAGGCGTCGGCTTCTTCTTTTTTCTGCTGCCGCCGTCATCCTCGTCGTCATCGTCATCGCCGCAGGCCGTAAGGCATGCAACCGCAAGAATAAGCATCAGTAAAAACAGTAGGGTTTTCTTCATATTTTCCTCCGAAATCACGCGAATCGAATCCGCTTTTTCAACCGAAGTGATTATAGCGCAACTCTGACAAATGTCAAGACCGCCCCGGACAGCAAAGAAAACGCCGCGATTTCCTTGCGGAAACCGCGGCGCGGAATCAGCCATTTTTTTCATTTCCCAACACTTCGATATTTTTAGCGAAGTCTGCCGCCGCAACGAGGACAGAAATCGGCTCTCCAAGCGTCTCTGGAGATTATCGTATCATTACAATAAGGGCACTGACCGCATTTTGTTTTATGAAATACAATACCCGCTGCAACAACTACTGCAACCTCCATAACCACAAATGCAACGTAGGGGTGCGGGAATACAAGACATAACGGTATGGCCGCTAAGAATAAAACAATAAAAGTGATGTTCGTTATGAGCAAAATTTTAGACCGGCTTGCGTACTCCTCCATTTTTTCACTTTCAAGTTGCTCACGCTTCTCCTTATCCTCCTGCTCGGCCTTCATGATATCCTCCGCAGTAATGGAATACTTGCACAGCGGGCATTCACCCACTCCTTTTTTAACCAGTTCCTTACAATTCGGACAAGTGATAAACATAACCGTAAGCCTCCTTCTCTGGAAGAATTATTTCTAAAAAGTATAACATATTCCATGGCATTTGTCACGGCAATCTGCAAGGAATCTGCCCCCTCTGACAAATGCCATATTCCTGTGGCGAAGACTCCCGCAATATGGTATAATCTTTGAAAACCAAGTGGGAGGTCATCTGTATGATAATCGGGTTTATATTTTGGAGCGTTCTCGCCGTCGGGCTCGCCGCAATCGGACTTGTCTCATGGAAATCAAAAAAGCCGGTGGGCTTTTTTGCGGGAGTAAAGCCACCAGCGGTAACGAACACAGTAAAGTACAACCACGCCGTCGGAACAATTTGGATAATCTATGCCGTTGTGTTTGAGCTATGCGGTCTGCCGCTGCTCTTTTTAAAGCGGAATTCCGCCGGCTTTGCTTTCATAATGCTCGGCGTCGTTGCCGCCTCCATCGGACTTGCGGTAGCCTACACCGTTATCGAGGCGAAATACGAGAAGAAAGAGTAAAAATCAGGGGAATGCTTCGGCATTCCCCTTTTTCTTTTTATTCGTCTTTCCCGATTCGTTTCTGCACGGTCCGCAGCACACACGCAATGCCCCAAATCGCCAGCATGATGCAGGCAAATATGACGATGCCCACCGGGAGTCCCCAGTTCATAAAGCCGTAAAAATCGTTCGTGTCCGGCCACACTCCTGTGCCGTTCACCAAAATGTTCGTCAGATAAACGGTGCCGTACACGAAAACCGGAATCATCGTCAGAAAAGTCCACCGAAACGGCACGCCGTCCTTCGGAACCGGCAGCAGAATGTATTCCGCCATTGCCGTAAGCGGCAGCACCAGGTGGAAGAAGAAATTGGCGTTTTTATACATGAACCGGTATCCGTACAGCGGCCCGAGAAATGCCGCGATGGTCAGAAACGTAAGCCCGACGGCCGCGGCCGCCACAATCTTTAAAAGCACCGGGCAGTCCTTATGCCGGATCGTCTGAATCAGGCTCCAAACGGCGACAATGCCGCAAAACTCGTTGGAAAGCACGGTAAAATACTTCAGATTTTCCACGCCGGAAGATGCCAGAAGCGCGTCCCCGTCCCGGAAGAACAGCATCAGAATCGTCCCGATGACCGCCCACGCGATAATCAGAATGTTCAGTACCGTCACTGCTTTGGCGCGTCGTTCTTCTTTCTTCATTCGACTCTCCTTTGTCCCAATCAGTATCCGATCTTCTCCAAAATGCAGTCAATCAGTTCGGCATTTTTGATGGAAAATGTGTCGCTGATATGCGGCGTTTCCCCGTACAATATGCAGCGGCTGAGCTGCTCGATTTCGAGCGCGTAGTTATGCGGAACATCCACAACGCGCTGTGCGATGGCGTTGCCGGTGCGGATTTCATAACTGACGCGGCCTTCCTGGTTGTACTCGGTGTCGGAGCGAATGGAGCCCTTTGAACCGTGAATATACAGCCGGTCATAGCGGGAATTGGTCCCGACACCGAGGTTCATTCCAACGGTAAATGCGGCGCGGGCGCCTCCCTTAAACCGCATCTGCGCGGTTGTCAGCATGTCGACTCCGAGGTCGGTAAACTCTGCGCTTGCGTGAACGCTTTCCACCTCATCGTCAATCAGTGACAAAATCATGGTCGTGCAGTAGCAGCCGAGATCGTACATTGCTCCGCCGCCGTGCTCTTTATGGAGACGGAAATCCTCCTTGTAGCCCTGCGTTACGAAAGAGGTATCGATGTAATCGACTTCGCCGATGATGCCGCTTCTGACGTCACGGACGAGGCTTTCCACATAAGGGCTGTGCAGATATGCATACGCCTCCATCAGGATAGTGCCGCTTTCCTTTGCCGCTGCAAACATCTCCCGCGTCTCGGCGGCATTCATCGCGATCGGCTTTTCGCAAAGCACATGCTTGCCCGCCTTAAGGGCCGCAATGACCCAGGGCTTATGCAGATCGTTCGGAAGCGGAACATATATCGCCTGCACCTTTTCGTCCCGGATCAGTTCCTCATAGCTTCCGTAGGATACTGTAAAGCCATAGTCTTCCTTATATCGGTTTGCTTTTTCTTTGCTTCTGCCGGCGATGGCGTACAGATTGCAGTGTTCGGCCTGTTTCATGCCGGGAATCGTGCCCCAGCGGGCTACCGACGCCGTGCCCATGATTCCCCAATTGACTTTATCCATAGATATCTCCTTTTACTGGTTATTGTTGTACTCCGGTTGCTGCCTAAGTGGGAGGCCTCCTCAGGAGGAAAATCCTTCGTATGCCTCCCACTTGGCGCGCAGCCTCAGGGAAAATAATATAAAAAAATATACTGTGATGAGCATTCTTTTGGAGAGTAATCTCTGAGGAGAAATCGGGTTTTCTTTCTCCCGGTGTGCGGTTTCAGAATGAATAACCTCGAAATGAATGTTCTCCGTTTTTCTTTTTCGCGGATGGTATTTTTCATCTTCGAGCCCGGGTTACATCCAGTTTGCCTGATGGATTACGGTCGGGTCGATGGATTTGACGTTTGGGGAGCCGGTGCGGACCATCATGGCCTTCAGCTCGTCGGTCATCTCGTTGATTACCCTCGCGACGCCGTCTGGTCCTTCGGTCTCGAGCGGCCCCATCAGAGGCTTGCCGACCGAAACGGCATCCGCGCCGAGCGCCATCGCTTTGAAAACATCGTAGCCGTCGAGCATGCCGCCGTCCACGATGATTGTCAGTTTGTCACCGACCGCCTTTCTGATCTCCGGCAGGAGCATCGTCGGCGGTGTTGCCCAGCGCATCAGGCTGTTATGATGGCTCAGAACAATTCCCTTACAGCCGATTTCCACCGCGCGCACGGCATCCCACGCGCTCAGCGCACCCTTTATGATGAACGGAAGCTTTGTCGCTGCAACATATTCCCTGAGTTCCTCAAGTGTCGGCAGCTTCATCTGCTTTCCGACTACGACAGAGTCGCGGTCATCTCTCACATTTACCGCGTGCTCGACATCCATGCCGACCGCGATAAAGCCGCATTCCTCGGCGCATTTGATGCGGGAGAAGATCTCCCCGCGGTCCGCGTAAGGCTTGATAATCTTAATCAGCTTTGCCCCGGTCGACGCGCAAAGTCCCATCTCCTCGTGGCCGCCCATCCCGATGAAGCAAAGTGCTCCGACCCGCTTCGCGCCTTCGGCGAGTTCCTTCATCGAAGGCTTCAAATGTGACAAAGCGCCGGTCGTGATCGGTGTCGCGAATTTCTCACCGAAAAGCACGGTTTCAGCCGTCGGATGCACTGCTCCGACAATGCGGCCTTCCACCAGCAAACTGTCTAAATAACGACGATTGATTGCAATCGAATCGCCCGAAAGAGGTCTCTCCGCCATAATCCTTCTCCTTAAATCCCGATGCCGGCTTTCGCGGCAGCTGCTGCCACGACCTTGTACGCCCGGTCGTATTCTTCAAAAGTGTTCATATGCTCCAGTAAAACCGGCGCATCCTTCGGCATGTACCGGTCAATGATTGTAAGCACCTTCCCGAAATCGAGCTCCCCTTCGCCCGGCGAGCACTCCGTCAGCACGGTCGTCAGCTGCATGCGGTCCATATGCGAATCCTTCAGGTGCGTGCTCTTGATGTACGGCGCAAGCTTTTTGAAGCACTCCTCGATGAACGCCTCCGAGCACAGATGCCTTCTCGGATTGTTGATCATGTTCACGAAGTCCATATGCGCCGCAAACATCGGCCGGTCGACATCTTTAATCAGCTGCAGGTATTCGTCCGGTCCGTCCGGCACCATCCAGGGCATCGGCTCTAAACAGTAATATGCCCGCTTCGGCTGCACCGCGTCGATGATCTCTCGCATCGACCCGACAATTCTTTCATAGGTTTCCTCTGTATAATTCGACGGGTCAGCGCCGTCCCATCCGGCACTTCCCGATGTCCCCGCAATGTTCACACAGCACTCGATTCCGAGCCTGTCCGCAAGTGCCAATTGCTTTTTGGCAAATGCCACAGCCTCCGCCGCCTTCACCGGATCCGGGTCAAATACATTCTTCCACACACCGACCTCGGCGATCACGACGTCATGCTTTCGCGCGATTTCGCAGTATGCAGCTATGTCATTTTCCGCGGTATAAGCATTAAAAGGCGCTGTCACCGCCCGAAACTTTGAGGCAGCCAGCAGTTCTTCCCATTCCGCCGGGGTCTTAAACGCCCCTGCGACCGTTCCACCCAATCTCATACAGCCCCTCCTTCTCCATGCCGAAATGTCTGATGAACCCCGTCCCCGTGGGTCCGCCCTAAACGACAGCAGCGGGAAATGCAACGCATTTAAAATCGGCTTCGCCGATGAGCGTTGCATGTTCATTAGGATCCTCCCGCAAGCGGGTCCCTCCTAATGATAAGTATAGGGAACTTTGCCGCTGATGTCCATAGACAAAGTTCCCTAAAAAATGTCACATTCTATCCCCGCAAGCGGGTTCCCCTAAACGATAAGATCTGCAGTCCTGCAGTTCGCCGCCTTTAAAAGGTCCGCCGGCGCAAGCTCAATCTGAAAGCCCACCTTACCGGCGCTTACAAACATCCTGTCATAGCCCGTCGCCGTTTCGTGAACCCACGTCGGAAAAGCCTTCTTCATCCCGATCGGCGAGCAGCCGCCGTGCACGTAACCGGTAAGCGGCAGCAGTTCCTTCTGCTTAATCATGTCGATGGATTTCTCACCGGCAACCTTAGCGGCCTTCTTCAGGTCTAACTCCGCCGCGACCGGAATGGCAAATACATAGTACTGACCGCTCTTGCCCTGCGTCACGAGGGTCTTGAACACGTGCGCCGGATCCTCGCCGAGAATGCCCGCGATCTGCTCCCCCGTGAGTGTCGGGTCCTGCTCGTAGGAATGGCTGTTATAGGCAATCTTCTTCGCCTCAAGGACGCGCATAACGTTGGTTTTTTCTTCTTTCTTCATGGCATTTTCCTTCTTCGTAAAAGTATTTCCGTGATAAAGACGGCCACGCAGCCGATGGCATAACACAATATGTCGCGGATGTCAAATGTGCCGCCGATCAGCACGCTAAAGAACCGGTTGTCGGCGAGCCCGAGCTTCTCCGTGATATGAATCGCCTGAAGCCCTTCGACGCAGGCTGCGAACAGGAACACCCAAAGCGGCAGCAGCGGGCAGCCCTCCGGAATCCATATCCTGACAAATGTGTATATCACGACAACAACCAGCACGTCGCCGATGTACGGCCGCACGAAGCTGTCGTGCACGTAAAGGGCAATCAGCACCTCAACCGCGATGAGAAGGACCGTCGCAATCAGATAAAATAACCTTTTCTTCATCTCGAAATCCCCTGTTGCTCAAATGCTTCTCCGGCGTGGTTTCCGTTCCTCATTCCGCGCTGTCTAAGTGTGCCCGGAGCGTGTTCAGAACCCGCTTTTTGTCCGCGCACCACTGCGGCTCGATCAAAAGCTTCTTCGGGCCGTCTCCTGTAAGGCGGTGAACAACGGTCTCGGGCGACAGCAGCCGGACCGCTTTTGTAATCAGCTCCGTATACTCGGCTAATGTCATTATCGGCCAAGGATTCTGCGCGTATTCTTCTGCCATCTTCGTTCCCCGAAGAATCTGCAGAAGCTGCAGTTTCACGCCGTCCGGCGGTGGAGTGAGCTTCGCGAGGTAGCGGACAGAGTCGAGCATGTCGTCCTCATTTTCCCCGGGAAGGCCGAAGATCAGGTGGACGATTACCGTCAGTCCGGCGGCTTTCAGCCTCCGGTAGGCATCGGCAAATGTACTTAGCGGGTAGCAGCGGTTCACACGCTCCGCCGTCCCGTCATGCGCCGTCTGAAGCCCGAGCTCCACCCAGACGGGTTTTACGCAGTTCAGCCTGGAAAGCATCGAGATCATTTCGTCGGGGAGGCAGTCCGGCCGTGTCCCGACGGAAAGAATCGCAATATCCTCCCGCTCTATGGTCTTCGTGTATAAAGCACGGAGACTTTCCATGTCCCCGTATGTGTTCGTATAGGATTGAAAGTACGCGATGAAGCGGCTGCCCTTCGTTTTCGCGCTGACAAGCTTTTTCGCTGCCTCAATCTGCTCCGCAATCGGCGCAGGCTTCGCCGCGAACTCGCCGCTTCCGCCCTCCGAGCAGAATGTGCACCCGCCGGTCCCAAGCGTCCCGTCCCGGTTCGGACACGTGCAGCCCGAGCTCAGCGCAAGCCGGTAAATCTTCTCGCCGTACTGCTCCTTCAAAACGTCGGATATCATTCGGATCCGCATCACATTTTCTCCCCGTCAAGAAAAACGCCTGTCAGTCGGTCGTCCTTCGTGTAGACAAGCTTTATCGAGAAGAACGGCGCGCCTTCCTTAAGAAGCCGGAAGAACACCTTGTCGCCTTCCCAAATCGGCAGGTCGTACACCCGGTCGATGTCAATCCACTCAAGCGTCCCCTCGTCGCACTCCTTCATCTCGCCTTCCCACGCGTCCGCCGTGAAAAGGTGCATATACTCAACAACATCCTCGCCGTAGACAAATGTGACGATCCCCCTCGCCCGGTACGAAGTAAGCCTAAGCCCCGTCTCCTCAAGCACCTCTCTTTTGAGGCACTCATCCGGGCTCTCGCCGTACAGGAAATGTCCGCCGACACCGATGTATTTGTCTTTGTTGATATCATGCTCCTTCTTGACGCGGTGCAGCATCAGATACTGTCCGTCGCGCTCAAGATAACATAAGGTTGTCAGCTCGGGTGTGTTCAAATCTCTTCCTCGTTTCACTAAAGCAGCGCACAGTCTATTTCCAGATCCGTACCGTCGTACGGTATCCGCTCCCTGCCTGCAAATTCGCTCATAACAATCTCGCAAAGTTCCGTATCAAACGTTACTACGCGGATTCTGTCAAGTATTTCCTTCTTCGGATTATGAAAATTGGTCCCCAAAACTAATATGTCGTGAGTCTTCTTCACTTCTTTCCGTATTCTGTTCAGAAAAGTCCGGTAGTACTCCTCCCGGTCATCCCTGGCCAGGAAAAAGGAAAGAAAGGTAAAGGATGCCGTACTTCCCTTTTTCGGAATTCTGATATACCCGAGGAGGGAAAGCACGGGGTTCATCAGCCGGAAACATGTCATCTTCCGGGAAAGGTCACTGACGACATACTGTTTGCAGTCTCTCCGGTCCCAAAGCGCCCCGGCGGAAACAATTTCACCGCCGTCCGTCAGAAGATAAAAGTCCGTAATCCGCGGCATCTGCCGTCCGTCATAATTCTCGGAAGCCGGGAACAGATTCCGCCTGCCGCCCCATGTGTGAAGAAACCGGGACAAAGCCTCCCTGTCTGCTTCCGCCGCCTGCCTAAACCGAAGCCCCGGGCATTCATTCCCGACAGAGACCGTCGGACTCATCAGATATGTCCGGTACCCGTCCATCGTGACCGCATAAGGCATGCCCTTACGCTGCTTTTTAAGCATACGGAGAACGGTTTCATTTTCCTTTACAACGGAGCAGAAGAAGACCTCCGAAGCAACCGGACCGTACATCTTCTTGAAGGCTTCCTTCCAGTTGAGGTACCCATCCCACCACGGCGCGCGCTTCATGTTGGTCACATAGCAGATTCTTCGTATGCTTCCGCCGACCGTCATGTCTCTGGGCAGACAGGATATGGTTCCCACCGTCTTTCCGTCGTTTTGAAACACCCCTGTGACGGCGTCCCCGCTTTCAGAAAGAAATGAATCCATCGGATTCGGCCGCCTCGTGTATAAAAGCCCGATATCGCCTTTTGCAACATCGCTTTCCATAATCGAGAGGATTCCCTCTCCGTCTTCCCGCGTCGCTAGTCTGAATCCGGTGCTCATTTCTTTGTTTCCTCCAGATTCTCCCCGACAGGGATTCCGATTCGTTTATCCACTTCAAAATGGAACAGAATATTGATGTACCAATAGGCAAAATTGATCAACGGCTTCTTCGTCCGTCTGAAACAGGTGAAGCCTCTTGAGAATATGGACCCGAATTTGAAAAACTTCTTCTTGTATTTCTTGCAAAGCGCCCGCAGTTCTTCGGCCGTAACCTGTTTCGGGACAAATGATATGGTTCCGAAGGTATATCCTTCCTGAAGCCACCACCGGTCGCAGATCAGCCGTCCCTGCGCCTTGAACGCCTCATAGGTAGGCGTATTCGGAAATGCCAGAAGATGATTATAGGCAATCACGAAAAATTTATGCTTCTTCGAAAATTCCAGGGTCTTTACGAAGCTTTCCTCCGTGTCCTCGTCAAATCCGAAGACAAAGGAGGCGTAAATGCTGATGCCCACCTTGTGAATCTTCTCAATCAATTCGTCACGTTCTCCGAGGCGGGCGGTCCACTCCTTGTTCATCTGCTTCAGGTTACCGCTGTTGATGGACTCAAAACCGATCAGGACCATCTCGCAGCCGCTTTCCTTCATCAGTCTGAGCGTTTCTTCGTCTTTAGCGATATCAAGCGTGATCTGCGTCGTCCATGTGATCTTCAGCTTCTTGATTTCCTTAAACAGTTCCCGGGCGAATTCCTTACTGGAGAAGATGCTGTCGTCCACCAAAAAGAACAGCTTATGCTTACAGGCTTTCATCTCCGCAATGATGTCCTGCACGTCCCTGTGGATATAGTGCGAATCGTAATACTTCGCGATGGAACAGAACTCACAGTTATGGTAGCATCCGCGGCCCGTTTCCACGAGGGACACCGGCAGATATTTCTTCTCCTGTCTTTTATATACCGAGCGATCCGCAATCTTGTAATCAATACAGGGTTTCCCGACATAGCGTTCCTGAAGGGTTCCGCTCTTAAGGTCCGAAAGCAGCTTCTTCAGATTATCCCCGCAGTTATTCACCATGATGGCATCACAATGCTCAAGAGCTTCTTCCGGCATCAGTGTCACATGGTAGCCACCCATGACGACTTTCTTTCCGCGTTTCCGGAACTGCTCCGAAATATAGTAAGCTCTCTTCGCCGTATAGGTTTCCACGGTCAGGAGCACGATATCCGTATCGGTATCGTAGTTGATGCTCTCAATCCGGTCATCATAGAACTCTCTTTCGCATTCGGCCGGCAGAAGGGAACTGAGTACCGCTATGGTTAACGGCTCCATCAGCCAGCTTTTCAGGTATTTCTGTCCCGGTTTCTTCCCGATCGCGGGAAGGACAAATGTGACTTTCATCCCTTCCACTCCTTCCTCAGTTTCTTCGCGACTTTTCGGTTATAAATCCGAAATCCGATATTGACTCCGAGTTTCAAAAAACCGCCGTAGGGATTCCTGACGGCCCTCTTCCAGATCCGCTTCCATGTGTAGCATTCCGTCGAAACATAAACGAGCATTTCTTCCAGTTCACGTCCCGTAAAGTTTTTGGGGATATACGTCGCGTGAATGCTGTCGTAATCGTTCCAGTCCTTCGAAACAATCCGTCCTTCCTCCGTGAGCCTCTTATATACCGGGGTATTCGGATAGGGCGTCAGAACGGCAAACCTGGGAATGTCCACACCGATCTGCTCGATATAATCCGGCATATTCCGGATGCTTTCCTTCGTATCACCGTCAAATCCGAGCATGAATGTCCCGAGAATCGTGACACCGTTTTTATGGAACAGATCGACGGCCTTTTTATACTGCGCCACTTTATTCTTCTTATGAGATTCCGCCAGGCTTTCCTCGCTAAAGGTCTCAAATCCCATCAGAATTCCGATGCAGCCGCTCTCTATCATAAGCCCGAAGAGATCTTCATCCTCACAGACATCCGTCGTGCACAGTCCCGCCCATTTGATGTGTAACGGAACCAGTGCCCGGTAAAACTCCATAGCGTAGGCACGGTTGGATGTCGGCGAAGGATCCAGAAACAGTATGCGTTTTGCCCGCAGCATACGAATCTCCGCCGCCACATCCTCAAGGCGCCTCGTGGTATGCTTTCCGCCCCAGAAGGAATTGATGACACAGAACTCGCACCGGTTTGTACAGCCGAAATTGGCAATTACGGTGGGAACTCCGATATACTTACGTTTCTGCATCAGTTCCCTCATCGGAATGACATTGCTTGTCCCGATGTCGCACGGGGTTCCGTCGTATCGCGGCTTCTGCTCTCCGGCCGTGTAATCCGTAATAAACTCTTTCCATGTCCGGTCTGCCGGTCCTGTCAGAATCGTGTCCGCATGCTCCGCAGCCTCCTCGGGGAGCAGGCTGACATGGTGTCCGCCCATTACGACATAGCTTCCTTTTTTTCTGAAACAGTCCGCCAGCTCGTAACCCCGCTTCACGGAAGAAGTCACGGAGGTGATTGCTACAATATCGTAAAAACCCAGCTTATCATAGTTGCATTTTTGCACACCCTCATCGACAGCATTAAACTCCGCACAGGCATCGGCCGGCGTCAGGGCGGCCAGGTACGGCATGGTTAACGGCATGTAGCTCAAAGACCTGGTGAAAGCATTTTTATAGCGGTAGTTGTTATCATAAGGGGTGATGAAAAGGATTTTCACAGCTTAACCTCCGGGATATCGGAGTTGTCACTCATAACATCCGCCTCAAAGATGGAAAATTCCCTGGCGTATTTGCGGTAACCGATGTTTACAAGCATGTATATGCTTTTCTTTGTGCGCCATTTACGTAAATCCAGGCGCTTCCATATGCTTTTCCACGAATAGGTCTTCTTCCAGGCCCAGGCAATTCCCTCCTCGAGCTCTTCCTTGGTCATCTGCTTGGGTTTATACACGCAGTGCTCCACATCGTACATGGCAAAATCCCGCTCTGTGATGCGCCCCTGTTCCTCCAGCTCCCGATAGAACTCGGTTCCCGGAAAAGGCGTAATGATGGAGAACCTCGGAAGGTCGATTTTGGCTTCCAAACATAAATCAACCGTACGTCTGAAGACATCCGGCCCGTCTTCATCCGCGCCAAATGCAAAGCAGCCCATCACCATGATTCCCCTGCGATGCAGCTTATCCATCAGCTGTTTGTATTCTTCCACATGGTTTACACCCTTGTGAATGCCCTTCTGCGTCTCCTGATTGACAGATTCGAATCCGATCAGAAGCCCCTTGCAGCCGCTTTTTTGAAACAGTTCCAAAAGTTCGTCATTGTGCCCGATTGCCGTCGTTGTAAGTCCCATCCACCACTTTTTTAACGGAATCATGGCCGCGAACAGTTCCTTCGCATACTTAACGTCCGCAATCAGATTTACGTCTGGAAAGATTACCGGCTTTCCCTTGAATGTTTTAATCTCTGCGATCACATCCTCCACGGGACGTGTGATTACCCGTTGCCCGAAAGCGGCCGGATAGGCGCAGAACGTGCAGGAATGATTGCAGCCCCGCACTGCCTCCACGGTATTCAGGGTAATATACCTGTTTTTCTTGAGCAGATCCTTCCTGGGAAGCGGCCTGTTAGCGATATCCGTACAGCCGTTTCCGTAGTACATGGGTTTGAGGCAGCCGTCTCTGATATCAAGAAGCGCCTGGGGGAACGTCTTCTCTCCCAACCCGACGAGAACAGCATCGGCATGCCCCGCTGCCTCCTCCGGCATCAGCGTCGGATGCACTCCTCCCATAAGAACCTTCTTTCCGAGGCTTCGGAAATAATCCGCATACCGGTAACACCGCGAGGATGTCCCCGTAATACAGGTTATGGCAATTACATCCGCATCACAATCAAGCGGAATTGCTTCCGCCGTCTCATCATAAATAACCACCTCCGCCTCAAGTTCCTTCGGAACAAGGGCGGCAAGAAGCGCCAGGGTGATCGGCGCATAATGGAGGCCTTTGTGAAACATTCCGTTATAACGGTGCATTGCACCTGCCGGAGACAGCAAAGCAATCTTCATACACCCTCCTAAACCGTAATGAGCGAGCCCACCGCCATTACAAGATACATGACAAATACAACCGCAACCGCCGCTTTGGAAGCCTCCACCCGGTTCATAACCGTCTGCTCCTTCCCCTTCGTACAGATCAGATAGGTCGGGATGACCATGAGGGATATGATTACGGCAACCGCGCCGCCGGCGATTTTCATATATTCCAAAAAACCGCTCGAAAGAACAAGCGTCAGCAGCAGCGCCGGCACCGTTCCGAGAATAAAGCTCAGGCCGAATGACTTTTTGGTCTGTGTCGCAATAATCTCTGTCGTCGCAAACCCGATTGACCAGTAAGATGTGAACATGGCAAGCAGAATAAACAGAGAACCCAGTATCCGGATTGGTCCGCCTACTGCCTCCGCCCAGCCCACGATGGCAACCTTGGTCACTTCTTTCGAGGTAATAACCGCGCAAAGACTGACGACAACTGACAGGATCAGATTCATGAGCAGTCCGGTATATATGGATTTCCGCACCTTTTTCACATCCCGCTCCAGATATTCTATTACCTGCGGAACAGCGAAAATTGCGGAAAAGGAAAACATGATCATACTGAAGGTCGCGGCCCAAACACTAAGTGCCGGCTTTCCTCCCGCGGCAAATCCGAAGGAAAGCGTATGATTAGCCTTTGTTACCGAGAAGAATACTGCTGCCAGAACAATGATTCCCATCACGCTGACGGATGTCTTCTCGCTGATGCAGACGGCGCGAAGTCCAAACAGAACAACCATTGCCGCGATGAGATAAAAAAGAATCCCCGCGAACCTGACCGGTATGCCTGGAAGCAGTTCTGCGGTAATGGAAGAGGCTCCTGAAATATAAGCAGCCAGATTGGTTTCCAATACAATGACCATAATCACGAAGAAAGAAATCTGCCACACATTCCGAAAGCGTCCCTTGAACAAAAAACGGTTGAACGCTCCGAGAATGTCGGCGGTGTCTCCGGTCATCAGCAATATCTGTGCGATCATCAGGTGCAGGCATACGCTTACGAGATAAGCCGCGGCAAAGGCGCTGAGCCCTCCCGTAACACCGGCTTTATCGATAAAATACGGAATAGCCATGACCCCGCTTCCGATTCCGTTACCTGCAACAATAGCAGCCGCCGTAAAAACCGATTTTTTCTTCATCGTTGACCCCGTCTCGTGAAATAATGCGTATATTAAATTTTAGCATGCCGCATGAGGTCAGTCAAGCAGCATGCTGTTTCTGATTATGCAAAGCTCCCGCACCGTCCGCACAGGCGGAAACGGTACGGGAGCCGTTAATTTCTTTCTTTACTTAACCCTGTCCATGTCAAATACATTCGCGATTAGCTTGTTCAGATCCTCGTTGTCCTTCCCGGCGTACTCGTAAAGCACCTCGAAGAACTTCGACGCCGTGGAATTCGTGAAGGCATTCCGGCGCACGTACTCACGGAGTATGCTGTGGAATTCCTTCCGTCCGAGAATCTCCTCCATCTGATAGAGCGCTCTCTGGCAGCCCTGATAGATGGCACTGATGTAATCGTTGTCCGTGTTAAATTCGTAATAAGCCTGGTTGAACGGAATCATGCCGCGCTGCATCATGTATTTCAGCTGCGTCACGTCACACATGTCCATAACCTTCCGGTCCATCCGGCTGACCGCTACTGCTTCCGTGCCCTTTTTCTGCGCCCTGTATTCCGCAAAAACAAGCTCGGTGTAAGAAGTAATCGACTCGTCAAGCCACGGCTCCATGCCGGAATTGCTGCCGACGATGCCCATAAACCACTGGTGCCCGATTTCGTGCGCCACGCATGTCTCAAGCTCGTAGAAGGTCGGAGCGGGGTCTTCATCTTCCCCGGCACTCTCCATCGCATCCATCGTAATCACCGGATGGCACTCATGGTCGGTAATGATGATCAGGTTCGGATATTCCATTCCGCCCGCGTCAATCCGCGCGATGATGACATCCAACTCCTCGTAAGGGTACCTGCCGAACGCCTCGCCGAAAGCCGCAAGGGAATCCTCCGCCGCCTTCATGGTCGTCTCGGCGGCCGCGTCCATTACGTTCCCGAATACGCTGTCTCCCCAGTACTCATCCTCATCCATGAATTTCGGATAGAACAGGTTTACATGAACGCCGTCATAGTCGGCTTCTTTCTTTACGAACTGATCGGACGCGGAAAATACGAAATCTCTCACGCAGGGCGCCGTGAACGTATAGGTCGTTGACTCGCCGTTGTCCTCTTTCTTCGTTTCGGTTCCTGTTGACGCAACGAGAAATCCCTTCGGAACCGTCAGGCGGACGTCGTAATTCGACACTTCCGAATAGAAGCATTCGCCGCAGTTGATGAAGCTCTCGTGAGACCAGCCGTTTGCGTCGTATTCCGCAAGAATCGGATAAAAGTTGGTTACGTTATATACACCTTTATAGACGCCGTACCGGTCGGAAACCGTCGGAATCTTCGCTGAAAAATCATACGATAGCGTCATTTTCTCACCGGGCTTCAGAGGCTTCGCCAACTTGATCCATACGACGGAAACATCTTTATCCCGTTTAACCGTAAGCGCCGAATCATCCCGGCCGTCCTTCACGTTTGAAATCTCGGTCAAGGCGCCGGCGGGTTTATACTCCTTCGGGTCATATCCCGCGGTCTCCGCATCGACGAAAAGACTCGAATAATCCCGCAGACACAATTCATCCCAGGTACTTTCCGTGTCGTTATAAAAGGAAAATACGACCTGCCCGCCGACTGTCCTTTTCTCCGGATCCATCTGAAGATTCATATCATAGTGGTACAAATCTCTTGTCGGGAACAGAATGTCGCACCCTTCCTCCGGCCACGGCGAAACGGTCGGAACCGGTGACGGGGTCGGAGTCGTGGTATCGGTCACGGTCGGCTCGTCCGTCGGTGTGACCGGCTTATCGGTCGGCGTGGCCGTAGTTGTCACAGGCGTTTCGGTCGCCTTATTCTTCGTGTTCTTTTCGTCCTTTCCGCATGCGCAAAGTGCTGCCAGCATTGCGCAAAGAAGCAACATGCTTAGTAATCTTTTACCTCTTCTCAAAGCTTTTTCTCCTTTCTTTCTGCCCGCTCTGCGGGCATTTTCCACAAACAAGCCAAGTAAATCACTTTCATTTTACTAAACTTTGATAAAAATATGAAAAAAGAATGAATCGCCTGACACCTGCTGTTGCATTCTCACCGACTTGCGGCTATAATGCGGATAGTATTAAGGAGAGGAGAAATTCGTTTCATGGTCAATGATGAGTATGAAAAAGCGATGCACCTGGGGCAAAAGGAATTCAGTGCCTGCCAAAGCAAGGGGCTGCATCCTTACCTCATCTGCATGGAAGATGTCATGGCGCCTTACGAGACCGAAGCCAAGGTAAGACTCGGTCTTCAGGAGATTCCGCTTGCACAGGTTGTGGGGACTTTCGCGGAAGGGCGCTCGAACGCATTTGCCAGAAACTTTATGCCTTTGCTCGAGCCGGATTCCGAATTCGGAAGAAAATGGATGGCTCTTTACGAGTCGATGCTCGAGGAAGGTTTGCGGGACCCGATCATCTGCTACGAATTCCTGAACAAATTCTATGTGCAGGAAGGAAACAAACGGGTCAGCGTGTCCAAATACATGGGCGCGGTTACAATTGAAGCGCAGGTAATCCGGATTATTCCGAAACGTACCGACGCAAAGGAAATCCAGCTCTATTATGAGTTCTTGGATTTCTTTGAGAAGACCGGCGTGAACTATCTCACATTTACCAAAGCCGGCAGCTATGCACTGTTTTTGAAGGAGATCAAGGAGGATCGGCCGGACTCGGAATTCACCGAGGACGACGCGATGAACCTCCGCTCCGCCTATGCCAGATTCAAGAAGGAGTACCTCGCGGCGGGCGGCGAGAAGCTCGTCACAACGCCTGCGGACGCCTTTTTGGTATATCTGCACATATTCGGCTACGCCTCGCTTTTAGACGCCTCCGGCTCGGAACTGTCCCGAAACATCACGCGTGTTTGGAGTGAGTTCAAGATCTACGGGCGCGAGCGCCAGGCCGCCATCTCGTTAAACCCGGTCGAAGACCCGAAGAAGCATGTCATCACGAACCTGCTTCCGCAGAAGCAGCACAAGGCCGCCTGGGTACACGAGAAAAATACGACCGTCAGCGCCTGGACTTACAGCCACGAGCTCGGCCGCGAGCACGTCGAGGACATCTTCGGAAGCCGCATTCAGACCGCATCCTTCTTCGATGTTTCGGCGGATCGTGCGGACGAGGAACTCGAGAAGATCATCAAGCAGGGTTATGACATTTTGTTCTGCACTTCGCCGCAACACATCGCGGCCTGTGCCAAGGCTGCCGCGACGCACCCGGATGTCAAGATTCTGAACTGCTCGTTAAATACCAGCTATAAACATGTCCGCTCGTATTACTTAAGAACGTACGAGGCCAAGTTCATCATCGGCTGCATCGCCGGTGCGATGGCGGACAACAACAAGGTCGGTTATATCGCGGACTATCCGGTCTTCGGTTCAGCGGCCAACATCAATGCCTTTACGCTCGGTGCGCGCGCGTTCAATCCGCGTGCCGAGGTTTACCTTGACTGGTCCACGCTGAAGGACCGCACGGACGGCGATCTGTTCAAGCAGAACGATGTTTACATCGTCAGCAACCGTGACCTGATTGCGCCGGCGCACGCTTCCCGTGAGTTCGGCCTGTATCAGATCGGCGAGACACCGGTCAACTATGCAATGCCGGTATGGCACTGGGGAAAGATGTACGAGGAAATCCTCAGAAGCATTTTGAATAACAACTGGAAGGACGAGGACGATTCCGTCGGCGTTTACGCGCTGAACTACTGGTGGGGCATGTCCAGCGGCGCCATTGACGTCATCACCTCGCAAAAGCTTCCGCCGGAACTGAACCGGCTCACGGAAACGCTGAAAACGGCCATCATCAACCGCTCTCTCGTTCCGTTCTCCGGTGTTCTGACGTTTCAGGACGGCACGACTTTAAGCGCGGAAGACGGTCTTGCGCCGGAAGAGCTGATTACGATGAACAAGCTTCTCTCCGGCATCCACGGATTCATTCCGGGTCCGGACGATTTGCGCGACGAATTCCGCGACTTCATGACCGTACAGTCCCTCTTCCGTCCGGAAGCAGAGACGCAGCTGTAGCATTTTTCAGGAAAATGTAACGTATTGGGAGGTTACCGTGAAGATTCTTATCGTGTCCGATAAGGAATCGAAGGCTCTTTGGGACTATTATACCCCGGGGATGTTGGATGAGTACGATCTCATTCTGTCCTGCGGCGATTTGGAACCGGAGTATCTTTCGTTTCTGGCCACATTTACCAAAGTGCCGGTTCTTTATATTCACGGCAACCACGATGACTGCTATGAAAAGAAGCCGCCGGAAGGGTGCACCTGCATCGAGGACACGGTTTACCGTTATAAGGGAATCCGCATTCTCGGGCTCGGCGGTTCGATGCGCTATAAGCCCGGCATCAACCAGTACACGGACACGGAGATGCGGCATCGCATCCATTCGCTTCGGTTCCGGATCTTTCGAAACCGCGGCTTCGATATCCTGCTGACCCACTCGCCCGCGGAAGGACTCGGTGACGGCGAGGATATCGCGCACCATGGGTTCGCGGCATTTGTCCGAATGCTTGACAAATACCACCCCAAGTATATGATTCACGGCCATGTTCATGCCAACTATACCCGGAATCTGAAGCGGGTTACCGCCTACGGGGACACTCAGATCATCAATGGGTACGAGAAGTATGTTCTGGAAATACCGGACGAGGAAATCGCCCGCTGGGAGCAGGAAGCTCCCAAAAGAAAGCGGCATCGCAGAAGACATAAAGATGCCTCTGAATAGGTACCCCGGAGCAATCTATGTCGACGGGTACGCGCGCCAATTTAGTTCGCTTCGCGAATGAGGCGCGCTTCGCACACTTCTCGCTGAAGCGAGAAGTATGCCAAAAGTGAGTTCGTGACCATCCTCACTTAAAACAAAACTACGGAGGAAAGGGGCCCTTATGCCCCGAAAAGAAAAATGAGAAAAAAAGATGTCAGATTTATCACCGTTGCGGCCATCATCGCCGCGCTCTATTTCGTACAGACGTACTTCATCAACGCCTTTAACCTGGCCAACGGCATGATTCAGGTCCGGATTTCCGAAGCCCTGACGGTTCTGCCGTTCTTCACCCCGGCCGCCATTCCCGGCCTCACCCTCGGATGCATCATTTCAAACCTTTTGATGGGCAACCCGCTCCCGGATGTTATCTTCGGCTCGCTCGCCACGCTGATCGGTGCCATCGGAACCTATCTGCTCTCCCGCATTCCTTCCTGCAAAAAAAATAAGGGCGCATGGATCTGCACCCTTCCGCCCGTTATCGCGAACGGCATCATTATTCCGTTTGTGTTAAAGTATGCCTACGAGCTTCCGAATCCGATCTGGCAGCTTGCCGCAGGCGTTGTCGCCGGCGAAATCATCTGCTGCTGCATCCTCGGCGGAATCCTGCTGTACACGCTTCGCAAGACCCCGATTGAACGCGAACTCTCAGCGGCCGAGTAACCACCCTGCAAGTGCCGACAGCCCGAACATTCCCATGTCGAAAATGACGATGGTTGCTCCGGGCGGCGTCGACCAGACGACGGAAAGAAGAATTCCTGCCGCCGCGCCGAAAACGGCAAAGCCCGCGGAGCAAAGCATCACGGCCCGGAAGCTTCGGAAGATTCGCATCGACGAAAGCGCCGGGAAGATGATCAGCGCGGACACCAGCAAAGAACCGACGAGGTTCATCGCAAGCACAATGACGACAGCCGTCACGGCGGCAATCATCGTGTTGTAAGCCGCCACATGAAGCCCCGTGCTTCTGGCAAAGTTCTCGTCAAACGTCACGGCAAAAATCTTCCGATAGAACAGAAGGAACATGCCGATGACAAGCAGTGACATGACAAGACAAAGCAATACGTCATTAAGCTGAAGCGACAGCATATTCTGGGAACCGAAAAGCGTGCTGCACACGTCCCCCGACACATTCGTCGAGTTCGGGCGTTTACACAAAAGAAAATATCCGAGTGCCAACGCACCGACGGAAATCATGGCAATGGCTGCATCCCCGTGCAGCCTTTTACTTTGCCCTGTTTTCAGAAGCACAACCGCCGCGAGAATTGTAACCGGAAATACGAAAACCAGGTTATTGGTAAGCTTCATCACCGAAGCAATCGCGATGGCGCCGAACGCCACGTGGCTAAGTCCGTCGCCGATGAAGGAGAACCGCTTCAATACGAGAATCACGCCGAGAAGCGCAGCGCATAACGCGACCAGAATCCCGACAAGAAACGCATACCGGACGAAGGGAAATGACAGGTAATATGCTATTTTGTCCATCGGTGCCTCCTTTCTGAAAGTTTTATATCATGCACGTAATCAGGCTGACGGAAGGAAATATTCCTTCAGATACTTGTTCTCGAATTCCTCGAGCGGCATCGGTTTCTCAAAGAGATATCCCTGCGCGGTCGTGAAACCGCATCCGGCAAGGAAGTCAGCCTGTTCCTTAGTTTCAACACCTTCGAAAACGGCTTCCTTCTTTACGGCGGAAATCATGTCGCACATGCAGCGGACATAGTTCTGCTCCATCTCGCCCTGGCCGATTCTCTGCAGGAATGTACGGCCGATCTTAACGATATTAACCGGTGCGTTGATCAGCATGGAAAGCGATTCCTTGCCTGATCCGAAATCATCAAGCGTGATCTTAAAGCCTCTGTTCTGCAGGTCGCGGATGGAATCCGAGGTTCCCTCCTTCTCTGCGAGAAGCATCTCTTCATTGACCTCAATTTCGATGTACCGGCTCTCTACGCCGTACTGCTCGGCAAGACGGCTGATTCTCTCGTCAAACTTCAAAAAGCTTCGGTTGTTCTTGCTGAAGTTCACGGCGATCGGAACCAGACGGGCGCCGGCCTTCTTCCAGTTGCGAAGCGCCTGCAGCACGTTGGTGTAAATGCAGAAGTCGAGGTCCGTGACATGACCGGTTTTCTCGAGAATCGGAACGAAATCCGACGGATAACGGTAGGTTCCGTCGTCCATCAGCCATCTGGCAAGTGCCTCCGCGCCAATCAGTTCCTTGGTCTCAAGGGAGAATTTCGGCTGGAAGAATACCTCGATCTTGTTGTTTCGGATGGCGTTCTGAATTTCACCGGCAATGGTCTGCTCGTGGCTTCTCTGCGCACGCAGCTCTTCGGAATAGATGCAGTAAGGATTGTCCTGACCGCTCTTGGCCTGCTTTCTTGCAAGGTTTGCATTGTCCATCGCCAGCGGGATGTCGCGGTCATTCTTCTTCAGGAAATATACTCCGCTCGAAAGCTGGATGTCAATGCCCGGATAAGCCTTCATCTGATGCTCCACGAACACCTTGGACCAGCTTCTGAGTTTGGCGATTACCTGCTCCTTCGATTCACCGTTCACGTAAATCAGGAAGAAGTCGGAATGAATGCGGCATGCAAAGCACTTCTTGCCCTTTCTCTGGAACATTGCGGCAAATTCCCGAAGCATCCGGTCGCCTGCGGGATAGCCGTATTTTTCATTGATGTATGAGAAATCATTGATATCGCAGTAAATGACAGCGTGCACCGGCTCCATCTCCGGATCCGAAAGCGTCTCCTGAAGTCTTGCGCGGAACGCGGTACGGTTGTAAAGCCCGGTCAGACGGTCTGTCGAGGACAGACGGTTGATGAGCATGCGGTCGTTGCTCCGCTCTCTGCGAATCTTCCGCTCCTCGTCAATCTGCGCGATGCGGCCGTACAGATACGTAATCTTTCCGTCATCATCCTTCGCTCCGATGACGTTTATGCGGCACCAGCGGTATTCCTTGCCGTCAAGGCGGAGGCGGTATTCGCCCTTCACGCTCTCACCGGTAGCTTTGGCATTTGCCAAAGTCTCCGTGAAGGCTTCGTAGTCCTCTTCATGAACGACCTTCTTAAGAAGATCCTTCTCCATGAATCGCGGAATCACGCTCTCGACTCCGAGCGCCGTTGCAAACTTGTTCGGGATGCTCATGCGGTCATCCGTGATATTGTAACCGAACTGGATGTCGTCGGAGGTTTCCTCGAGCTGACGGTAGTGATCCAGCTGATGCTTCATCGACATCTCGGCATTGATTCGCTTCGTAATCTCCGTGAACGCACAGCTTACAAGGCTCATGCCGTCGGAATTGCGGCTCACGACAAGGGCGTTGCAGTGCACCCACGCAACGCTTCCGTCGAACCGGTTCACGCGGAACTCGGCTTCGGAAACCGAATGCACCTCCGCCTTCGGGTCGAACAGGCGGTTTACGTTCTTGACGTCGTCGGGCGCCACGATTTCGGGAAGGGAATTGTTGTGAATCGAAGCAAACTGCTCCGAGGTATGTCCGATGACTCTGTAAAAGGTCTCGTTCGCGTAGTAGATTTCCGGCACATTTTCCCTGCCGATGCGTCCCTGGTATTCGAATACCGCGACGCCGACGGGAAGTGTCGTCAGAAGCCCGGTCACCTGGCGCTTCTTAAGCATCTCGCCGGTCACCTGCGTAATCGTGATGTCGAACAGGCCGTTCTTCATCATCTTCTTCTGGCGGCGGACAAAACACTGCACCGAAACCGGCTGTCCTTCGCCGGTCAGCACGCGGTGCTCAATGCAGACAACCATCTGCTTGCGGATCTTCTCGTTCAGGATCCGACGGATGGTTTCGCGGTCCTCGGGGTCAATCAAAGCAAGATAACTGTAATTCCTGCCGCTGCTCATGCGAATGCCGAGAAGCTCCTCCACGCTCGCATCGCAGTCCACAATCGTATAGCCGTCATCGTCACGCACGGTACAGGTTCCGAAATACACCTGTCTCGCATAGCCGTAACCGGCCGAAGCGCTCTTCGAACCGCTGTCCCCGGTCATGCTCGAAAGATACTCGGAAAGGCTCTCCTCCCCGGCAAATGTGTTGAGAATCAGCTTCTTCGCCCGCACATGGCCTGCGCAGATGAAGAGACAGGAAAGAAAGATTGACCACGTCAGGGGATATGCGCCGCGTTCGATTGAGCTCACGGTCTGTCTCGTGATGCCGATCAGCGCGCCGAATTCCTCCTGCGATAATTTCATGGCTTTCCGGTAGGTCGAAAGGTTGGCTGAGAAAACCTCCAAAAGCCGTTTCTTTTCATTTGCGTCCAGATTCATCTTTTGCTTTCCTCTCTTTACCCGATTCTTTGGGGACCGCTTCCGGTCTCCGCTTCGTAAAAGGTCGCATCGTAACCGATCTGCTCCCGATAGATCTTTCCGACATTTGTGACAAATGAGGACACCGCGTTCTCATTTACCAGGCTCACGGCACATCCGCCGAAGCCCGCGCCGGTCATCCTTGCCCCGAGCACGCCGTCCTGCTGCCATGCAGCCTCGGCAAGCGTATCAAGCTCGCGCCCGGTCACCTCATAGTTTTCTTTCAGGGAGATGTGGGACTCGTTCATCAGCCGTCCGAACGCCGCCAGATTGCCTTTCTTTAGGGCCTCGTAAGCAGCCAGCGTCCGAAGGTTCTCCGTAACGGCATGTTCGGCTCTTCTTCGAAGAACCGGTGACGGAATCGCCTCCCGGGCGGTCTCCCATTGCTCCTTCGTAAGCTCACAGAGGGCATCGGCCGGAACAACCTGCCGGACATACCGAAGTGCTTCTTCGCACTCCGCGCGCCGCTCGTTATACTTGGAATCGCCGAGCCCGCGCTTTTTATTCGTATTCATGATCACGATGCGGACGCCCTGCAGATCAAGCGGCGCATATTCATACTTAAGCGTTCCGGTATTCAGGAAGATCGCATGTCCCTTCCGCCCCATCGCAATCGCGAACTGGTCCATGATGCCGCAGTTCACGCCGATGAAAGCATTCTCGGCACGCTGCCCGAGCTTCGCATTTGTGATGCCGTCATACGAAAACCCGTACAAATCCGCGAGGAAGAAGCCCGTCAGCACCTCAATCGAGGCAGAAGACGACAGCCCCGAGGAATTCGGAATCGTTCCCCGATACATCACGTCAAAGCCGCAGTCGGCACGAAAGCCGGCCTCCTCCGCCGCCCACACAACCCCTCTCGGGTAGTTGGTCCAGCCGAGTTCCTTATGATACACCCGATCGTCAAGTGACGTCTCGATCACGCCGGCCTCTGGAAAATTCTCCGAGTAAAAACGAAGCTTCCGGTCCGTCCTCTTTCTCACCGCAGCATATGTTCCGATGCTTAACGCGCACGGAAATACATGCCCGCCGTTATAATCCGTATGCTCCCCGATCAGATTGACTCTTCCCGGAGCGAAATACTTTCGAATCTCACCGCCCCCGCCGAATACGTTGGAAAATGTGATTTCGTCCTCCATTCTCTAGCCCTCCTTCCCGGGCGCGGGATCGCGGATGATCTTTCTGGTAGCCCGCCGTGCGTTCTTTTCTTCATACATCCGGTCGTCGCTCAGAGTCAGCCACTCGCCGAGCGGAATGTTCGCCTTCGGATCCACGATTACATATCCGAAGCTCGCCTGTACGATGTAAGGTCTTCCGGACCGGCTGTTATAGTCATCGAGGAAGGCGCGGAACCGGTCGCGGTACTCTAAAACCATATCCTCGTTGTAATTAAGCGCAATGACCTGAAATTCGTCGCCGCCGACCCGGTAGCAGAACTCGTTCTGGTAGCAGGCGGCCGACATGGCATTTGCTATGGCCTTTAACGCAAGGTCGCCGAACGAATGCCCGAACGTGTCATTGATATCCTTTAAGCCGTCCATGTCGATTCCGATGATGGCCATCGGCTGACGCTTTCTGCACGCCTGGTCATACATGCTTTCGCATTTCTGCTCGAAGCCGCGGCGATTCGAGAGCCCGGTCAGAACATCGCTGACATACAGGTGCTGCAGCTCGGCGATCAGCGTCTCCTTTTTCATGTTCGAACGGATTTCTTCAAGCGCCGTGCAGACGTTCGTGATGAACGGTTGGAAGAACGGGTTCGGGATGCCGTCGCCGTTATAAGTCATGACGCCGTATCCGAGGCAGGCCTCGTGATAATGAAGCGGCACGATGAAATAGCCGCACGGGTCGTCGCAGACATACTCCTCGGGCAGAATCTCCTGGATGTCGAAGACGTGGTCCACATGCCCCAAAAGGATGTTCTCGCGCACGGCGGTCCGAAGGTGCATCATCGGCGTAAAGCCGCGGAATTCCTCGGGCTCCTGGGTGCGCCAGTCATAATCGTTCAGCACGACATAAAAGTCCCTCACCTGCTCGTTCTGGTTCAGGAAGGAATAAATGACATTGTTGAGCTCGTCGATGTCCCGCGCTTTCTCAGCATGAATGCTCATGAACATGGATTGCATCAGGAAGGATCTCGTCTTCTGGTCCTGGTCGAAATACCGCTTCACCGCAGCCTCAAGCCTTGCCGCGTTTCTGGTCCCGCATCCGCACGATTCGCGGATGACAACATGGGTCGGAATGTAAGTGATTTCGGGAACTTTCTCGCCTTCCTCCATGAACCGGATTGCCTCAACGGCACGCTCCGCCATTTCGCGGACGTTCACGCGCACCGAGGTAAGCGTCGGCGCAATTGCGTCGGTCTCGGAAATATCGTCAAATCCGGTCACCGCAATGTCCTGCGGCACACGGATGCCTCTTCTTTGCAACTCGTCGATTACGGAAATCGCCGAATAATCGTTGGCGCATATAATCGCCTGCGGCCAGCGGTCGCGTCCGGTAAGCAGATAATCCACGGCAGCCGGTCCGACATCGCGCCAGAAGTTTCCGTAGTAGATATCCTCGTCATCGACGGTGATGCCGAACTCCGCCATCGTATTTTTCAATGACGTCAGTCGCCGCTTGGCATCGATATGCTCTCTCGGTCCGTTCACGAAACAGAAGTCGCGGTAGCCGTGCTCCTTCACAAGGTGCGTGATGATGCCGTCGAGGGCATGCTCGTCGTCCACGAGAATGTTGGCAAAGCCTTCCACGTAGCGGCGCACGCAAACAACCGGGCAGGTCGCCTTCTCACGCACGATCTGCACGATTTTGTCCGCAACGGCATGGTTATCGAAGGTGTCGGTAGCCAGGATGATGCCGTCCATCTGTGTAAAATCGGGCAGGTCCGCAATATAGGATTCGCCGAGGTCGTAGGCGTCGTTATTGCCGTATTTGCCGAAGCAGGAATAGACAAGGGCATAGTAACCAAGCTCCTGCGCTTTCGAAACCAGACGCCCCAACAGGGTGTACTGGTACTCGGCGGAGCTTCGACAGATTAAGATGGCAATCTTTTTCTTCTGTCCGAGATTCACAATACCCTCCTTTCCGCAATTTCAGCGAAGGAAAATACCACTCTTTTATCGTATTTTACTATGAAAATCCGTATAATTCAACTTGAAAATCTTAATTTTTCGGTTTTTTTGCAATAAAAGTATACATTTTACACAATTGATGATATACTAAATAAAAATGGATATTGACAAAGGAGAAACGCTTTGTCTGAAATAGTTCGTGACGATGTTTTTTATATGAAAAAGGCCCTGCATCAGGCGAAGCGGGCCATGGCACTCGGAGAAGTTCCTATCGGTTGCGTAATCCTGTATCAGGGGCGCATCATCGGCAGGGGCTTTAATCTTCGAAAGAGCAAACATACGACGCTGGCGCACGCCGAGCTGACCGCCATCTGGCAGGCCTGCCGGCATATCGGAGACTGGCGACTCGAGGGCTGCACGATGTATGTCACGTTGGAACCGTGCCAGATGTGCGCGGGCGCCATCGTACAGTCAAGGTTAGACCGCGTGGTCATCGGAACCGACAACCCGAAGGCGGGCTGCGCGGGTTCGATTCTGAATCTTTTGCAGATGAAGGAATTCAACCACCAGGTTGAGATTACAAGAGGCGTCCTGAAGGAGCCCTGCAGCGAGATTCTGCAGGAGTTCTTCCGGCAGATGCGCGAGCGTGAGAAAGAAAGAAAAGAGGATCGTCCGGAAGCCTGATTCCGGCTTATGAATTATGCAGATACACGGATTGCAAAAACTGACACTGCTTGATTTCCCGGAGCATTTGGCGTGCACCGTTTTTACGGGCGGCTGTAATTTCCGGTGCCCGTTCTGCCAAAACGGCGGACTGGTGCTGCACCCGGAGGAGGCGCCTGTCATTCCCGAGGAGGAGTTCTTCGAATTTCTCGAAGGCCGTAAAGGAAGACTTGAAGGCGTGGCGATTACCGGCGGCGAGCCGACCGTGCAGGCCGACCTAAAGCCGTTCATCCAAAGAATCAAGAGCATGGGATACGCCGTCAAGCTTGACAGCAACGGGCAGAACCCCGCCGTGCTTTCCGAGCTGATTTCGGAAGGGCTTGTCGATTACATCGCGATGGACATCAAGAATTCCAAGGTACGTTACGGCGAGACCGTCGGCATTCCCGGTTTTTCGACCGCCAATGTCGAAAAGAGCGTCGCCCTCATTATGGGCAGCGGCCTCCCTTACGAATTCCGCACCACTCTTTGCGCGGAGCTTCATGATGAGACCTCCGTTCGCGAGATCGGCGAATGGATCAGGGGCTGCAGGGCTTATTTTCTGCAGGCTTACCGGGATTCCGAAGAAATCCTGATGCCGGGCGTATACCACGCACCCGAGAAGGAAACGATTGAACACTTCCGGGAGATTCTTCTTCCCTATATCGAAAATGTAACCATTCGCGGCGTCGACTGATGACACGCGGCAAAGGCTGATGATACGTGGCGCCAATTGATTACACGCAAAAAGACTGAATACGCACGGCAGGGGCTGATTACGCGCACCATCAGCCGTGGCATTTTCCCAAAAACTAAAGAGACGGGCAGATCGGATAATCCTTTCTGCCCGTCTTATTATTTCTCTTTACAGTTCTCAGTCAGCCGACTCTTTGCTGTCGTCATCTTTATCGGAGGATTCCTTGTCGTCATCCTTCTCGCCAAGCTTCGCCTTTTCCTCGGCTACGCGGCGTTCAACGTTCTCGCGTTTATACTCTTCCTTCACGAAGCCGTCCTCGCCAAGCTTTTCGATCAGCGTGCGCGCTAAGACTTCGTTACGGTAGAACCAGCGGTACTTGCCGTCGTCCATCTGAACAAGAATCTTGCCGTTGCCGGTGTCCTTCGAGTAAGCTTTTCCGACAGCGCCGAAGTTCGAGGTCTTGTTGTCAACCGGAATGTTGCCCGGGTCAACACTGAACTCAATCACCTTCTCGAAGGAGTAGGTTCTGCCGTATTTGTCGGTCATTTTGTAAGGCTCGAACTCTTCTCCCTGCTCGGGTGTTTCGGTCTGCATCTCCTGGATGTACGGCGTTCCGTAATAGCGGACACCGTTGATAACCAGCATGTTTCTGCGCTTAACTTCTTCAAGCTCCGCCTCGGTGCGGAACAGGTCATCCCAATAATTGTTCCGAATCATCTGGATCATGGCCTTATACCGCGGGTGGGTTCTCCATCCGTTCGTAACAGGCTCGCTTCCGGTATTGACGATTCTTGCGTTCGGATAAATTTCGCAAAGCTTCTTATAATCTTCCTGCGAAATCTTGGTTCTGGTTACAACCATTCTCTCAAGCTTCGGGAAATTCTTCAGATGCGTAATCTCCTTAACCGGCGTCCAGCCGATGTTCAGATCGACGATTTCCTTGCAGTTTTCAAGAGGCGAATAATCGGAAACGCTGTCCGGGAACGTCTCCAGGTACATCAGGTTCGGAAAATCCGCGACAAAACTGATGTCGTCAAGCATCGTTCCGTGAATATGGTCGAAGTTGTCAACCACAATCAGGATATGTAAATTCATCCCTTTCGTGAAGCTCCAGTCTCCGACGCCGTTATGGCCGAGATCCAAAAGAACCAGATCCTGGCAGTATTTCAGCTGGCTTGCCTGCGCGTCTCTCAGTTCCGGAAGCGTCAGGTCCGATTTAAACGTGGAAAATGTGAGTGCATCCGTCCGACAGAAAAGCTTGAGTTCCTTGATTTCGTACTCGTCGTCCTCGGTTGTGTCGCCATCTCCTCCGCCGGTAGTTCCTTCGCCTCCGGTAGCTGCTCCGCCGTCCGTGGCGCCCTGCCCTTCGGTGGCTGCTCCGCCGTCCGTGGCGCCCTGGCCTCCGGTGGCTGCTCCGCCGTCCGTGGCGCCCTGCCCTCCGGTGGCTGCTCCGCCGTCTGTGGTGCCTCCGCCGTCTGTATTGCCTTCGCCGCCGTTACCCGCATCGGGTGTGGGCGTTTCTTTCTTAACCTTGCGCGTCTCGTGCATGTAGATTCTCCAGACGAAACGGATTGACGGAAACTCTTCCGTTAATTCTTCCATCTGCTTGTTGTTGAGACCGCAACCGATCATCTCAAGGTAGAGAAGGTTCGGCAACTCACGAAGCTGGGACTTGAAATCCTCCAGATCATCGATATGGATGCCGCTCATATCAACATTATACTGATAAGTTCCGACCTTCATCGTATTACCGTTCTTCCGGTTTCCGAGTTCAACGAACTGCTCCTCGGGAATCGGAGTGGGCGTCGGAGTCGGGCTCGGCGTCATCGTGGGCGTCGGGCTCGGTGTCGAGGTAGGTGTCGGAGTTGAGGGCTGAGCGGGATTTCCGCTCGGCTGCGAAACGCCGCTCGGCGCCATGCTGATATCCGCCGGTTTGTCTCCGGAGCCCGGTCCCTTACAGGCAACACACAAAAATGCTGCTGTGATCAGGCACAAAATCAACTTTCTCTTTTTAGGCTTCAAAACAGGCATCATACGAACCTCCGACAAAACAGAATTCCTTAAATCCCCCCGTGCTTTACGGAAGACAAACCCATGCCGGATGCTCCGGTATGGGTTTTCATGTCATTTTCCTATACAGATATCTGCAAGATATATTATATTATACTTTTTTAGTGCTTTCGTCAACATCAATTCTGTCGTCTATCTCAACCGGCTGAGGGACACTGTCCGCACCCATTCCCGCAAGAATTGCGCCGGGTGTCGAGATGTAATTGGCCGTTTCCTTCGGGAGATTCTTCTCCGTAAGTCTGACCTCGAGATAAGACTTCATAATGGAATATACAAGTGCGAAGGTCGGAACCGCGACAAGCATTCCGAGAATGCCCCAGAGGTTCGAAAACAGGGTACATGCGAAGAGCACGTAAATCGGCTTCATGCCAACCTTCTTTCCGACGATGTGCGGATCCAGGTAGTTTCCGTCGAACTGCTGCAACACAAGGATGAAGGCCGCGAAGATCAGACCGTCAAGCGGGTGCACGCAGAAGATCAGCACCGCACAGGGAATGCCGCCGATGAACGGTCCGAAGAAAGGAATTACGTTTGTGACGCCGACAACGATGCTTACAAGGCCTTTATACTGCGCGATGCCCTCAAACCAGATGCCAAGGATGTTCGTGCCGATGAAGCAGATCATTCCGATTACGGCCGAGTCGAGAATCTTTCCGAGAATGGCCGTCGAGAAGATGCCATTTGCCTTATGGAGCGTCTGAATCGTAACCTTCGCGGTCTTTCTCGGGAACAGCGCGAAGATGATTTTCTTAATCAGGCCGATCAGGTATTCCTTGTCCTTCATCATGTAGATTGCGAAAATCAGGCCGATCAGAAGGTTAAAGATGATTCTGAGCGTCGTCGTCACGGTATTCTTCAGAATCGTGGCGGATGTATTAATGATGACCGACAGGCGGTCTTTCAGGAATTTTTCAATGCCTGTCGTGAAATTCTCAATGATGGGGGATAACGCTTCATCGACGAATTTGTTCCTGGAAATCAGCTTTTCCAAAACTTCCCGCAGGTATTCCGCGTAATTCGGCACATTTTCGAGAAGCGTTCCGATGCTGGCGATGAATTCCGGGATGATTGCGACAAATAGGAGCGTTACCAGCGTAAGCACCAGAATGACCGTAATCAGAATGGCAAATCCGCGGGCTCTGTTGCGAACACGGCGTTCTGCCTGTTCGAGAGGCACTCCTGCTTTTGCTCTCCGCTTTGCGCCGATTTTGATGAAGTTTCTCTCAAAGAACCGTACAACCGGGCTCATCAAAAAGGCGATACAGAAGCCCCAGATTGCCGGCGAGATGGCTCTCAGGATGCGTTTCAGGCCGTTTGCGAACAAGGGAAGCGAATGTAAAAGGTAATAAAAAACCAAAGCTCCGGCAAGCACGATGAAGGCTGCCGTAGCCTGTCCCCTGTAAGCACGGGCTCGCGAGAAGGTGCCCCGGATTCCCTTACGCTCCCTGCGTCTTCTGCCGGATGCGTAATCTCCCGAATCAGTGGCTTCCGCGATTTCCTCCGCTGCTTCCTGCTCTAATAAAATTTCCTCATCCATAACTTCCTCCCTTGCCGCAAATGCGACATTTGCACATCTTCGGGTTTCTTTTATGCCCAGGGATCCGCTTCCTTTGCCGTACGGATTCCCATCAAAAGACCCTGCCAGGAATAAATGAACCATTCTCCTGTGGAAGGTTTTGTCCGAAGCGTCACCTTGCGGTCGTTGTCCGCACCGCCGCTCGGAATGTAAAGGCTGACATAGCCCTCTTTCGAATTATCATAGCTGTACGGGTTGTCGTGCACCGTAATCGTAAGCGGAAGCGATGCCGTATAGTTATTCTCGGGCGTTGCACCCTTGAAGTAGGAGCGAACCGTATAACGTCCGCCTTCCATGAACTGCGTCCGGATCAGCTGCATGTCTCTTACGGCAACCGAATCGGGGCCGTTCAGATAGTCAATCATCGCTTCGCACTCTTCAGGGAAATCCGCATAGACATTGAGCGCCAGAACCGCAAGTGCCGCTGTTTCGAAGTAATCCTTCGGATTCTTCTGCACGGCCTTCAGCTCGTCAAGTGTCACCGGAAGCGAATCATAGGTAAATGTCCTCGTCGTCAGATGATAGTTTTTGATCGTATCGTTGACTTCCTTCGCCGCGGTGCCTGCCGCCTTGTTCTCAATCTTGTTGACAAGGCTGTTCGTCTCGCTCTTTATAATCTGTTCCGTTCTCTTCAGAATGTCACCCAATAAGCCCATTGTAATCTCCCGAAAAAACAAGTTACCGGGAACGCCGCCGAAGCAGCGTTCCCGTCATAATTAAGAATCAAACCGCCGAAAGGCCTTAGAAAGGCTTGCCGCACTGCGGGCAGAACTTCACGGTTGCCCCCTCGGGTACTTCGTAACCGCAGGCTGCACAGATCTGCTTCTGCGGAGCGGGCTTCTTCGTACCGCAGTTGGTACAGAAGTTTCCGTTCACCAGAGTTCCGCACTCAGGGCAGGTCCAGGAGCCGGCCGGAGCGGGCTTCTTCGTGCCGCAGTTGGTACAGAAGTTTCCGTTCACCTGCGTGCCGCATTCAGGGCAGGTCCAGCCGCCTGCTGCCGCCTGAGGAGCTGCCTGAGGCTGCTGCTGAGCACCCATTGCGTAAAGGTTGGCTGCGTTCTGTGCGCCGCCCATGTTGTTTACAAGACCGACACCCATCAGACCGGCTGCTGCGCCGTTCGGGTTCTTGGCTGCTGCCACAACTGCCTCAGCCTGTGCGCCGATTGTAACGGCAGCGCCCATCGTAGGATCGCGGTACATGGCATTTTTCTGAGCCGTCTTGATCATCTCGGCGTCTTCCTCGGGAAGCGTAACGGTTCCGAGTGCAACGTTTACAACCGTAAGGCCGCGGAAGCTGCCCCACTTGGCGCTGAGTGCCTCGTTCATGGCAACCTCAAGGTCGGTGTTGTGTGCGATGATCTGGTTCGGACGAAGCTCCATATCGGAAAGCTTTGCGAGTGCAGGCTGCAGAGCGCTGATGAATTCGGTCTTCAGCATGTTGTCAAGTTCGCTTCTTCTGTATTCGCCGGTTACGTTTCCGCAAACGTTCGTATAGAACAGAAGCGGGTCTGCAATGCGGTAGGAATAAACGCCTGCGCAGCGGAGGGATACGTCAACGTCAAGACCGATCTTGGAGTCAACAACACGGAACGGAACCGGATTCGGAGTACCGAATTTGTTGTCCAGGATTTCCTTGGTGTTGAAGTAGTAAACTCTCTGATCCTTGCCGGTGTCGCCGCCGTAAGCGAAACGCTTGCCGATGGTCTTGAAGGTGTTCAGAATGCCCTGGCCGAGGCCGCCGGTGAAGATGCTCGGCTCCGTGGAGGAATCCCATGTGAATTCACCGGGTTCCGCACAGAACTCAACAACCTTGCCCTGCTCAACGATGATCATGGCCTGGCCGTCCGCAACCGCGATGCCGGAACCGTTGGAAATGATATTGTCATTGCCCTTCGTGTTGGAAGAACGGCTTCCGATCTGCTTCTGGCCCTTGGTTACAAGAACGTCCTTGTCCATGGCTTCGCAGTAGAAGAATTCCTTCCACTGATCCGCAAGCGTACCGCCTGCCGCACCCAATAAAGCTTTAATAAGTCCCATAATAATCTCCTTTCAAAATCAAACTATGAATTAGTTTGTTTTCTGGTTCTTTTTTCTTCGGAGCGAAGGAAGCGGTCGTCGCTGACGCGCAGCTTGAAGCTTTCCTTCCTCACATAATTTGCGGCATTGCGCGACTTGTGGACGTTCTTCATCCCCGCCGCCATCGAGCCGGTCGCAATCCACGCGATAATCAGTCCGATTACCGCCGCAATGATGAACTTCTTCACATAATGTGAAGCGCCCTTCTCCGGTTTCTCCGCTTTCTCATCGGAGCTTCCGCCCGAACGTTCCGTCGAAACAACCGTCTCGTCCTCTTCGTCCGGTCCTGCCGAAACGGGTCTCACGGAAACCGCCAGTCCCAAAAGAAGCGAAGCCAGGATCAGGAAAATGCCAAATCTCTTCATATTCGCCTCCTAAATTAAACTGAGCAGCGTGCCGAGAATCACCGTAACCGCACCAAGGATGCCGAAGAAGTAAGCGCGCTTGCGCTGCTTGCTGACCGGCAGCTCGCCGACCATCTTTCCGGTCTGTCCGTTGATAGCGTAACGGTAATCCTTACCGCCGTACCGACAGTTGATAATGTAAACGGGAAGAAGCACATACCTTACGGACGGGTTCAAAAGCCGCAGATTCTCGGACGCCTTTCGAACGTTCGTGTAATCGCTCGCCGTGCCGCGGAATGTGTCCGTCGTGCTTTGCATCATCAGTTCTTCCGCTCTTCCGATTGCCGTATCGGGATCCTGATCGAACCGGTCCGCCAGATATCCGGACAGGTATGCTGTCTGAAACTCCGTAACCTCATCGAAATTGTAAGGTCCCAGGGATTCCATCAGCTCGTCGTCCATCTTCGCGGCGCCGTCCACAGGCACATTGGCAAATGCCAACTGTCCTTCCCGCAACAGGCTGTAATAGGAAGTCTGCTCGACCCGGTCATTGCCGTCGTCGAACCGTTTGACCTTCTCGGCGTCGAACGCGATCGAACCGTCCACGGTTCCGTCGAACAGCCAGAAAGGTACGTAGATTCCCTGCACATCCCGAACGCGCCTGTCGGTCAGGAAATCTCTCGGAAGGAGCTTCTTTCCTTTGCCGAAGGAATCCACAATCTCCTTCATGCGCTCCTTCGTGATTTTGAACGGAATCACTCCGTTAGGAGCAAGCCCTCCGTCAAAGGCATCGTTGATGACCACTTCGCTGTCGCAATACGGGCAGTGGGTGGCTGCGGTCGTTCCGTCCGTCAGAATCTCCGCGCCGCACGATTTACAGATGTAAACCTTGGCGGAAGCATTCGTATTCGGCTTAAGCGCCGCCTTGTAATCTCCCCAGTCGAAAGCGGATCGGGTTGCCTGTCCGGCGCCCCTTGCTTCCATCTCGGAGACCTCATACGTGTTGCCGCACGATGCGCAGGCGAGCTTTCCGCTTGCCGCATTGTACTGCAGTGCCGAACCGCAGGCAGGGCACTTATAAAAGGTGTTGTCCATTCCTGCCGCAGATCCCCCTTTCCGAGGCCTAAAGCCCCTGATAATGGTAAGTCAATTTTACCAAAAAGATTTTCATAATTCAACTATTATCCGTCAGGAATTATGACTTTTTGGTGTCTTTTCGGAAAATGGCACGAACACCCTTTCGCAATCCGTCTTCTTTGCCGAAATTTCGGTCAAAATCCGCTGTTTTTTGGGACGGTTTTCTCTTGACACGGAAAGAGGGGAAACACTATAATCAATAGTATGAAACGGGATGAAAAGTCCTCTTTTCTTCCGTAAATTATAAACGCAAAAGGAGACACTATCATGAAGAAGTTTCTCGCATTGCTCCTTTCCGTCGTTATGGTTCTTTCGCTTGCATCCTGCAGCTCCAAAAAGGACAGCGACAAAGGCAGCGACGACTACAAGGACATCAAGGTCGGTTTAATCTGTCTGCACAATGAGCAGTCCACCTACGACAAGAACTTCATCGACGCCATGATCGACGCCTGCAAGCAGCTCGGAATTCCCGAGAGCCGCATGATCATCACGACCGGCATCGACGAGAGCGCTGCCTGCTACGAGGCCGCCAAGGATTTGGTTGACCGCGGATGCAACATCATTTTTGCCGACTCTTTCGGTCATGAGGATTTCATGATCCGGGCCGCAAGGGAATTCCCGAACGTACAGTTCTGTCACGCCACCGGCACGAAGGCTCATACCGAGGGTCTTGCTAACTATCACAATGCATTTGCCAGCATTTACGAAGGCCGTTACGCAGCAGGCGTTGCCGCAGGTCTTAAGCTGAACGAAATGATCGAATCCGGCAAGATTACCGCTGACAAGGCCGTTATGGGTTATGTAGGCGCTTACACCTACGCGGAAGTTATTTCCGGTTACACCTCTTTCTATCTCGGTGCTAAGTCCGTTTGCCCGAGCGTTAAAATGAAGGTACAGTTTACCGGTTCCTGGTATGATGAGACTGCCGAGAAGGAAGCAGCTGAGAAGCTGATGAATTCCGGTTGTGTTCTGATCAGCCAGCATGCAGACTCGATGGGTGCTCCTACCGCTTGTGAGAAGGCCGGCGTTCCGGATGTTTCCTACAACGGTTCCACCGTTGCTTCCTGCCCGAACACCTTCATCGTTTCCTCCAGAATCAACTGGGCTCCTTACTACATTTACGCAATCAACTGCGTAAAGGACGGCAAGGAAATCGCCAAGGACTGGACCGGCGGTTTCGCACAGGGTTCCGTAGAGCTTTCCGAGATTAACGACAAGGCTGCCGCAGCAGGCACCAAGGATAAGGTTAACGCCGTTGTTGCCGATCTGAAGGCCGGCAAGATCAAAGTATTCTCTACCGATACGTTCACCGTCGGCGAAGCTAAGGTTGACACCTATCTTGCCGACATCGATACCGACGCGAATTACACCGGTGATACCGAAGTCATCAAGGACGGTTATTTCCATGAATCCGAGTTCCGCAGCGCTCCTGCTTTCGATCTTCAGATTGACGGCATTGAACTTCTGAACTCCAAGTTCTAAAGAACGTTCCGCCCGTTTACAGACTGTTTCCGGCACGCCGGACATAACAGAAAACTGATAACCTCAGCGGGGCCCGAAAGTGCCCCGCTGATATTTGTTTCAATGAAGCATTCGAAGTAATTCGACAGGAGGACTCCGACGTGAGTGCAGTTCCCGCCATTGAATTAAAAGGCATTACCAAAACCTTCGGCGATGTGGTCGCCAACGAGAATGTCGATCTTTCCGTATACCGCGGCGAGATTCTCTCGATTCTCGGAGAGAACGGCAGCGGCAAAACGACGCTGATGAATATGATTTCCGGCATCTACTATCCCGACGCCGGTCATATCTTCATCGACGGTGAGGAGGTAGTAATCCGTTCTCCGAAAGACGCCTTCCGCTATAAAATCGGAATGATTCATCAGCACTTTAAGCTGATTGACGTCTTTACCGCAACCGAGAATATCGTTCTCGGTCTTTCGGACGGCCGCTACGACATTGCGGCTTACGAGCAGCGCGTAAAAGAAATCTGCGAACGCTACGGGTTCTCGCTTGACCCCGCTAAGAAAATATATGATATGTCGGTTTCGGAAAAGCAGACCGTTGAAATCATCAAGGTGCTCTTCCGCGGTGCCGACATCCTGATTCTCGACGAGCCGACTGCCGTTTTGACGCCGCAGGAAACCGACCGTCTCTTTGATGTGCTCCGCCGCATGAAGCAGGACGGCAAGGCAATCATCATCATTACGCATAAGCTCCACGAGGTTATGTCGCTTTCCGACAAGGTCGCAGTTCTTTGTAAAGGCCAGTACATCGGAACGGTAAAAACCGCGGAGACCAATGAGAATAAACTTACGGAGATGATGGTCGGCGCCAAGGTCGATTTGAACATCCACCGAAGCGATCCGGTAAATCCGACGCCGAGGCTTAAGGTTGACGGACTCAACTGCCTGAACGAAGACGGCATTCCCGTTCTTCGCAACATCTCCTTTACCGCAAACGGCGGCGAGATTCTCGGAATCGCCGGAATCGCGGGCAGCGGGCAGCGCGAGCTTTTGGAGTCGATTGCCGGACTTCAGAACCTCTCCTCCGGAACCATCATCTACCATAACCCGGACGGCAAAGACGAAGACCTTCGGAACAAATCCCCGAGGGAGATTCGCGAACTCGGCGTCCGCCTGTCATTTGTCCCGGAAGACCGTCTCGGCATGGGACTTGTCGGCAATATGGGCATCATCGATAACATGATGCTTCGAAGCTACCGGAAGGGACGCGGCCTGTTTTTGAACCGATCCACGCCGGCTTCGCTTGCGGATAGGATCATCGATGAACTGCAGGTTGTCACGCCCAACGCGAAGACACCCGTAAGACGTCTCTCGGGCGGTAACGTGCAGAAGGTTCTGGTCGGACGTGAGATTGCTTCCGCGCCGACGGTTCTGATGGTTGCCTATCCGGTCAGAGGACTTGACATCAACTCCTCATTTACCATATACAGGCTGTTAAATGAGCAGAAGGACCGGGGTACCGCCGTTATCTTTGTCGGCGAGGATCTGGACGTTCTGATTGAACTTTGTGACCGGATTATTGTTTTGAGTTCCGGCGCGATTTCCGGCGTCGTTGACCCGAGAGTTCAGCCGAACGGAATGAGCCTGAAGGAAGAAATCGGCCTTCTGATGACGAAGAAAACCGTCTCAGGCGACAAGGAAGAAACGAAGGAGGACGGACAGCAATGACGACAGCAAAGAAAACGGTTCATGTCCGTGAGCCTTTATTCCATCTTGCCAAGCGGGACAACATGCCCCGTCATAAGGCGCTTCTCATCCGCCTGATTGCAATCGCCGTCGGACTGCTGATCATATGCATATTCGGCTACGCAATCATTCAATGGACACCGCTCGACATTCTGGTCACCTTAAAAGAAGGAACTTTTGATACGGCCAACCGCAGATGGGCTCTTATGGAAAGTACGGCGCTTCTGCTGCTGCTTTCCCTTGCCGTGACACCGGCCTTCCGCATGCGCTTTTGGAACATCGGAGCCGAGGGACAGACTCTGATTTCCTGTCTCGTGACAGGCGCCTGCATGTTGAAGTTCGGCGACAAGGTTCCCAATCCCGTGCTCATCCTGATTGCGTTAGTGTCAGCTGTAGCTGTCGGTGCTCTGTGGGCATTGATTCCCGCCATTTTCAAAGCGTTCTGGAACACCAACGAAACGCTGTTCACGCTTATGATGAACTACATCGCGGCGCAGATTACTTCTTACTTCGTATACATCTGGTCCACGCCGAAAGGCTCCGGCCATGTCGGCGTAATCAACCAGAGTACGCAGGCCGGCTGGCTTACCAATCTCGCCGGGCAGGATTATCTGCTGACGATTCTGATTGCCGTCGTGATGACATTTGTCTCGTATATCTACCTGAACTACTGCAAGCACGGTTATGAAATCTCCGTTGTCGGCGAAAGCGAGAAAACCGCCCGCTACATCGGAATCAATGTGAAAGCCGTAATCCTTCGGACCATGATCATCTCCGGCGCGATTTGCGGTCTGACCGGATTCCTGATTGTTGCAGGTGCCGACCACACCTTCATCAAGGACTCTGTCGGCGGTCTCGGATTTACCGCCATCATGGTTTCATGGCTTGCCAAATTCAATCCGATCGCGATGGCATTTTTCTCATTTCTCATCGCCTTCCTTGAAAAAGGCGCGAAGGAAATCACAACCCAGACTCGTCTGGACGCGTCGTTCGGAGACATTGTTGTCGGCCTCGTAATCTTCTGCATCATCGGTTGCGAGTTCTTCATCAACTACTCCATCCGGTTCCGCAGGAAAGAAAAGGCGAAAGAGGCCGTGGCAAATGTGACGCCTTCGGACCGGGCGGAAACACCCGAGTCGGAAAGCGATTCCGAAGAAGATCCTGAAAACAAGCCCGAAGCGGCAGAAGAGGAGGCGGAGTCATGATTATATTTTCCTTCATTCGAAGAGCCATCATGCAGGGCGTTCCGCTTCTGTACGGTTCGACCGGTGAAATCATCACCGAGAAATCCGGCCACCTGAACCTCGGTATCCCCGGCATCATGTATATGGGCGCCATCGGCGGCGTTATCGGCGGCTTCTTCTTTGAACAGACCGGCGCCGATTTCAGTCATTGGTACATCCGTGTCCTCGCCATCCTGATCGCGCTGTTCTGCTCGCTGCTCTTCTCGTGCCTGATGGGACTTCTGTACTGCTTCCTGACAGTATCGATGCGGGCAAATCAGAACGTTACCGGTCTTGCCCTTACCACGTTCGGTGTCGGCGTCGGCAACTTCTTCGGCGGCTCTTTGATCAAGATCAGCCATGCCGATGTTCCGACCGTTACACTCACGAAGACAAGCGGCGCCTTTGCAAAGCATCTTCCGTTTGTGGATACGGTTTCCAGACTTGCGGCAGAACACAAGTGTCCTAAAATCCTCGACGAGCTGTGCCAGACCATTTTCTCCTACAGTTTTCTGGCCTATGCTTCCATCATCATTGCATTGATTGCGGCCCGCGTTCTGATGAAGACGCGTACCGGCCTGACGCTTCGTGCAGTCGGTGAAGATCCGGCAACGGCCGATGCCGCCGGCATCAATGTAAACCGTTACAAATACGTTGCCACCTGCCTCGGTAGCATGATTGCCGGACTCGGCGGTCTGTACTACATCATGGACTACGCAAGCGGCGTTTGGTCGAGTGACGGCTTCGGTGACCGCGGCTGGCTGTCGGTTGCCCTTGTAATCTTCTCCCTTTGGAGACCGAATCTGGCCATCATCGGCTCGTTCCTGTTCGGCGGCCTGTACATCGTCCACAACTACATTCCGAACCTCTCCATGCAGGCAATGGAGCTCTTCAAGATGTCTCCTTACGCGATGACGCTTATTGTTCTCATCTTCGTCAGCATCAAGGAGAAGAAGGAAGCCCTTCCGCCCGCACACCTCGGGCAGAACTACTTCCGGGAAGAACGGTAGAGAGTTTATCCTGACAAATGTGATACGAAAAACAAGTCGGACCAAATGCTTTTAAAACATTTGGTCCGACTTTTCTGTTATGTAAGAATTCTGAAACCTGCGGCGCTGCCGGCACCGTTACGGGTTTCCTATTGAGAATTTAGTATCATCTGTCTGACTGCCGTATTCGTAAACTGTTTCCCTGCTGATGGTCCCGTCTTTCAGAAGTTCCTGAATACTGACTATTCTTTCCCGGTCATCAAACTTTAAGAGCTGATTGCAATCACCGGCATCATAGATTTCATTGTTCACAAATATGCTTTTGATTCTTCCCTCTTCAAACTCCGGCTTTGAGTAGGCGTACCCGTCTTCCCCCAGGATGTAATCCATATAGCTGTATCCGTAAAGAGTCCACCCGCATTCATGCCCATACCCGTCTGTCGTCACATACACAACCGGATACGCATCAGTTTGTAAAAAAGCATATCTCTCGGCAAAAGGTTCCTTGTCTTCTTTTCTGTGCTCTGCCTCCAGAGCGGCCTCATCCATCGGAATAATCAAATACCGGAAATCCCGCATCACTTCACCGGCTGCCCCCGTTACGGTCTCCACACGGCCGTCATACGTTGTGCAACGGAACACCTTCCTTCCCGGTAACTCCGGATCCTCGTAGTCCCAGTCAAAGAACTCCGTGAAATAGCCTCCATACCAATAAGTGCGGGAAATCCTGCCGGACTCGTCAAAAAATTTTTCATAAACAGGGCTGCCGTCAATGCCGTTTCGTCTGAAACATTTCGTGCAAACAGGTCCGGATGCATACTCATAAGTCATATAGTACTGAACGTCTCCGTCAGAATTGATCTCTTCATATCGAATCAGGCGGTCTTCCCCGTCAAAATAGCATTTGCCGACTAATTCTCCCTGATAAAACCGGCTGGATACCTTCGCCGCCCAATCATACTCCGCATAGAATTCATCCTGCTTGGTTGTAAAATAGCTCGTAAGATTGCCGTTTTTGTTATGTCCGAGGCCTTCTTCAATAACCGTACGGCCGTCAACATACTTAATGTAAATGTGCAGCCTGTCATTCGTGTCGTACCAGAACTCTTCCTCCTCAACCTTCTTCCCGGTTTCATCGATTTTCTTCTTCGTTACTGTTAAGGGAATACTCGAATTCATAGGACCGCCATACTCATATTCGAACCGGTATTTTTCCGTCTCGGACAATTGACGGTTTGTCGTGTGTTCCTCCTTAATCAGGCGGCCTTGCTCGTCATAGGTATATACAACATCCTCATGACTCAACGCCTCTTCACCCCGAAGCTCCGCGCTACGATAGGTATGTTCGTGAACAAGCCTTCCGCTCTCATCCACTTCAACCGTATTTATTTTTTCGAGAATCCTTTTCCCGTCCTCATAGCGACACGTCGTCGCAACATATCCGGAGATTTCTATTACATTCTGTTGCTGCTCTTTCTCCCCGAACGGCCCCTTCTTTTTCTCTTTGTTTTTTCCTTTGGAAAATGTGTGGACCAGCAGAGCAGCCTCGATAATCAAAGCAATTCCGCAGACGGCTGCGATTGCAATGATAAATTGCTTCTTCGTGAGATTCAGTTTCTTTCCGGTTTTCTTCTCCATGTTTCCCCCGATTAATTCTGTCTTTCTACGGCTCAGGCGTCTCGCCGGATACACCTTTGTAGTAGGTGTATTCGAATTCGTTTACTTCTCCAATCTCGCCGTCGCTATATACTTGCTCGGTTCTGATGTGATTGCCGCGGTCATCGAAGTACCAAACGCTGTTTTTCTCCCGGCTACGGACGCTCTTCAGTGTTCCGTTCGGGTGGAAAGTTGCCTCTGTTACAATATTCCAGATTCTGTTCTCCTTATCAAAAACTTCTGTGTGAAACGTCTCCAAATGGTACTGTCCGCATGGCGACACATAATCTACGCATATGTCTTTATAGTCATAAACAGCGCCTCTCTCATCCTGTTCATTGTGATACTTATGCCTACACTTCCCCAGGGAGGCCCCGTATGACCAATACCATTCCCGAAGTTCTTCCTCTTCGGCAACCGGGCGAATTATGAAAAGAGCCTCTTTTACCTTCTCTCCGTTCTCATAGGTTTCAACTTGCAAAACATCCCCGGATATGTACCTAATATCCTTGTAGTTCCAATCGTATCGGATTCTCGTTTCATTTCCGTCCCAGTCTACCTCAACGGTTTGAAGAATCCGCCCGTTTGAATCAAAAACCGTTTCGGCCTGTGATTCCTTTCCGTTATATTTTCTCTGTACCCTCCGGGTTCTTCTGCTAGCCGACTTGCCATCCTTGCTATAGAAATAATCCTCTTCTATAATCTCGTGTCCGTCTTCTTTCTCCCTTCGAATAATTCTACCCTGCTCATCAAAAAGTATACTTTCGCTGGTATTACGGACAATTTCGCCCTCTTCGTTAAAATATGCTTTCCCATCGCCGGTATCACGGGTGGATTTTCGCTCGTTCTCGTCATATACAATCACGTGCTCCAATCCGTCTCTGTTGAAATAATCCCGTGATATTTCTACCCCATATCCATTATAATGCGCGGTCTGAAGACTCGACATGAGATTATTCTCATCATATACTTCCTTGACAGAAGTCTTTCTCACACCTGATTCATAATAGGTATACTTGTTTTTCTCCGTCCAGTCAATCTTCCCGTCACCATATAGTTTGACCAGAATTTCTGAGACCACATTACCGCGTTCGTCAAAGGTCTTATCTTCCGTCTTTATTTCATTTCCGTCAATGTATTCATATGTGACAAGGGCAATCAAAACACCGTTTTCATTGTATTTTTCTTCCGTCCGGCTCTTCAGTTCTCCGTTCCCGTTAACAGTTTGAATGAGTACCTCAGGAGCAGTTACGTCTTTATAATCATAAGAGGTACTCCTTGTTTCTTCGTGAGAATCCCCTGAAATCGGAGAATAATCTTTTGACCTCTGATTCTCCTGAAGAATTCTTCCCCGGTTATCATAAGAATAGAAGGTATCAACAGAAGACTGTATCCGATACGGCGGCCCCCGATACCTTATTTCCTCCCATAGGTATACATGATACAGGCGGCCTTCGTCATCATATTCAACCTGTTTGACGGTTTCCAGTTCCGGTTCACCGTCCCCATATGTCTGGTATTCTCTTCGGATATAGCTTTCCGCAGTTCGTCCCTTTTCCGGCTCCACTACCCCTGCCAAGGCGGGCTTTTTCTCTTCTGCATTCGTACTTTTGCGCTTCTTAGTAAACATCCGGATCAGCAAAGCGCCCTCAATGATCAGGGCAATTCCGCAAACGGCCGCAAGGATGATGATAAATTGTTTCTTCGTCAGATGAAGCTTCTTTTTTGGTTTCTCTTCCATAGTTTTCCCCTCGCATAATGCTATCTATTGTCCGCCCGCCTCAGAAGATGCAGTGTAGTAGGTGTACTCGTATTCATAGATCTGATTGGTCTCTCCGTCGCTGATCCATTCCACTCTGATAACATTCCCTCTGTCATCAAAATCCCAGGTCATCAAATACCGCTTCAGGTTTCGAATCGTTTTCAGCCCGCCGAAGGAATAAAAATCGGCCTCCTCACAAGTCTGCCAGGCTTCTTTTTTTACATCGTATTCTCTTTGATAATACTGCTCTAAGTGATATTGCCCGGCCGGGGACACATAGTCCGAAGAAAAAGATTTCAGACTTAGGACTGTCTTGGATTCATCGCTGTGATAATCATGCATGCAGTATGTAAAGTCCCCATATGACAAATACCATTCATGCTGTTCCGCCGCAGCAAGAGGTGTTATCAGATAAAGCGATTCTCCGGTCAGTATACCGTCTTCATATACCGTTTTTTGTAAAACATCTTTTGACCGGATTCCATCGTCTTGATAATCCCAATTGTACTCGATTCTTGTTTCTCTTCCCGTACTGTTTTTTATAACAGATTGAAGGATGCGTCCTTCTGAGTCATAAGTGTTCCTCGAAATCTGTACCTCCCCTTCGTTATTTGTTATCTTCTCCGTTTTTATCACGGCTGTTTTACCGGTCTTGTCGGAATAATAGAAAGTTTCTTCTATGATTCTTCCCCCAAGAGCTTCACTCTTTCTTCTTATTATCCTCCCTGTCTCATCGAAATACGTCTCCTCCGATTCCGACGAGACCAGATTCGTGGTTTTCCGCTCCCCTTCCGAATAGATGCGATAATTAATCTTCATTCCATATGAATACTGAATATTTGAGATTTCCACCCCATATTCATTATACTCATACTCGGTCCAGCTATCCATCAGGCCGTTTTCGCCAAACTTCTGTATTAACAAAGCCTTTCTGATTCCCGACTCATAATAGGAATACTCTTCTTTCCACGTTCCGGTTGTCCGCCCGTCATTCTCCATACGGCATAAGACAACTGAAACCACTCTACCGCCATCATCATATATGGTTTCCGTTTTTTCGGATACGGACCCTTTTTCATACTTGTACTCGATTTTCTCGATAAGTATACCGTTCTCGTTGTATTTTTCCGTGATGGAATTCTCTGTCTCACCGTTTCCGTCGACAGTCCAAATCAGTATCACCGGCGCGGCCCCGTCTTTGTATTCATACGAAACCGTGCTCTTCTTTTCACGCGTAAAACTCGATTTCGGGTAATACTCCTTCGATACTCTGTCCTCCCGAATCAGCCTCTCCTGCTCATCATAGAAATAGAATACTTCTTGCGTGTTTTCCTGTTCACTGGGAGAAATCCCGATGAGATGCTGAATCACCTCGTAATCATACGTATAAACCAAACAGCCTTTGGAATCATATTCCTCCTGCTTTATGGATTTGATCTGTCTGTCGTTGTTCCCTGATGTCACATACTCTTTCCGGATAAAACTATCAATCTTCTTCTCCGTAACAACACTCTCCGTCGGGGTGGGGGTGTTCTCCTCACCGTTGCCTTTCTCCTGCCTTTTTGAAAGCATATGAACAAGCAGAACCGCCTCGATAACCAGGGCGATTCCGCAGACCGCGGCGATGGCGATGATGAATTGTTTCTTCGTCAGGTGAAGCTTCTTTTTGGACTGCTCCATGGTAACCCCCCCGCGGTTTTATTCCGCTTTCTCCCTCATCGCCCGTGCGCAGCGCGGTGCTTCATATAACTTGCCGTGCACGAAATAGTTATAAGACCGGCAGCCGCCCGCACAGTATCCGCCCAGCTCGCAAGTCGCGCAGGCGCCCGTCAGCATGCTCTTATCAAACTTCCGGTTATAAGCGAACGCGTTCTCGTCCTCCCAGATCTCCCGAAGGCTCCGCTCCCGCAGATTGCCCTCATTGAACCGCTCGTCGTACATCGACTCGCAGCCCCGCACATTGCCGACGCTGTCGATTCCGATGGCGGAAAGCCCCGCGCGGCACCCCGAGAAGTAAGCCTTCCCGCTCATATTACCGCGGATACTGCCCTCCTCGGGCGTAAAATAACCGATATTGTCCGCGACACCCAAAAGAAACGGCGCCTTCTTCATATACTCGCTGACAAATGCGACGACCTCCCTCGGGTCAAATGCGATGTCAACCCCGCCGTTCGCCGCGTTGCCCATGGGCGAGCAGGCCTGAAGCTGCCACGCGAAGATGCCGGAATCCTTCAGGGTTTCGTAGAGTTCGGGAAGCTGTTTCGCATTTTCCGCGTTCAGGGTGCTGATGACCGACACCGGGATTCCTGCGCCGTGAAGTGCCCGGATCGCGCGCAGGGCCCGTTCGTAGCTGCCGTCCTGGCGGTACCGGTCGTGAACCTCCTTCGGTCCGTCGAGAGAGACCGCAACCGATTCGATGCCGAGGCTTTTCAGATCAGCCAGCAGGGCGTCCGTGAACAGAAAACCGTTCGTAATAATATTGACGACAATCCCGTTTTCAATCAGGCGGGAGACGATTTCCTTCCAATCCCGGCGCATAAAAACTTCGCCGCCGATCATGGAGACACGGCGACAGCCGAGGTCCCGAAGTTGATCGGCGACGATAAAGCACTCTTCGGTAGTCAGCTCATTCTCTCTTGCATGCCCGCCTGCCGACCCGCAATATTTGCAGGAAAAGCAGCAGGCAAGCGTAATCTCCCATACACACTGTTTCAAATGATACTTCATGGAACTCCTTTATCAGGCGGCTAGCAGTTCATCATTCCGCCGTTTTCGGGGCGAAGAATCTTCGTGCCGCACATCGGACAGAACTTGTACGACGCATCCAGGGGATAGCCGCATTCGTGGCAGAACTTCGGTGCCGAAGCCTGCTTCGGCTCAACCTGCATGAATCCGTTTATACCGGGCGTCGGAAGCGGCGGCGCCGCGTATACAAACATCATCTGCGGCCGGGTGTTCACTTCCTCGGGGGTCGGATTGCGGTGCATCACCGTCATGTCAGGATACAGATTGGTCTGAGCAGGTTCCTCTCCGTCAGAGTTTTCCTCCTGCTCCTTCGCGGCCTGCTCGGCCTTAGCGCGGAAATAATCCGGTCCTGCGTAAACGCACATCATGGACGAGCGCAGCGCCTCAGCCTGCTTCTCGGCCTTCTCCCGCTGCGCATCCTCTTCACTGATGCTGTCCGGGTAATTCTTGTCCTTTAAATCCTCAAAATCAGCCATCTCTCTCCTCCTTTATGGCCCATGCCATCTTCTCCGTCCGCAATCACAGACGGCCTTCGTTACGCTAACTCCTTTACCCCTGCAAGGCATCCGATAACGCGGCAAAATCGGCAAGCGTCAGCGCTTCTCCCCGAACGGTTTCCGATATCCCGAGCTTCGTAAGCGCTGCTGCCACCTGCTCCTTCGAATACGGAAGTTCCGCGGCGTTTCCGATTCCGTTCACCAATGTCTTTCTTCGTTGGTTAAACGATGCGCGAATCAGCGCAAACATATGCTTTTCATTCTTCACATTAACCGGCGGCTCTTCATGAATCGTAAGCCTTATGACCGCCGACCCGACATTCGGCCGGGGCATGAAACAGTTCGCCGGCACATTTGCCGCGAGATAAGGCTCCGAATAGTACTGCACCGCAAGTGACAAAGCCCCGTAATCCTTCGTTCCCGGGCCGGTTTCCATGCGCTCGGCCACTTCCTTTTGCACCATGACCGTGATGCTTTCAATCGGCAGGCGGTCCTCCAAAAGCTTCATCAGAATCGGCGTCGTGATGTAATACGGCAGATTGGCCACCACTTTGACCGGCCTCTTTCCGAACGGCTTCAAAAGTTCCGGAATGTCAGTCTTCATGATGTCGCCGGAAATGATTTGCAGATTTGCATAATCCTTGCACGTGTCGCCGGTGAGAATCGGAATCAGGTTCCGGTCAATCTCCACGGCCACCACATCGCCCGCCGCCTCGCACAGCCGCTGCGTCAGCGTGCCGATACCGGGTCCGATCTCCAAAACCACGTCGTCCTTTCCGATTCCGGCCGCCGCGATGATCTTCTCAATCACGTGCCCGTCAATCAGAAAGTTCTGCCCGAATTTCTTCTGAAAATTGAAATTGTACCGTTGTAAAACCTCAATGGTTTCCTTCGGATCACTCAGATAAGCCATGCTCTTCCTCCGTGCGGGGACTTTGCTTCATTCCCCAGACAATGCCGCCGATTGTTGCGCAAAGAAGCGTGACAAATACGACCGCCATAATGACGCCGTAGGCGTAGCCCGCGCCCGGAATCCCGTGGGAGCGCACCAGGCTGTCGGTCACGAAAAGACTGACAATATACCCTGTAAGATAGCCCGCGATGATCAGCCACTGCTTCCGCATAATCGTCAGAATGATGGCAAGATAAGCTGCAAGCGCAGCTATTCCGCCGAAGCAGAGAAACGCCGCGAGTGTTACCGGATATTCCGAAAGATCGGCGCCGTAAACCCATCCGAGCACCGGGCAGCCGAGCAGGTACCCGCCGCCGATAATGACCAGGTTGATTCCGAGAATGATCAGCCCCTGGCGAACCGCCGCCTTCACAAAATCTCCCGCTTTCCTTTCATTCCACCAGACACCCATCTGCTTTACCATCGGCTTCGCAATCGGAAGGCAGACGGCATTGGTCACGAACACGGGAAGGAACAGAATGTTGAATACGGTCTGCGCCTCTTCACCGAGAATCCGGTCAATGGAATACTTCGGCGCATTTACCAGATAGTTATAAAGAATCGCCCCCAAAAAGAGCGGAAAGCAGACGAACAGAAGGCGAATCAGCCGGTTTGCGGCAAGCCCCCTTCGAACATCGGCAAACTGTCCGAGAATCGTCCGGTTGCAGACAAGGAAGATCAAAAGTGCCGATGCCGTCATGCCCGCGGAAGCGGAAATCAAATCCTTCGAAAGCCCGTAGACGATACAGAAAACAACCGTCGAAATGCTCACGCGAAGCGTGACCGACAGTCCCGCTGCATCAAGCCTTCCGTGCTTCTGAAACTCGCCGTGATATACATCCTCGATGCTTTCCGTCACGCGGTATGCCGCCAGAAGAAGCAAAACCGTCATGCGATACGGCGTCAGCCCGCGGACAATGCCGTATCCGAGACAGGCAAGAAGCATCAGCGCCGAAGTAACAAGACGGGATGTATAATAATCCCGAAACTGATACTCCCCTTTCACGTCGGAAACCTGGAATTCCCGCATGGAATAGGCGCTCAGGGCATAAAGCATCTGCGGAACCGTATAAAGAATCACGAACACGCCGCCGGCAAAATCTCCGCCGGCGCGCTTTACCGCCAGGAGCAGAACGGCAGACTGAAAACTGACCGCAAGCCCGGCGCAAAGGTTCCAGAAATAGATTCTTCGCGTAAGATTTTCCTTATTTCCGAATAAAATACGGTGAAGCATTGCTTACCGGCCCTCTTCCCTTTCCTTCAAGAAGTATTCCATAATCAGTCTGTAACCGTCATCGTAGTAATTCTCCGCCGCGATGACTTCCTGCGTCTCCCAGCCCGTATCAGCCACTTCCTCAGCCGTATCGGAGTAGTTCTCTAACGGATGGCTGTCCGCCTCGTAGGCCTCCTGAGCCACTCTGGCTGCGTCTTCCTGATCGAGGAAAATCTGCTGCTCATCCAAGGTGTAATCCGGATCCTGCGCAAATTCCTCTTTTATGCGCTTCATTCCCTCTTCCAATCCGTAATCCTCTATCATGGCATTGATATATTTGCTCTCAACCGTGAAATAATAGTCCGCGCAGCCGGAATACACCATCAGAGGATCATCCGAAAGAATACAGGCAAGAATGCCCATGCATTCTCCTTCATTCTCCTTATAAAAGCCCTTATAATGCGCGGTCTCGTGCGCAATCATCGTATACCAGTAAAGATTGTCCACATATTTATTGTAAGTGATCTCCATCGTATAAGGGTACGTATAACCGCCGATGTACATCCACTCAAGCACATCCGAGCAAAGAGCCGCTTTCGGCTTGGAATAATAGCCCTTAAGACGGGGATAGCGGTCAGAAAGCTTCTTCACATTCCGGGCAATCACCTCATAAGCGGTTTTCTTATCCGGGTAGATGATTCGCCCGTCCGCATCGCGCGGGATGGCTTTCATTGCTTCCATGCACTTAATCCCGACCTGGATTCTCACATAGCGGTACTCCTGGGCGGTAAAGCCTCTGGTTCTGTCCTGATTCTTCTCCCCGAAAACGTGCCCGTTATACGGAATCCACCAATGGAACAGATAAGCCCACAGAAACAGAACCGCCACCACCAGAACGGATTTCATGTAAACACGGTAAAATGTGTTCCTCTTTCCGGTCTTTTTGCGGCATTTCCGCACAATCCCCCGGATTCCGAATACCAAAGAAAGAATCACCGTCGCCAAAACCAGCAGGGCGCAGAAATACATCAGTATTTCGCCGAAGGCAAATGGAAAGACGTTGAAGATTCTTCCGACCACCTGCTGGATTGCAGGGAATATATGGTCCACATACCAGTCATCAAAGCTCTTTATGAAGCTTAACGCTAAGAAAACACCCCAGACTGCCGCGACAACAAGGAGTATCTTCCAGTACAAACCGATTTTTTTCGTCTCCTTTTCCATCTCCATGCTCCCCTCTAAACTTCCCCGTTCAGTTCATAGACACGGTCCCTGCTTCGACCAGGCGCTTTGCCGTGGCCTCGGTAACCCGGATGACCTCTTCCTCCGTAATGCCCTTTAACTGCGCAATCTTTTTAACCACAAGCGGCAGCAGCGAGGAATCGTTCCGTTCTCCGCGGTGCGGCACCGGCGCCAGATACGGCGAATCGGTCTCAAGGACAAGCGCCTCAAGCGGAATCCGTTCCACGACCTCCGGCAGTTTCTTCGCGTTTTTAAAGGTCACGACCCCGCCGATTCCGAGCACATACCCCATCTTAACATATTCCTCGGCCATCTCCGGCGAATAGGCGTAACAATGAATGATGCCGCTGCGGAAGCTGCCTTCCGCCTTAGCGGCCTTTGTATGCTCCCGCATCATGTCCATCGTATCGGCAGCCGCATCCCGGGAATGAATAAATACCGGGTAGCGGAGTTCTCTCGCAAGCGCAAGCTGCCTCGAAAAGCAGTTTTTCTGAATCTCTTTCGTACGCTCCGCTTCGCCCGGGTCGAGCTCATCCATATAAGCATAATCAAGCCCGATCTCACCGATTGCGATGATCCGTTCCTGCTTCGCCATCTGCCGAAGCTCCTCGATGCACGTTTCGTCAAAATCAGGCGCCCCGTCCGGGTGCACGCCGACGGCACCGTACAAAAACGGATACTTCGCCACAAGCGACATCGTATTGCGACAACCCTTCATTTCCGCGCCGACATTGATGATGTGCCCGATTCCGTGCTCCTTCATCGAAAGAAGCAGCGCGTCACGGTCTTCGTCAAACCGCGCATCATCATAGTGTGCGTGTGTGTCAAATATCATAATCAGTCCTTAAAGCAAGTTTTACTGTCATTTTCCTCTGAGATCGTACTCGGTAGCGAATTTCTCGGGAATGGCAAGCGGGATGTACCGGTACTCGCCCGTAGGATACTCTGTCCCGTCGTTCTTTCTCGAAATGACTTTTACGGGGTTCCCGTACTCGTCATATTCACTGAAGATGCAGGCAGTTTGTACATTCCCCGCTCCGTCATACTCCGTTCTTTTCGTGGTGTATATGCCCTGGATGTATTCCTCTTCCGTAACTTTTATGATGTTACCGTCCCGGTCCTTCTCGGTCTTCTTCATCCCTTCTCTGTTATTCCTCGGACCCTTATATTCATATTCCACCCAGTATAAAAAGTCACCTTCCACATATAGGATGTGTTTCCTGACCTGCCCCTCTTCGTCATATTCTTTCCGTTCATCGTCCGCTACACTTCCGTCCGCCGCATAGTTAATTCGATGGATTCTGTTTCCCCGTTCATCGTATTCGAAACGGGTCCACAAATACGACTCCCCATCCACATAGCGATATTCTTCACTTTCCCGCGCGGAAACGAAGATTTCCTCCTGATTCATTTCGCCCATATACCAGTACTCTGTTGTCTTTCTGCGATTGGAGGAATCATAGAAATATACGAATTCACCGCCGTTGTCATAAACCTTTTGCAGCAGTCCGTCGGGCGAATAGATTTCCTCATAGGATTCCACGACTTCGCCGTTGATTATGCTTTCCGACTTCAGAAGATGTCCGTCTTCCCTGTAGACAGTTGTACTGTTTACTTCCTTCCCGTCTTCATCAGCCCGTCTGGTGTATTTCTTGGTTTTGGCTTCATCGTTGTATTCAATGCTTTCCTCGCTTTGCTCAACCCACTCCTGATCCCAGATGTAACCTCTGCAGACTGTCTTTCTGCCTTCCGAATCATATTCGTAAACATACTTTGTTTTTTGGGTTCCGTCGCTTCGATAATACAAGGTAACAGTGAGGAGACCGTTCTCATCATACTCATGCTTCGAGAACAGATACTTATTGCCGTCCATGTCGTACTCATAATGAGCGGCCGGCCGGAACACAAGCACACTGCCATCCGGCACCTTGGGAATCTGATATTCTTCGGGCTCCTGCCCTAATGTGTCCTCATTTTTCTTCGGATTCTTCTTATCGGATTTTTTGCCGAAAACCCCGGCAATCAGCAGCACCCAGGCAACCACAACCAGCGCAAGGACCACGCCCCCGACAGCTAAAAACGTCTTCCTGCGAAGCGTAAAGCTTCCTCTGTTGTCCATTCTTTTCATCTCCCCACCCCCACAGGATTATGATTCTTCTATCGCGTATTTCTTATCAAATGCATCATAAATCCGGTTAAAGTCCAGGTTGCCGAACTTCACGCCGCTTAAGTATTCGTGCGTGTCGAAAGCTCCCTTATCCACTTCGATGACCGCCACGGCAATGTTACTGCAATGGTCGGAAATTCGCTTGAAGTTCGTCAGCATATCGGACAGAATGAAGCCCATCTCAATCGAGCAGCCGCCCTTTTGCAGTCTCGCAATATGATTGGTTTTAATCGTGGTCGTCAGCTTATCGATAACCTGCTCCAAAGGCTCCACGCGAAAAGCAAGTTCCGGATCCGCCGTCACGTAACACTCATGCGTCATCGTCAGAATCTCGCGAATCGCATCCGAGAGCACGTCGATTTCCTTCTTCGCGGCCGGGGTAAAGGAAAGGCCTTTCCGGTTAATCTCCGAAGCCGCGTAAAAAAGGTTAACGGCATGGTCGCCGAGTCGCTCGAAATCGCCGATGGTATGTAAGATTTTCGAAATCACACGGCTGTCCTGTGCGGAAACCGCCATCGGGGAAAGCTTCACGAGATAGGTCCCGAGCCGGTCTTCGTAGCGGTCCAGCTTGTCCTCGACTTCTTTAATCTTCGAGACGGCCTCCTCGTCGAAATTGTCGAACAGGGAAAGGGCTGTCATCAGGTTTTCCTCGGCCAGTCTTGCCATATGTCCCGAAATGTTGTTGCACTCGGAAATCGCGATGGACGGGGAACGAAGCAGACGTTCGTCGAGCCACTTCAAATCGTCCTCGGTCTCTTCCTCCTTCTTCTCCTTCTCGCGAACGATGGCCTCCGTCAGCCGCACAAGCGGTTTCGTGAACGGGATCAAAAGGATTGTTGTCAGGATGTTAAATGCGGTATGAACGGTCGCAATGCCGACTCCGTTGATCGGTTTTGCCGTCAGCTCATTAAAGAACAGTTTGCTCAAAACGACAAATACGATCAGCCAGAAGGCCGCGCCGATGATTTTAATCATCACATGCACAACCGCAACGCGCTTTGCCTTGGTCTCGGTTCCGATGCACGAAATCAGGGATGTCGCGCAGGTACCGATGTTCAGACCCATGATGATCGGAATCGCCATCTGGAACGTAATGCCGGTTCCGGAGATGGCAAATGACATGAGAATCGCTATCGTGGCCGCTGAACTCTGAATGATTGCCGTCAGCACAATTCCAATCAGAAGGCCGAACAGCGGATTGTTGAAATGCACGAGCAGGTTTTTAAACCAGGCCGTCTGCGCGAGCGGGCTGACGGAATCCTTCATCATCGTCATGCCCTGCATCAAAACGGCAAATCCGACGAAAACCGTACCGATGCTGATGCGTCGGTCCTTCTTACTGAGCATCATCATGCCGATACCGATCAGCGCAAGAATCGGGGAGAAGACCTCCGGTCTTAAAATCATCAGATACCAGCGGCTCGAATTGATGCCGGACAGCGTCAAAAGCCAGCCGGTAAACGTCGTTCCGATGTTGGCACCGAAGATAACGCTTATGGTCTGCTCAAAAAGCATGATGCCCGAGTTAACAAGTCCGACCAGCATAACGGTCGTCGCCGAGCTCGACTGCATCGCAATCGTAATGCCGATTCCGAGTATCATCGAAAGCATCGGTTTTGAGGTCACCTTTCGGAGCGTGTTCTCGAGTTTACCGCCTGCCATCTTCTCAAGACTCTGTGACATGACCTTCATGCCGAACAGAAAGAAAACCAGTCCTCCGATCAGCATGACCGCATTTTCAAAATAATTCATAATAAGCCTCCACGACTTTTTTATCCTCTAGGCGCGAATGCAATATCCGACGCCGCGAATCGTCTCTACACACTGTCCCGCCGCTCCGAGTTTTGAACGAAGCGTGCGGATATGAACATCTACGGTTCTGCTCTCCCCGTCGGAGTAGCCCCAGACTTCCGTAAGAAGGCGTTCCCTGGAGACCACCGTTCCGCCGCTTCGAAGAAGATACAGCAGGATGTCAAATTCCTTTTTGGTCAGTGTAACCGGCTCATCATTGACGGTTACAAGGCGCGAGCCCGCATGTACATAAAGCGGTCCGACGCGGAATTCCGAAACCTCGGTCCCGGGATAGGCTCTTCGAAGAAGCGCCCTGACGCGTGCCGTAAACTCCCGGATTCCGATCGGCTTGCTCATGCAGTCATCCGCGCCGGCATCCAAAAGCGCAACACGGTCTGCCTCCTCCGCAAGACCGGTCAGAACGATTACCGGCAGATTGCCCGCAACCCGCATGTCCCGAAGCCTGCGAAGCAAGGAAAGCGAATCTCCCTCCGAAGGAATCGCGCCGAAAACAACCAGTTGCGGAAGATTCTCCTCGATTGCCTGAAAGAATTCCGATGCCTTCGAATACGACTCCGTCACGATTCCGAAACGGCCGAGCGCCTCCGTCACGGCGTTGCAGATTTTCGCATCATCCTCAAAGAGATAAACCATGCCTTCCTCCCGCAAAACTTGCTGCCTTCATTATATCAGTAAAGCGTGAATATTTCCACCAATTTTACCTTTTCATTTACCCCGGAATCGTCTATAATTGGGTTAACTATTGCGAAACGGAGCCGTTTACATGAGAAAACTGTTGCGTTATATGAAGGGATACCGCAAGAAGGCCCTGCTTGCGCCGCTTTTTAAACTTCTTGAGGCCTCCATGGAACTTTGCGTTCCCCTGATTGTAAAGGCCATCATCGACCGCGGAATCGGGCAGGAAGACCGGCCTTTTTTGATTAAAATGACACTTTTGATGGTGCTGTTCGGCCTGCTCGGATACGGGTTTGCGCTTTGCGCCCAGTATTTCGCCGCCAAGGTTGCAACCGAATTCACCGGGCGTGTCCGCTATGCCCTTTTTGACCACATCCAGTCGCTTTCCTACTCCGATCTCGACCGGCTCGGAACAGCAACGTTAATTACGAGAATGACAAGCGATACGGTGCAGATTCAAAACGGCGTGAACCTGACGCTTCGGCTTCTGCTCCGTTCCCCGTTCATCGTCTTCGGCGCGCTGATTATGGCATTTCTCGTTGATCCGAAGGCGGCGGTCGTATTTGCCGTCATCATACCGATTCTCTGCGTCGTCGTGTTCGGCATCATGCTGATTACGATTCCGCTTTACAGACGCGTGCAGAACCGTCTCGACGCCGTGCTCTCGAAGACTCGCGAACACCTCGCCGGCATCCGTGTGCTTCGCGCCTTTTGTAAGGAAGAAGCCGAGCGGCAGGACTTTAAAGAGCGGCATAAGGAGCTCACACGCGAGCAGCTTCTCGTCGGCCGCATCTCCGCTTTGATGAACCCTCTTACCTACGTTCTCATCAATCTCGCGCTGCTCGTGCTGATTTACGTCGGCGCGCTCCGGGTTGACCTCGGCATCATCACGCAGGGCGCCGTCATCGCGCTGACCAACTATATGTCCCAGATCCTTGTTGAGCTCATCAAGATGGCCAACCTGATCATCACGCTGACCAAATCCATCGCAGGAGGAAACCGCGTCCAAAGCGTCTTCGAAGTGACAAATACGATGGCTGACGGCACGAAAACCGAAGGCATCGCGGGTGCTCCTGCCGTTGAATTCCGAAACGTTTCCTTTAGCTATCACGGCTCTTCCGCAGAGTCCTTAAGCAACATAAGCTTCACCCTGATGCCCGGCGAGTCGCTCGGTGTCATCGGCGGCACCGGTTCCGGCAAATCCACGCTTGTCCAGCTGATTTCCCGCTATTACGATGTCACGGACGGCGAGGTTTTGGTCGACGGCGTGCCGGTTAAGGAGTGGAGTCTGAAGAGCCTCCGCAGGCGCATCGGTGATGTGCCGCAAAAGGCCGTTCTGTTCTCGGGAACCGTCCGCTCCAACCTGCAGTGGGGTTCCTTGGACGCGACAACGGAGGATATGCTTGCCGCCCTTAAGGCTGCGCAGGCGGAAGCCTTTGTTTCCGAAAAGCCCGAAGGGCTTGATGCCCCGGTAAGTGCCGGCGGAACCAATTTCTCGGGCGGACAGCGCCAGCGTCTCACAGTTGCAAGAGCCCTCGTCGGTTCCCCCGAAATTCTTGTCCTCGACGACAGCGCATCGGCTCTTGATTACGGCACGGATGCCGCCATGCGAAAAGCCCTTTCGGCTCTTCCGCAGAAGCCGGCCCGCATCATCGTGTCGCAACGTACCGTTTCGCTTGCCGACTGTAACCGCATCCTCGTGCTCGACGACGGCAATGCCGCCGGCTACGGCACGCACGACGAACTGCTGAAGTCCTGCAGGGAGTACGAAGAAATCTATCGTTCCCAGGCCTCCGGCTCGGAAGGAGGCGCGGCATGAAAAAGGATATGATTAAGGGATTGCGTCTCCATTTTCCTCGGAAGGAGGTGCTTGCGGCATGAAGAAAGATACCGTTAAACGCCTGCTCCGCTATATCGGACACCAAAAGGGGCTGCTTTTTCTGTCTCTGCTGCTTTCCGCCGTTTCCGTCATCTGCTCTTTGATGATCCCGATTCTTGTCGGCGACGCTGTCGACGTCATCATCGGCGAGGGAAATGTCGACTTCGATGCCCTGAAAACGATACTTTTTAAGGGTGCCGTTCTGATTGCCGTCGCTGCCGTGGCGACCTGGGTTACGGCAACGATTAACAACGCCATCACCTTCCGGATCGTCCGCGAGGTTCGTGAGGAACTGTTCGCCAAGATTACCCGCGTACCGGTTTCCTACATCGACTCGCGTGACAACGGTGACCTTGTGAGCCGCATGATTTCCGATGTGGACCAATTCTCCGACGGACTGCTGATGGGATTTTCCCAGTTCTTTACAGGCATCGTGACGATTATCGGAACGCTTGTCTGCATGCTGATTAAGAGCCCGGTCATCGCGCTCGTGGTTGTTGTTCTGACGCCTGCCTCGCTGTTTCTTGCGAAGTTCATCGCCGGAAAGACCTACCATCTGTTCCGCGCGCAGGCCAAGGTTCGAAGCGAACAGACCGGTCTGATTGACGAAATGATCGGAAACCGCAAGGTTGTGACCGCTTTCTCGCACGAAGACGAGTCGCTCGCTGCGTTCGGCGAGGTCAATGACCGCCTGACGCAGGCCTCCCTGAAGGCCACCTTCTTCTCGTCCTTGACGAACCCGAGCACCCGTATCATCAACAATACCGTTTACGCAGTTGTCACGATGGTCGGTGCCTTCCTCGTGCTCGCCGGACGGCTCACGGTCGGAAGCCTCTCTGCTTTGCTCGGTTATGCCGGACAGTATGCGAAGCCGTTCAACGAAATCTCCGGCGTCATCACGGAGCTGCAGAACGCGCTTGCCTGTGCGGGACGTGTCTTCGAAGTGCTCGATTACAAGTGGGAAGAGCCCGCCGCTGAAGATGTTACGGATTTCGTTCCGAAGGGACGCGTAACGGCGGAGCACGTCGCATTTTCCTACAGGCCGGAAAGACCGCTGATCCGCGATTTGAATATCGATGTGAAGCCCGGCGCGAAGATTGCCCTGGTCGGCCCGACCGGCTGCGGCAAAACGACAATGATTAACCTTCTGATGCGCTTCTACGACGTCAATTCCGGCGTTCTGTCGGTTGACGGCACCGACATCCGCCGCGTGCCGAAATCCGTGCTCCGTAAGCAGTTCGGCATGGTTTTGCAGGACACCTGGCTGATGGAGGGAAGCATCCGCGACAACATCCGCATGGGCAAACCCGACGCCACCGACGAGGAAATCCTCGCCGCCGCCAAGGCAAGCCATGCGCACAGCTTCATCCGCCGTCTTCCCGAGGGCTACGATACGGTTCTCACCTCCGGCGGCGACCGGCTTTCCGCCGGTCAGAAACAGCTTCTGTGCATCGCCAGAGTCATGCTTTGTCTCCCGCCGATGCTGATCCTCGACGAGGCGACTTCGTCCATTGATACCCGAACCGAGCTGAAGATTCAGGACGCATTCACGACCATGATGCAGGGACGCACGACCTTCATCGTCGCGCACCGCCTGTCGACCATCCGAAACGCCGACTGCATCCTCGTCATGAAGGACGGCGACATCATCGAACAGGGCACCCATGACGAACTCATGCAAAAGGGCGGCTTCTACAAAGAACTCGTGCTCGCAGGCCAGAACGGCTAGGGACGGATGGGCGCCTGGGGGCAGGGGTTCACTCCGGGCAGAACGGGTAAGAAGGGCTTGCCTTCCCCTCCGAAATATCATATAATAAGCTTTATCAGTGATTCCGCCGCATTGGACGGTCGGCACAAACAGTGAAAATACGAGAAGGAGAAACCAGTATGGACCAGAATCAGATTGAGGGCAACAGCGCAGTATTGGCTGTATGCGGCCGCAAAAAGAACGATAAGAATCCGGTGGTCTTCTATCCCGACCGGATGACCTTCAACGGAGAAACCATTCTCTACAGCGACGTGGAAGTCATCAATATCTACGCTTCTTCCATGGAATACAATTTCATTTTCGAGAACTACTCCGGCTTCATAAAGATTAAGCTTCGCGACGGCAGAAAACTGAAGTGGAAGGTCGGCGGCAACGCCCTTTTCGGCATTGGCAAAGTCAAAGTCAAGAAGGAATACTTCGCAGCCATGTACGAGGCGTGCCTGGCCACATTTGTCAAGACCCGTGCGGCTTCCTATCTGAACGACATCCGCCTCGGCGGCACCGTTACGATTGCGCACCTGTCGATTAACGCGCACGAGATCACCGGCAAATCCGGTCTGAAGACCATCACGCTTCCGTTCTCCGAACTCGGCGGCGCAGAGCTCTCCGGCGGCTACGTAAGAATCAACCGAATCGGCAAGCATCTTGCTGCTTTCAACACCTCGACGACCAATCAGGACAATGCCATCTGCCTTCTCTTCATCGTCAATTCCCTGGTAGCCGGCAACGCCAAAGAAGCTGCTGTCGCTCCCGCTGAGACCCCTGCCGAATAAGCCCGGGCAAGTGGAAAATGGGATGGAAATCAATTAACCTTACCTGAATAATCTAATTTGTTTAGCAAGTAAAACGGATGTCGCCCGCAGGGGCGGCATCCGTTGTTGTTTTGGGGCCGGCCCGATTTCAGATGGTAATATTTCAGTGGGACAATCCCAAAGCCACTCCCCCCACAAAAAACCCGGCGCACTGACGTTTGTCAGTGCGCCGGGATGAATTCATTTCAATTTCGAAAGCCTTTAATCTTATCTTCCGCAGATGGTTGCCCAGATGGTCTTGAGCGTGAGCTTCTGACCGGTGTGGAGCACGAGGCCGCGGTAGATGCGGGCTGCCAGGAAAATCAGCAGAAGTGCCACAAGCGTTACTTCCACGCAGACGATTGCTCCGCCCACGAGGTTCATGTTACCGGTAAGAACATCAACCGGAACGCAGAACGGCGCGGTGAACGGAATGAACCGAAGCACGCGGAGGAGATTTTCCGCCTCCGTCAGGGAAGCAAAGTAAGTAAAAAGCCAGAAGACAATCAGCGGGAAGACAAATGTGCTGCTCGCCGAGGAAGTCTCCTCAGGCTTCGAAACAAAGCTGCCGCCCAAAGCCGCAAGCGCAAAGTAGATGAATACGCCGAAGCAGAACACGATGATGCTCATCACGATGGCTGCTGGCGAAAGCGCGCTTGTACCGATATTATCTCTCAGGAAATCGATTACCATCCGGATCCGGTTCACGAACCGGTCACCGTACATATTCTTGCCGATTACGTTACCAAGTATCAGTCCTGCAACTGCCGAGGCAACCCAGCAAAGGAACTGCCCGAGCGCAAGAACCGTAATGGAAATCGTCTTTCCGAGAATCAGGGCGTTCGGCTCAACATGCACAAGCATGGTCTCCATCAGTTTGGAAGTCTTCTCAATGGAAACTTCCTTACAAATGGTCTGGCCGTGAAGCAGGATCAGCATGTAAAGGAAGAGTCCTAGAATCGCAGGAAGGATGTTGCGGATCAGCATATTTAAAAGGCTGACGTCATCATCCGTCGTCGCGCTGCGGAAGGTAGGCTCCATCATGATGAACTGAATCATGGCGTCATCAATTCCGGCCTTCTCATAAACGGCGTTCTGCACGCAGTCGGAAATAAATTCTCCGGCTTCCATCGCCTCGCCCTTCCGAACAGAGGACCCGTTCGGAATCAGGACTCTCGTACGGAACAGGTCGTTTCCGTCCTTATCCGTGTCCTTTTCCACGATTGCAAGAACCGTGTCCGGTTTCTCGGAAATCTTCTCAAACTCAGCCTTCTCTTCGCCGGTCGTTACAACGAACTTCCAGTCTCTGTAAAGGGATGCGTTTTCGTCCTCGCTTTCGGTGTCGGCAACAATTGCCGTCTGCTCCGCTTCATCCGGAACAAATTCCGGAAGATCGGTCGTATTTAACACAAGGATCGTCTTCTGATTCTTTTGAATCTCTTCAAGCGAGATTTTTTCTTCAGTCTTCTTACTCTTCGGTCTGCCCGTGAAAAATGTGAGGGCCATCGCGCCGAGCAGCAGAAGAAGCGCAATCAGAATCGTTGTTCTCTTAAAACCGTTTCTGCTCCAGTACTGAGATGTTGTGAAGTGGAAGACGGATTTTGCACCTTTCATATTACTCATGCGGTCTTCCCTCCTCTCGCTTCCTTAAGGAACTTCTTAAGGTCTTTAAACTTAATCTTATTGCCGTTATACAGAAGCAAAGCCTCATATACACGTGCGGACGTGAACAGGATCAGAACATCCATCACCATAAGGATGACAAGGGAGAGAATCTTAATCTCCCAGCTACCCACGCCGATCAGAACAACGCCGGGAAGCAGGAACGGTGAGGAAATCGGCACCAGAACGGCGATATAAAACAGAGGCGTTGTAATGGAACTCTGCATCACGAGCGCGGCAGCCAGTGCCAGATAGGAACCGACAATATTCGTGATCGTCAGCAGGGAAACGCTTTCCTGCAGCTCCTCCATCTTGGAAACCATTGCGCCGCACAGTCCGGCGATAAAGCCGTACAGCATTACGCCGAGCGCGATGACAAGAAGCGCAAGCGCAATGTTTAGCGGATTCAAATTCTCGAAGATACCCTCGGGAAGCTTGGCCTGAAGGTAGTTATTTCCGGTCACCTTGGCCGTGACGACATTCGAAAGAAGCGCCAATGCGAAGGACGCACCCATCTGGATTACGACAGAAACAACCTGTGCCAGAACCTTACCGAAGATAAGCGCCATCGGACGGATGGAGGTAAGCAGATACTCCATAACCTTAGAAGATTTGTCCATGGCAACAGCCGTTGCAATCTGCATCGCACCGGTGATGCAGATCATCATGACGATGAACAGAACACCGTATACAACCCAGTATTTGGCGTTGCTGAGGTGTGCTCTCTCGGTGACAAATGTGCCGTCTTTCTCTTCAAGAAGGCCGGTAACTTCGTATTTGGCATCTAATGCCTTTTGCTGCTCTTCACCGAAGTTCGTAATCTTATACTTGAAATCGTTAAACTCTTCGGTAAGAAGCGAACCGATGTATTCGCATTCCGTCTTCGTAACTTCGGAATCAATGGCTCTTACGATATCGAAGCTGAAAGAATGCGTTGCGTCGGGTCTCATATGAATGGCAATGCTTCTCGGCTCTTTATCAAGCTTTTCAGCGAACTTCTTCCAATCATCTTCTCTCGTCTCGGAACCCGGCTCGTAGTCCACCGGAACGATCGGCAGATTCTTAAACTCTTCCTTCTGCTTAAAGACGGTTGTGTCAAAGCCCATGACCGTCAGGCCCAGTTCGTCGTAAACGTAGACCTTGTCGATGTTGACTTTTTCAATATGGTATTCTTCCGTGGTTTTCTTCCCGGAACCGATAGCGGAGAGAACCGGAACTGCCAGAATGCACACTATCCAGGAAATGATCATGAAGATGAGAAATGACCGGTTCTTCCATGTCTGGATGAATGTGAAGCGGAAGACTTCCGTCCAGCCGCGAAATTCACTCTTTCTCATTATTCTGCCCCTTCCTTCTCCTTTGCTGCTTCTTCCGCAGCCTTTTCCTCAGCTGTCGGGATATAGCCGCCGACCTTCTCGACGAAGATCTCATGCAGGCTGGGCTCGCGAAGCTCGAAACGGATGATTGTCACGTTCCGGTCGATCAGCATGCGCAGGAATTCCATAGCCTGTGCCTCGCCGCTTACACGGATGTGGTACTCGCTCGGAAGCTTCTCCACAATCGTAAGGCCGGCCTCGGCAATCAGAGGCTCAATGCTGTTGTTTACAACGGTGTTGACAAATTCACATTTTACAAAGAGATTTACGCGGCCGTAGCTTCTCTTAATGTCATCGAGGTTGCCCTGAAGCACGGTTTTGCCGTGGTCCAGAATCGTGATGTCCGTGCAGAATTCCTCAATCGTCGGCATCTGGTGGCTGGACATGATGACATACTTATTCTTCGCAATCTCCTCACGGATGACTTCCTTGAAGAGGTCGGTATTAACCGGGTCAAGACCGCTCATGGGCTCGTCAAGGATGATGAACTCGGGATCGGAAATCAGGGCCGCCATCAGCTGAATCTTCTGCTGGTTACCTTTACTGAGCTGGTCGGCAAGCTTCGGCTTCGGAGCGCGTCCCTTTGCCGTCTTCGGCGGGAACAGATACTCGTCAAGCTCAAGACGGCTGGACCAATGCTTGATTCTCTTCATGGCGTCGCTTCTGGAAACGCCCTTCAGCCGTGCAAAATACAACAGCTGATCAATCAAAGCGTACTTCGGATAAAGTCCTCTCTCCTCGGCAAGATAACCGATATTCATGCTCTTGGGATCCATTGGCTTATCGTTATAAAGTACTTCGCCGGAATCCTTCTGCAGCATGCCGAGAATCATACGAAGCGATGTCGTCTTACCGGCGCCGTTCGTACCGAGAAGGGCATAAACACCGGGCTCGTTCATCTGCAGATTCAGATGGTCAACTACGACCTTCTCGCCGTAGGACTTGACCAAATCCTTCACAATAAAGCTCATAACAACTAATCCTCTCTTTCCTGTCCTTTACATATTGAGCGCATCAGAATCCAACATTACGGTAAACGGGCCGTCATTCACGAGCGAAACCTTCATATCTGCGCCGAATACTCCGGTTTCGGTGTGAATCCCGTAAAGACTGTTCAACTGCTCGGCAGCATACTCGTAAAGCTGCTTTGCATGATTGGGCGAACCTGCGTCCGTGAAGGACGGGCGGTTCCCCTTGCGGCAATCCGCGTAAAGAGTGAACTGAGACACCAAAAGAACGGCACCACCGACATCCCCCAGGGAGAGGTTGGTCTTGCCGTTCGAATCCTCAAATATACGAAGCCTGACCGTCTTTGCAAGCATCCTGTCAACGGTTTCCTTCGTGTCCCGGTCACAAATGCCGAGAAGAATCAGAAAACCTTTGCCAATGGAACCGGTCTCGATTCCATCCGCAACTACAGACGCGTTCAAAACTCTCTGAATCAGAAGCCTCATAACTTCCCCTCCGTGTAACCACCATTTACCATAATACACAATTCGGGCTGTTTCGTCAAGACAAATGTGTGAAACCGAGAGGGCGCAGTGCATATAAAAAAGCCCTCGCGGGCAGTCCGCGAGGGCAGGAAAAACAATTACTCGCCGTAATAGAAGTCGTCACCCGGCAGGGCGCCGCCGACAGCCTTCGGATTGGCATCGAAAAGAACTTTCAGGTAATCGGAAACGGCCTTTTTCATCTCCGCGCCGGTATAGCAGACGATGTTGCACTGCGGGATGGCCTGCTTTGCAACAGCCGCCTTGAAGATGTCGAAATGCTCGACCAGTTCGGCTGCCTCGTCCACATGCTCCGTGGCAAATGCGGTGCTCTCCTTATATTCGCTGAGGAACGTCTGGAAGGCTTCGTTATGGTCCTTAAGCCATGCGGTGTTGGCAACGATGACGCCGGTCACGAGCGTCTCGCCGGTAACCTTCTCCCACTCCGCCGTGATATCGATGGCAACGCGAGTGCCTTCCTTCTTGCTCTTCGCAATCGTTACATACGGCTGCGGAAGCATCGCGATGACTTCCTCGTCGGACGCAGCAATCTTGGCGGCAGCTTCGCTTGCTTCCGAGACAAATGTGATTGTCACATCCTTATCGGGATCGATGCCCGCCTTGCTGAGCAGGTGCCGAAGCGTGTACTCGGGAGTCGTGCCCGCGCCGGTCGCGTAGATAGTCTTGCCCTTCAGATCGGCAAGCGTCTGCACGCTGTCGCCGGTATCGAGAATGTAAAGCACGCCGAGCGTATTGACCGCGCAAACCGTAACGCCGCCCTTGGTCTTGTTGTAAAGGGTGGCCGCAAGGTTACAGGGAACAGCGGCAACCGGGATATCGCCCTTGATGATGGACGCGGTAATCTCGTCAG